>Ga0136553_1000907_pt1 | contig 9884 bp, 6 predicted proteins | sample AntRauTorckE5430_FD_101384 | JGI IMG/M metagenome (GOLD analysis project Ga0136553, IMG submission 101384) | Saline lake microbial communities from Rauer Islands, Antarctica - Metagenome Torckler E5 #430 | ecosystem: Environmental > Aquatic > Non-marine Saline and Alkaline > Saline | place... | reverse complement strand
CGATAGCCACGGCCCTCTCCGACGCGGACGCCTTGCTGTCGGCGCTGGACGGTCTGGTTGCGAAGAAGGAGGCGTTTAAGCGGGGGATGATGGAGGGGTTGTTGTCTGGGGAGATTCGGTTGGATGGGTTTTCTGGGGCTTGGGAGGAGACTACTATTGGAGATTGCTTTGATATTTATGGCACAGCAAGTTTCTCGCGTGCAAACATGCGGGCTAATGGTAATGTCGGGTGTGTCCATTATGGAGATATCCACACTAAATTCGGCACTCACTTTAATGGAATAGAAGAGGTGTTACCAATGGTTTCGGAAGCACAGGCAGGAACCTATCGGCGAATTAAAAACGGAGATTTAGTATTTTCGGATGCTTCTGAAGACTATGACGGTATTGGGCAGATGGTAGAGTTCTACAATATGGGCAATGTGAAAGCAATAGGCGGGCTTCACACTTATCTTTTAAATCCACGCGAGAATTTATTTGCACCATACTTTGCTGGATATTTGTCACAGAATCCTGCGGTAAAAAATCAGATGATTGAGAAAAGTACTGGTACAACCGTGTATGGGATTTCGAAAGATAATTTTAGATCTGTAGAATTCCCACTCCCTCCCCTCCCCGAGCAAGTCGCGATAGCCACCCTCCTATCCGATCTGGATGCGGAGTTGTCGGCTTTGCGTGCTCGTCGGGAGAAGTTGGGTTTGGTTAAGGGGGGGATGATGGAGGTTTTGTTGTCTGGTGGTGTTCGTTTGGTTTGAGTTAAGAAACTACGATTATCTTTAAAGTTATGAGCACGCCTCCTGCCGTAGTCTGGTTTTTCAGGATTATCCATATTGATAATCTAGAATTTGCGCTGCGCAGCGGCTTGTTTGCGGGAACCCATCCTGATCGAGATCCAGACTATATTTTTATTGGTGATACGGGATTGACGGCCGAGCGATTCGACTTTCCCATCCCACTTGACGGAAACCACGGTAATCTGGGAGAATACGTTCCTTTCTATCTGGGGCCACGTTCCCCGATGCTTTTAAACATTATCACGGGCTTCAGGGGCGTGACGAAGCGGCCACAGGAAGACATTGTATATCTCTGTTGTCGAATGACCGACTTGCAAGCCAGCGACCTCGACTTGTTATTGACGGATGGCCACGCTAAATCATGGCACACCCAATACTTCACACCCGAAGATGATTTGCAGCTTATAGACTGGGTAGCTAGCGGGGCTGAAGATTGGAAAGATTCAGAGAGAGATTGGGATCTGCAGCGCAGAAAACAAGCCGAAGGAATGGTGCGAAATCACGTTCCTCCAACCTGTATTAGCTTTGTGGCCGTTAAAAATGAGGGGATCGCTTTGCGCTGCAAACAAATTATTGTAAATTTGAACCTAGACCAACAAGTAAGGGTGAGGACTAGCCCTTCCATCTATTACTAATCTCGGACAAAATGGTTACCGTACTCAAGGGAAATTTACTAGAGAGCGAAGCCGAAGGGCTGGTCAATACCGTCAATACTGTTGGTGTGATGGGCAAAGGGATTGCTTTGCAATTCAAGAAGCAGTACCCAGAGAATTATAAAGTCTACAATAAAGCGTGTAAAGGCGAAACGTTTACGGTGGGGCAGGTGCTATCGGTATGGGATCAGAATGTGATGGGGAAGAAGTGTATCCTGAATTTCCCTACTAAAAGACACTGGCGGAGCCCTAGCAAGTACGAATACATTGCGTCTGGCCTTCCAGCGCTGCGTGCAGAAATTATAGAGCAGAAATTAAAGTCTGTAGCAATTCCACCGCTTGGTTGCGGTAACGGAGGGCTTGAATGGAGCAAGGTGAGGCCAATGATTGAAGAAGCACTTATGGGGCTAGAGGTAGCGGTTTTCTTGTACGAGCCGAATCCGAACATTCAAAAACAGCTTAAAGAGAAAGCCCCCGCTACTCCTATCAGTCTTACTGTTAATCGGGCCATGCTATTGCGTGGCATGTACGCTTACGAGAAAGAAGGAGAGCCGATCAACCTTGTTGTTGCTAATAAGATTGTTTACTTCTTGCAGCGCCTGGGTCAAGATATGAAGCTGGGTTTTACGCCTTACATATACGGGCCTTATAACCCGGTTGTTAGTCATGTTATGGCTTATTTTAATGGGAGTTATATCTTAGGGCTTGAGGACATGTCTGCCAAACCATTTGACGCTTTGCAGCTGAACTATAATGAAAAAGCGCGGGTATACCTCAATGGCTACATTGACAAAATATTTACATCGGAACAACAAGAGATTGTCCGGCAATTAGAGCGGCTTATCGATGGATTCTCGTCAGCGATGGGCATAGAACTTTTGTCCTCGGTCGATTATATACTACAGGAGCAACCTGATGCTTCTGTGCCTGAGATCGTAGCAGCTGCGGGAAAGTGGAGTAACCGGAAAAAGAAGCTGCTTGATGAACGTCATGTAAAGATTGCGCATGGTCGATTGAAAGAATTTCAAGGGGCCTCTCTTTTCGTTTAATGCGTTGTTTTCTAAGGGATAATCTTTGTTGTTAAGCGAAATTTACGGACATAAGTGCTTTGTAGCTATAGTTGAGAATGTAAACATATCTGCCATTAGATTCCTCCATAAAATAAAAACACCTAATGATTACCTATAATGAATTTGAAGAAGCTACCTATAAACAGCTGGCCGAATGGCGGGAGACGTACGGCTGGGACTTTTCGTTGCGTAAACAGGGGAGGAAAGGTGCACGAACCAACCGGTTTATCGGAAAAGAAACCGGCGGGTATTTTGGTACGACCTTCTGGGACAGTAGCACGCAGTATGGTGGCCAGCCGGTAGGGTTTATCACCTTATTGTTTCGCCTTGATGGTGATCGGATCAATTATGAGTTTGAGATCCGGCAGAGTGCATCCGCCGAAGGAGATCAAAACGAACTAGCCGCAGATTTTTTACGGCGCTTACAAGCGAATAATTACGGATTAGGAGAAGTAAAATCCCATAATAAAGAAGGGGCAAGCATTATGTACTTGACCATCCGTAGCAAACGATTTTCCTACGGTTTGCTTACAGACCTATTTGAAGACTTGAAGTTTCACCTGAAGGATTTTATCAATAATTTCGATACGGAGATATTCATCTTTAAGGAAGAGCACCCCGAGTTTGCCCTGCGGCGACTGGAGCCTAAGGACACTAAAATGTTCGAAGAAAGTTACCGGCGTCGGCTGGAGAAGTACGGCAGTACGGAAGAAGTGAATGAGGCAGACCAGGCGATTTCTGTAAAGCAATGGACCGAATTATTAGGAAATACCGTCGTCTTCAAGCAATCCGACCTGGAGATGGTAAATGCCTTCTACCATTCTCCCAACCACCAAAGCACCGTCTGGGCAGTCGATGCCGTGGTGCGTAACGTGTCCGTAGAAAAGAAAAGAACTGGACACATCAATAATGTCAATTACCAGTTGACGCAACGGATTGAACCGCAACTAGACGCCCCTTTCCCTTATCGCAAGCAGGACGATGGTTCGGTGGCCTACTACTCTATGTTGTTTATCGAGGAGCTGGTAAGTGGGTACTGGGAGTGGCGAATGCTGCCCAATCTGGTCAAAGCTTTTAAGGCACATGGTATAGGCGATAAGCCTGATTTCTCTGTATTGACTAAAACTGTAGAAATGCCTGCTTACCCCCTCAACCAAATCCTCTACGGCCCTCCGGGAACGGGGAAGACTTATGCGACCATCGAAATGGCCGTGCGAATTGCGAATCCAGCCTTCACACAGTTTTCGGATCGGGAAGCCTTGCACAGTGAATTTAGGCGCCTGAAGGAAGTGCGGCGAATTGCTTTTACTACTTTTCACCAGAGCTTGAGCTATGAGGATTTTGTGGAGGGAATTCGGCCGGTACTTACAAACGTAGACGATGAGACCACTGATACAAAAACAATCGACTACGAGATCAAAGATGGTGTATTTAAAGAACTCGTAAGCTTCGCCGCCACGGTAAACAACGCTGGTAAGGGCACTGGCTCAGTTATTGATCTTGATCCCGAATTATTACAAAAGGCACAGGTGTATAAGATGTCGCTTGGCGATGCCAATAACCCCGCTGACGAAGAGATATACCGGTACTGTATCGATAAAGGCTTCATCGCTTTGGGGTACGGCGAAGACATTGATTTCAGCCAAGACCAAACCAGACAACAAATTAAGGAAAGAATAAAAGCAAGTGACCAGATATCCACGGATCGACAACTCTACACCACATCCGCAATCACCTACTTTAAGCTTGAAATGCAGCGGGGAGATATTGTGTTGGTATCCAACGGAAATCGGTCTATCCGCGCTATTGGAATTGTTGGCGGTGACTACAAATTTAGAAGCAATGCCGAGATACGTTTCTCTCAATTTCGGCCTGTGAAATGGTTGCAGACGGATTTAAATCTACCAATCAAGAAAGTCTACGGTAAGGCCTTTAGCCAGATGACGGTGTACCGAATGGAAAAAAACGCTATTGTTAAAGGGCTGATGGAATTGACGGAGGAAACCCGTACGCCCACACTCCGCAACCACGTCCTAATAATAGACGAAATAAACCGCGGCAACGTCTCCGCCATCCTCGGCGAACTCATCACCCTACTCGAACCAGACAAACGCCTCGGCGGCGACGAAGCCCTAACCGTAACCCTACCCTACAGCCGCGACGAATTCGGCGTACCCCCCAACCTCTACCTCATCGGCACCATGAACACCGCCGACCGTAGTGTGGAGGCTTTGGATGCGGCGCTGCGGCGGCGGTTTACCTTCAAGGAAGTAGCACCGGACCCTGCCGTTATTTCCCGGGTCCATCCGAAGGGGGGCATCGTCTCCGTCGGCGAACTGGAAGTAGACCTGGCCAAACTCCTGACCTTACTCAACCGCCGCATCAAGGCACTAAAGGACGCCGATCACCAACTCGGCCACAGCTATTTCCTACGGGTAAATGACTGGCAAGGGCTAGCCTCAGCATTTTGCGACCGCATCATTCCGCTGCTGCGGGAGTACTTCTTTGCCAACTACGGGCAACTGCAGATGGTCGTCGGCAAAGGCTTTTGCCGGCAGGAAAGCGAAAAGGAGTTCAGCTTTGCGGACTCGAACCAGGACGAGGAGTACGGGTCGGATTACCAGAGCTATCTTTTCCATCGCCCGGCTTCCGCTACTGAGCTGGCTGATTATCTGGGTCAACTTGGTCTGTTGTGAAACGCACCATCATTACTTACGAACACCGCAAGCTGGTCCGTGGCAAGGGCAAGGATGACCTCCTGAAAGCGGAAGAGTTGTCGGCCCTAACCGCCTTTCACGCGCGGGGTGGGCACCTGTACTACGACCTCATTCACCGGGGCGTTAAGTTCAAAAGCTACGTCGGCGTACTGCGGGTTGGCGACCTCACCGTTGAGGTATTACCGAAGGTCGACGATCATCCGGACGAAAACGTCTGGCGCAACCGCTTGCTGGATATGCTGGCGGTCGTCCCCGAACTCTCCGCCGCTCATCCCACTTCCTCGCAGCTGCGTACGCGTCCGAACAGCATTCTGGAGCACTACCTTTTCCTGTTCGCCAACGAGCTGGAAACCCTGCTGCGGGGCGGGTTGGCCAAAGCCTACCGGCAGCGAACGGGGAACCGGACGGCGCTGCGGGGCAAGCTGGAACTGTCGAAGCACCTGACCGAAAACATGGTGCACAAAGAGCGCTTTTACGTGCGCGACCAGGTCTATAATTTCGACCGCCCGCTGAACCGAATCCTGGGCCAGGCGCTGCGGCTGGCTGGGCGGCTGGCGACTTCGGCGGCCCTGCGCAACCGCCTGGGGGAACTCTCCCTGCGGTTCCCCGAACTGCCCGACCAGCAGCCCGTCACGGAAGAAACCTTTCTCCGCCTGCGCTACGACCGGCGAACGGAGGCTTACCGACCGGCCATTCAGATTGCGCGGCTGTTATTGCTCAATTATCACCCCGACCTCCAGTCTGGACGTAGGCACGTACTGGCCTTGCTCTTCAATATGAACCAGCTCTGGGAAGGCTTTCTGCTGCACAGCTTACGGCGTTATTTGCCCGGCTACCGGGCCTCGGGTAAGATTGCGGGTGGCAAATACTGGATAGGGCCGATGAAGGCTACCCTGATCCCGGACATCGTGATTTACCAGGACGAAAAGCCCGTTGCTATCCTCGACGCCAAGTGGAAGCTGCCGAAGAACAACCGGCCTTCTCCTTCCGACCTCCAGCAGCTCTTTACCTACGCTGGCCATTTTGAAGTGGACCGGGTCGCGCTGGTTTATCCGTCGGCTCATGCGGCGCGGGCGCAGGTGCAGGGGCGGTTTGTGAGGAGTGGGGCTAAGGCTGACTTGCTTTGGTTGGCGGTGGAGGAGGGGGCTGTGGTGGCTTGGATGAGAGTGATTGCCGGGGGGATAGAAGCTTGGTTGGAGGAGTAAAACGATGTGGGTTCGTGGTGAAATTAGGTAACTAAAGGTGCACGGCGTATCTTGCGTGAAAATTTCACGCCATGTTGATAAGGCTTATCGTAGATAACTTTTTTTCCATTGCAGAGGAGAAATCCTTTGACATGCTGCCTAATGAAAAGCTAAGCAAGCTTAACCATCATAAGCTGAGGGCGGCCGGTATTGACCTACTCAAACTGGGGGTGTTGTATGGTGCGAACGCTGCGGGCAAGTCTACCTTGGTGAAAGCCCTGGCCGTCTTACAGCACGTTATAACAAAGGGAGAGACCATCAGCCGGTACGACCTAGTGCATCATCGTTTCGGGAAAGAACGGAGCCGGCCAATCACGCTAGGAGTTGAATTCATTTCAGGAGAGACGGCTTATTTATACGCTATCCAGTTTGGCGAAAACGAGGTTCTGGCCGAGGAGCTTTACCGCTCGGGTTTAGGCAAGAAAGACGATGAGTTGATTTTTAGTCGGTCCAGTGGGATAGAAGGGCATACCGTTAAGTTTTCCAAAGCCTTTAATGCTAAAAAGGAAAACGAGGTGCTCAAGTCGGTGCTGATCAAAAGCATCATTAAGCCGGATACCCCCATTTTTAAATTACTAACTACGCTGGATGTTGCGGAATTAGCGCCCGTAACTGAGGCTTTGACTTGGTTTACGGAAACGCTGCACGTTGTCAACCCAAAACAGAATGCTATAGGTTTGGCTTACCGTATGAGTGTCGATAAAGAATTTGCCGCTTTTTCCAAATCAGTAATCCAGGCTTATCATGTTGGGGTAAAGGATATCATTGTTGAATCTACTTCAATTCAAGATTTTTTTGGAAAAGATGATCTCGACCAAATTAACCGGCTGGTTACTGAATTAAAAAGCCGACGAAACAGCTTCATTTCTAGCCGAACCAAAGCTGGAGAAGAGGTAAGTATAATGATGGAAAATGGGCTGCCCGTCGTTAAGCAGATAAAGATCATTCATAGCTCTCAAGCGGGCGATCAGTCGTTTACGATGACGGAAGAATCTGATGGGACGCAAAGGTTATTTGATTTTCTACCCGCTTTTCAGAAGGTTACCGCAGAACCAAAAGTTTTTGTTATCGACGAAATCGAGAGCAGTATCCATCCTGTCCTGATCAAAGAGCTTGTACGGAAGTTCAGCCACGACAAAAACACACAGGGCCAACTCATCATGACCACCCACGAATCCAACCTACTCGACCAAAAGCTCTTCCGCAGAGACGAGATCTGGTTCGTAGAAAAAGACCAGTTCGGAGCTACAGATTTATACTCTCTAAATAAATTCAAAGAACATCATACCATTGACATTCGCAAAGGTTACTTAAACGGCCGCTACGGAGGTATTCCTTTCACCGGCAATCTGGTCGATCTAAACTGGCATGAGTATGATACTGTCTAGAGATCGAACGTTTAAAAAAGAAGCCCCTTCGGAGGATGCAAAGAAATTCATCATTGTTTGCGAAGGCGCACGGAGTGAAGCTGATTATTTCCGGTACTTTCAGGAATTAGATTCACGGGTTGAGGTGGAAGTTATTAGCCCAGAAACTGGTGACAATAACTCTCCGACGGGACTATTAGAAAAAGTACTAAGGCTAACAACTATTGGACCGAACGGCGAAGCTCCAAAATATGAAATCGTTGAGGGAGACGAAATTTGGTTTGTGATCGACACGGATGACTGGGGCGACAAAATTGATGAATTAAAGGCCAGGGTTGCGGATCAACAAAATATGTTTGTTGCTCAGAGTAATCCTTGCTTTGAGGCGTGGCTTTGCTATCACTTTTCCGCTGATCGCCAGGAATTTGTGGGTGACAACAGTCCCCAGAACTGGAAGAAGCACTTGCCTACACTGACGGATCGAAATTTCAACTCTAAGACTCACCCAATACATATTCAACGAGCTTTAGATGCGGCGAAGGCCAATTATGAAGAACTAGCGGGGAAGCCCCAGAAAGGGTCGACTGAGGTTTTTAAGCTTGCTGAGAAAATATATGAATTGATCGGCCCTAAAATCGACAGCGCTTTATTGAAAATGACCAAAGAATAACCAACGGCTTTCTTTGTTTTCAAACCTCCATTGCACCAGCGTCTGCGCCCCATTCCCTATCTTGCCAGTCTTCACCCTAACCGGCACGCATAATGCAAGTCACCGACCGAGAAATAAAAACCCAACAAAGAGTAATCAACCAGCTAAGCCTGGAGTTGAAGTGGCAATATTTGGGCGACTGGCACCACCGCACCGGCAACCACTGCGTAGAGCGAACCTATCTGGAGAAATACCTGAAGAAGAAAGGTTACCAAACCGCCATTATCAGCGCGGCCATCGACGAATTATTCCGCTTGGTCAACGACCAAAGCCGGGAGTTATACCCCGTAAATCAGGACGTTTACAAGGCCCTACGCTACGGCATCCAGGTAAAACCCGGCGCTGGGCAGAAGGACGTTGACGTAAACTTCATCGACTGGGAGCACTACCACCTGAACGATTTCTACTGTGCCGAAGAAGTCACGGTGCAGGGCGAAGTGAATAAAAAGCGGCCCGATATCGTGCTCTACATCAACGGCATTGCGCTCGGCGTGATCGAGCTAAAACGTACCTCGGTGAGCGTGGCCGACGGCATCCGCCAACTCTACGGCAACCAGAAGGAGATGTACATCCGCTCCTTCTTCCACACCAGCCAGTTGCTGATTGCGGCCAACGAAAGCCAGGGGCTGCGTTACGGCACCACCCTTACACCGGAGAAATATTACCTGAAGTGGAAGGACGAAGCGCCCTCGGCCGAACCCGTATTATTGCGCCGCGAAATCGCCCGTTTACTTAACCGCGAGCGCTTTCACGAACTCGTAAAGAACTTCATGCTCTTCGATGCGGGCGTGAAGAAAGTCTGCCGACCGCACCAGTTTTTCGGAGTTCAGGCGGCGCGGGCGCGGGTGCAGGGAAGGGATGAAGAGCAGGGAGGCGACGCTCCCAAGGCAGAAGTAACGAGCAACAACTCCAAAGGCGGCATCATCTGGCACACCCAGGGCAGCGGTAAAAGCCTGACCATGGTCTGGCTCGCCCGCTGGATTGTAGAAAATATCACCAACGCTCGTGTGGTCGTGATTACTGACCGCGACGAACTCGACAAGCAGATCGTCCGCGTATTCGAACACGCCGGAGACGACATCCGCCGGGCCACCAGCGGAGCGGACCTGCTAAAGCTACTCAACGAGCACCAGCCACCGCTGATCTGTTCGCTGGTGCATAAATTCGGAACCCAGTTATCAGCTGGCAAAGAGGTTTCTGAGGACGACTACGCTAAAGAACTACGGGCGGCCCTACCCAAAGGCTTCAAGGCCAAGGGGAACATCTTCGTTTTTGTCGATGAGTGCCATCGGACCCAGTCCGGAAGGCTACACGATGCGATGAAGGACGT
>Ga0136553_1000903_pt1 | contig 9903 bp, 6 predicted proteins | sample AntRauTorckE5430_FD_101384 | JGI IMG/M metagenome (GOLD analysis project Ga0136553, IMG submission 101384) | Saline lake microbial communities from Rauer Islands, Antarctica - Metagenome Torckler E5 #430 | ecosystem: Environmental > Aquatic > Non-marine Saline and Alkaline > Saline | place... | reverse complement strand
CTATTGCGGCTCCTGGCTGCGTTACGAAAATCCTCCTGCAGCTAAGGCTGCACTCCGGTTTTCGCGCCTTGCCAGGAACCACAATAGCTTCGACTTAATGCAACGAAACTTACGGTTTGGCCCTCTAGGGTGTTGGTGTGACGTCCTAAACCTTTACCCCTTACTTCCATCTTCCCCCAGCACCCGGTCGAGGTAATCAACGAGTTGCTCGGCGTTTGCCTGGTTAAAGCACATGGGCGGTTTGATCTTGAGGACGTTTTCGTCGGGTCCGTCGGTGCTCATCAGGAAGCCGAGGTCGCGCATCCGGTTTTTGAGGTAGTTGGCCTGGCGGGTGGCGGGTGAGATCAGGCTTTTGGGCGCGGCTGCAGGCGATGCGCTGAGCCTGTCGAATTGTGCGGAGTGAGCGGAAAAGGGAGCAAGGGAAGATGGCTGGGCGGGTGCCATCAACTCGAAGCCAAGGAATAATCCCTTGCCCCGCACGTCGCCGATGATGGGGTGTTGGTCTTTCAATTGGCCGAGCAGGGTAGTGAGGTGGGAGCCGACGGCGGTGGCGTGTTCCATCAAGCCTTCGTCTTTTACCACTTGCAAAACCGCCCGTCCGGCTGCGCAACTGACGGGGTTACCGCCGAAGGTGTTGAAGAATTCCATCCCGTTGGCAAAGTTGGCGGCTACCTCCGGCGTGCAGACGACGGCGGCCAGCGGATGACCATTGCCCAGGGGCTTGCCGATGGTGACGATGTCAGGGACAACGCCCTGTAGCTCAAAGCCCCACCAGTGACTACCCACTCGACCGAGGCCGACCTGCACTTCATCGGCAATGCATAGTCCGCCAGCCGCGCGGACGTGGCGGTACACTTCGGCCAGGTAACCATCGGGTAGTACGATCTGGCCACCACAACTCAGAATGCTTTCGGCGATGAAACCACCGACCTTTTGCCCTTCCGTTTGCCAGTCAGCGATGATCCGTTTGGCGTAGGCGCCGTAGGTAACGCCCGCCGTCTCCGGATGACCCCGGTGAATGCCCCGGAAAAGGTCGGGCAATGGCAGCAGGCGGGTTTGGGGCGGTGCGCCGTGGCCGCCCTTGCCGTCGAATTTATAACCGCTGACGTCGATCGTCCGCCCGGTATTACCGTGGTAGCCGACCTCGACGGCCAGCATATTGCGGGTTGCGGACCACTGCTCGCACATCCGCAGGGCCAGCTCGTTGGCTTCACTACCTGAGTTGACGAAATGGACGACGGATAGTTGCTCCGGCATGGTCGCCACCAACTCTTCGGCGAAATGGACGACGTTGGGGTGAAGGTAACGGCTGTTGGTGTTCAGTACTGCCGCCTGCCGCTGGATGGCGGCTACGACTGCCGGGTGTTCGTGGCCAACGTGGGCAACGTTGTTGACGGTATCCAAAAAGCGACGGCCGGTATGGTCGTAGAGGTACTGGCGCGCACCGCGAAGGATGGTCAGCGGGCGTTTGTAGGAGAGAGACAGGGAGTAGCCAAGGTGGGTTTTGCGAGAGGGGAGGAGGGGAAGTGATTCTTGATTTTTGATTTGTGTTGGAGGTGTTACAGCTGTTATATACGAGGCAGGGGTTGGAGATAAGCGATAAGGGATATTTGATAAGGGATAAGCGATTTGGGGGTCGGTGAGGTGGAGGAAAGGAAGGGGGTCGGGGCAGAGGGAGAGCCAGGCGTTGGCTTGTTCGGGATAGGCGACGCCGGGGAAATCGCTGGAGTAGCCCAGGAGGTCGCGCATGACCTGAAAGTGGAGGTGGGGTGGCCAGCCGCCGTTTTCGTTTGCTTCGCCGAGGGTGGCGATGAGGTCTCCGCCTTTGACGGGGGTACCGGGTGATAGCGGGTGATTTTTTTTTGGTGCGGCGAGGTGGCCGTAAAGGGTGTAAAAAGCTTGGCTCCCGGTTGCGTGCTGGAGGATGATGACGTGCCCGTAGCCGTAGTTGGTCGGGTCAATACCGATGCTGTGAACGATGCCGTCGAGTGGCGCGTAGATGGCGGTTCCCGCTGGCCCCCAAACGTCGACGCCGAGGTGGACGGTACGCCAGCGGGGGCCATCGTTACCTTCGGTGGCGTAATCATCCGTGGTGTAGATTGGCCGGGTTTCGCCGTAGCCGCCTACCGCGAAGTCTGCGTCATGGTCTTCGAGGTGGCGGCTGATCTGGCGAGCGAAGCGGGTGGGGTTTTCAAAATTGGCGTTGTTGCCCAGGTCGAGGCTGCCGACGCTCAGATCGAGGCGGATGGTCTTTTTGTTGGTAAGGTCGATGACGGCGTGGGTGGTCGGAAATATCCGATATTCCAATTTTCCGGAGTCCCAGTGATCCAGATATCCGGCCTGGTGGCCAAATCCTACTTCTGCAAGCCGGGGGGGAACGCTGCGCAATTTTTCCAATACTGCCCAGGCTGGCTCGACACTTACCTGTAAGTACTCGTTGTCGGGAGCCAGCTGATGGTTTTTGGCGGCCTGGCTGACGGTAATCAGCAGGCGACCGATGGTGAGGTTGAGCAGGTGGGGTAGTGCGGCGACTGGAAGGAGGCTTACGCCAAGGTAGCCGGTGACCACATCGGCCATGGCACCGAGTGGGTCGTGGACGTCCATGGCCGCGTAGGCACAGGCAATGGCTAGCTCGTTGATGGTGTGGGTGTACATTGCGTCCCCGAAGTCGATCAGGCCGGAGATACCACCGCTGTCGTCAACGAGTAAGTTGTGCTGATGGGCATCGTTGTAATTAACGGATTGGGGTAGGCTGGCGAGGTGGGGCAGGGTGTCTCGCTCGAAGCGATCCCAGTAAAAGTTGGCGAGCTGGGCCTGGGCGGTGGTCATGTGTTTCGTCAGTGGCCGACAGTCGAGGGTTTGGCTCGGATTCCAGCGGAAGCTGGTGGGGGCATCGGCGTGGCGAAAGTCAAGCAGGGCGGCGGTGAGGTGGCCAGCCGTTGCGCCCCAGCTTTGGCGAAGTTCGGCCGTGATGGGCTTAAGGTTGCCGAGCATCCGGCCGGGTACCCAGCTGAGGAGGCGTAGCAGGCTACCGTCCGGCAGTTCAACGATGTTGCCGACGGGCCGGGGCGTAGCGAAGGGCAGGTCTTTTCCGGCCAAGTGGTGCAGCAGCTCGTACTGAAAACGGATGGCTGCCGCATTCTGACCGGCTTGGCTGATCTTCAGGGTGTAGCGGTCCGCGTCGGTAGTGGTGAGGCGGTAGTTCAGGTCCACCTCGCCGTCTAGCGGGCAGACGTCGGAAAGGCTTAGCTGGAAATGCCTGGATGCCAGCTGGCGGAGGTCGTCGGAAGAGAAGGTTGCGGCCATGGCGGAAAGATATGGCGATTGGTGGGTAGTTATGGTTGGTTTTTACCGAGCTGCAAGGGCAAACGCACCAAATGACTTTGAGCCCATTCCGAACGCCCGTAGCCTATTTTGATGCGTTTGCCCTACCGACCGGCCCATCTTACGACATGTTGACAAACCGACATACTATATATACGAGATCAGCAGTTCTCGGCTTGAAAACGCTTGGAGGCCAGAGTTTAGCTTTTTGATCGCTAGAATAGTACTTTTTCACCTAAAAGCTTCATTTATGGTAATTTCGACCTTCTAACCTCGAATGTGTCGCCGTGCTTTATATGGCTTAAGTCGATTTTATTTCATGAATGTTCTAAACCGAGAACTGCTGATACGAGATGCGAATCATGGGCTAAACGAGCAAGGAACGGACGCTCGGAGGCCCTAAGCCCGTCGCAAAGGACTGTATAAGGACCTCGTAGCGCTACGAGCATCCAGTTCGCCGGTTTTAGCCCATGATTAGCCTATGAGTTGTGTTTAAACAAGTAATGACGGTACCCAAAATCTACCTCCAGTTGTGCTCTTTTTTTTTGAGCGCACGAAATAAGTCTGATGCTACATCGGCAACCTTATCTTCTCTGCTCCTTCACCCCCTTTCTCGGCAGTTCTGCTGAACGGAGTTGAAGTACCCGCGACCGCGCCCAGACCTACCGTTCCGTCAATGTGCCTCCATCTTAACGTTTAAGGACGCAATTTTTGTGCACCTTAGACAGCTAAATAGACGAGCCATTTACCCGTATTCAATTCCCAAATACATGACACGTTTTCTCTCCAGCCTGGTGATCTGCCTGATCTCTCTCGCCCTGCCCGCTCAGGGTACCTGCCTGCGCAACGACTGCATCGAAGGCGACGGCAAAATGAAGTTTGCTGATGGAGCGACCTACGAAGGTGCGTTCCGTCGGGGAGAATTTGAGGGCATCGGTATGTTCAAATACCCTGGCGGTGCCTCCTACGTGGGCAACTGGCGCAAAGGCCAACAGGAAGGTGGTGGCCGCCTTAACGAAGCGGACGGCACTATTTTCGTTGGCCAATTTCATAAGGGCAAGCGCCACGGTGAGGGCGAAATTACCTTCTCTAACCAAAACAAGATGAAGGGCTTCTGGCTTTTCGACCAGCGGCAGGACCAGGAAATGACCTTCACTTTTGCCAATAAAGATTACTACGTCGGCGACATCAAAGGCACCACTCTCGAAGGCAGCGGCACGATGCGTTACGCCAGCGGTGATACCTACATCGGTCAGTGGAAAAACAACTTGCGCCACGGCCTGGGCAAGATGATCTTTGAAGATGGCACCGAGCTGGAAGGGCAATGGGAAAGTGATAATTTTCATGCCGACTGGTCCGTCATGGGCTTTCAAGGCGACCGCAATACCGCAGCAAACTGCAACGCTGGCTGCCCCGACGGCCAGGGGAAATACCGCTACCCCAGCGGCGCGACTTTTTACGGTGCCGTGGTTTCCAGCCTCCCCGCCGGCAACGGAACGGTGGTGTACCCTGATGGCAATACTTACCACGGCAAATACAAGGGCCACCAGCCCGAGGGCCTCGGCATCATGTACTACGCCGACGGTGAAATGCACGGCGGCGTCTGGCGTAATGGCCAGCTCTACAAAAAAATATTCACTGCCATGGGACGCCCGGCGCAAAACGTTCGCCCCGATTTCGACCCCGAAGTGAAAGTCTGGGCCGTCGTCGTAGGCGCCGCCCGCTACACCCACATGCGTACGCTGAAGTACACCGACGACGATGCCTACCAGCTGGCTGGCTTCCTCCGCTCCGTAGAAGGTGGCGCGCTGCCCAACGAGCAGGTAAAGGTGCTGATCGACGAAAATGCCACTCACCGCAACATCATCATGGCCATGCGGGAAACCTTCCAGCGGGCCGACGAAAACGACGTGATCCTTTTCTACTTCAGTGGTCACGGCCTCGACGGCTCCTTCCTGCCGGTCGACTACGACGGCTACACCAACCGCCTGGAACACTATCAGCTCAAAGATGCCTTGCTCGCCAGCCGCGCCCGCCACAAACTGGTGATCGCTGACGCCTGCCACAGCGGTAGCCTCGGTGGTAGATCAGCAGATAATCAGGGGCTGGCCTCCCGGGGCGGCGGCGTGCAAAATGCGCTCGACGCGTACTACGCCGCCCTCAATAATGCTACGGCATCTACCGCTTTGCTACTGTCCAGCAAGGGAGAGGAGATCAGCCTGGAAGATGGCGGCCTACGCAGCGGCATCTTCAGCCACTTTCTCATTCGCGGCATGCAGGGTGAGGCCGATGCGAACCGCGATAAACTGGTATCCATTCAGGAGCTATTCGAGTTCGTCCACCGGGAAGTGCGGCAGTACACGGGCAACATCCAGACGCCAACACTGTCGGGCACCTTCGATGAGCTGATGCCGGTCAGTGTGATTCGCCGGTAGGAAGGGGGGCGAAAGGGTTTAGGACTTAGGGTGTAGGTGAACAGGGGATGTTGGAGGTAGGGTAATAAGAACGTTTGTTTCAAGTTTGTTGCCTAGGCTTAATGCTTACTTTTGTTCCCGATTCGCTAAAATTTTAACCAGCGATTGCACGACCATCTTAAAACATAAAACGATTTTTGCGGCAAGAATCAATAGCAACCAAACATTCTTATCACCCTATGTTGGAGGATGAAATTTTCAAATTTCTTACTAGCCAAGCCGTCTCTTTAGGGACAAATTTTAATTCCCTAACCCCTAAATTTTAGTCTTTCAAATAATAGGCCACTACCTGCGGCTCTACACGAAAAGAGCCGACAATATCCGGCTTTTGCAGCAGGCTCAGGGGCACATCATTACCTCCTTGCCCGACGGTTCTGCCAGAGAGGTCGGCCACCAGGTCAAAATCTTCGGGGCTCAGGCTTTCGTAAGTACTTTGTGGCATATTGAAAATGAGCGACGCCATTTGGGGTGAGAACTCGTAGCGCGCACCGGGCCGGCCATTGGCGATCCGGATGGGGAGCAAAATTGTCTTCTGAATAAAAGCTTCCACGGGTAGGTAGAAGCTGACTTCATTACGGGAAATAGTAATGCCTTCCGGAGGGGCTTGCAGCGCGATGGCCTGCCTTAGGTCGCTATTGACGTTCTTAACTAATAAGCCTTCCGTGGCCCATTCGGTAATCTCTTCCAGTTCGTCGAGTGACCCGCTGATCGTGATGCTGTCGGGAAGCATGGTCGGCTGCTTTTGAGCCATATGGCCTTCAGCAAAACTTACCTTTATTTGGCTTACAACCGGTACGCGTTTGCCCTCCTTCGGGGTGGTCAGAATGGGTAAGGACTCAAAGCCGGGTAAGCTGATGACCAGTTTGCTACTGGAAAGGTTACGACTGGCCTGCCGCTCCAGGTCAAGGGCGGACAGCCGGAGGTTCTCGCGGTTACGGACGTCTATTTCCACCGGCACCGGATCAGGGCGCAGGCTTTCCCAGATCAGGTTCCAGCCGCTACCAGTGATGCTGGCGTCCAACCGCTCTGGCATACGACCAACCAGCACCCGCTCGGGGTCTACCAGGTAGGCGACGGCGACGGGGCGAGTGATGCTGTAATCGCGCGACAGGTTAAGGATAAGCCAGAAAGCAAAAGCGGCTCCGATGCAGACGGCCAGCACTTTGCGGTCCGTCTCGGCCATCTGCCGCAAGGGGTTTTTACTCAGCAGTAGTTTTAGGATAGATCGCATCGGTGAGTTCCTTGGAGATGGCGTTTTTCGTCACCTGAATATACGTTTTATTACCAACGTTGAGCGTCACGGTGTTAGTGTCAATCTTGTCAATACGACCAAGCATTCCGCTGGCGGTAACGACTTCGTCGCCCTTGCTCATGGATTCAAGGAAGGTGTTTTGCTTCTTGGTCTTGCGGCGCTGGGGCAGTACCATGAATACGACGATCACGCCGAGCATCAGGAACATCGGTAGCAGGCCGGTAAGGGGGCTGGAAGCCTGGAGGAAGAAAGAAATCATATTATTCTTTGATTACGGTGCCATCCATGTAAATCACGGTGCTGGCGGGGTAAGTATTGGCGGTGATGGTTACGGGCTTGCGTTGGCGGCCAGATTTATTCTTGGTGTCGAAGGCTACGCTGATGACGCCACTATCACCGGGGGCGACGGGCGTTTCCGGATAGCTCGGCACCGTACAGCCACAGGTAGAACGGGCGTTGGTGATTAGCAGGGGAACCGTACCGTCATTCGTGAATTTAAAATCGTGGGTAACGATGCTCCCTTCTTTCACTTCGTTGAAGCGGAATTCGAGGTCTTCAGCAAAACGTATCCGGGCCACATTGGTGGTATCAACTGCGTCGTCATCCTGGTCCACAGGGTTGCGGATAAGTGCGGCGTTAGGCCCGAGTTCCGCTGGCAAGGCATCCGTATCAAGCGCGGAAGCCGGTGCTGTCTCACAGTGAAGGAGCAAGGTGATAAGGGCCAGCAGAAGTAAATATCGAAGAGCAATTGCCATTGGCGTTGAACGTTTTTTATCCGTTCGGCCAAAGGTAAGACACGTGGAGCGAATGGGATAATGGATTCGACTGGCGAATCAGCGTAATCGCAAGATTCACAATTATAAGGTGAAGCAAGGGCTAAAACCGGCGGTCTCTAAACAGCCAAATTGTAGGGGCGATTTCTTGCGGTCGCCTCTACAATTGTTCATGTGGGGAATTGTTAGCGGCAGCCATCCACGCAACCTTCTCTAAAATCCTACCACTATTACCTTACGCACAATCTGTTGACCATCCTCCGTTCGCATTCGCCAGGAGTAAGTGCCCGCCGGTAAACCATCCGCCCGCAGCGGAATGCGGTTGTCGCGTCGGCCGATCAGGTTGACCGTCCCGGTACGAAGTCGCCTGCCGTTGATGTCGATTAGCTCCGTGCTCACGTTGCCGTCGTTGGGGGCATAAACCTTTACGTAGCTGTCGGCCGTGACGGGGTTGGGGCGGGGAAGGCCTACGACCCAGCCACCCTGCCTGCTGCTATTCGGTGGCTCGGTCGGTGTGTTGCTGGTTGTCGTATTGCACGCACCCGCAATCGGAAGGTGGACAAAGCTATTACCGAACAAGGTCTGCACCGTTGGTTCCGGTACGTCAAACCAATCTACCAGTACCGACCCGTAAACGTCCCGGAAGTCGTACTGAAAGGGGACGCCGGTATGCTGTTCCACGGCCGTATCAATTTCGGGGTTATCACCCAGGATGCCTCCCTGCGCGCAATTGCCAAAAAGGAAGAGCGGCCCAGCATCGCCGTGGTCCGTTCCGCCGCTATCATTGGAACGAATGCGTCGCCCAAACTCACTAAACGTCAGGCCCAATACCCGCTCGGCAATACCTAGCGCCTTGAGGTCGTCGGTAAACGCTTTAATCGCTCCGCTCAGCTCTTCCATCAAAATGCCGTGGCGGCCACCAAGGTTATCACCACCTTCCGTCTGACCAAAATGCGTATCAAAACCGCCCAGGGTTGCCACGTACACCTTCGTCTTCAACCCGCCACTGATCAGGGTGGCGATGTTGCGGAGTTGATCCGAAAGCCGGCCATCGGTATAAGTCGTCACCAGGGTATTACCTGCATTAGCCGCATCCTGTACGATGGTGCCGTACTGGTTACTCTGGGAGATCAGGGTGCGGACGTATTCCACCTCTTCACCGTAATGGTTGTCCGGCAAGGGCGTATTGCCACCGGGGGCGATGTAGCGAAAGTTAAACGGATTATTAACCACTACACTAAGGTTGGCCAGCGAACCCTGGCAGGTAGCAGAAACGACGTTACCCATCGTCATCGCCAGCGGGTAATCAAAAGTCGGATTGGGATAACCCTCGGGGTAATTGCCGTGCTCCAGCTCCAGGTAGCGGCCCATCCAGCCACTGGTCTCCGCAACGCCCGCCTCCGATCCCGAAGTCCAGATGTCCGTACTGCGGAAATGCGACCGGTTCTGGTTGGGGTAACCGACCGACTGTACAATACCGAGCAGACCATCGTCATACATAGCTTTCATGCCGGTCATCTTTCCGTGCAGAGCTGTAGTTGGCGTAAGCGTTAGGGTATTGGCGGCGCTCAGCGCCACGTTCTCTCTTACCTGGCGCAGATTGTCGAGTTGATCAAGTCCGATTAAGGTGTTCAAGCCGTCGTTACCGCCAGACAACTGGATCAGCACCAGCACTCGATCGCTGTCTTCATTGATAAACTGGGTAAAGAAGCCCGCCGGGTCAGCGGCTACTCCGGAACTCAGCAGTGCAGGAAGGCTAAGCGCACCACTCGTACGCAGGAAGTTTCTTCTGTTCATGACCTTATCTTTTAAATGGAGTAAGCAGGGTTAGTGAAGCTGAAATTCAGCGAGTTGAAAGACGCCGGAAATCAGCGCCTGCAAGCGGATCAATACGGAGTTGCGTAGGTTAGCATCGTTGGGGTTGGCCCGGAGGTCCGCGTATTCCATCGTCCAGACAAAGTCTTCAAGGTTGGGCAAGAGTAGCTCTTTCAGCGCGGCAAGTTGTTCGGGGGCAGCGGGCTGTGGGAGCACCTCATTGGTTAGGTCGGCAATCATCAGCTCGGCGTTGCCCGGGTTGTCG
>Ga0136553_1000902_pt1 | contig 9907 bp, 6 predicted proteins | sample AntRauTorckE5430_FD_101384 | JGI IMG/M metagenome (GOLD analysis project Ga0136553, IMG submission 101384) | Saline lake microbial communities from Rauer Islands, Antarctica - Metagenome Torckler E5 #430 | ecosystem: Environmental > Aquatic > Non-marine Saline and Alkaline > Saline | place... | reverse complement strand
GGGAACTGGACCGCCGGTGGTGTAAACCTCGAACTTATTGACGCCAACGGCCTGAACAACGGCAGCCTCAACACCGAACTCTCGGTGCTTAAAGCTAGGTATCGGCGGTCACGAACACGTCAACCTCAGCCGTTACGTCAGCTCGATCGTCATCACCAGGGCCGATGCGAATGCGAAAACCGTCTATGTTCACCGCGTTCGCTTTGATCCCGCTACGGGGATGACCAATGTTCGCTCCGAACTAAAAAATAAAGTAGTGGTCCACAAGCGGCTTAGCTATCCAGCAAGCCGGTGGTGTCGAAGCCGTGCGGTAGCCTAAAAGCGCGCAGCGCGTCTAAAAGGCCGAAGGCCGTCTAAAAGCGCGCAGCGCGTCTAAAAGGCCGCAGGCCGTCTAAAAGCGCACAGCGCGTCTAAAAGGCCGCAGGCCGTCTAAAAGCGCACAGCGCGTCTAAAAGGCCGCAGGCCGTCTAAAAGCACACAGCGCGTCTAAAAGGCCGCAGGCCGTCTAAAAGCGCACCGCGCGTCTAAAAGGCCGCAGGCCATCTAAAAGCGCGCAGCGCGTCTAAAAGGCCGCAGGCCATCTAAAAGCGCGCAGCGCGTCTAAAAGGCCGAAGGCCGTCTAAAAGCGCACAGCGCGTCTAAAAGGCCGAAGGCCGTCTAAAAGCGCACAGCGCGTCTATCTTTGTTCCATGGAAATAGACAAAGGCCTCCTCCAAAGAGCCAACAACACCTGCGAACTAAGCGGCGAAACGGAGAACCTCATTACTTACGAAGTAGGCCCGAACCACGACGGTACCCCGGAGCAAACCATCGTGATTACTCAATCGTTGAAGGACCAGTTGGACGGAACCACCGAACCCGTTCCCAACGACTGGCGCTGCCTCAACGACAGTATGTGGTCGGAAACAGAAGCTGTGAAAGTGATCGCCTACCGGATGCTACACCAACTTCGTAGCGAGGGCTGGCCCCAGGACTTGTTAGACATGATCTACCTGGAAGAAGCAACCCTAGCCTGGGCCAACGCCGGACTACCGGATGAGGACGCGGTCGTCCATAAAGACAGCAACGGTAACATCCTCGAAGCAGGAGACTCTGTGACACTAATCAAGGACCTAAAGGTGAAGGGGGCCAACTTTACCGCTAAGCGCGGCACGGCCGTTCGCAACATCCGCCTGGTGCACGATAACGCGGGGCAGATTGAAGGTAAGGTGGAGACGCAAATGATTGTGATCCTTACGGAGTACGTTAAGAAGAACAAGTAGAACGCGTTCCTTAGGGCCGCACATACCCCGTTCGGTATTTTCGCTCCAGTAAATCCGTGGCCTCATTATCTCCAACAACTACCTTTCGTTTCGGGTCGTACACCAGCGGCCGCTCAAGGTCACAAGCCAGATTGGCCAAAATGCAGCTGGCGGTGGAGATGTATCCATCCTCAATATCCGCAGTGGGTCGTCGACCTTGCTCGATGGCCGTGAGGAAGTCGGTCATGTGCGCCCGCGTGGCGGGCGCTACGTGAATTTCGATCCCTTTTTCGGTGACATCCTCCGGAAATTTTTCGCGCTCGTAGGTAGCTTCCACTAAAAGGGGTTCTCCTTCCTTCGGCAGCCATTCATAGCGGTGGGTGGAAGCGCGTAGGCTGCCACCGGTACCGTAAAGCGTGAACGCCCAGGGCCAGTCCGGATCGGGAGCCTGGCCCCAGCTGCGGTGGGTCCAGTGGCAGTTGAGCTTCCGTTCGGGGTATTCAAAAACGGCGGTTTGGGTGTCGGTGGTGGTGGCATCCGCCTCTGTCTGGACGTAAACGCCGCCCTGGCTACTGATTCGTGCTGGCCATCCAAGCCCGAGCAACCAGCGGACCGCGTCGAAATAGTGAACACACATATCCCCGACGATGCCGTTGCCGTATTCCTGAAATGCACGCCAGCGTCGGTGGGGAACGCCCTTGAAGGGTAGGAGGGGAGCTGGGCCGGTCCACCGTTCATAATCGAAATAATCGGGAACGGGAACTTCTTCGCGGACGGCCCGGTCGCGCATGTTGTAGTAACAGTTCATTTCCACGTGATGCACCTCTCCTATCAATCCGCTGTCGATGTAACGGGCTTTCATGTCGAGCAGGTGAGGGGTACTTCGGCGCTGTAGGCCAACCTGAACAACCCGATCATTTCGGCGGGCGGCGGCGAGGATAGCTTCGCATTCGCGCACGTCTACTCCTACCGGTTTCTGCAAATAGAGGTGGCAACCGGCTTCCAGTGCATCGATGGCCTGGAGCGCGTGCCAGTGGTCAGGCGTAGCGATCAGGGCGATGTCGGGCTTTTCTCGGGCGAGCATTTCTTCGTGCTTTAGGTAGGTGGTGGGCTTGTGGTGGGCTTGCCGTTCGCGTAACAGCTTGGCCGTTTTCTCCAGGCTGGTTTCGTCGACATCGCAGAGGCCGACTACATCCACGTCGGCTATCTGAATGAGGCGCAGCAGATCACCTTTTCCGTACCAACCGCAACCAATCAGGACAACTTTTGGGCGCGGCCGCGGGTGCAGTGCGGAAGGACTAAGGAGCAGGGCAGGAACGGTACTTAGGAATTGACGGCGTTGCATGGAGGAGGGGATAGTAGGTCAATCGTAAGGTCGTTTCAGGACCTCGAAGCGTCTTCAATAACGAAGCTGGAGGCGCAGTTATTGAGGTTCTTTGAGCGTCCGGAGCCCTTACGAATGCACTGGAGAGGAAATGATCAGTCGGTTAAGATAACGCGGAATAAGCGATATTACGGAATGATGTACTCCTCCCGCTTCTTTCTTGCGGCCTTTCTGTCAGTCTTGTTCTTTCAGTGCTCCGATAGCTCCTTTGACACAACCGTAGCCGAAAGCACCGCCTTCCTCACCGGCTTCGAGAAACCACCCCAGAACCCGATCATGACGGCTGATAGTTCGTTCGTATTTCTCGACCCCATCGCCGATACACTCGTCCGCTGGCGTAAGGCGGATGTGTTCAACCCCGGTGCCATTGCTCAAGGAGATAGTATTTACCTTTTCTTTCGCGCAGAAGACAACCCTCGTGCCCATCTTGGCGGCCGCATCAGCCGCATCGGCCTGGCTGCCAGTGCGGATGGTATCAACTTCGTCTCTCGCCCAACGCCGGTTTTATATCCGGATAACGACAACAACATCGAATTCGAACGGGGCGGCGGCTGTGAAGACCCCCGGGTAATTCACACCCCCAACGGCGGCTACCTAATGCTCTACACCGGCTGGAACCAAAAAGTCGCCCGCTTGTGCAGTGCCACTTCAAAGAACCTTACCGACTGGGAGAAGCACGGCCCCGTATTTCAGGATGCCTATGCTGGCCGCTTTCACGACATTTGGTCCAAGTCCGGATCCGTAGTCGGCAAGCTGATGGACGACGGCCGCATCGTGGCCACCAAAATCAACGGCAAATACTGGATGTACTGGGGCGATGCCGTAGTAGGTCTGGCCCACAGCGATAACCTGGTGGACTGGACGCCGGTCCTCAACGAAGACGAAACCCTCTTCGATCCCATCCCGCCCCGCCGTGGCCTGTTCGACAGTAGCCTCAGCGAACCCGGACCACCCGCACTTCTTACCGACGAAGGCATTCTCCTACTCTATAACGGCCGCAACTCTCCCGAAGATTCTCTACGCTCCAACGCCATGGGGCCCGGCGCCTACTGTGGCGGGCAGGCCCTTTTCAGCGCGGAAGACCCCGCCAAATTATTGGCACGCCAGGACGAACCCTTCATCTGCCCGTCCCTGCCGCATGAGATGACGGGGCAGTATGCTTCGGGTACGACTTTCATCCAGGGGCTGGTGCGCTTCCAGAACAAATGGTTCCTGTACTACGGTACGGCGGATTCTATGGTCGGGTTGGCGGTGGCGGAGTGAGAAATAAGTTTTGGCGCTGGTATTACTGGACCTTTGAATAGTTCGTCCGACGACCTTGGTGATATGTAAAACTTTTACCTCAAATTTGAACGCCAACCATCCACCGGTGTAAACCCAGGCAAATACTAAAGCATGTAACGCATCTGGTACAGTGTAATCTAAGTTTCAATACACCAAAGTCTTGGATTTTACGCCGTAGCTGCGTTGCTGAAATCCTCATTTCGCTATGCGGCTACGTGGTAACTACGGCTTAAATCCTGTTTCAGCGCCTCTGCCGAGCCCCAAATACCTACGGCTACCAATACCATTTACCAAACGGTTAATCAGGTCCGCTACCGAACGAAATACGACACGGTGTACCGAGAAATTTCCATGCTGCCACAACTGGTTTATCTACGCGATACCCTGTATTTGCCACCGGCAAAACCCGTATTGGTGAAGGGGAGTAGTAACCTGATGGGGAAGGGCCGGGTACTTGATTTCCTGTTCAGTACGGAGTGAGTTGGTGAATTGGCGAGTCACTGAGTTTGCTGGCCGGCGTGCTTCCTCCCGGAGGACCTGATTTCTCATGAGGCGCAGTCGCCTTTTAGGAACGCCGATTCAATAACTATCCGATTTCGCTACGCGGCTACCTGTACGTTTGTATCAATTCTTTGTGGGCGTTTTCCTGGTACGCTATCATTATATCCTTACTCATTTTACGGCCTGGGGATAAATGCTTATTATTTTAAAACGAAAAATTTTGCCTACTGAGTTGGGTATAAGAGATTGCTGGTTTCTGGCTCATTTCTCTTTCTTCTGGCCTCTTTCCTCGAGAGAGGGGAGTTGTTCCCGCCGGTAAAATGCTTAAAAACTTATAGTTTGTTGTACACTTCCTGTCGAGTTGGGCGTGATTACTTCAGTTATAAAACCGTAACTTCTGACCAGTTCCTGCATCCTGCGTTTGCGCCACAAAAAAGCCCCTTCACCGAAATAGGTAAAGGGGCAATTGATAATAGGTTACTATTAAGTTTTAAAGCGCGTACTTATTGGCTTTGATGCAATGATCAGCGACAATACGGCGCAGTTTAGCGACGTTACGCGGAGGGTATTGCGTGAAGCGGCGGATGCCGGCCACGAAAGTATCCAGCAGATCACCCTCGGCGAAGCTGGCCACGGCGTCGAGGCTGTTCTTAGCGATGCGCGCGTTGGCGTCGTGGATGTAGACCTGGAGCACTGCATCTAACACTTCCTGCGGCTGCGTCGCTTTGCCGGTTTGGCGTAACTTCTGGAGACGGAGCAGGGTAGACTCCGCATTGAGCAGGTCGGCCAGCATATCGGAGACGTTCATCACGATCTCTTGGGATTCTTTGAGGTCGAGTTTACCGTCCATCTGGCCTTTGGCTGCGGCACCTACTACCATCAGGATGGCCTTCTTAAAGTTGGCCACGGCTTTGATTTCCGAACCGTATGTTCCTTCGGGAATGCTGGTGTCGGCTGGGGTAGTAAGTTCCTTCTGGACGGCCCAGGCTGGGGAAACGATGTCGAGCGAACCCTTCATTGCTCGGCGCATAAGCTGGGAGACGCTGAGCAGGCGATTAATCTCGTTGGTGCCTTCGTAGATGCGGTTGATGCGCGCGTCGCGGTACATCCGTGGGGCGAGGGTTTCTTCGCTGTAGCCCATGCCGCCGTGGATTTGGAGGACTTCGTCTACGGTATAGTCTAGTAATTCTGAACCGATGAACTTCAAGAGGGCACATTCGATGGCGTACTCTTCGGCGCTGAGGCGCTTAGCCTCGGCGTAGGATTTTCCGTCAGCTTTATGGCCTTCGTTGGCATCCTGAATGAACTGGCTCACGCGGTACAGGGAAGATTCGCCCGTGAATATTTTGATGGCGGCCTCACCAATCTTGTACTTGATGGCACCGAAGTTGGCGATTGGCTGATTGAACTGGATGCGCTCGTTGGCGTAGCGAATACCTATGCCTAGGCTGGCTCTTGAACCACCGACACTGAGTGCGTGTAGCTTGAAGCGACCAACGTTGAGCACGTTGAAGGCGATGAGGTGGCCCTTACCGATCTCTCCGAGGAAGGCGTCAGCGGGGATGCGACAGTTTTCAAAGAATACCTGGCGGGTGGAGCTACCCTTGATGCCGAGTTTATCTTCTTCTGCACCCAGCGTAATACCGGGTAGGTTGGACGGGACGATGAAGCCGGTGAATTTGTCGCCGTCGGCCTGAGCGAAAACGATAAATACGTCGGCAAAACCGGCGTTAGAGATCCACATTTTTTGGCCGTTGAGCACCCACTCGTCACCATCACGCATGGCCGTCGTCTTCGCGCTGGTGGCGTCGGATCCCGAGCCGGGTTCGGTAAGGCAGTAAGCTGCTTTCAACTCGCCGGTGATGAGGCGGGGCAGCCACTCTTTTTTCTGGGCCTCCGTACCATAGTACAGGATGGGCAACATGCCGATGCCGGTATGGGCCGCAAAAGAGACGGTAAAGGAACCGGAACTGCCGCCCATTACGTCGCAAATGAGGGTATTCGTGTTGGTGTCCATTTCCAGTCCACCGTATTGTTCCGGCATGTGACTACCGAGCAGGCCGAGTTCGGCCATCTTGTCGAGCAGTCTCGGGGCGATTCCATCTTTCTGCTTCTCGATGTTGTCGAGATTAGGTATGATGTCTTGCTGGATGAAGTCTTCCACCATTTGTTTTACCATCACCTGCTCCTCGTTGAAGTCTTCGGGGGTGAAGGTAGTTTCCGGCGTGGCGTCGGCGATGAGGAATTCACCGCCTTTGAGAACTTTTAGCTGTTCGGCAATTGCTGACATGGTCGGGGATTTAATTGGGTTTAGCGAATTTTCGCTGCGAAGTTAAGGATTGGAGGCCGGGCGGTCAAGAGATGCTGCAATTATATTAGCGAATTTTCGCTAGTAGGTGTTTTTCTTAAGCTGAAAGGCAGTCCATTTGTACAAAAAAGGCCTAATTGGGAGAGTGGTTCTGGGAAAAAAAAGGCCCAGACGTATCGCGCTTGGGTCCTGTTATACGACTGTGTTGTCCACAGCGTCTCTCATGAAAAATAAACCTAATTCTTAGTTGGAGGAAATTTTGATGATACAAATATACCATGTACGTCCCCTTTATACAAATGTAGCCTGTTGTTAACGTAACGTTTGCGCGTTCTGTGCACCTTTCTGTTTTAAAACATATTTATTAAGCCCATATGAGTATTTTTTTACTAAATTTTCAACCGATAAGTACAGCTACCCGGTTTTCCGTCGCTTTTGCTGCCCGGCGGAGACGAACGAAATATTGGCGGCAGTACTGACTGGCGGTGTAATTCAGTACGTTGGAGCTGTCCACCAAATTATCAAACCAGGTTTCCATTTGGGCCTGAATGAGTTCATCCGTGCTGACAAGGTAGTTAGGATTAACGAATGTTGCAAGCACGCACGATTGAGCCGTCGACTTTACGATGAGAACGTTATCGGTGTTTGTCAACTCATTGTGATAGACACGGAATTCGGGGTCGTCTTCACGGGGCTCTCTGCCCGGGGGGAATTTTTTCTTGTGGATGATCATGCGATGCATGTGTTCGATAATCTGTTCAACTTCTTCGAACATTTTGGCGATCAGTTCGGGGTCGTTGAGTTGGCCAACTTCTACGGCGTGCTCAATCTGCCGGAGGTTAATACCAAGCATGCCTACTGACCATAGATCGCGGCCGGGAATTTTAAAGAGTAATGGTATGAGGCGCTCTGTAATCTCGAAGACCTTGGGGTCAATCAGTTCCGGGCGGAAGTTGACACCTTTCCATTTCTCAAAGTTCCACGAAGTAAGTCCGTAAACATAAGTCTTAAAGGCGAGCAGGGTAGGGGTGAAAAACTCGTAGTAAAGCGGGAGCTCTGGAGAAGCATAATCGATTTCAAGATTTGGGAGCTTGAGCATTCTCATGCACTGTTCTTCCAACCGTTGGTAGTATTCCAATTCGCTGACTACTTGGTTGAGACCGTTGGGGTATTCTATTTTTTGCTGTTGAGCGGGGGATGTTTGCTCGTCGTCTAATTGGATGTTGAACTTTCGCGCTAGCGTCAGTAGCTCATCGGCCGTAAGGGAGGTATCTCCGCGTAAACGTCGATACACTGCGTCGCGGCCAAGGTTGAGGGTACTGCAGACGGTATTTACCATCTTTCCACGCTTGTCGAACTGTTGTTCCAACTGTCTGAAAAACCAATTTTGAAAAGTTTCGGAACGGGATGCATTCATACTCACTCACTTAATACACGCACGAGTAAATTGTAGGTTTGATTCAAACCAACTCCCCGACCAATCAGAAGGAAAACCCCTTTGAAGGTATCGTTTAAACTATACGTGTTTTATTTTTTAATAGTAAGAGAATACAATCTTTCAATATTAACAAAGTTCCTATCTTTAAGTTGCGAACATTATGCTTTACTGAAAATAGTAGCAGGCTAATCCACCCGCAGTACAAGTCCCTTAAGGTACTCCCCTTCCTGATGGTAGAGGTCTACCGGATGGTCAGGGCCCTGGCTGAGGTGGTGGAGTACCCGACAGTTCCGCCCTGCTTCGAGGCCGGCAGCGACGATGGTGTCGTAAAACAACTGCCGCTCTACGACCCGGCTACAGCTGAAGGTGAAGAGTAGACCGCCTGGCTTGATGGCTTTCATCGCCCGGGCGTTGAGTCGTTTATAGGCTTGGACGGCGTTGTGCCGTTTGTGCTTGTTTTTGGCGAAGGCTGGGGGATCGACGACGATGATATCGTAAGGGTCATCTGCGGCGTGTTCTTTAAGCCACTCCATCACGTCGGCGGCGTAGGCTTCGTGCCGGGCGGAGAAGTCGCCGTTGCGGGCGACGTTGTCGTTGGTAAGGTCGATCGCACTGCCGCTCAGGTCCACACTTTGCACCTGCGCACCGTCGCCCAATAAAGCGTACACGGAGAAGCCACCGGTATAGCAGAAGGTATTGAGTACCCGTTTGCCCTTGGCGTAGCTGCCGAGCAGCCAGCGGTTATCCCGCTGGTCGAGAAAGAAGCCAGTCTTCTGCCCGTCGGCGATGTCTACCCGGAAACGGCGACCGTTCTCCAGGATGACGACTTCGGTAAGCTTATCGCCCAGCAAAACACCGTCTTCAGCGGGATAACGATCCGGGAGGGCTTTGGCACTTTTATCGTAGACGGTAGTGATTTCATCGCCCATCAATTCCATAAGTAACTCGGCGATCAGCTGGCGCTGCCGGAACATACCAATGCCGTGGCACTGGATGACGGCTACGGAGGCGTAGCGGTCCACAATCAAGCCGGGTAGCCCGTCGCCGGCGGCGTGGACGATGCGGTAGGCGTTCGTTAGCGGATCGTCCGCTAAACCGAGTTGCTTGCGCAGGTCGAGGGCCTGGCTCAGTTTGTCGCGAAATATCTCGTCGATTGGTAATTCGTCCTCACCGAAAGCCAGCAACCGTACCCGAATACCACCGCTCTGATAGTGCCCGTAGCCGAGGCGGTCTCCATTAATGGCCTCTACGGCGACGAGGTCACCATCTTCAATGCCGTCTTCCTCGCGCTTGATGGCGCCGGAAAATACCCAGGGGTTGCGGCGGCGGATGGCTCCGTCTTTGCCTTTTTGGAGGGTTACTGTTTTCATGGGCGCTAAGGTAGTTCGCTGGCCTGCTAGTTCGTTAGTATTTGGGGTGTTGATGGGAGATGATAAATATATTGCTGTCTCGACTATTCATGGGAACCGGTAGGCCGACAGCCTTCTAGTGAATCTTTTCATTAGAAGGCTGTCGGCCTTATCTCAGACAGGATACAGCGCAGTACCGGATAGTGTTTAGACATACTAAAGTGATTCTCTAAAGTCTTTTTTAGGAGACTAAGATATTTTCAATTTTATTATGATATTGTTATGGAGGTGTATCAAATGTAATGGTGATTCTCTAAATTTCGTTGCCAAAAAAAATAACCAATTGCAGCGATATGATTTTCTACCTTCTTCGAGAAGCTGAGCGACTTACGGACTAACCTG
>Ga0136553_1000890_pt1 | contig 9956 bp, 8 predicted proteins | sample AntRauTorckE5430_FD_101384 | JGI IMG/M metagenome (GOLD analysis project Ga0136553, IMG submission 101384) | Saline lake microbial communities from Rauer Islands, Antarctica - Metagenome Torckler E5 #430 | ecosystem: Environmental > Aquatic > Non-marine Saline and Alkaline > Saline | place... | reverse complement strand
TGATGTGGCGAGGGTTCCAACCTTCGTAGGGTGAGTCATAGTCCTGTTTGTGTGAGAACTACAAGATAACTACTCACCCGATTTTAGCTACTTTTTGACCCAATCTGCAACGGACCATTGTTAAGAGCAAAGCAAGATAATTAAAAGCCACAAGTTATTTATCCGGCGTTCCTCAACTAGCTTCCTCCTCTCCCTTAGTTATGTTAAATACCGTTCGCCAAACGCAGCGCAAATCCAGTAACAGGCTCCAATTCTCTAGGTAGCGCACATCGTAGTCAACGCGTTTTTGCATTTTCCACAATTCTTCCGTCGAGCCGCGCAAGTTATTTACCTGTGCCAAGCCGGTAATACCTGGCTTAATCGTATGGCGAATCATGTAGTGATCAATCAAAGCGGCGTATTCCTCGGTATGCTTTAACATGTGAGGGCGGGGGCCAACGATGGACATATTGCCCAGAAAGACGTTGAAGAACTGGGGAAACTCATCTAAGCTAGTGCGCCGAAGAAAATTACCGATCTTGGTACGCCGGTCATCATTCTCGGTAACCTGAACCGTATCGCTGCTATCATTGACTCTCAGAGACCGAAACTTCCAAATATTAAAGACCTCGTTACCATACCCTGAGCGCTGCTGTTTAAAGAGGATTGGCCCGGGGCTTTCCCGTTTGATTAAAAAACCAACCACGACGTACATAATCGGTAGAACAAACAGCATTACCGTTCCGCTGACAACTAGGTCAAAAATACGTTTAGTGAAGCGGTTACGCAGGCGCATCAGCGGTTCTTCCCGCAACCCCATAATCAACATATCGCCGTGTTGCCGGCCTACGTACCCGCGGGGGAAAAGAGTGGCCGCGCGGGGTGCCACGACTGTATTGATGAACTGAGACTCCGCTATTTTGAGAATTTCTTGTTCTTCCTCCAAAGAGAGCTTACTGTAGAAAAACACCATTTTATCGATGGTCGGCCATTGCTCCAGGTAGGGCTTTAGGTCTTTATACGAACCGATGTTTTGCACCTCTTTGTGTGGAGTATCCCCAAAGCGGCCCACCAGTTGAGCTCTACCGTTGAAGGAAAAGTTTAAAGCGTCCATTAAATCGACCAGGTTACGCTGGTTGCCGCCAACGACGACGTAGCGGATTAGTGCCTCACCCTGCGCTTTCTCGTAATAGTGAGTAAGGATCCGACCGACCACCATCGTCACGACCACGAAGAGATACGCCAAAAAAAAGAACCACGGGTCGGGTAAGTACTGTAGCACCACGTAATAAAAGAAGACGACGACGTTAAAATGCAAGAAAACCATCCTCACCACCTTGTTCAGTCGTAGCTCCATCCGTACTTTCTCCTGCCAATCGTAGGCCTTAAATTCCATACTGATCAGTAACCAGGCCACATTAACGACCAGGAATAACGGTAGGTGTCCGGAGTACAACTTGCTACCATCAATTCCACCATAGGCTACCACCCCCGCAAGCAAAAAGGCCACGTTGAGGAAGGTAAAGTCGGAAATGATCCACCAGACCCGGTGCTGCGGGCGAGGCATTTTTTTGGTGCCGGGTTGAATTGTTTTATTTGTTTTATTCACGGGGTTTTAGGTTATGACCCAGGCGTGAGAGCTCGCCCAGAAACGTGTTCAATATCTTATCCTTCAATAGATGGTTACGAACGAAATGCCGTGCTCCCAAAGTATCCTGCTTCTTACCCCCTCCGATTATTGCTTCAACTCCTTCCCGTAGCGCCTGAGGGTTTTCGGGCTCCACCAGCGTTCCTAGTTGATTTTCAGCTACTACATCGTAGAGTGTGGTGCCGGGTTCTGCCGTGACGATGGCGTGTCCATCTACGGCTAGAATGTTTGTAAGTTTAGAAGGCATCACCAGGTCGGCAGCCGCTTTTCTTTGTAAAACAAGGTGTACATCAGCAGAAACCAAGCAGGCAGCTAGCTTGTTTAGTGGTTGTAGCGGCTTAAACTGAACGTTGTCTAAGCCTGCAGCAGTAGTAGCGGCCATTAATTGTGCTTTCATTTCGCCTTCTCCTACGATCACAAAATGAATCTCTTCGCGGTCCCGAAGTAGTTCTGCCACTTCAATGATGCTACCCAGGCCCTGCTTCCCTCCCAAGTTCCCGGAGTAGAGGATCATCTTATCTGCATCGGTAAAACCCCACTCCGCACGCAATGATTCTTCCCGGGAATGCGGAAAAACGTTGGTGCTGTCGACCCAGTTCGGAAAGAAAATAACGTTACCCGCAGGCACCCCCTTTTCCTGAATTTTACGGATCATCCCCGCACTGATGGAAGAGACCTTATTGACGTTCAGCAACAGGCGTTTTTCCAACCACTCCAGGAATCTCAGTAGTGGCTGATTGGTGATGATCTTCATGTCCCGGGCTACATCTACCTGTAAGTCTTGAACATGGTTTACAATGGGTGTACCACGTAACCATTTGTGAATCAGGGCCGGGAGAACAAGGTGAATTGGTGGACTTACACATACAATGGCATCGTACGAACGGAAGTAGGCTGGTACCCAATATCGCAAAGAACTAAGCAAAAAAGAAGCTTCGTGCAGGATGCGCTTAAGGCCGGATAGTTTGGTAGGCAGGTAGAGCGGAACCCGGTGAACGGTTACCCCGTCCAACTCTTCCGTCAGCCAGCCTTTACCCCGGTACGCCTCGGCCACCTTCCAGTTCGGGTAGTACGGTAGGGCGGTAATTACCGTCACTTGATGCCCTGCCGCAGCGAAAAAAGGTGCCATTTCCCCAGTGTACTTTCCAATACCAGTTATTTCAGGTGTATAATTAATTCCGTAGACTAAAATCTTCATTTTATAAGTTCAGTGTTGTTACCTACGCTTGCTCTTAGACCTTTAATTGCACCTGCGTTTGCGCCGCCTCAACTAGGCGCGAACGCAGGTGCAAAAAATGGAAAAAACGAGCTTGCTTATTATTTTCTGTCTTTGATTATTTTCACCGGGCTACCGGCATAAACCTTCCCCCCGGGGATGCTCTTAAAAACGGACGAGCGTGCCCCCACTACAGCCCCGCGTCCGATCCGGACACCTGGCCCGACGAATACGTCCGTCGCCAGCCAGCACTCTGCCTCTACCACCACCTCGTGGCTCGTAATCGTAAAGGTGGCATCGAGCATATCGTGACTTCCCGCACATAAATAGCTGCGCTGGGAAACGACTGCGTTGTCGCCAATACTGATGGGGCCCAAGCTATAAATCACCACTTCATCGCCAATCCAACAGTGGTCCCCCAAGGTTACCTTCCAGGGAAATTGAAAATGGGCACTGGGCCGGACAATGACGCCTCGCCCCACCTGCGCGCCAAAGGACCGCAGCAAGAACCTCCGCCAGCCGTACAGAAACTGCGGCGAAGGCTTGAACAATAGCGCCTGCACCAGCCACCAGAGCTGGACGTACCAGCCGGGTTTGCCGCGGAAGTTTGCGGGCATGGTGAAGCGGCTAAGATCCTGAATCATTGGGCAATAAGCCCTTCCGGTGCCGGTTTACCCTCCATTGAAAGAAAATTATAGAAAGCAATCCATTTGCCAATATTTGCATCCATGCTGAACTCCTCTTTTACCAAGCGGAGCGCATTCTCTTGGTAGCTTGCGTACTCAGCAGGAGACATGGATAAAACACGTTCCAGAATACGCTTTATGCTTTCCGGGTCGTTATCGATCCAGAAACCAGCTTGGTGGTCGGCCAGGGCTTTCCAAGGTGTTCCCGTGGATGCTATCGCCGGAGTACCCTGGGCTAATGCCTCCGTGACTACAATCCCGAAATTTTCCGTATGTGAAGGCATGATGAGGAAGTGCGCACGGGCGAGAAGCTTCTCCTTCTCAATGCCAGATACATGCCCGACGAAAATAATTTTATGCTGAAGGTTTTGGCTGGCCACCAAATTAATCAGTTCTTGCCCGTAAGGGTGTTTTTCGTCTCCGCCGATAACAATACGAAAGTCACTATTCAGAAAAATTTCAGACTGACTAACGGCTTCCACTAGGTTCTCGATGCCTTTTTTCTTATCGATACGCCCAAGGAAAAGAATTTCTTTTTCTTTGGGTTGGACCACCCGCTGGGGAATGTCCATATAATTGGTAATCTGGACGATCTTGACGTCACCAAACTGATCACGGATATAGCCCACCTCGGCCTCACAGGTAGCGTGAAACCAAATTTTTTCTTTACCGAGTACATTGTTGATTAGCCACAAGACAAACTTCTTCTTTCGGGGAGACCTTTTCAGCATGTAAGCGTCAAGGTCACCGCGAGAAGACCATACAATTTGCTTTCGGTAAGTGAAATGGTTAATAAGTGCTGTAAGCCAAGAAGCCGGATAAGTGATCATGGTTAGATGAATCAAGTTGACCTTACTCATCTGTAGAAAGCCGTACCAGATCGTCTTAATCGGCATATAATGCACTAGGTTGTGGGTGTATTTAATTCGCCCATAGTCAGTGTTCAACCACTCGCCCCGCTTTATCTGGGTGGGCAAACCGAAATCAGTAGAAGAAATAATGGTCTTGACACCCGCCGAAGTAAGAGCCTTGGTAAGCCAGTAACACGTATTGTCGGGCCCCCCCGTCTGGGCAGGAAAGAAGCTAGGAGTAGGAAAGAGGATGACGGGATTTTGTTCTTTCATAGTTCTTGGTTGATTTAAGCTAATATACGGCATGGCTTTGAGGCGCAAGGTGCTTAGCACGATCAAATTAAAGTCAAGTAAGCATAGGACTAGATGCTTTAATGGCTTATCATAAGCTGGTAGAACAGGCTTTTTATTTCGGCTCGGAACCACCAGCTAAGCTACGGTAAACCTGGTAATATTGTTCGGCGATAGCCTGAGGACTGAAACGTTCCCGATTACGGCGACCATTGGCGAGAAGTCTTGCCCGGAGTTCCTCGTCGTTGATCAGTTCTTTCAATCCACGCCTGATGTCCGTCACACTGTAAGGGTCAACAAGTAAAGCGGCATCCCCGGCAACCTCCGGCATGGAGGAAATATTACTGGTTAAAACCACGCGTTCTACCGTATTGGCTTCGATTATTGGCATTCCGAACCCTTCGAAGAGAGAAACGAAACTGACGATGTCACAAGCTTTATAAGCGGCGACGATTTCTTCCTGAGACAGGTTATACTTGTTAGTATGATCAATGCCTGACTCCTTTAGACGTTTTTCCTGTTCTTCGCTAAGACGTCCGACGATGGTCAGGTGGCAAGGTATGTTCTCCAAGGCCTTAAATAAACGTTCCAGGTTTTTATTATCGCCGGTACCTATCTGTAAGATTTTGGGTGCTGCAGAATTAAATGCTTTCGGTACAGGCTGGAAGCTTTCATTAATGGCTACAGGGATGACGATAATCTTGTTGGGATCACAGCCTGTGTAGCGGGCGATATCTTCCTTAGTTGCCTCAGAAATAGTCGTGACGTATTGAGCTTTTGCAATAGGAGCTCTCAAATAGAGCCAGTTCATCAACGTACTCCCCAGTCTACTCCCACTTTTTCGGTTCATAAACCGGCAGTCGAGAACAGTCAACACTATATTGCTTTTCCTCATCAGTAAATTGAGAAAATGAACCTCGCCAGTAATATGATTCACCCCCTTACTTTCGCGTCGTGTAGCCTCAAAGATGTTATAAAATTTAGTCTTAATTCCATCGTTGTAATGACTAGAGACATAAATAGTTGGCGAGACCTTATCGGCAAGGCGAGTCCGAATGTCTTCAAAGATAGCTTCCATGCTAAAGTTGAAGCCAGGACGCGGTCGGCGCTGAAAAAAAGCTACTGGAATTAGCATATTGTAAAGTGATGTTTACTTGTTCGTGTCTTGAATTAAGTAGTGGTAGTGTAACGAGCTTCGTCTTCGAGTAGCTCCTCCAATACGTTAAAAAAACTACGTTCGTAAGTCCAACCCAGCTTCATCTTTGCTTTGGAGTTATCGCCATGGATATCTACAATATCCGTAGGGCGATAATAATTAGAATTGATCACTAATCGCTCAGCCGGAATATTGAGCACACTAAATACATGCTCGATAATAGAACGCAATGTTACTGATGTACCCGAACAGATGATATAGTCGTCTGGCTCATCCTGCTGTAGCATCAGCCACATCGCCTCCACATAAGCCGGGGCGTAGCCAAAATCGCGTTTAATGTCGATATTTCCGACTTCCAACGTATCTTGTTTGCCGAGGGAAATAGCAATGGCTGAACGAAGTACCTTTTTGATGAAAAAGTTCGGACTGCGCAAATAAGACTCGTGGTTGAATAATATTCCACTACCAACCCACATACCATACGATTCGCGGTAGTTTATGGTCGTCCAGTGCGCCGTAGCTTTGGATATAGCGTAGGGACTTAGTGGGTGCAGAGCATGATGTTCTGTGATAGGTAGGTTCTCAACGTGGCCGAACATTTCGCTGCTTGAAGCCTGGTACATTCGGATATTAAGACTCACCACCTTAATCGCTTCTAGAAGATTCAACGTTGAGATTATGTTGAAGCTAATCGTACTAATCGGCTGCTGAAAAGAAAGGGATACTGAACTTTGGGCGGCCAGATTGTAAACTTCCGCTGGTTTGAACTCCTGAAACAAGCGGATAACCTGGGACAGGTCCGTCAGGTCAACTTCCTGTATCTCTATTTTGTCGAGTATCCCAAGAAACCTCAGTTTACTCAAGTTTTCTTTATTGTAGCTTCGAGTGAGGCCAACTACGCGGTAGCCTTGCTCCAGAAGAAGTTTGGACAAGTAGGCGCCGTCTTGTCCGGTTACACCGGTTATTATGCTTATTTTTTGCATATTTATTATCTGATATAATGAAAAGTGGTGAGACTTTTAAATTTAGTGGGTCTAATTACACGATTGACTTCTTACATGCATGATATAGCCTAGCGTGGAACGTGCTTCGTTACTAATTTACTAATTGGATTGCGAACTGCCGCAAGGGTAAGTCCCATGGCGAACACTGAAAACCCAAGACTAGTCGGTTGCCCCCAAAGCCCAGTTATCATCCCCAAGAAAGAAAAGCTCAGCAGCATCCAAGGAAGAGCGTTCCCACGGAATAAAGTCTTGATTGAGATTAAAACCATTATCAAACCTAAGGTCAAACGCGAAATTATATTAATTAGGCCGATAAACTTACCTTGCTCGCCGATAACCCGACCTGTTTCTCCCTCAGAAATAAGGTAACTTACCTCGCCGGTCAACATCATACTACCCGCATTAGTTCCCATACCCAGCCCATATCCGAACAGCGGACCCTTCGTCGGGTTAAAAATCGGGTTTATCAACCCTCCTAAAAATCGGTCGACCAAAGTCCCTTCTATTCCACCTTCTGATTGACTTGCATTCTCGAAACGTTGCGACATGGCATCAATTCCTGTTGCTACGAAATCGACTTGGGCAACCGTAAAAATAAGTAAAGGCAGTAATATCAGTATGCCCATGAACCTAAATGTGGACTTAACATCTGAGATACTCGCAAATGCTACAAACAGGAAACAAATTACCATTTGAAAGGCGTACGAACGACTGATGGAAAGTGGGATCGTGATAAATATCGCAGCTGTGGCAACAAAAAGTACTGCTTTACTAAATCTACGTGGATTTCGCCAAAAATAAAACATGTAAGCTGCTGCTAGCCCGTAAAGAAGGGTGTTACCATTAGTAAATGAAAAAAGGCCTGAAGGGCGGAAAAAGCCTAATGCTCCTGAAAATCCTGCCCCACTTAAATCGTCCCCAACGCCTCGGTTGACCCATGCTGATTGAGGACTATAAAACTGAAGCACTACTAATATTGTGACGGGAATTATTAAGTACATTATAGCATGCCCAATTTTTTCTACATCCTCCCGGTCAAAGACCTCACCGATGATGAAAATTAGCGGAAAATGGATAGCATAAATTCGAATTCCAAAAAGTGCTACCAAAAAGTTACCATGCCCTGCACCAATGGTCGTAACAAAGCTAACTAAGGAAGAACACACGACAAGTAAAGTAAATAAATTCCAGAAACGGTAGCCGTTTGTAATGTACATCCAGATAATTCCAAGTGCAACGGGATCTCTTATGATCAGTAATGGCGTACTCAAACTAGGAAGCACCCATTTTCGCAACGCGCCCTCGAACAATAAAAGCCAGAAGTACAACCAAATTAGCTGCTTCAATTTACGCTCTGCTGGGCGGGCTGTCCGTTGCGAAGCAAGTTGTTCAGGCGTATGAACTAATCTGCCAACTGCTATTCGATTCATACGATGTTATCTCATAATTTTCGCTAACTCCCCCACTATTGTGTTGCCATACGCAGCCCAAGTGTATTTAGCCGAATGCCGGACTGCGGCAGTAGACATGCGTGGTATCTCCGCACGGTTTCGATCAAACCACTCTATTTTTTCGGCAATAGCATCTGGTGTCCGGATTGGCACTAAAAATCCTGTTTCTCCTTCAACTACCAGGTCCTGACCCCCAGTATTCGGGGTGATTATTACAGGAAGTCCCTGACTCATTGCTTCCTGCATCACTAACGCACGCCCCTCCACAATTGAGGGAAGACAAAAGATATCACAATCTCGCATCAATGCCAGAACATCTTCATGTGAACGTGTTGGCTCATACCTGAACCCGGCAAAGCAAGAACGGTAAAAATCCATACTCTCCAGCAAGCCTCCTAAAACTACAAGTTCAATACGGTTCGGGTCCAACCCCTTGACAGCCTCGAAAAGGTCTCCGAGTCCTTTCCGTTGTCCCATGGAACCAACAAAGAGAACCTTTAACCGGCCTTCAAGAGGTGCTGATTTTACCGGCTCCATTACTTTACCACTTACTGGAGTTCCAAAATGAGATACAATGCAATGAGTTTGTCTACTCCACTCTGGTAGGGAATCCATCACAAAGTGGCCAGGTACTACGACCACGTCAGCAAGTTCAAGTTCGCAATTTTTTCGCTCCGTTTTTTGCGCACTATCTTTGATTCCGCCACCAAGGGTCCCGGTCCAATCCGGACGTCGTTCTGCTTCCTCTTGCATCAGTTGGCGTCCAGTTTCCCAATAAGCGATCGGCAAGTCATAGACACACTTCAGTCCTAGTTTTTTTGCTGCTCTAAAGGTAGCTAGTGCACCATCTTCATAGGCGTAGACCCCTTTTAGCCCTACACCTCTTCTTGAGTTTAAGTAAGCAGCAACTTTACGGTCATGATTTTTATATACGCTATCTACAGACAATTTTCCGGTTTCGTGTTTGGTAAGTGATTCCAACCCCAACTTACCAGCAGCTAATCGCCCGATTTCTCTAGCTGGATACTGATACGTAAGTGGACGAAGAGATTCTGCAAACCTACGACGCCCAAAATCGCTTAGCGGACTCAATTTACTAAGTAAGTGCCAACCATTACCTTGGTAAGTTGCTACCGAAGTATGGAGACTTTCTAGAGTTCCATTTTCGTGAAGGGTCTCGGCGAGTGCACGTACAAATGTGTTACTCATCGGATGGGAAAGGAGAATCATTTGGATTTGTAGTTTTTAGGCGAGTAGTTGCTATTTGAATATTAATTTGGCACTTAATTTTATAAAACTCAAAACTTTATTAGAGATTTTACACACGAACCCCAAGCTACTCCGATAGCGACTAATTGATTTTTTTACTACCGGGTCATCGGAAAGCTTAAGAAGTAGTCTGCTTAATTTATTTTTTCTACTTCGGAAAAAACTTCTCAACTCAGACGACTTACCTGACGAACAGCATTTTTTCTCTTTGATCACTCAAGTTGCTAACGCTCCAGCATTTTTTAAGGAAGGTCGGTACGGTACTTTTTTCAAAAACAATAGTAGAGGGGCGTTGTTGCATGAAGGTTTTGGGTAAAGCTTGCGCTAATATTCATTTTAATTAAGCCACTTTCGGCTGAGAAATAGGCATTCCATGAGCTGTCATTTGATTGAGGGCTTTAATTT
>Ga0136553_1000887_pt1 | contig 9993 bp, 7 predicted proteins | sample AntRauTorckE5430_FD_101384 | JGI IMG/M metagenome (GOLD analysis project Ga0136553, IMG submission 101384) | Saline lake microbial communities from Rauer Islands, Antarctica - Metagenome Torckler E5 #430 | ecosystem: Environmental > Aquatic > Non-marine Saline and Alkaline > Saline | place... | reverse complement strand
TAAATTTAATTAGGCGTAAACATTATTTGAAATTAGTTGACTGATTGTCAGTATTTTACGCATAATTAATAAGTGTATTTAGTTCGTGAAATCGGCTTATATTCTGGATCATTTTTTTTATCCCTTGCAAGTGACTGACTATCAGCAATTTGCGAACCCTGAATAGTTACATTTTTATCTCCTAATATGTGTTCCATCAGTTTTAGTCCTTGATTCGCGTTCATAGTGGCAGGTTGGTGCCCCTGCATCCTGCAACCTTTCCTTGCACCGGCGGCCGCGCCCTGAAAATGCGCCTCAAAATATCGCCATCTGGTTCTCGTCAGTTGCCATTTTCTCCCGCTTTTTTAGCAGCACGTTGGGTAAATCCATGTCCGGCAGCAGGCGCTTGACGATGCGCAGGCGATGACTGTAGCGGCCAGTTTCTGTATTGAAAATGCCGTAATGATCGATGGCGTCAATGCGGACGCACTCCCCCACGTGAAGGATTTTACTCTCCGGCAAAAGAACGCCGACGTGCTCGATCTGCCCCTTGCGGTTGTCGAAAAAGGCCAGGTCGGCCGGCTGGGCCTGGATCACGAAATCGACCATGCGCCCGTGTTGACTCATCGCCTCGGCGGTGCGCGGCAGCTTGATGTTAATCAGGCGCGCGACGAGTTGAATCAGCGCCGCCGGGTCAACGCCCGTCGGTGTGCGCCCGCCCATCAGGCCAGGAACGTAAAGCCAGCGCCGGGCGAAACGGATCAGTAAATCCGCCTCCGTCCGCAGGTCTTCCGATAGGGCCGCCTGGCCGGAATAGTGGAAAGTCTGGCCACCATGGGCCAGTCGCATGCCGTCAAACTCCGGTAACCTTGCCCCGAAAGTAACCGGCAAACCGGCCAGCTCGCCCATAATAGAAGACCAGACATCGAGGGCAAAGGCTGGGTTGTCGCGCTGCAAACGAAAGGTCCGCTCGTCCGCTCCGATCAGCTGGTCAGTACGCACAAAGCCTTCAAAATCATCATCGCAGCAACGGATGCGGCAGAACGTCTTTCCCGCCTCCAGAATGGTGACGGGCTCGCCCAGCAACAGCTGGGAAGTCATCTCTGATTTCGCCTTGGCGTGCGAACGGATGGCGGCGGCGGTGAAACGGCCAAGTGCGTAGGAATTCGACATACGGCGACAAGATAAAATATGATGGCGGGATTTGCGTTGGAAATTCGTGTTCTGTTGCCGTAAGTGCAAAACACAGGCTGTACCTGCTGGAGACCGGTGCTGGCTTACGAACCTCTGTGAGCTGTACGCGTAAACTTCAGCATTCGCAGAACTTCGTAAACCAGCACCTACTTTAGTCGGGCATGCGAGTACCTTTGCCGCCCCAAACGAAATCAATGAAGTTTTTCCTCCAGACCTTGCTTGCTGCTTTTCTCCTGACCGGTTCCGTTGCCGCCCAGGATTATCACTTTTCGCAGTTTTTTGCCGCCCCGCTTTCGCTTAACCCCGCCCTGACCGGGCTTTTCCCGGGCAGCTACCGCGTAGGGCTAACCACCCGCAGCCAGTGGGCACAGACACTGGAGACGCCCTTTTCCACCACCGCCTTTTCGGCCGATTTCAAGTACTTCGTCAACCCCCAGAAGCGGCGGTACAAAGATTCTTTCGGCGTCGGCGTCACCTTCGCCAGCGACCGGCTGGCGGAGTTCAACTACAGCGTCAACCAGATCATGCTGGGGGGCGCGTTCCACAAAGTGCTGGACCCGCAGAACAACCAGATCCTAAGTCTCGGTTTCCAGTTCGGCGTGGTACAACGTAACGTCAGCTACGACCAACTGAGCTTCGAGGATGCTTTCGATGGCACGACTACCTACGTCGTCGGTGCCACGTTGGAAGACCTGCCCGCTAACAATTATGCCTTCGGCGATTTCCAGCTAGGCCTGAATTACGCTTACGCACCACGCAAAGGCGTGGCCGTCTTCCTGGGCGGTGCCATCCATCACATCAACCAGCCGGAGCAAAGCTTTTACGCCGAAATAACACGGGGCGAAGACGTGGAGGTCAATATCCTGCTCGATCGCCGCTACAGCGGATACCTCAATTTTCGCATTCCCGCCGGGCGCGACGTGACGGTCAGCCCCCGCGTCTACGCCTTCGTGCAGGGGCCGCACTTGGTGACCAATGCGGGTAGCAACCTGCGCTTTCTCATTAACGACTCTAGCGGTGCGGCTTTTCACCTCGGCGGCTACCTGCGGGGCGTCGGCAACGAAGGCGGCTTCGGTGTCGACAGCGCGGTGAGCATGGTTGGCTTCGAGATTAGTAACTTTATCCTGGGCATGAGCTATGATATCGGCCTCAACGGATTGCAAACCAACCGCCGCCACCAGGGCGCTTTTGAGCTCAACATCGCTTATCTAGGAAAGTCTAATGACGACGAAGCGGTGCCTTGCCCGACCTTTTAATCGGGTGGCCTTACTATCTTGCCAGTCTAATGCATTTTATCTTTCACCGAATCTTGAATTATGTCTTTTCTGCGTCCTCTCCTGGTGGTAGGTTTTCTTTTCTTTTTCACGTCCCTCACCTCCGCTCAAATCCAGTGGATGAGCTGGGAAGAAGCGGTGGCCGCCAACAAAAAAGTACCGAAAAAACTACTGGTCGATGTGTACACCGAATGGTGCGGCTGGTGTAAAAAGATGGACAAGACGGTATTTACCGATCCGACCATCACAGCCTACGTCAAGAAAAACTTTTACGCCGTCAAGTTCGATGCCGAACAAAAAGCGACCATTAAGTACGACGGCCACGAGTTCAACTTCAATACTGAGGCGACCCGCCGGGGCGTCCATGACCTGGCCATCGCCCTGCTCGACAGCCGCATGAGTTATCCCAGCCTGGTCTACCTCGACGAGCGTCGCGACCGCATTTCCATCAGCCCGGGCTTCAAAACCGCCGATAAGTTGATCCTGGAACTCAATTTCATCGAGGGCGGGCATTATAAGACCAAGACGTATCAGGAGTATCTGGCGACGCTGGGTAAATAATGTAGTTGTGTGGTAAGTAGGCCTGCGTATCAATCACGCATCCCGCGCGGTAGCCTACATATCTACCTTACCACACAACTATACTATTAATAAGGGCGCGGCCGTGGTTACTGAGCGGAGTCGAAATGCAGGATGCAAACAAAGTAGGTCAAGGAGCAATGAAGGCCCCGAGCATTGCCTGTAACTGCTCGTTCAGATTAGTGATCGCCAGGCCCATTTGCCAGCCCTCGCGGTTGCGGGGTTCGACATAGTTGCTGATGGCCCGGACTTGCAGCGGTTCCACCCCGACTTTGAGGCAGGCGAGGAAGAAGGCGGCTCCTTCCATGCTTTCCACCTCCGCTTTGCTCCAGCGTTCGCGCATAATCCTGATGCTGTTTTCCGAACCATTGACCCGGTTAACCGAAATGCCCGCCACCTCCCGAAAGGGTAGGGCGGCCAGTTCGGGCGGTGCCACGAGTAGTTCCTCCCCGTTGAAGGGCGGGCCCGGTGGCAGGCCGATATCGCCAAGACTCAACTGCCGCCCGTCGCGGTCTTCCGCACCCAGGTCACCAAAGCATTCGGAGCTGACACGCACTACCTCGCCCAGCGGTATTTCCCGGTTAATCGCCCCACCAACCCCCGCCTGAATGGCCAGCGCGGGCAGGTCGCCGCCACCAAAACGAAGGCCCAACGCCAGGGCCGTGGCCGGTAAACCAACCCCCGTAAACAGCACTTCCACGCGCACGCCCTCAAACTGCAGGACGTTGCCCGCTTCACTCGCCGCACGAGCGCGCAGCCAGAGAATGGTCGGTTCTATTTCGGCCAGAGTGGCGGAGAGAAGAAGAATTTTCATGGGGGGGTATTTTATTTTGGTTGGTAGCCTTGTCAGCGATTCGCTTATCCGATGTGTCGTGCGTTTTTTTTCATCCGATAAACTTTTGCGACTGCGTCAGCAAAAGATGTACCGGATGAAAAAAGGCTCTGTATCACCCTCCCCCCTCACTACTCTTCCACCCAATATGAAAGAGCGCATCCCCCTGACTGACTACCGCCGCGTTAGCGTGGCCGATGATGAAGCCGTCGCGCGGGGAAAGTATGCGTTTATCTGCCCGCGTCCCTTGCGGATCGGTAATGATGCCGAGGCACTCTCCTTTGCGGACGGGGAAGCCTGATTTCTTGGTCCACTGGAAAAGCCCGGCCCGGCCGGAACGAACCCAGACACTTTGGTTGATGGTGATGGCAGCCTTGTCGTTTGGCGCCGGTGCATCCTTGATCATCTGGTGTTCGTGAAGCAAACGGCGAATCCCGGCTACCGCAACGTCAATACTGTGGGCATCGTAGCGCAGGTTTTCTCCCCCCTCGAAGGTGAGCACGGGGAGACGCATATTTTTTTGAGCTGATTTGCGCAGTGACCTGGCGGGGGCACGGTTAGTGACGATCAGCGGCGGCGCAAAAGTTATGGCGGCAGCGGCTGCTTTTTCGTCGCCCGTATTGTACCGGACCTGCGGATAGTTATAAGTGCCCCGGCCACCGGTGTGAAAGTCTACCACCAGGTCTACGTGCGGCAGGATATTTTTGTGCAGACCATTGGCAATCCGGCTGGCCAGGGAACCGCTGGAGGTGCCGGGGAAGCTGCGGTTGACGTCTTTGCCGTCCGGTACATCCCGGCTGAAGTTGTTGAAGCCGTAGACGTTGAGCAGCGGAATAGCAATGACCGTTCCGGCAATGATGTTACCGAAGATGCCGGACCTCAGCGTCCGGCGGACAATCTCCACCCCGTTGATCTCATCGCCATGGACGCCGGCCAGGAAGAGCAGCGTCGGCCCCGGAGAGTATGCCCGGAAAACATGGGCACTGATCGACACCTGATTTCCGCTGGGGAGTTGGCCGGTGGCGACTTCCACTATGCCGCGCTGGCCGGGGTAAAATTCGCCGTCTGCGATGGTGATGGGCTGGATGTCTGGCATGAAGCGGGGGTTATCGTTGAAACGGTAAAGAATAACTTAAGGCAGGATTGGGATAAACCTCAAAGTTAAGGGACGCCGGTCGTAGGGTATTCTGTTTTGTGGTCAAGTGGTTTTGTGGCCGTGTCAAGCGTTCATGAGCGTACCATGAAACCAGCAGACCACCAATTTGACTACGATAAAATGATTAAAAGTCAGCTGCCTGAATAAATGCGAGGAGTCGAATCCCCCGATAATTGTCTGGTGCTCAGTTACGATAGTTTGAACACCTTGTTGACGGCGAATTCGATGATGGCACCAGCGATGTCGATGCCAGTAGTATTTTCGATGCCTTCCAAACCAGGACTGGCGTTGACTTCCATGAGGAGTGGGCCACGGTCCGACGGCAGCAGGTCAACGCCAGCTACCTCGACGCCAAGAATGCGGGCAGCCTGAACGGCCAGTGCCTTATCGTCCGGGCTGAGGTGAACCGCTTTGGCGGTCGCCCCCCGGTGCATATTGGCGCGGAACTCATTCGGGCCAGCCTTGCGCTCCATCGCCGCCACCACTTTCCCCCCGACAACCAGGGCACGGATGTCCCGCCCGTCACTTTCCGCCACGAACTCCTGGAGGATTATCCGGTCCTGTATGCGCAGAAAGCCCTCGGCGATCTGGGTGAGCTGGTAAGGGTTCTTCGCCAGGGCAACGCCAACGCCATGCGTACTCTCCAGTAGTTTGATCACGATGGGATAAGCACCCATGGCTGCCGCTGCGGAACGGACTTCCTGCAGCGTGAAGCAAAGCACCGTCCGTGGAACGGCGATCCCGTGGCCCGCCAGCACTTGCAGACAGGCCATCTTGTCGCGCGCCAACAGCAGCCCTTCAACGTTCATGGTGTGCGGTACGCCAAGTACGTCGAGCTGCCGGATGATGGCCGCCCCCCGACTGGTGATATTGGCTCCGATACGCGGAACGGCAACGTCAGGAACCGGCAACGGCCTACCATTATATAGCAGTGCCGTACGTGTGCCGTGCAGGGAGGGGCTACAAAGGCCGTGGTCGATTACCTCCGTCAGGTGATTGCGCTCCTGCCCGGCCTCGACCAGGCGGCGGGTCGAGTAAAGGAAAGGACCGCGGGAAAAAATACTGATCTTCATAGCGTAGTGGTGGGTAGTATAGTCGCCGATCGGGCTGGGGCGGGCGCAAAGCTAGGTATTTCGCGGTAGCCGCCGTAACCGTAACACCGGCTTCAATCCACTGCTTGATAATGACCGGCTTTTAGCAGCGATTCTCCGCCTGGCTTTGAAGTAAAGTGTAGCGGAGGTGTACACCCAAGGAGCTCGGTCCCCACTTGAAGCACCCCGCTTTATCCAATCAGTATTCCCGCAATAAATACCCGCTAGCTATCTTCGCGCCATGACCCTGAACAAAGGCCAATTACTTCTCCTGCTAGCCCTGATCATCGGTGCCGCCCTGCGTATTCCCGGCTGGTTTACCGAAGAGGAGATGCGTCGCTACCGACTTTACGAAGTCGATGAAGAGCAGCATATGTCGATCTCCATGAAGCGCTACAATGAGTTCAAGGGAGGACTAAAAGATACCATCCAGCATGACTTTCATGACGGGGACTACAACGTACGCGGCTACGGTCACCTCACCGCGGCGGTCGCCTTCGTCTGGAACCAGTACACCCAGATGACTCCGCGCTTTCCGGATATGCTGAAACTGGGCCGGCAGCTGTCGACCTTCTTCGCCTTACTACTGATCGTGGTGGTCTATCGGATGGGCTTGCGCAGTGGGCTCGATCCCCCTTTTGCCGGTGTGGCCGCCCTGTTGATGGCTTGCTGCGACGTCAACGCTACTTATGCCCACTACATGCTGCCTGCTTCGGGCTACGTGCTGTTTGCCTGGACGGCCATGCTGGGCGGCGTACGCTTGCTGCACGGGCCATCATGGCGGGCACTGATCCTGCTGGCTTTCGGGGCAAGCGGGGCTATTGCCTTCAAATTTGACGTTTTCCCGATGGTTTGGGGTGGCCTGCTGCTTATTGTACTGACCCTCCGCGGTGGCGGAAAGGAAAAGCCCGCTCATCTGGGCTTGCCCTGGCCTTACCTGGTGGTGGGCAGCTTGCTCATTCCCGCTATTTTATACGTCTGGTGGTTGGGCTGGACCTGGGAGGAGATTGTCCATTCCTTCGAGGCCTTACGCCTGGTAAATGGGGACACGATCGCCAGGGAAGACCACTGGCGCGACAATCTCATCACCTATCCGTTTGGTGTATTGGCGGGCATCGGTCTGCCAGCTTTCGGCCTGGCCGCCTGGACAATGGTGGGCGTGATCCGCCGCCGTTTTCGGGAAAGCGATACCTTCTGGACGGTGAAGAACCTGACGGCAGCCTACATTTTTGCCTACCTCTTCACGGAGTTCTTTTTGCGCTGGTCGATGGACACCACTTTCATCCGCCGCGTCAACGTCTTTATGCCAGCCGTGGCCTTGCTGGCTGCTTACGGTTTACAGCGGCTGAAGGCTGGCCCGTGGCTGGTTACCGCCGTCATCGCCTGGTCGTTTGGCCTCGCGCTGGTGGGGCAAAGCAACCACTGGTTCGACAACCGGATGGAAATGCGGGAATGGGCCAATAAAGAATTACCCAAACCCAAAAAGGTCGGCATCACCGCCTATGCCCTCATCAGAAACCTCGACAACTGGACGTATTACCTAGACGCCGACTGGGATTACCTGATTACCCACGAGTCTTATTTCCGCCGTTTCACCCACCGGAGCATGACCACCCCCTTTGGCACCCCCGAATGTTGCTGGATGGTTCATCACTGCGGCGACGAAGATCGTTGCGAAGACGTACAGTCGATGCACCTCGGCACCCACAAAGGCGTCCGGCTGATCAAGCGTTTCCGACCACGGGACTACTTCCCCGAGCGGCTGATCTACCGCCACTTTTTCGGTTACTACGAAACTTTTCTAGGCGATATCGAGGTGTATGAGCGGATTGCCCCGCCGGAGAATGAGCGGACGACGTCGTGATGGAAGGTAGACCAGGCTATTGATTAAATCTCTCTAACCCACCGAAAGGAGAAAACAAAAGCGATAATTCGGTTTGCTCCCTTTAGGCTTGGATTGGGCTGAAAAGGGTCGCCTTGAAAATAACTTGCGCATTCACTTCGCGCTTACAGCCTGGTTTGACCACCTTGTTTTGCCCTTCTAGCAGTTCGTCCGTTTTTTTTTATCACAAGAAAAAAATAGTGGCGACCAGTATTTAAAGGTGCTTGATAGTAAAATAGATTACTTTTTTTCGGTAAAAACAAATTAATTGCCTTTACCATTTGCTTAACATAGACCTATCCCGTATATTTGATTTGTACAAAGCGATCGCTTAATTCATTAACCCTTTTTTAAACGACTATCATGAAATCCTTACGCCTTACGCCTTACGCCTTACGCCTTAATGGCCGTAATGGTTCTACTTCTGTCTGCTTGTGAAAAAGACCTGATGGACGTAGAATTAAACCCCAAGTACGATACTGCACCGCCCGCCTATTACATCGACATTAATGATGTCGGCGCAGGCCTCAAGACAATCGACCAGCAAGTAGCGCAGGTGGCTCACCAACTCGGTCCTGACCGGGGCAACCCCTTTACCGTCAAGCAGCTAAATACCGCAGAGCTAGCCGTGTACGGTTCCCTTAGCAATGGCGGGCACGTGGCTACCGATCACTACGTCAAATTTTCCCCCCAGGATTATGAAGACCTCACCGAACTGGAAGAAGCCGATTTCTTCCTGACCGATTTCCCCTGGACGCAGGAACTCTTCGAGGAAGGTGATTACTACCAGACTACTGGATCGCCCGACGATTTCCCGGAACTTTACACCACCGTGAGCGTGGGTGCTGTTCTGCCCAACGTTCCCCATACCATACTAGACCCTTTAGACCTTTCTGAAGACGATCCGGTCATCATCAAAAAGGCTTTTGAAAATACGGGAAATGGGCAAAGCTTCGTAGATGACTTCGAGCAATCGGGTATGCCCCAGAAGCTTGATTTTTCCAATCAGAAAAGTGAACTGGACTTTGAGACAGATGGAGATGACACGGATGACACGGATGGCGGCGGCGGTGGTGGTGGTGGCGGCGGTGTCGGCCCCCTCATTAACGATTGCGGCTGCGTTATTTCCCGCAATACCCGACGCCCCGGTGGCACCATCAAAGTGGAAGATACCCAGTTCCAGCGCTTCGTTCCCGTGCGGCGGGTTCGCGTGATTGGTAAAAATGGCTGGTTTACTTGGCACCGCGCTAATACAGATGATAACGGTTGTTGGAGAATTGACCATACCTACAGGGGACGGACCTGGTTTTGGGTCGATTTTGAAGACAAAGAACGGTGTAATATTCGCTTTGCTGGCGTCCGGGGCTGGCGCGTGTGGCAAAAATCGCAAACCGGCAGTGTGTTCCTCGGCCGCATAGCTGGTAATAACGTCAATAACATCGTAGCCCGTTTTGGTGCCTGGGATGGAGGTACGGTGGGAACAAAGACCCACTACGCCTGGGCCGGAGCCACCGTCAATAACGCCATCCATGAGTTTCACGACTTTGCGGACCAAGAAGGGTTCATATCGCCTCCGAAAATTAATACCATGGTCGCACTGGGACGACGTGACGGCTTCGCCCCCATGATGCGGCAGATGGGCGTCGTTAACTTGATGAACGCTGTTTCAGACGGGTTCGCCGCCTCGCTTTCGCAAGCCAGCCTGCCCCAAACGGGATTGGGAATTCTTTTCAATGTCGTTACCGGAGTCGTCATCAGCGGTAGCCCCGCCGGAAACCTTGCCATCCGAACCTTCCTCGGTGACGTTAACATCGGTGGTAGCTTCACCGACTCCGACGCTCTTAAACGCCTCGCCTACCACGAAATCGGCCACGCCTCCCACTTCGAGGGCAGCAGCATCGGCTACTGGAAAGACCTCATCCGGGCAACCGTAGCCGCCGGCGGACACGGCGATGAAGACAGCTTCATGGCCGGACACCTGCAAATCGCCGAAAGCTGGGCCGAGC
>Ga0136553_1000884_pt1 | contig 10007 bp, 7 predicted proteins | sample AntRauTorckE5430_FD_101384 | JGI IMG/M metagenome (GOLD analysis project Ga0136553, IMG submission 101384) | Saline lake microbial communities from Rauer Islands, Antarctica - Metagenome Torckler E5 #430 | ecosystem: Environmental > Aquatic > Non-marine Saline and Alkaline > Saline | place... | reverse complement strand
GTTGCAAACGCATCACCCGGTCCTTGTTTCCCTTAGCCATTTGGATGCGGACCTGGCCGCGTTCGGTTTCCACGTCGCCCGGCAGTAACCCCGATAATTCACTTTTTCGGAGCCCCAGACCATATATAGTAGCCAGGATGGCGCGGTGCTTCAGGTTCGGGGTCTCCCGGAGCATCGCCAGCAGCTGTTGTTCACTACATACGTTCGGTAAACTGCGTTTCCATGGGGTGGGGAAACAAGGACACGCTGATTGTTACCATTCAAGAATTATGGCGTTTGAGTACGGGCTGTGGTGAGACACAGCCCCACTGCGAGGCTATAACAGTAACTATCGATCGTCAATTATTCACGTCAAACATACGACGCATCGACAATTTGAGATGTCCCCTGGCGGAACGAGACCTTTATGTGCCAAGTCTCATGTGAGCATAATCAGGAGCCTTCTAGCTCTTTCTTTTTATTGAACCCGATTACTCCAGTCACAACCGAAATAAGCAACATGGCTGGCATGGCTACCTTCCAGAGGGGACAAGAAAAATAGGCACAGACCATCAGACCTAGAGCGAATCCGCTTACCCAGAAGAGAATGTTGTGAGACTTCAGCATAGAATTAGGAATTAATTTAAGAAATAGTATTATCTATAAAACAAAGTATTAATTACTTTCAATACACCTGTTTTGTAGCGATGGTTTTCAAATAGGCTTTTCAGATGAAAGAACCGAGCCCAGCCCTTAGCTTTGTACAAACATAAAAATAAGCAATCCAACCCGAACTAAAAAGCTTACCCCAAAATAAATTTTCCGCATGCATAAATCAGACAATGGCACTTACAAACCCCAAAGCGCTGGCTGGACACATGAAGGTAGATCTGGGTCGTCTGAATGCGCTCGTGGCCCAGCAGTTCCTTCACCACGTGCAGGGGCGTACCGCGCTCAACCATATGGGTAGCAAAGCTGTGCCGCAAACCGTGGACGGTCAGCTGGGGAGGTAGTTTGCTCCGTGCTTTGGCGGCCACGAAGATCGCCTGCACGGACGCGGTGGAGTAAGGGCCATTGGTCTGCCCCTCAAACAGCCAATGCTGAGGTTTATACGCCGCCCGGTAGCTAACCAGTAATTTGGCTAGCGAGGCTTGCAAACGCAGTACCCGGTCCTTGTTTCCCTTAGCCATCCGGATGCGGACCTGACCGCACTACCGTAGCTTTTAATCGTTTGTCTGGCCCGCCCTTCCCGCAGCAGTAGCGCCTCCGGTGCCGCTTGCTCACCAGCGACGCGGTCGAATATGTCCGTTTTTATTTTTCCAGCTGGCACCGGAATCGGTTTTCCACTGCTCCTGGCCCGGTCGCGCAGCCCCGCGCGCGCAATCGCTTCCCAGGCACCGGGGCTGTCGTCGACTTCCCAGTGCCTGGCGTCGGGGTGCCAGCGGGCTCCCGGTACGCGCTTCACCTGGTCCATCAGGTCTTTGTCGTAGGGGATGTCGAGAAAGATTTTTTCCGCCATAGTTTAGCCGTTTAGGATGCACCGGTACATTTTATGTGTACTAGGTCAGCGAACCGGGAAGAGTAAGACAGGCGTTTACCATCTAATCTGCCAAAATCATTGCCAAATTAACTCCCTCCGCACCTGCATTTCGGAGGATTTAGAAGCGGGGTTAGTCGAGCGCTTCAATCATACTCCCGACCTTCAGCTTGGTATTCCGCAGGATAACCGCGTTAATAACCGTGCGGCAGCATCGTAGGTAAATTAGGTGCCACCGAGATATCTTTTAGCCTGAAGTAGTTGGACAAAAGTTAACCCAAGGTATCAAGCCAGGTCGTTACCTCATTTCTCTTGGTCCTCCCCGGTAAAACCCGCCAACTCCTCGTCGGAATAAGCCCACGCGGTAATCTTGGCATATAGCACCGGAACAAAGAAAATAGCCAGCGCCGTCACGGCCACCAGGCCGCCAATAACCACCCAGCCGATGGTACGCCGCGAATTAGCCCCCGCACCCGAGGCCAGGGCCAGCGGAATCATACCAAAAACGAAGGTCGCACTCGTCATCAAAATGGGACGTAGCCGGCTACCAGCCGCTTCAACGGTCGCTTCCTTTATTTCCTGACCGCCTTCCACCCGCTTTTTGGCGTATTCAACGATCAGGATGGCGTTCTTGGCGGCCAGCCCGATGATGGTAATGAGGCCGATTTGGGCGTAGATATTATTGTTGATATCACCGAAAAACCATAGGGTCAGCATCGCCCCGAAGATGCCCACCGGCGCGGCCATCAGTACCGAGAAGGGCACCGTCCAGCTTTCGTACAGCGCCACCAGGATCAGGAAAGCCATGACGATGGAAAAAATGAAGATCAGCAGCGTCGTATTGCCCGCCTGGGCCTGCTGACGGCTCAGTCCGCTGAATTCGTAACCGAAATCAGGTGGGAGATTGGCCGCCTCTTCCTGTAAAGCCGCGAGGGCCTGACCCGAGCTAAAGCCGGGGGCCGCGCTACCGGAAATACTGGCCGAGCGAAACAGGTTATAGTGGCTGATCAACGGGGCGCTGCTCGTCAGTTCATAGCTAATGAGGTTGCCCAGGGGGACCATTTCGCCCGTGACGTTGGGGACGTAGTACTCGCTCAGGTCATCGATGCTCGTTCGGTAAGCGGTGTCCGCCTGGGCCACCACGCGGAAGGTGCGGCCGTAGATGGTAAAATCGTTGATGTAGCTGCTGCCCAGGTAGGTCTGGACCGTCCGGTAAATATTAGCGAGCGGGACGCCGAGTTTTTTGGCCTGAACGCGGTCGATGATTAGCTCGTAGCTGGGCGTTTGGGCGGTAAAGAAACTGAACGCGCCCGCTATTTCCTCGCGCTGGTTGACGGCGCCAAGAAATTTCTGCAACTGCGTTTCAAACTCCTGCACGGTGCTGTTTCCCCCACGGTCCTGAAGGATGAAACTGAAGCCGGAAGTGGAACCGAGTCCCGGAATGGGCGGCGGGGGAATGACAACCACGCGGGCGTCAATGATTTTTCGGTTGAGCTCGGCGTTCAGGCGGCCGACCAGGGCGAAAATGCTTTGTTCTTTTTCCGTACGCTCGCTCCAGGGGGCCAGCTGAACGAATACCGTCCCCGTATTGGACCGGTTGGTGAAGGTGATAGCGTTGAGGGCGGCCACCCCGGTGTAATTAGCGATTTCGGGGATGGTGTCCAGGGTATTCATGATCACGTCGAGCACCTCCAGCGTCCGGGTGTTGCTGGCCGCTTCGGGTAACTCAAAGGTGACGAAGATACGACCGCCGTCTTCCGGGGGAACGAAGCCAGTCGGCTCCACCTGGAACAATAAATAACAGGCTATGATGATGCCGAGCAGTAAACCGAGGGTCAGCCAGGAATAGCGGATCGCGGTCTTCACTGTTTTACGGTAGCCCTCGGTCATCTTCTCCAGCCCCCGGTTGAAGGGACCAAAGATCTTGCCGGTCCAACCGGACTTATCATCATCGTTGCGCACCTTCAGCAGTTTGACGGCCAGGGCTGGCGCCAGCGTCAGGGCCACTAGGGAAGACAGCAAGACCGACAGCGAAATCGTCACCGCAAACTGTCGGTACAGCTGTCCCGTCAGGCCGGGAATGAAAGCGACTGGAAGGAAGATCGCCACCAGAATCAGTGAGGTCGTGATTACCGGCGTAGCCACCTGGTCGAGGGCTTTGCGGGCGGCAGTAGCCGGGCCACCGTCGGGGTCTTCCTGCAGGTTTTTTTCGATGGCCTCCACCATGACGATCGAGTCATCGACAACGATGCCGATGGCCAGCACGAAACCAAATAGCGTCAGGGTATTGACCGTGAAGCCCAGCGGCGTAAAAAAGATGAACGCCCCCAGGATCGAGACCGGGATGGCCAAAACGGGAATGAGGGTGGCCCGCCAGCGTTGCAGGAAAATAAAGACGACCAGGGCGACGATGGCCAGGGCGATGAGCAGGGTGTTGACCACCTCCTGGATGGACACTTTTACGATGCTTACGGACTCGAAGGGAATCAGGTAAGTCATGTCGGGCGGAAAGCGCTCGGCCAGCTCGTCCATCGTCGCATAAACGCCATTCGCCGTCTCCAGGGCGTTGCTGCCGGGAGCTTGGTAGAGGATGAGGATGGCCGTTGGTTCGCCGTTGGTCAGCGACTGATTGCCATAGTTAAAGGTGCCGAGTTCGACCCTGCCTACATCACGCAGGCGGACAAGGGCGCCGGTGGCGGGGTCGCTGCGGACAATGACGTCGGCGAAGGCTTCCGGATCCTCCAGCCGGCCGTCCACGAAAACGGTGTACTCGAAGGCCTGGGCGTCGTACTGCGGCGGCGCACCTACGGCACCGGCTGCTACCTGGACGTTTTGCTCCCGGATGGCGGCCGTCACGTCGTCCGGACTTAGGCCGTACAAGACCATCTGGTCGGGGTTGAGCCAGAGGCGCATGCTGAAATCCTTGGTGATGGCCGTCGCGTCCCCGATCCCTTCGACGCGGAGGATTTTGTCGCGCACGAAGATGTTCATGTAGTTGTCCAGGAAGGCGGGGTCGTGGGTTCCCTCCGGCGACTGGAGGGCGATGAGCATGAACAGGCCGGGATTTCGCTTTCGCACGGTCAGGCCCAGGCGGCGGACGGCCTCGGGCAAGCGGGGTTCGGCGATGCCGACGCGGTTCTGCACGTCCAGGGCGGCGATGTCGATGTTGGTGCCCAATTCAAACGTCACGTCGACACTGACCGCGCCGTTGTTGGTACTACTGCTGGTCATGTAATCCATCCCCGGCGTACCGTTTATCTCCGTTTCCAGGGGAGTGGTGACGGCTTCCTCCACGGTCAGCGCATCCGCACCGGTGTAGATACCCCGCACGCTGACGGAAGGTGGGGTAATGGGGGGAAACTGGGTGACCGGCAGGCTAAGCAGGGATACCACCCCGAGAATGACCAGCACCAGGGAAAGTACCATGGCCGCTTTGGGCCGCTTGACGAAGAAATAAAGCATGCGGGCTGTTGGGTTTACTTGATGAAAAAAAACGTGCGTTGCAAAAAGGAATGCGTCGCCTACTTCCTACCCGCCACTTTGACGCGGGAGCTATCGCGGAGGGACTTCATGCCATCCGTTACGATGACGTCTCCGGGCTCCAAGCCTTCACTGATGATGATTTGACCGCGTATCTGGCTGCCGGTCGTCACCTTTTGGCGATGAACCAGGCTATCGCGGAGCAGGAAGACAAAGTATTCCCCGAGTTGCTCGCCCAGGGCACTGCGGGGGATGGTCAACTGTTCGCCAGCCTGCTGGCTAAGTATTTCCAGTTCGAGACTCATTCCGGGGCGCAATATTTCTTGCCCGTTGGCGAAAAACAGCCGCACTTCGAGCGCACCCGTTTGTTGATTGACGGCGCGGCCATCGGCGTAAATCTCTCCGTAGCTACTGTATTTACTTCCGTCGGGCAGGCGTAAGCGGAAGGTGCTGTCGGGCGAATTACCGTCTTCCTTCAGTCGTGCCAGGCGGGGAATATCCGCTTGGGGCAGCGCGAAGTCCACCCCGATGGGATCCCGCTTACTGATGACGGTGAGCAGCGGCGTGCCGGGGCTGACCTGGGTACCGACTTTGGCCACGTTCAGGCCGGTGGTTCCGCTCAGTGGCGCGCGGATGTAGGCATAGTCCAACCGGGCGGCGGCAGCGTTGCGGGTGGCTTCGGCAGCGGCGACGGCCTGGCGGCGGGCCTCCACCTCCGCCTCGGCGACATCCAGCGTTTGGATGGCGATGGCCTCCTCCGCCGCCAGACGACGGTAGCGGGCCACATTTTTCTCGGACAGCTTCAGGTTGGCGCGGGCAGCTTCCACGTCGGCCGCCGCCCGGTTAACGTCCGCCACGTAGCGCCGGACGTCGATGGTGAACAGCTTTTGCCCGCGGCGAACGTAATCCCCCCCTCGGAAATGCCGTTCGGTGATGTACCCGCCCACCTGTGGTCGTAGCTCCACCTCGTCTAGGGCCGTTACCACGGCAGGGAATTTATCGTAAAAACTGAGTTGGCTGACCCTCGCCGTGTCAACCCGTACCATGATAGCCCCCTGGCCACGGCCACCGGACTTCCCCGAGCCTGACCCACCGCAACCCGGCATCAGGAACAGGGTCGGTAACAGCAGCAAGAAAAACAGCAATAATTTATAGCGGAGGGTACACATGGGTAAGGTTTGTTTATAAGGTGCCCGCGGCCAGTTCGAGGTCGACGCGGGCAATCATGGCTTGAATGAGTTGATCCAGACTGTTAAGTCGGGTCGTTTGTAAATCCGTTTCGGCGATTACCACCTCCAGGAAGGGTTCCAGCCCTTCGCGATACTGCAGGAGGACTACGTCGAAGACTTCCTGGGCCAATTCGGCGTTTTCCAGGGCGGCACGGAAGGCGACCATGGCTGCCTGGTAATCATTCTTGGCCACCGTAAACTCCTGTTCGATCAACCGCAGCAGCCGCTCGGCTTCATAATCCAGTTGGAGAGCACGCACTTCGTTTTGTTCCACCTGTAAGAAACGACCTCCTCCCTGAAAAAGGGGGATATTGAGGTTAAGGCCGGCAAAGGCGTTGGGGAAACTACGGCCGTACAACTCCCCAATTGCGTTGGACTGCCAGTTGAAATTATATGCTGCCGTGGCGGAAACCCGTGGTCTCCAGGCGCGGCGGAAATAATCCGTATTCTCGTCCTGGATCACCTGGTCGAGCAAAACGGCCTTGAGTTCAACGCGCTGGCGGGGTTCCAACTCCGGTAAGTTATCAAGGTCCAGTTCGTCGGTATAATCAGTGTAGCGATAGACAAGTTCCAGCGGTCGCTCCCCCGGAAAACCCATTGCCTGTTTCAAGGTAGCGGTTTGCGATTTCAGGTTCAGACGGGCCACGCCCAGGTCGGCCGCCGCCCGGTTGCGGGCGATGGTGGCCCTTTTGTAGTCCACCTTGTCCTGGATGCCTTCGTCGTACAACAGCCTTGCATCCCGTAGACTGCGGTTCAGCCGCTCCAAATCCGCAGCCAGCAGATTGATCCGCTCCTTGGCCCGCAGGGTGAGGTAAAATGCCCGGCTGACGACGGCCTTAACCTCAAGTTCCCGTTCCAGTATCTGCAGGCGGGCGCGTTCGCGCAAATGATCCTGCAACCGGGCATCGCGGGTCACTTCGGGGCTGTAGATCAGCTGATCAAGGCTGGCCCCCAGCAAAGACACCCAGCGCGTCCCGACGGTCACTTCCTGGGTTTCGCCCGATCCCGGGTTCAGCAGGTCGGGAAAAATGGAGACCTGCTGCTTGATGTTGTTGCGCAAGTTGCCCGTCACGCCGACCTGGGGCTTCCAGGCCGACAGCGCAATTCGGTTCTCCAACCCAACAATACTGTCCTCCTGGCGGATGGCCAGCAGGCCCGGCTCGTGGGCCAGGGCATAAACGCGGCAATCTTCAAGGGTGAACAGCGCCGTTTGCGCCCATCCACTACCGGAGAAGACCATGAAAAGCAGAAACAACTGACAACGCCAGGGAGCCATGGGAATTGATTATTTTGGTTAACGTAAGGCACGTTTCGGAATAAGATACGCGGGCAACCACCCTCCGTTTAGCTCCCATCAAGTGATCTCACTTTAGGGCTGAACTGGCATTTGCGGGTCACTTGCCATATTGATTATCATTATTAAAAGGGCAATAATGTGCCAGGGCAAGTCAAGACATGCCACAGGGAAAACAATGTAAATTCCTTAAGCAATCAGCAGTTCTCCATACAACCCTAACCCCGCATAAACACCAGTTTCCAGAGCCAAAGTCGCTTCGCCAAAATATGCCCAAACCGCCTATTCAGGGATTGTTTGCATAGCTTTCAAGCCTGTCTTTGATTACTACAAAGTGGCTGGAACCCCCATGAACACTAGCTTTTAGGTTACATTGAGGATCGCTGTTAAGCAATGACTAATGGGCCAAACCGCAAGTGGCCGTAAGGCGGCGAGGAGGGCGCAGGTATTGTCCGATAATACCCCCGGGGTAAGGTGATATAGGGTAAAATTGTCTACATCTGTTGTTTTATTAGTTGGGGTAATAGGGTAGTATAAGGTGGAGGACCTCCCGGTCTGACCCCGAAAGAGCAGCGCAGTTAAATAATACGCCTGAAAGCGTAAGCTTTAACACTCCTCAAAGTCGGACCGGGAGGTCCTCCACCTTAGCGCGTATTTAAAGAGAGGTAGTCTGCTCATTATAATCATAGCCTTCCTCCTTACTGAGGATCATGGCCAGGTTACCCAACAATACGCCGTAGATCACCTTCGAGGTAACGTCGGCAACGGTGTACGTCATTTGTCGGCCAACTACGCCACTTTCGCTGTACAGCAAGCCATCGACTCCGAGCAAGTAGGGCATCAGGTAAGCACCGGGGTAAAGGAACCAGCTGATCAGGAACAATATCCAGATATTGCCAAGCACCTTCTGCCCCGCTTCGGAAATGCCCTCTTTACCTTCTTTGATGACTTTGTTCATCAGGTAGAGTACGTGAAAGAAGAAGGCAGTAGAAATAGCACCCCAAACGAAAAAGGCCGGAAGGTTGCTCACTTCGTAGAACTGCCCGATGTAACCGGTCAAGACCATCATGACGCCAGAAAACCAGAATTGATTCCGGATGCTGGTAAAGCTGCTTTTCGTCAGGGTAACCACGAAAAGGATCTGGAAGAGCAGCATCGGTACGTCGATCAACCAGTTCAGGTAGCGGTAACCGTTGTTGAACAAGTCTGCCTCCGGATCGAGCATGTACTGGCCTACCGTGTTGTCGAACGCGAAAGACATGTTCCAGTTTCGGGCCTGGGCGTAGAGCAAAAGGCCGGCCGAAACCATGACCACCACCGAAAGGATGTTGGACATGCGGTACTTCGGGGAAACCATCTTCAGGGTCAGCACAAAGTAGATGAGGGCCGCGAACATAACCGCGTAGCCCAGGGTGAGTAGGTGGGAAACCATCTGGTAGGCCATCTCTGAATAGCCTACGGTTGCACCGATATAATTTTCAAAATTAGCGTTTCCTAAAATTTGTTCCATGGTATTTTTTTGGGTTGTGAATGCCAGTAGAAGTAAAAAAAAATCGGCTGTGTTCGCTGGCGTTACTTTTTTTTATCAAGCCTGCTCAAACCGTTGACTAAACAACTAATTTAGCGCACTAATTTCACCCAGGAATAAGTAGTAGAATAGTAGAAAACAAGATTAGTGCGAATCATGGGCTAAACGAGCAAGGAACGGACACTCGGAGGTCAATTTTCAGCTTGACGGCTGGGGGACAAGAGCGTCCGGACACTCGGAGGTTAATTTTCAGATTGATCACTGGAGGACAAGAGCGTCCGGACACTCGGAGGTTAATTTTCAGATTGATCGCTGGAGGACAAGAGCGTCAGGACCCTCGGAGGTTAATTTTCAGCTTGATCGCTGGAGGACAAGAGCGTCCGGACACTCGGAGGTTAATTTTCAGATTGATCGCTTCGCATCAATCTGAAAATTCACGCTCCGAGGTCCTCCACCCCGCCAGCAGGGACTATGTAAGAACCTCGGAGTGTTGCGACCGGCGAAATGGCAGCGCAATTTTGGCGGTCGTAAGCTCCGAGCGTCCGGTCTCCCTTCTCTTCCGAGTGTCCGATCTCCCTTTCTCCCGTAAGTCCGGACCCTCGGAGGTTAATTTTCAGCTTGATCGCTGGAGGACAAGAGCGTCCGGACCCTCGGAGGTCAATTTTCAGCTTGATCGCTTCGCATCAATCTGAAAATTCACACTCCGAGGTCCTCCACCCGCCCGCAGGGACAATCTAAGGACCTCGGAGCGTTGCGACCGGCGAAATGGCAGCGCAATTTTGGCGGTCGTAACCTCCGAGTGTCCGGTCTCCCTTCTCTTCCGAGTGTCCGATCTCCCTTTCTCCCTTAAGTCCGGACACTCGGAGGTTAATTTTCAGATTGATCGCTTCGCATCAATCTGAAAATTCACGCTCCGAGGTCCTCCACCCCGCCAGCAGGGACTATGTAAGAACCTCGGAG
>Ga0136553_1000882_pt1 | contig 10015 bp, 9 predicted proteins | sample AntRauTorckE5430_FD_101384 | JGI IMG/M metagenome (GOLD analysis project Ga0136553, IMG submission 101384) | Saline lake microbial communities from Rauer Islands, Antarctica - Metagenome Torckler E5 #430 | ecosystem: Environmental > Aquatic > Non-marine Saline and Alkaline > Saline | place... | reverse complement strand
TCTTTTACCATAAATCAAGATGGAATCGGTCACACGTCCTGGAAGAGAAAGAAGTAATTTCAATGCTCTCAGAACCTCTTCAGATGGAACTGTCGTTTGAAATGCTATCGGATGTCGTTCTAAAGATTCCAATTTTGAAAGAGTGCTCTTCGATGTTGCTAAAACGAATATGGTAAGTACTCATGGGTTGACACTCGTTGACCATTGAAGCGACCTTCTCACTTAAGCGCTTTCGCAATGTCTAGCCATGCACTTACACTGCAAATGTGTCCAAAAGGCACAACAATATATCATGCTGGAGATATAGGATGGGATGTTTATTTCATAGGAGGAGGATTGGTAAAAATCAAACTCCCACAGGACCTCTCCATCCTGGATGAAGAGGGTAGAGCGAACATTGAGAGAACAAAGGAAAAGGCGAAGGCAATAGGAGTGGTTTACCGGCCAGGGAACCATTTTGGAGAGTGCTGTCTTGAAAGTATAACAGGCGTGAGAAGGGAATCAACAATTGCCACAACTGCAGTAGAGCTCTATTTGCTGTCAAAGGAAAAACTTGATAATATTTTCACATACACCCCATTAAGAGAGAAAGAGCGACTGCAGAGAAGTCTCATGTCTCGAAATGGCAATGTTTGGCATTCATTTGAAAACCGAGATACAACCCTAAAGCAAGTTACGTCGTCCCCGAGACGTAGTCGTATAGTGAAATCTTCCACTTCGTTCTTGAGCTGGACACAGCCTCCACGAATGTCAGCTATTAAAATTGGCGACAGCGACGCACCACTAGACAGGAGAAGTACCAAGAGACGGCTCAGATCTTTCTCCGCAGAGGCTTCATGTCAGGCCCTTATGTGGAATAGAGATGGAGCTGTCGATACAAGCACTCTTACTATTCTCGACGAGCACATACTAGATTCTACTGCAATGGACCCACAGAGGTTACTGTAGTGGAATATTTTTCTTTCTCACACAATTTTCGTGGTAGGTAACTCTATAATTTCCTTGCGTGTACTTCAATTTTCCATAATATTTCCTTCTGCAGAATCGTATTACGGTCAAATAATGAAGTATGTTTCAGCAGTTGCAGCAGCTATTGTTTTTTTGCATAGGCTACTTTTACTTATCTACTAAAGATACGGTTGAATTTCAACAACAACAGTTAGTAGTACCATTGTAGCTCACAGCTCACAGATACCTCTCTAGCTATAGAGGTAGAGGTACCTCTCTAGCTACATAGAGAGAGGTATGGTAGTAAGTAAACTAGCCTTTTTACTTTTCCCGCGAAGGGTTTTTGTTTTTATATGAGGCCTAAGAAAAGCCTACATAAAATGAAGACAAAACCTAGAAAATTGCTTCAACGACATCTGACGTATCTTTAACGACATCTCACTTGTCGACGTAGTTTAAAAAATATGCTAGAGTGACATCAGACATCGCATGCTGCGACACGCGGCGCCATCGCAACTATTCTATTTTTTTATTTTCTGACTTCGTCTTATTGAGAGATTACATGAGCCCATTTGAGGTGCGTAGCACATCGAGGGGAACTTAACCAAGTATCCCCCAGGGGGGACTTTTTCGTGCTAGGCTGACTCTCAGGGGGAGATAGTTGGGAAAACCGCTTAGTGTTGTAGGTAAACTCAGGGGGATACTCTGTTTTGCTAGGCTTACCTTCCAGAGGGGGATTTTGGCGTTTCTTTAGGGGATACTTGGTGAAGTTCCACTGGATGTGTCAACATTTATTATGGATTATTGTGCGCCTCATGGTACACCTTCTTCAGCATAAGAATCGAAGACGGGATTGCTCAATGTTATCTTCAACGACATCTCGAAAACATTCAAAAACATATCCTTCATTGACATCAGACATCGCATGCTGCGACACGCGCCATCGCAATTATTCTATTTTTTTATTTTTTGACTCGGGCTTATTCTGATATTGTATAAGCCCACTTGACGTGTGTTGCACATTCTGCACATTATGGTGCACCTCATGGTGCCACTTCTGCAGCATACGAATCGATAACGGGATTGCTCAGTTCATAAAATTAAGAAGTGTACAAACATCTTCAAGAATTGCAAATTCAATCAAATGAAGATTACTAAAGCAGCCGCAATCCTTCTCCCACTACTTTCACTCTCTGGTGGATATGCCCAAAGTAGAAAGGTCAGTAACAAGATGAGCAAGAGGATGCTAAAGAGTAGCAAGATGCTAAAGGGTAGCAAGATGCCAAAGAACGGAAGTTGTGATGATGATGATGATGATGTCGTCCTTCCCCCCGAGATAGATTGTGTACCCCCTCCTGAGATAAAGGCTATTGGCCAGGACCAACAGTATTGCGATCTTTATGAAAATGATCCAAGGCAAGCAAATCTCTTTCACATAGTGGTTCAAAAGGCGCTCCAATTTGATCCAACATTTAATTTTCTAGTTGAATGCCTTGAATCTCTTCTTCTAGGAGCACAGTATCAACAAAGAGAAATGGACATTGAAGAAGAGATTCAAAATTCGTGCGGCCAGGATGATAGAAATGATACTTACGTCAGCAGATATGTCTGCAAAGAGGACGAGACTAAAGTGAATACTTTTTTTGGATTGGAGTACAATGGAGCTAGTACTTCCCGTAGGACTCCTACAATTATTCCAGGGGACATTCTTATTTGCAAGCCAGATTCCTGCCAAACTGATGTGCTCAAAAACATCCTTAAAGAAACCTTTCTCGATTTTGATGATATTGGGACAACAGATGGGGCATATAGGAAGGAAAATTACACAGCCGTTGAAGCTTACATTCCCACTGCGGAATGCTTTTACGACCAGTTTCAGGCCCCAAGTGATGATCCTGAATTGTATTGTTCTGGCGATAACGCACCAGTTTGCAACAATACAAAACTGGTTGATGTTGATCTCGGTGTCGACGGTTCCTTCGAGGTTGCCGTTTGTGATGACAACGACTGCATCGATTCACTAGGCGGAGTAGAATTAGCAGATATTGCAGGTGGCTTTGCTGTTGGGTTTGGGTTATATATTGGTGCTCAGAGAAATCCTTTCTGTTACAAGGCAGAATTTGACCCAAGTACAACACCATTCATGTCACGGTTTGTTAATGCAACTGCCACATATTCTGACAAAGTGTTCAACTTGGCGGACTATTGCTCTGTGGCGGCTGTAAGTAAAAGAACCGGTATCTGCGATCCTAAACCCACCAAGGCCAAAAAGTGTAAGGCTACCAAGGCGCCAAAGAAGAAGAAGTGCAAGGAAAAATCTTCAAAGAATAAGAAAGGCAAATCATCCAAGGTTTAACAGGGGAGCTTAAAGCAAAAAATGTGGATTAGTATGTGCAATGTGCCCAAAGCACAGAAAATAAAATTGGGTAAATAGTGAATGAAGTCAGGTACATGTTAAGGCTCGCAGGGGGCGTAGATGTTTAGACATTGGAACTATTTGGCGTGTCAGAATCTGTAGATTGATCATAAAATAGCTTCAATTGTCTCTTGGTTGTATATTTCTTCTTCTTTCTTCTTACGTTTATGATATTTTATACCTCTCTAGGTATTGAAAGTGAATGAATTCAATCAACCTGGTTATAATTTTAATGATCATTATTTTTCTGAATCCTAGCTAAGTACAGGTTTAGGATTGTACTCGTACAAACTTTAGATAGCAGAGCGAAATGCTGCGTTCTAAAAAATGTTGAATGAATCTATTTTGATTCATTCTTCTATTGGAGCAGTATGCAAATTTGCGATTCCCTTCTTATCCAAATAAAATATCTTCGATCAAGAAATTGTTTGCACAAACAAAATTCAGGAAGAAGTCTAGGTTGTGTAATGGAAACAGTACAAATTAAAGTGAGAGGCTTGTTACTCCGACTATAAGAGTCATCTCCAACCACTGAAAAAAGAAGATTTGGATACCTTCTTATGGGAGAACTTCTGCATGATATTTATCGATTTCTCCACTGAGCCATGGTGTGTTATAATTCCGAATCAAGTGTAGGTCGCAGTACCTTTAGCCTCCTCGCAATCAGTTGAATAGTAAGGATAGAACGAAGTTGATGAAATCATGGATCTCCTTATGCCTTGCCATGGATGTCATATTGCATAAACTCTCTAGCATGGGCACTCATGTATCATTGAGGGATAGTGCTGGTAGTAGCGGCAGAAATGATAATGGTGGTGGTGACGTTTCCATCGCTATCGATACAGCATCCCAAACAACGAAAGAAGAAAGGAATCGTCGAAAGATGCGATGAATACTCTACACTCTAACTGGTACCTTCTACGCGCACATGTGGTCTTTATTCACATATACTAGCCGCTGTACTTGTAGTAGGTACTAGCTGTAGTAAGGAGCAGATACAGAAGCAGGATTTCTCATGAGACACTCAAGAAACAACCAAAACGCGCAGATCTTATGCAGTAGTATGAATGTATGAAGCAACAGCAGTAATACGACGAAGGTCGTTGGTCGTAGGAGGTCGTAGGGCAGTGGGCAGTGGACAGTAGTGAACGACAAGTCGCAAGAATCATCATCCTCCTCCCGCGTGGTGGAGCGTCCTTCAAGCTACTGTACTTTTAGTACCATAAGGAAATACCAGTCTTACACAAAAACTGGCGCGAACAAAAATTCAATCATGATAGACAAAACTGCCAGTTGCCAGGCATGTTGGTCCCACCAGCAACCTTTCGAAACAGCTATTATTTTCATTCAAACGCGCGTTGAGCTATTCTAATCCATTGTGACTCCCACAAGATTCAAACGCAGCCTGTGCACGAATGATGTCAAAATAGGAAGCAACTTTCGCCAGTTCTCAGTCTCCGTCGTCGTGCTGAACTTAGTAATAACTAATCTACTAATCACTAACCTTCAGCTACGCGAACACTAAACTGACACTTGAACCACCACCATCATCAACAAGAGCAGCATCAATAGTGAAGAATACGTGATATAAAATGAGAGAAATGAAGAGTGTATCAAGACTCTTAGCAGTCTTTCTAATACTTCAGACAAGCATCGCCCAGAACAATTTTCCATCAGCAGTGCGCCGTGGTGATACTTACATTCGTGCAATACCAAATAGCAGTGAATCTCATCATGATCATAGATCTTTGTCATCTTTTTGGAGTTTCTTTTCTTTTCTCCATGGCCCATGTCACATTGGAGACCATAAGTGTCATTCGAACAAGAGGGCCGGGAATAACGGTGGACAAGGCGGGGGAAGCGGTTCAGGAAGTGGCGGAACTGGAGACAATACAACAGGCAACAACGACGGTAGCAACAGCAACAGCAACGCTAGCAACGGCAACGACGACGGAAGCGACAATGTCAATGGTTCCAATGCCTCCACCACTGATAATGCTAATGCTAGTGCAAACGGTTCAGGAAAATCAAACGGAATCGCAGATTTTTTCAAGTCCACGGAAGGAAAAGTGACTTCCATCACTCTAGCAGCTCTTGCCGCAAGTGTTGCGCTTGGAGCCATGTACATGGGTAGCAAGAATAGAAACGCTGGTGATACAAAACATGCTTTGAGCGGAGTTTTGAAGAAGAGGATTGGATTGTTTTCAAGAATGGCGAATAGGTCTAATTGTGCTACTTGTCGCCCTGAATTTGTTGAAAATGCCGTCCTCGAAGGAAGTGACAAAACATCCTCTGCTGATTATCGGTTGGCATAAGACCATTACTTTTGTCCGGGAATAGACGTGTGATTTTGTCGAGCATTGAGGGGGCATTTGTGCGTTAACTACACTGTTGTTCGTTGTTTATGGTACGAACGGCTTATGCGGTGCAGAGTTTAGAGACACCTGTCTTAAAAAGTTTAACATCCGTTCTTTGTTTACAGTACACTATCCCAATGCATTAATCGTCGGAATTCGGCATATTCGATGTCGTAGATTTAGTATGATTTCATCATATTTCCTGTTTCTTTTGCAGTTTTTTAATGAAGCGTTTATGATCTTTCTTATGCTTGAACCAGTTCAAACGTTGGCATTCTTCGTTGCAAAAGTACGCTTTGCGACAAGGGCATTCCTTCACATTTGGATCAACTTCTCCGCATCCAGAACAAATTAGCTTCTTGTCAAGTGCTCGCATAAAGGGAAACTCTGAGCTTTCTTTAGTTACAACAGAGCAATTTCCTTTTGCATCGTCCCCCAGCTCTACTGCCAACTTTGCAATAGTGGGATCTACTAAAGAAACTTCTGAGCATCCCATCATGTTCAAAAACGCCTTCACTTGAGGATGGTTGGCGTCATCGTTGTCTTCAAGGAATACAGTTCTGGGTCTAAATGATGCTATGTTGCTCTTTCTTAAACCAAGTACATCATACGGACTCAAACACAATTTGACAAATATGCCTAAAATTGCTTTTTGAGCTTATTCAGGACAAGTACTAACATGCATTTGCTTGAACAACTTCTTTCTTGACCCCGAATTGAAATGCTTCATAATGATTTCATAAGAACGCATAAGAATGGAGTCGCGCTGAAATTCCTCCATCTCCATGTCCACTACACAATCACCAGATTGTTTCTAAAAAATATAATTTTCCCGAAATAAGTACACAGCGATATCTTTTTCTGGAAGCGCCTTGATCTTATCGATTACCGCCGAAGTGATTTCAGGAGAACGGGGGAACGTATCACTGATTGAAGAGCCACCACGTTCTAACGCCAATCTAATCTTTTCCACATCACAAGCATTGCTTCTACTGTCTCTATTTTGATTTTTGTCCACAAATGAAACCATGCGTTCGCAGTACTGGATAAGATGTTGATTGTCAGGGATCCCTTGTAAGGTAATATTTAATAACTTCTTGGCATCCTTTTTGAGATTATTCAAAAGTGTTTCAACTTGAACAACCTTCTTATTGCCATTTTCGTCTATTCCCAAACAAACCCTTCCACTCCTCTCTGAAGTCTTGGCAGAATCGCACAATCGGATCGTTTCTTTCATGCATTCTACCTTGGCTTCCGGGTCCATCGAGTTGTCTTTGTCCAGCATACAAAGACAAGCTGCTGCATAGGCCTTATAAAGGACGGGCTCTTTCTTATGCTGATATATTATCTTCAAAATTGTAAAAACTTCCTTTGGCACGGGACGGAGTGACTTGAGTTTACCACAGCAGTTCATGAATTTAGCAAAACGTAGCTCGTGCGATGGGGGCAGATCCAAAACCAGCTTCCACTCGTGATTCATAATCGTCTTTGAGTTCAATTCCATTTGGTTGGATACCATCTTCTTTAGGTTATCCATTAGATATCCGACATGAAACTTATCACCTGCAGCTGCCGGTACTTTGATATCTGTATAATCTGATTCAAGTGCAATCTTCCTTTCTTTCGGAGTCAGCGATTCGCATAAATAGATGATATCCTTCAGGGGATCATTTATAGTATTGAGGCTTGTTTCAAGAAACTCATTATACTCATCATCGTAAAAAGAGGAGTAGTATTTGGCATAGCTATGATAAAAGATCGGCTCGTCATTGTCTTCCAAAATCGATCTCAAAACATGCTTCAAAGTCGACAAAAATGCAGACGAATCATGACAATACCTCTTAGCTCAGCATCTTCCTTGGACAAAGCAAATTTTTTCATGAAATAATTCATAGCGGTAAAGAAATACAGCCATCTCTTCGTGCTCAGTTTTGGCAGACTGAGGACCTCCTGTAACAAATTTATAATTTCATCACCATCTCCCACCGCCAATACATTTGAGCCCTGCATAACACTGGACTTTATCACTTTCTTCAGGTTGTCCATTAAAGGACCGACTTTGAGCTGATTAGCATCTTCAACTTCCCTTCGGCCGTCCACTATAGGACCGGCTTGGAGCTGATTAATATCTTCAAGGTCCAGCCCTACCAGAGCCGCGTCCCTTTCTTTTAAAGTCAGTGAGTCACACATATCCGTGATGTCTTCATAATATTTCATTATTGTATTTCTACCAAAGTCCCCTTTAAGAAACTGATCTCTAAAGCTGTCATCATCGTCGTAATACATACGGTAATATTTAGCATGACTGCGAAACAAAATTGGCTCATCATCGTTTTCTATAATTGCTCTCAAAAGCTTCTTCATTTTCGACCGAAAGTTGATAGGAATGATTTCAGAAGCAAATCCTTTCGCAATGGCTTCCGTTTTGGATAGTCCAAAGTAGTTTTTATAAAAGTTCATTCCTGCGCTGAAAAAAGCCATCTCGCAAGGCTCATTTTGGGCAGGCTCAAGACTTTCTCTAAACCATTCAACAGATGATTTTGCTCCGAATCATTCAACAGAGCGCTTTGCGTGTTCTTGTTTTCGTTGTTATCTTGCATTCTTCGGTACTATTATGAGTTGGTACACTACTGGAACACTTCTTCATTAATGAGAGTACAAAGTACAAGTGTATGCCTTGTGCTGTGGGCTGTGGGCCGGGAGCTGCCGGGAGTCTACATAGCACATAGCGTTTAGCTCTCTTAGCTCTCTCTCTATGGTAGCGACTAGCTCTAGAGAGAGAGAGAGAGCGCTACGATAGTAGCTACTCTAGCTACGAGCTACGTACGAGCTACGAGCAGAAATTTTTATTATCGAATTGACCCCCCCCTCACCGCAAAGGGGGGTTCAATTGAGAATGTACCAAAGTACCTCTCTGGTATCGTAGTGTTGTAGCCTGTATGGCATACAAATCGCTCTTAGCTACCTATGTTTTCTTCCCCTGGGTAAAAAATAATGCTGTGTCATACCTATCTTGCTACTAGACTACTGCAACTACTTTGTGTCACCGAGAAAAGTGAATCTCTAAAACACATTGCTAGATTGCGCCCATATTGAATTAATATTGTTGTACTGTACGACTTTACTAAACAGCGAGGCCACTAATCTCAGTGGTCAGCGCTCAGCGCAGTAATATCTTTTCCACGGCTACTATTGTTGACTCCTCCTCACTAGATAAAGTTAGATATATCTGAAACTAGTGAATTTACTTTATACCTCATACCAAAACCGATTGAGAAGTCCATGAAGGATGACTCCTCATGTGTACCTTACCTGTTATAAGTTGTTGATAATTTCATTCCTCCATGATAAACTAGTACAGACAGTAAGTGCCTACAGATTGCTTCGCAGCTATATTTAATATTGCCAAACTGTAACTCTCTGATCCGTCCAATTTCCATATCAGACGACGATATTCATTATTCATTATTCAATAGTTTTAATGAATGGTCAATAGAGAGAGAACGAGCGAGCGAGCGAGCGAGAGAAGCACAACCTCCACTGCTCAAATAGCAATTCTCGAAAGATACACCCCGCGTGCCGCGCACCACTAGACAACCAGCCAGCCTCCTTCTGTCCTTTTAAATCTATTATCGATAATCGATGATCGACAGTCGATAATCATACATCACGCAATACCCACAAACAATAAAGATGAACCAACTTGCATCCTAATCTTGTAAATAATACTATCGGATAACTTCTTCCTGCTGCTTCTGCTGCGATTCCGTCAGTTTTAATTTTTCCTTCACGACAACCTGATGCTGAACCTCTTGATATTTTTTGCCAACCCTTTGACTTAGAACAATGAAACGGTCTGCGCAGTGTTCGATGCATTTGGCTTCATTCTTGGACAGCATTTTTGATGGGAAGTGGTTGACGCATTCGTTGAAGCATTGATCTGCTATTTTTGACATGAGATCAACATTTTGTTTCATGGTGCTGTTGATTACATTTTGCTGTAGTTGCTTCTGCAGATGAGGCTCCAAGGTGACATCCATTGTATTTGTTGCAGTTCTTGCTGTGAGTGTGAAAGTGAGCGGTTGTTTGGTTATATCACTAGAGTAGGTGGAGAAAATAGATGTATGTAACAGAAGATAATAGACTATGTTTATGTATGGTACTTTCATTTCACCCCCTTGCCACGGGTGAATAGAAAACCAGATAGTAAATTTTGTTAATTGTTACGTCATGTGGCGTTTATAAATGTAAGTCCCATATCGTTTTGTGTTTCCTATATCACCCCTACAACTCG
>Ga0136553_1000881_pt1 | contig 10020 bp, 6 predicted proteins | sample AntRauTorckE5430_FD_101384 | JGI IMG/M metagenome (GOLD analysis project Ga0136553, IMG submission 101384) | Saline lake microbial communities from Rauer Islands, Antarctica - Metagenome Torckler E5 #430 | ecosystem: Environmental > Aquatic > Non-marine Saline and Alkaline > Saline | place... | reverse complement strand
CGAACTAAATACACTTATTAATTATGCGTAAAATACTGACAATCAGTCAACTAATTTCAAATAATGTTTACGCCTAATTAAATTTATATTGTTTGCATCCAAAACACCCTGAATAGTTACGGTTTCGGTTTCAACACTGCCGCCGGTCGTAATGGTGAGTGACCGGGGGGAGATCGTCCGCACACCAGCTTCCACACCGCCCTCGATGCTGAAGGCTTCGCTGACAACCTTTGTGAGGGCTACTTTGGCGTTCAGATCGCCAATGCTGGAAAGGTTACGGGTATTTCGGAGGCCGTCGTCGGTCGTGATCTCCTCCTCCGCCCGGTAATCGTAGCGGGTGGCGGTAGCGATGGCGACCAGGTCGAGGTTGTTTCCGAACGAGCGGGCCCAACGTGCGCTACCCGTCGTGTTGCCGTAAGCGAATACGCCGCTCAGGGGGATTCGGTTGGTGCCGTCCTTAAGCCCCATATTATCATAATTCCTGAAAAAAGAAAGGCTGAAATTTGACTTGTCGCTCAACCAGTTGAGCTTCACGTTAAAATCGTAAAAAAGATAGGTTAAGGACGTTTCCTGGCCCGCTGAGATGAGGTTCAAAAGAGATAGGTGGGCCGTTCTTGCCCCGACGCTGATCGAAGACCGGTCCTTTTTAAGTGGGCCACTAAGCTGAAAGCGGGAATTGATCAGGCCGATTCCAAAGGAAGTCTGCCAGTCTTTTTTATTTCCTTCCTCGGTGTCAATCTCGATGATACCGGATAGCCTGCGACCAAATTTGGCCGGAAACCCACTTTTATAGAGCGTAATGTTTTTGACAATGTCTGGGTTGACGGGAGAAAGAAAGCCGAAAAGGTGGTTGGCGTTGTAGATCGTTGCGCCGTCCAGCATCATCAAATTCTGGTCCGGAGTTCCTCCCCGGATCAGCAGGTCCGCCATGCCTTCCACTCCCGCCGACACGCCCGGCATTAGTTGTAACGACTTGATGGGGTCCGCTTCCCCCAGTACGGAGGGCAGCGCGTTCAGCAGGGCTACCGGAACGTTGACGGTAGACAGGGTACTCCGCGCGCTGTTTTCCTGCAAGCGGGCGTTTACCTCTACGGTGGGGAGGGTGGCGTCGGGCTTGAGGAATAAAATTATTGCCTGCTTGGTCGGCACAAGCAGGGTGTCTAGCGTCTCGTAACCGAGATAACTCAGGCGCAGGGAGGTACTCGTGTTGTCCGGAACCGAAAGCGTAAAGCGCCCGAAAACATCCGTCTGTGCCCCGGTGGCCGAGGCGCGATCCACCACGTAAGCACCGATGAGGTTCTCCCCGGTGCTGGCGTCCCGCACCTGACCGCGCAGGCTTTGGGAAAATAATTGTCCGGAGGAACACAGTATCCAAACAACAAATAAGAAATAGGTGTATTTCATGGGCGGTAGGTAAGGTACACTGCTATACATGGGTAGCCTGAGACGTCTCCCATTCCCCCATCGTGTAGGGACCAGGGGAAGGGTTTTGGGGGCATATATAGCCGTAAAGCAGGTGAAGAATAAAGGTGCTACAAAAAATGCAAATCATAAGTGCTGGTGATGCACTCATGATTTGCTAAGTAGAACCATTATGAAAAGTCCTGATTCCTCGGTTAATTTATGGTTTGATAATGGTTATTCTATGATGTGACACAAGGAGTCATACCCCCAGTTCCTTCCCGAGATTGGTGTATCACGTCAGATGGGGATACGATCCACCGGTCGGGGGTGACTTTGGGGTAACTTCTCGGTTCGCTGGTCATGATTTCTACCTTCAGAGAAGCAGTATTGAACCGCTGGCCAAAGGCCGAAGTCGTTCGCAGGTTGTTGACGTCTTCGCCGGCTACGTGGTGGGTTATGGAACCATCTGTCCGAATTTCGTCTTCTTGGTTCGCGACCCAAGCTCTCGTCCAGGATCTTTTCTGGTGCCTGACGTCGATCCAGATATCCGTAAAGTCAAGGCTCCCTACTTTATACTCGTCGGAGAACTAATGCACCTTCAGGCGATGATTACGCATGTAATTATCGGTACAGTCGCGTTCATCCACCCGCCGGGTAAAGATGTTTTTGTCCGTCGGCACACCGAGGGGAGTTGAAATTTCAACTTTCAACGCGGTCGACAGGTCTGTAAAATCGGTAACGTTCTCAAGTTCTGCGGCAAGGGTCTTATCGGCTTTGAACTGGTGAACGGTGTTCCCTATTTGGAACACCCCGTATTTGTTAGCCATTCTGGCCAACCGAGGCACCTCGATAGCGCCAAAAAATTCATAATCGCCATCGTCGTCCTGAACGGCGATCATACCAAATTTTTCGGCTATTTCATGCACCGTCATCTTTTTAGGGCCAGCGGCCTCAAAAAGTTCCATTTGTTTTTCTACGGCACTCATATGGTCCGCGTAGGAAACGAAAGGTGCGTCTCCCGAAACGTATTCCTCCATCCGGAACTCCTCGGCGGGAGTTGCCATTGCGGTTGAGAATGCATCCAACGTTTTGAACGCCAGGTGAGCCGTTTCAGCTAAAAGCTGGTCAGGACTTTCGGGGGGGGGGTGAGGTAATCTTCGCTACAAGCGAAGAACATAATCGAAACTGCGATCAAGCAGATGCGAGAATGTAAAGCAAAGTGCTTCATGTGTAAAGGGTGTTGTGAGGAATCAAGTGACTTATGTCATTACAATAATAGGGCAAAAATTATTACTCAACTTTAAAAATATTCACCGGGGCGTTCGATTTAACATATATTTATAATTAAATGTGTATTTGATTGTAAGCCATGGCTTTTTGGGGGGCCAGTTTACGATATATGTACAAAACAGGAGGTTGGTTTTTAAAAAAAAACATCCAACTGCTTGGTATTCTCCGTTTTTTTTAGGGTGCAACGGGCTGATTTTGTCATGGTGTAAGCTGAATTATCGCTTTGATGCTTCTCTCCGAAGGTGCTCCACCCAATAACAAATTCAAGCTGGTGTTTGCTGACGGAGAAGGTGTGAATAAAAGATTGCACGGGCTAGAGCGCTTGTAGCCTGATTTCCTTAGCATTCAGATCGCGCTACAAGCGCCCAAGCCAATCGAAAAGTGCATCTCGTTATGCACACCGGAGAAGCTTGGGAAGCTAACTTCCCCCCAAAGCCACTAACTTTAGCCATCCCAAACGGCTGTTGCAGGATTGTCCTCCCATTTTGCCGTCGATCATCATATCCCCCGTCCATGAAAAAGCTGTTTTTTTTCCTTGCTTTACTCCTCTTCTTTGCATCCGGCGTTCGCGCCCAGAGCACCTTTAATACAACGCCGCGCGACCAGATCGACTACACCGACTTACTGAGCGACGTGTGGGGCTACGTGGCACCCGACGGAACGGAATACGCCCTGGTGTGCCTGCGCAACAGCATCTCCGTCGTCAGCCTGGCGGACCCCGACAATATCGTGGAAGTCGCTAACGTGGCCAGCGATTTTTCCGTCTGGCGGGACATCAAGACCTACGGCAACTTCGCCTACGTGGTGGCCGACCAGAGCTCTAGCGACGAAGGGATTCTGGTGGTGGACCTGTCTGGCTTGCCGGGTAGCGTAACGGCCCAACGTTTTAATTCCGGCAATACATCCGGGGCTAACCTGACCCGCGCCCACAACATCTTCATCGACGAAATTGCGGGCCTGGCGTACATCGCTGGCGCTAACGTGAACGGTGGCGGCATGGTGATTTACGACGTGGCGACCACGCCGGGCACTCCCGCTTTTGTGGCCTTCGCCCCGGCTACCTACGCGCACGACGTGTACGTAGGGAATGGCGTGATGTACGCGAGTGAAATCTACGCTGGGCGGATGGCACTGTACGACGTTTCCGATCCGCTCGCCATCACCCTGCTGGGAACGGTTGATACGCCCGCCGAATTCACGCATAATATCTGGGCGACCGCCAACGGCGTGTACGCTTTCACTACGGATGAACGCGCCAACGCGCCCACCACTGCGTATAATGTCTCCGACCCACTTGATATTGAGCCGCTCGGGGAATTTCGTCCTCGCCGCAGCCTTAACACCGGCGTCATCCCGCACAACGTCCACGTAAAAGATAATTTCCTGGTCATTAGTCATTATACCGACGGCGTGGAAATCGTCGACGCCACCGACCCGGAGAATATGATTGAGGTCGGTTATTTCGACCCTTGGGCGGGGACTAACGGTGGCTTCAACGGGGTTTGGGGTGCTTATCCTTACCTCCCGTCGGGTCTGGTGCTGGCCTCCGACATCAGCAGCGGCCTCTACGTTTTTAACGCCGATTACCCGCTGGGTGCTCGCATGGAAGGCACCATCACCGACCGCACTACCGGGGCCGTGCTGAACGGCGTCTCCGTCACGATTGCTTCCGCAGAGGCACCGGATAGCGGAACCAACGCGCTTGGTAACTACAAAACCGGTCAGGCGACACCCGGCACGTACAACGTCACCTTTGCCCTGGAGGACTACCAAACGCTGACCGTTCCCATTGAGCTGGAAAGTGGCCTCGCGGTTGTATTTGATACTAGTTTGATTCAACTGGCCCTGCCCGTTACCCTGACAAGCTTTACCGCTACCTCGGACGGTAAAACTATCTGCCTGGACTGGACGACCGGAACCGAAACGGGCAGTGATCGTTTCGAGGTGGAGCGCAGCCAGGATGGACGTAACTTTACTACGATCGGTACCGTCAGGGCCGCCGGGGAAAGTGTCGTTGCCCGGGCGTACAATTTTACCGACGAAACACCGATCAGCGGAGCGAATTACTACCGCCTGCGGCAGGTGGATTTTGACGGCCGTTTTGCGCTGAGCGAGCTTCGCCGGATTGATGTTGCCGGGCCAGGAGTCTTGCTGATTTTTCCCAACCCCGTCGAACGGCAACTGACGCTATCGCGGGCGATAAGCGGCGCGGCGGCCATTTACCGCAGCGACGGCCAATTGGTTCGCCAGGTAAAACTTTCCGGTAATTCGGTCGACGTGGAAGACCTGGTGGCCGGGCAGTATTATCTGCGGGTAGCGGGCGAAACGCTGGCTTTTGTGAAGCGGTAGTGCCTTTTTGGCGGTTCCGCTGCGCGCTATTTTATCAGGCTTTCGAGGGCTGTTTCGGTCCGTTGGAAATCAAAATCCTTGATTGTCGCTTCCAGTTTTTCGCTGATCCGCTCGTTGCCGAGGTTGCCGAGGCTGCCGAGGTGGGTGTGTTGCAGGTCGGTTGGCGGCACGAAGGTGCCCGCCTCGATGTCGCGGCCCACCTGCACGTAAGCATCGCGGAAGGGGACGCCTTCGAGGACTAGATTATTGACGGCTTCGACCGAATAGAGGTAAACGTAGCGTGGGTCGGTGGGCAATTTTTGGGCGCGGACGCTGGTGCGGGGGAGGGCGTAAAGGGCAATGTCGAGCCCGTCCTCCAACTGGTCCAATGCGGGGAAGAGGGCTTCTTTCAGCAGCTGGAAATCTCGGTGGTAGCCCGAGGGGAGGTTGGCGGTGAGCTGGCTGATCTGAATGGGAAGGCTCTGGAGGAGGTTACAACGGCCGCGCAGCAACTCGAAAACGTCCGGGTTCTTTTTATGCGGCATGATGCTGGAGCCGGTGGTCAGCTCGGGTGGGAGCTGGAGGAAACCGAAATTCTGGCTGGAGTAGAGGCAAACGTCCATCGCCATGCGGCTGACCGTCTGGGCGAGACCGGCGATGGCGAAGGCCATGACCTGTTCCGTCTTACCACGGCCCATCTGGGCGGCGACGACGTTGACGACCGGGGCACGAAAGCCGAGCAGCTCCGTCGTCCGGTCCCGGTCAAGCGGGAAACTAGAGCCGTAGCCGGCGGCCGAGCCGAGGGGGTTTTGATCTACCACCTCGTAGACGGCTTTCCACATCCGCAGGTCGTCGATCAGGGCTTCGCCATAAGCCCCGAACCAGAGGCCGAAACTGGACACCATCGCTACCTGGAGGTGGGTGTAGCCGGGGATAAGTTTGTCTTTGTGCTCCTCGCTCAGTCCGGTAAGGGTCCGGCTCAGGTCGGCCGTTTTTTCGACGATACTTTTGATACGGTGGCGGAAGTAGAGGCGGAGGTCGACCAGGACCTGATCGTTGCGACTGCGGCCGGAGTGGATTTTCTTGCCGTCGTCGCCCAGGGCGCGGGTCAGCAGTAGTTCTACCTGACTGTGGACGTCTTCGACGCCGTCTTCGATGGTGAAGTTACCGGCCCGGGCTTCCCCATACAGCTCCTTCAACTTTTCTTTGCACCGGCGCGCCGCGCCCGCATCCAACAGGCCTACCTCTTCAAGCATCGTTACGTGGGCCAGCGAGCCGAGGATATCGAAGGGGGCCAGCTCCAGGTCCAGCTCGCGGTCGCGCCCGACGGTAAAGTCAGCAATTTTTTGATCGAGGTCGTAGTCTTTTTCCCAGAGTTTGGTGGCCATGGTGCGTCAATTTGTTGAGCAGCCAAAGGTCGGAAGGAATAATTAGGGGAGGAGACTTAAATCGAAGATAAATCCGGGAAGTATGTCTTCGCCGGTGATTTCGCGATCTAGTGGGGTTACAAGTTCTACGGAACGGTCGGCGCGGTAAACCCAAAGGCGATCGTTGTCTACATCGACCAAGCGAGTTCTACACCGTTTCCGATCCAAGCATTACGCATTTTTTCTTCTACGCCCTTTAGCCGGTCTGTGGGAGAAACAACTTCGACGATAAACTCGGGGACGATGGAGGCAAAATGGCGGAGATCTTCTTCGGTAAAGCCCTTTAGTTGTTCTGCGGAAACATAACACGCATCAGGGAATCTTACCGAGGAGTCCGGCAAACGGAAGCCGGTGCTGCTGCTAAGAGCTTCACCGCCATTTTTGCGACAGTAAAAGTCGAGATCGGCGATAATTTTAGTTTCTCTACGACTGCTGGTGTAAGATATTGGAGACATAATAGTTAGCGTCCCGTCCGGCTCTCGTTCGATAACCATTTCCGGATTAGCAAAGCAAAATCTTTCGAATTCTTCCTTCGTCATATTGCGTGCGTAAGAAAGTGGAGTGCTTGCATCTGGTAATTCTAAGTGCATGGTTCAGGTCATGAAGGGAGAATTTGTTATGTTAGGATAACGCTTCTCATCGGGATCAAGTTACTCATACCAAACACTAACCTCTGCAAGTTCCTTCCGCAAAATAACTGGTACCTCAGTATTATCAGCCGGGTAACCAACCGGCAACAGTAAAAACGGCCGCTCATTATCCGGCCGCGCCAACACCTTCTGCAGGAAGTTCATCGGGCTGGGCGTATGGGTGACGGTGACGAGGCCAGCGTGGTGAATCGCCGAGATCAGCAGACCGCAGGCCAGGCCGACGGATTCGTTTACGTAGTAGTTCTTTTCCTTATTGCCATCGGCGTCGCGGTCGTAGGCTTTCTTGAAAGCAACGATGAGGTAGGGCGCGGTGGTAAGGAAGTCTTTACGCCAGTCGGTTCCGAATTTCTTGAGGTCCTGGAGCCAGTCTTCGGACATCCGGCCGTGGTAGTTTTCGAATTCTTCCTTCTCGGCGGCTTCGCGAATCCGGGCTTTGACATCCGGCTTGGTAATTACGCAGAAAGTCCAAGGCTGCTTGTTGGCTCCGCTGGGTGCGGTGGAAGCAGTTTTGAGGATGAGTTCGATAACTTCCCGATCAACGGGGCGGTCGCTAAACGTTCGGACCGTCCGGCGGGCATCGTGCTGGGCGTACAATGCTTTTGCCCGGACGAGCATTTCTTCCGCGGGGTATTCCGTATGGAGGAGGGGCTGGAATGCTTTTGGGGTGGTGGTCATGTGGAGAGGGGTCATGTGGGTAGTCTGTAAAATACGGACTTTTGGAAAAGTCCTACACGGTGTTCAAACACGTACAGGGCAAACGCATCAATACCGCTTCGAGCGTTCGGACCGGCATTTTTGACGTAGCAACCATTGCGTTGCTTGATTGCTACGTTAAAAATGACCGTTAGACAGCGTTTCTCAATGTAACCCAATTCCAGAGAGCGCCACACCGGCTACACGCGGCTATTTCCTAATCAAAGGCATCAGAGCAAAAATAGAAGAACAAAATTTTGTCCTCCACGAAAAACCACATCGAAGGGTCACCCCTCTCTGGCGGGGATACGTTTTTGGGGTGAGGTGGACCCAAAATAAGTTAGGGTGGGATACACGGTGGTACATTGAGAACGGCTGACCGTTAGACCGCCTTCGCGCCCTTAAATTAGCTAGTGGTGGCGGTCGAAATGTCAGTCCGAACGCTCGAAACGGAACCGAAATAGGTTGATGCGTTTGCCCTGAAACACCTAAAGGTTCCATCCCGCCCCATCTTCCACATTCAGAAAAAACACCGCCTTATCGGAAAACAAAAATGGCCACCCACAGCAAAGTGGATGGCCATTTCAGGTTTTGACAAAAAAGCATTTAGCTGACCGGTCCGCTTCCATTGGCCGAAAGTGTATTGTCAACAACGCCGGGCATCTTGACCGGTGATACCTTATCTGCGTCTACGGGTCGGGGGCCAATGAGGCGGACGAGGTCTTTGCTGCTGAGCACTTCCTTGTCCAGCAGTTCCTTGGCGAGCAGTTCCACTTCGGCACGCTTATCGATCAGTAGTGCCTGGGCGCGCTGGTACTGGGTTTCCAGCATTTTCCGCACCTGGTTGTCGATCAGGGTCGAAGTCTCGTCGGAGTAAGGGCGCTGGTAGGCGTCGCGACCCATGCTGTAAAAGCTGACCTGCCCGACTTCATCATCCATACCGTAAACGGTGATCATGTCGTAGGCTTGCTTGGTCACCTTGTCAAGGTCATTCTGGGCACCGGTACTGATTTTACCGAAGATGACCTGCTCGGCAGCACGACCGCCGAAAGTCATGCACATCATATCCAGCATCTGATCGGTGCGGGTGATGTACTGCTCCTTGGGCAAATACTGTGCGTAGCCGAGTGCGGCAACACCACGGGGGACGATGGTCACCTTTACCAGCGGACTGGCGTGTTCCAGGTACCAGCCGCAGATGGCGTGACCTGCTTCGTGGTAGGCGATAATTTCCTTCTCGTCGGGGTGGATAAGTTTATTCTTTTTCTCCAGTCCGCCGATTACTTTGTCGAGGGCGTAGTTGAAGTCGTTGAGCGTTACGCTGTCCTGGTTACGGCGGGCGGCGATCAGGGCGGCTTCGTTACAGATGTTGGCGATCTCGGCACCGGCGAAGCCAGGCGTCATTTCGGCCAGCGTGAAGGCATCGACGGTAACACCGTCGGTCTTGATCGTCTTGAGGTGAACCTTGAAGATGTCTTCGCGGCCCGTAAGGTCTGGGCGGTCGATGCCGATTTGGCGGTCGAAACGGCCGGGACGCAGCAAGGCTGGGTCAAGAACATCCGGGCGATTAGTCGCCGCCATCAGAATAACGCCTTTATCGGTCGAGAAACCATCCATTTCTACCAGTAATTGGTTCAGGGTGTTTTCGCGTTCGTCGTTACCGCCTTGCACACCGTTACGACCACGGGCGCGACCGATGGCGTCGATCTCATCGATGAAGATGATACAGGGGGCTTTCTCGCGGGCCTGTTTGAAGAGGTCACGGACCCGGCTGGCACCAACCCCGACGAACATCTCTACGAAGTCAGAACCGGACATGGTGAAGAAGGGGACGCCCGCCTCACCGGCCACGGCTTTTGCCAGCAGCGTCTTACCCGTTCCGGGAGGGCCGACCAGCAGTACACCTTTAGGGATTTTACCACCCAGGGCAGTGTACTTTTTGGGGTTCTTGAGGAAGTCGACGACCTCCATCACTTCTTCCTTCGCTTCATCGAGGCCGGCGACATCGCCAAAGTTGATGTTCACCTTACTGTTCTGATCGAAGAGCGTTGCCTTGGATTTGCCGATGTTGAAGAGCTGGCCGCCGGCACCACCGCCGCCGCCGCCGAGACGGCGCATCAGCACGATCCAGACTACGACGATCAGCAGGATCGGTAATAGGATGGGCAAATAGTCAGAAAGCCAGTTCGTCCGGGTGACGGCATTGGCGCGGATCTGATCAGTGAAGG
>Ga0136553_1000879_pt1 | contig 10037 bp, 7 predicted proteins | sample AntRauTorckE5430_FD_101384 | JGI IMG/M metagenome (GOLD analysis project Ga0136553, IMG submission 101384) | Saline lake microbial communities from Rauer Islands, Antarctica - Metagenome Torckler E5 #430 | ecosystem: Environmental > Aquatic > Non-marine Saline and Alkaline > Saline | place... | reverse complement strand
GCAACACTACCGAGGTCCTTGCATAGTCCTTTGCGGCGCGCTTAGGACCTCGGAGCGTGAATTTTCAGTTTGACGCGGAGCCGTCAAACTGAAAATTGACCTCCGAGCGTCCGCTCCTGGCTCGTTTAGCCCATGATTCGCATAAGTACTTGGCACTATCACGAGATCAAGGTTGGGGACCTCCTGGTCTACGGTCTACACACCTCTTTACAAGCAGACAGAAACACCCTAACGGTATAATCGTCGTGAACTGATTGATTGTTTAAACCTTAGATTGTTAGCGCGAATCAAGGGCTTAAGCAAGCCAGAAACGGAGCCCGGATACCGTACTTTTGCTAGGCCACTTTATAAAACCATTCCCGCCCGTGCTCCACCTCCGTCTCCTGCTCGTCCTTGCCCTGCTTTTCCCGCTACTTTGCACCGGCGACCGCGCCCAACTACAGGCGCAGCGACCGGCAAAAAACCAAACTGGCCCCAAAGTTGGCCTCGTCCTTTCCGGCGGCGGTGCGCGTGGCTATGCCCACATCGGAGCGATTCAGGTACTGGAAGAGGCTGGCTTGCGAATTGATTACATCGGCGGCACCAGTATGGGATCTATCGTTGGTGGGCTGTTTGCGGCGGGCTACTCGGCCGAACAGCTGGAACGGATGCTACGGCAGACCGACATCATGGCCGAGTTGCAAGATGCCATCGGTCGTGAAAACCGGACCATTTACGAGAAGTTGTATAAAGAGCACTACCTGCTCAGCCTCAGCCTCAAAGACTTCGGCATTGTGTTGCCAACGGCCCTGAGCGACGGGCAGCGCATCCGCGACTTGTTCAGCCACTGGACGGCGGGCGTACACGAGATTGACGATTTCAGCAAACTCCCCACCCCTTTCCTCTGCATCGGTACCGACATTGAAACGGGGGGGGCCATCATCCTGGAAAAGGGTAATCTGGCCGACGCCATGCGGGCAAGTGCCGCCCTGCCCGGCCTGATCACCCCTTTCGAAATTGACGGTCATGTGCTGACCGACGGTGGCGTGAGCAACAACTACCCCGCCGAAGAAATCAAGCATAAAGGCATGGATTTCCTGATCGGCATCACCGTCGAGCAGGACCCGCTGGAAGCTGGCGAGATCAAATCGCTCGACCAGCTACTGCTCCAGATTGCCTTCTTTCAGGCCACCCGCCGCAATATTGAGCAGTATGAACTGACCGACATCGACATCGACCCCGACCTGGGCAAGTACACCCAACTGAGCTTCGAGGCCATCGACGACCTCATCGCCGCCGGGCGCACCGCCGCCGAACGGTGGCTACCGACGCTCGATTCCCTGGCCGCTTTGCAGTCCGCGCCACCCACGAAAGATTCCATCACCCTGCCCGAATTCCTGAACGCCCCCGTCGTGGAGATCACCGGTAATAACGACCTGAGTCGCAATCAGGTGCTCAGTTTCTTCGACGGTCAGCTGCCCGGCCGCATCAGCTGGGTTGATTTCCGGGAAGGCCTCATCGCACTTTTTGCCACCGGCCGCTACGCCAATGTCGATTACCGGTGGACGGAGCTGCCCCAGCCGCAGACCGATAATGCCGTCAAACTCGTGTTGGAACTCAAGCAATCCACCGATTTTGGCCAGCAACTTCGCCTCGGCCTGCACTACGACGAGGTGTACCGGGCCAACCTCTTGCTCGGCATCACCCTGAGCGACCTGGTGGTGGACAATACGGAACTAACCCTCGACCTGATCGGCGGCAACCGCTTTCGGTACCGCCTCGATTTCCGGGTTAACCGCACCAACGGCTCGGCCTTCGGGCTACGCAGCCGCCTGCATTTCGCCGAGGTGGGTATCGACCTGCCCGACGTCATGGCCACCCAGAGCGGACTTCAGATCGAGCGGCTCGATTTCACCTTCAACGACCTGAACGCGGAGCTTTACTGGGATATTCGGCAGACCACCAACTCCCTCACCGGCGTCGCCGCCGAGTTGAAGTACTACCAGAATACCTCCGATCAACTCGCTGGTACCGACGAAACCGCGCAGTACCGACTGGGCGACGACTACTACTTCGTCCCCAAGGCCTACTTTCTGTACGACAAGTTGAGTAACCGAAATTTCCCGATGTCCGGTTTCAGCATCGACGCAGAAATCCGGGCCATCGGTCACCTCGGCCAGCTCGCCGTTGGCGAAGACGAGTGGGCGTATAACGGTGACCTTGAGTTTCTGGTCATGCACCCCCTGAACAAGAAATTCAGCCTGGGCGCGGAGCTGACGGCCGGTGGTTTCCTCGGCAGCTCCGCCCTGCCCTACCGCTACTACCTGGGCAGCAACAACCGCAACCTGATGAATAATTTCAAGCCTTTCCAGAGCCTCCGCCTGGGCGAGGCCAGCGGGGAAAACCTGCTGATGGGAGAGCTGATCGCCCGGCTCAACCCCGGCGGCAACCACTATTTTACCCTCGGTGCACGGGCTGCCAGGTTAGGTAATGACGCCCAGCTACCCTCCTCCGTAGCGGAAGACTGGCTCACCGCCTGGCGGCTCACTTACGGCTTCGCCTCCCCGCTGGGGCCCCTGGAGGCGACTTATGCTTATGGCGATCAGGGCGGGGCGTTTTACCTTAATTTGGGCTACTGGTTTTGATTTGTTAGGCGAATCATGGGCTAAAAGTGGCGAACTGGACGCTCACAGCTTACGGTCAACAAAATTACTTCGCCATTCCGTGGATCGCAACGCTACGACTTCCTTACATAGTCCTTTGCGGCAGGTTTAGGGCCTCGGAGCGTGAATTTTCAGTTTGACGCGGAGCCGCCAAGCTGGAAATTGACCTCCGAGTGTCCGTTCCTGGCTCGTTTAGCCCATGATTCGCATTGGTGGGATCGCGGGCCGCTGACGCGGTGGGTTACGCGATGCGCGGTCCACCCATCGCGAAGATAAAGAGCCCTTCGGGCTCAGGCGAGTGAGCGGATTGCCCGCCAGAAGTTACCGTGTTCCAACCGGAGTACTCGTTCAGCGATCTGCTCGGAAGTATCGTCGGGGTCGAGGCGGACGGCGGCCTGGAAGACGTAATCACCCTCGTCGTATTGCTCGTTGACGTAGTGAATAGTGATGCCGCTCTCGATTTCTCCGTTGGCCCTGACGGCGCGGTGGACCTTGGCACCGTACATCCCTTTGCCGCCGTAGTCAGGTAGCAAGGCCGGGTGGATATTCAACATCCGCCGGGGGAAGGCGCGGACCAGGTAGGGCGGAATCAGCCAGAGGAAACCGGCCAGGGCGATGAAGTCGACGTCGAAAGCGCGGAGGTCGTCCAGCAGCACTTCGCTGTTGTTAAAGACATCGCGTTTGACGACGAGGGTAGGCACGTCCCGTTCGGCGGCCATCATCAGTGCCCCGGCGTTTGCCCTGTTACTAAGCAGGAGGACCACCTCCACGCCGTCTTCCGGGTGGGCCTGGAAACGGTCGATGATGGTGCGGGCGTTGGAACCAGTGCCGGATACGAAAATGGCGAGCTTCATGGGAGGAAAGTAAGGGGGCGCGGCCGCTTACCCTACACGAGGATAGGCGGCCGAAAAATAGCTGCTGTAAGGCCCGCGTGGCTTACTGACGCACAAAACGGACCGTCTCCACCCCCGTCGCCGTAGCAACGCGGAGCAGGTAAGTGCCGGCGCGGAGGTTGCTGACGTCAATGCCGTCGCCCGTCAGCGGTATCATGCTGAGCGTGCGGCCGTTCATGTCGGAGATGGTCGCTTCGCCCTCGGTAGCTCCCCCGAGGAAAAGACGGTTGGTCACCGGGTTGGGGTAAGCACTCAGGCCGAGGCCCTGGCGCTGCACCAACACGAAGTCGGAAAAGGTCGTTGTCCCATCAAAATCAACCTGCCGCAGGCGGTAGTAGCTGTTGCCATTGACCGGGGCATTGTCTTCAAATTCGTAGGTGACGGCGCTATTCGACGTTCCCCGCCCGGCCAGGCGGCCCAGCTCCTGGAAAACGCGGCCGTCGCGGCTACGCTCCACGGCGAAGAAGTCGTTTGCTGACTCGCTGCCCGTCGTCCACTTTATCATCGTGGATTTTTGCATGGCGGTGGCGGTGAGGGATGTTAGGGAGACCGGAAGAAATGCGACCAAACCCGGGTTCACCATGCCAAAAGTAGATGCTGCCGGGCCGCTCCACTGGCCGTTGTAGCTCAAGGAAGAACCTCCTGTGGTAGAGCTCGTCTCAGCAACGCCAATATCAACTGACACGAGTCCATCAGCAGGCCCGCCTACTGCCGTAAAACTACCCTCATACGAGAGAAATTGCAGAACATTACCCAGATTATCTACCAAGGCAAGCCCGTCAGGTGCTCCGTTCTGAATTCCGGGTGTTAAAACAACCAAAGTACCAAACCCACCCTCTTGATCGATAATAGTAGCGGCGTCAAACTCTGTCGTGTAGGTAGCGTACGGAGCAGCGTCATTACCATTATAAAGTACCAGGCTGTAGCCAGTTAGGTTCGTACCCGCTGGTGCTGTAATTTCTACTCGTTCATTAACATCAACACCACTATTATCGTAGTGGATTTCGCTAATGATGATTTGGGCAGAAAGAAAAGAGAGGAAAAAAACACAAGAAAAAAGTAAAAGTAAACGCATAAGCAAAATGTATTTAGTTATTGAAGTAGGTTAATCGCCCGACAAAAAGCCGGGCGTAGTCTAAGATCACAAGTTAAGACCCCGCCGCCCAAAATCACGCCCCACCCGCCAGAATTGGTTTAAACTTAACCTGGCATCCTCTGAACCCCGGGACAAAAAAGCGGGTGAAGCCAACCCTGTTTTTTGTAACAACAATGCCGGTCCGCACTAATTGGTTCGTTAACCCGGCCCAATCATCGTTTTATCACCTTCACCCGCACCGATTTACTGATCGGCGTATTGCTCCCCCTGGCCGTGCGGGTAATCGGTACCAGGCTATTCGTTTCGGGAAAATAAGTGCAGATGTTGCCGGTCGGAATTGGATAAGGCACCACCTGAAAGAGGCGGGCGTGGCGGATTTCGCCGTCGTATTCGCTGGTCAGGTCGACTTTAGCACCAGCCGTCAGACCAGCTTTAGCCATGTCGTTTTCGTTCATCATCACGATCCGGCGTTCGTTGTGGATGCCCCGGTAGCGGTCGTGCATCCCGTAGATGGTGGTGTTGTACTGGTCGTGGCTGCGGACGGTCATCATCAGGTATTCGTCGGTGCCCAGCTGGTGGATGCTGAGCGGGGAGACGGTGAAATGCGCCTTACCGTCCGGCGTATCGAAGCGGCGGTTGCGCGGTCCGTTCGGCAGGTAGAAACCGGCTGGCTCGCGGACTTTTTCGTTGTACCGCTCAAAGCCCTTTATGCAGCTGGCGATGGCGTCACGGACCTTGTCGTAGTCGTTGGCCATGGCCTGCCAGTCGACGGTCGTTTTGCCGCCGAGGGTTGCCGCGGCGAGGCCGCAGATGATGGCGACTTCGCTGCGCAGGTGGTCGCTCTTCGGCTCCAGTACGCCCTTGCTCATCTGCACGACGCCCATCGAGTTTTCGCAGCTAACGAACTGCTCGCCGGTTGCCCGAACGTCTTTCTCGGTGCGCCCCAGACAGGGTAGGATCAGTGCTTTCTTACCGTGCACGACGTGGCTGCGGTTCGGCTTCGTGCTGATGTGGACGCTCAGATGGCACTGCCGCAAAGCCTCCGCCGTGTACACGGTATCCGGTGTGGCGGAGAGGAAGTTGCCACCCAGGGCGAAGAAGACTTTTACCTTGCCGGCGTGCATCGCTTTGATGCTGTCGACGACGTCGTAGCCGTCTTCGGCCGGCGGCTCGAAGTTGAAGTTGGCCCGCAGTGCCTCCCGCAGTTCCGGCTTCAGTTTTTCCCAGACGCCGACGGTGCGATCGCCCTGCACATTGGAGTGGCCACGAACGGGGCAGATGCCCGCACCGGCTTTGCCGATACTGCCTTTCATCAGTAGCAGATTAACCATTTCCTGAATGACGTCGACGGAGTTTTCGTGCTGCGTCAGGCCCATTGCATAACACAACACGATCTTTTCGGAGGCGTGGATGAGGCCAGCCGCTTCGTAGACCAGGTGCTCGGATATGCCGCAGCCAGCAAGGCATTCGGCCAGGCTGGTGTTGTCGAGCATCGCCGTCCAGTCGTCGTAGCCAGCCGTGTGGGTCTCGATGAATTCCTGGTCGAAAACGGTGCCGGGGGCTTTCTTTTCTTCTTCCCACAGAATTTTGCAGATGGCCCGTACCAGGCTCATGTCTTCGTTGATCTTGACCTGGAGGAAGAGGTCGGTCAGCTTGGTACCCCGCGCCAGGATGTTGAGCGGATCCTGCGGGTCGATGAACTTCATCAGCCCGGTTTCGGGCAGGGGGTTGACGCTGATGATGCGGCCGCCATTGTCTTTGCAGGCCTTGAGGGCGGAGAGTTGGCGGGGGTGGTTGGTGCCGGGGTTCTGGCCGAGCATGATGATGAGGTCGGCCTCGTGGAGGTCCTGCAAAGTCGTCGTTCCCTTACCGATGCCGATGGTTTCGCTCAGGGCGGTGCCGCTGCTTTCGTGGCACATATTGGAGCAGTCGGGCAGGTTGTTGGTACCGAACTGGCGGACGAAGAGCTGGTAGAGAAACGCTGCTTCGTTGCTGGCCCGGCCGCTGGTGTAGAAGGTGGCCGCGTCGGGCGTATCGAGGTCATTGAGTTCTTCGGCGATGAGGCGGAAGGCCTCCTCCCAGCTCACCGGCGCATAGTGGGTGGCGCCGGGGGCGAGGTACATCGGGTGGGTGATACGGCCGGACTTGCCCAGTTCAAAATCGGTCATCGCGCCCATCTCATCGATGGAATGCTGGGCGAACCAGGCGGGGTTGACGCGCATATTGGTGGCCTCTTCGGCGATGGCCTTGGCGCCGTTTTCGCAGTATTCGGCGACCGGGCTGCGGCGGCCATCGGGGTCAGGCCAGGCACAGCCGGGGCAGTCGAATCCATCCTTCTGGTTGAGCTTCAGCAAGGCGTGCATTCCTTCCCCGAAGTGCATGTATTCGTCGACGTGTTGCATCGAAATCTTGACGGCTTTGAGGCCGCCGGCGTGTTCGCTGCGGGGGCGAAGGTCAAGGTCGAAGAGGCGTTCGGGGGTGAGCTCGTTCATCTGGTTCTATGGTCTTGTGGTTTGGGTGGTTTTGTGGGCTACCGCGCCTTGGAGAGTCTGCTAGCAGTAAGTTGGGTTGGGGGGCCTATGTTCATTTTGTTGCGTGGGGTTGGGGCGGAAAGGAGGAGTGACTTAAGGAATAATTAAATAAGAGAATACGCGGAGGGGCGTTTGTCGTGGGGCAAGGCGGGCTTCGTTCGCGTGATGAAAGCTTTCCACGCTGTGAAAGTGTGGCCCGCCTATTCAATTATTCTCTTATGCCTTTATTAACTGCGCTGCGCCTTCGGGGTCACCACTTTTAGGGCGCGGCCGCAGGCATTTCGACTCCGCTCAGCAGAACTACAAGGGGAGTTGGAATGGCAAGCAACTATCCCCCGACCTGGTCAATTCGGCCTGGGTGGGTGTAGCAATTAAAGCCCCGCTCGGAGGTGAAGCCGCAGAGGGTGATGCCCAGTTCATCGGCCAGGGAGGCGGCCAGAGAAGACGGTGCCCCCACCGCCGCCACCAGGCCGATACCCGCCATCGCCGCTTTCTGGATCAGCTCGAAGCTGGCCCGGCCGGAGAGCAGCAGGAGGTGGTTATCGAGCGGTAATGCGTCCTGAGCGAAGTGGTGACCGATCAACTTATCCAGGGCGTTGTGGCGGCCGACGTCTTCGGCGAAGTGGCGGAGATTACCCACCAGGTCGAAGAGGCCAGCGGCGTGGATGCCGCCCGTCTGGTCGAACAATTCCTGGGCGGTGCGGAGTTTGTCCGGCAATGACTGGAGGATGGCCGGTGCTACCCGGAAGGTCGTCAGCGACTCGGCGAAGGGGACGGCGGCGAAGACCTGCGCCAAGGACGTTTTCCCGCACACCCCGCAACTGCTGCTGGTGTAAGAGTGGCGTTCAAGGCGACCCCAATCAACGGTCTCCCCCGGCGGAAGGTGAACGGTAACGACATTGTCTTTTCCCAACTTCACCTTCACTTCTGCTGAGCGGAGTCGAAATGCCTGCGACCCCGCCCGAATGATGCCCTCCGAGAAAAGGAAGCCCAACGCCAGGTCCACATCCCGCCCCGGCGTACGCATCGTGATGGCCACCGAACGCCTGCCGATGCGAACGTCGAGCGGTTCCTCCACGGCCAACACATCCGTCACTTCCGTCATCTTTTCCTTACGAAAACGATGAATCGGGCGTAAAAAAAGTCCGGGATGATCGAGCATGGGTTTTCTTTGCAAGGTAGGTAGGAGGAATGTAGGAATATAGTTTTGTGTTAGTGTAGGCTACCGCAGGTGGGTGGCGTAGCCAGTGCGACATATATTATGGATGTATTGCTTAAACGGATGAGCGATACTGCATCAACTAGACCCTTTCATCAAAATATCATGGTACGTAGCGTTTGTCTCTTTTTCACTTTACAACTCTGCTTTACCGCCTGCCACCCCGGCGCGCCGCCCAAAACGATCCGCCTCCCGGCGATCATTTCCGAAGCCTCCGGGCTGAGCATTGACGGCGACGCATTCCGCTGGCACAACGATAGCGGCGACGGGCCGTTCGTGTACCGCACCAACGAACGGGGCAAGCTGACCGGCCGCGACACCCTCGCCGCCACCGCCAACGACTGGGAAGACATGACCCGCGACCCCAGCGGCCGCCTCTACCTCGGCGACTTCGGCAACAACGCCGGCAAACGGATCCGCCAAGCCATCTATCGCTACGATCCGGTCAGCCAAAAAACCGCCGCCATCCACTTCACCTACCCCGGTCAGGACGGCGGTGGCCGCGACCGCCCCGGCAACTACGACTGCGAAGCGATGGCCTATCAGGGCGGCTACCTCCACCTGTTTACCAAAGACCAGTTGTTCGGCCGGGGCAACTTCATCACCTACCATTTCCGGGTGCCCACCGCCCCCGGCGACTACGTGGCCGAACTGATCGACAGCCTCCGCATCCCCCGCCGGGTGGTGACCGCCGCTGCGATAGATTCGGTGCGCAGAGAGCTGGTGGTAACCGCTTATAGTTTTAAAATGCTGGCCGGTTTCTGGCCGAGTAGTTCAGCTTCCCTGATCACCATTTCCGATTATCCGGACGGGCGCTTCCTGCAGGGCCAGGTGAAGCGACGGAACCTTAGCTGGTTTGTGCCAACGCAGTTTGAGGCCATCGATTTTTATGACCAGCGGTGGTTATATGTGGCCAGTGAGGGGACGCGGTTGCGGAAACAGGCGGTGGGGAAGCGGAAAGGCCGGCGTTATGACGGTAAAAAAAACACCTCCGTCGTTAAAGACTGATCGGTTTCCTGATTATTCTGACTCGTAGAGGTACCGCACGGGCTGACAACGGTCCAGAATAATATTTTTTCGGTCTTCGTGAAATAACGGAAAGCGGATCTCCGCGTCAATAAGTTTTCCACCTCCGTTTTGGAGCGCGAAACCCGCTCCTGATAAAATTTGAGCTCACAAAGACGGATGGCGTAATCGTCCCGATCAATAATCAGGTCGATCGGTATGCCCGGGATTCCGTTTTTACCAGGGTGCGTGTAAGCCGCGCTACGGGTGAAGACATTTTCGATATTCAACGCTTTTTTAAGCTGTGCGATGTCGCGCATCCCGATACTTTCAAAGGCATAACCAGACCAAGAACGGTAGGTCTGGGTTTGACTCATGATAGACCATGAAGACCGGCCGTCCAATTTCATTGGCTCGATGAATTTCAGGTAGAAGTGCTTCTTCCAGGACTGACAGCTCTTGCTGCCTACCAATTATTTTTGTATTCGTAAATTGGCGGGATCCGTTTATTAGCCGGCGACATAGCGATATACTATAGTCGGTCATACGAGGTGATTTTGCGCTCGCGGAGCGAGCGCGGCCCTTCACAAGCGAGGCCAGTAGGGGCGATCCCTTGCGGTCGCCCGTACTGGTCCGCATTTTTTCACCTCT
>Ga0136553_1000877_pt1 | contig 10041 bp, 6 predicted proteins | sample AntRauTorckE5430_FD_101384 | JGI IMG/M metagenome (GOLD analysis project Ga0136553, IMG submission 101384) | Saline lake microbial communities from Rauer Islands, Antarctica - Metagenome Torckler E5 #430 | ecosystem: Environmental > Aquatic > Non-marine Saline and Alkaline > Saline | place... | reverse complement strand
TCCATCAACACCCACAACGAAGAAGACGGTTCCAAAATCCTGGACTACCAGGGCAACTGGCGCGACATCTTCCAGAACTGGGAAGCCCTCGCCCACAGCTATCCCGCCTTCATGGAGGGCATGATCTTCAAATTCCTGAACGCGAGCACTTTCGACGGTTACAACCCTTACCGGGTCGTGAAAGACGGCTTCGATTGGGAAACCATCGAACCGGACGATCCCTGGTCCTACATCGGCTACTGGGGCGATCACCAGATCATCTACCTGCTCAAATTCCTGGAGTTCATGGAGAAGCACCAGCCCGGCAAACTGAACAGCTATTTCTCGCAGGACCTATTCGTCTACGCCAACGTCCCCTACCGGATAACATCGTACCAGAACATTCTCGAAGACCCGAAAAATACCGTAGGCTTTGACGAAAAGCTGGATGCTAAAATCCGCGATCGCCGCAAGCAAACGGGAACCGACGGTGCCCTGCTGACCAATCGTTCGGGAGAGATCTACCGGGTAAACTTTATCGAGAAAATCCTGGCTACCCTACTGGCGAAGGTCTCCAACTTCATCCCCGAAGGCGGTATCTGGATGAACACCCAACGCCCGGAGTGGAACGACGCCAACAACGCCCTGGTCGGCAACGGCGTGTCGATGGTCACGCTCTACTACCTGCGCCGCTTCCTCCACTTCTTCGACGGCATTCTGGCCAACCAGTCGGAAACATCCTTCGCACTGTCGGAAGAAGTAGCGGCCCTTTACGAGAAAATGCACCAGGTGCTGGAGACATTCGCACCATTGCTGGACCGAACAATCAGCGACCGGGACCGCCAGGATGTGATGGACGGACTGGGGCAGGCCGCTTCCGACTTCCGTAATGGCATCTACGACAAAGCCTTCAGCGGAGCGAGAAGCAGCGTCAGCTCCGCTAGCCTGCGTGACTTCATCCGGCTCAGTCTTTCCTACTTTGACCACACCATCGACGCGAACCTCCGCAGCGATAAGCTCTACCACGCCTACAACCTGATGACGGTAGCGGAAGACGGGGTCTCCATCGACTACCTGGACGAGATGCTGGAGGGGCAAGTCGCCGTACTCAGCGCCGGCTACCTGACGCCAAAGCAAGCCCTGGCGGTACTGGACGGCATGAAGAACAGTGCCCTTTTCCGGCCCGATCAGTACAGCTACCTCCTGTACCCGGCCAAGGAGCTACCCGGCTTCCTGCATAAGAATAACGTCCCCAAAGCAGCCGTGGAGAAATCCGATTTACTCGCCGCCATGCTGGCGGACGACAATGCGGGGATTATCCAACGGGACGTCAAGGGAGGCTACCACTTCAACGGCAACTTCAAGAACGCTGGAGACCTCAAGCATGGCCTTGACGGACTCGCCGGAACGAAGTACGCCGCGCTGGCCGAAAAGGAAGGCAAACAACTCGCCGCAGTATTCGAGGGCGTATTCAACCACAAAGCCTTTACCGGCCGCTCAGGTACTTTCTTCGGTTACGAGGGCCTGGGGTCGATTTACTGGCACATGGTTTCTAAACTTCGGTACGCCGTGGTGCAGTGTTGTCGCCAGGCCGTACGGGAAGATGCCGGGGCGGAAACCATCGGCCGGCTGCTGGAGCATTACTACGAGATCGTCGCCGGTATCGGTGTCCACAAGTCGCCAGAACTGTACGGTGCTTTCCCGACCGACCCCTACTCCCACACACCGGGAGGGAAAGGTGCCCAGCAACCAGGTATGACCGGGCAGGTGAAGGAAGACCTGCTCAGCCGTTTCGGTGAGCTGGGCATTACCGTCAAGGGCGGGGAGCTGTCCTTCACGCCTACCCTGCTGAAGCGGGAGGAGTTCCTGACCAAGCCGGACACCTTCCACTACATTGACGTGAGCGGCGAAAAGCGGGAACTGGAGCTCGCTGTCGGGACACTAGCCTTCACCTACTGCCAAGTGCCGGTCGTGTACGCCATCGGGGAAACTGCCGCACTCCGGCTACAATTCTCCGACGGTGCTTACCAGCAACAGACCGGGTTCAAAGTAGACGCGGAAATGAGCCATCAGATATTCGACCGCAGTGGTGAAGTCATGGCGATATTCGTGACCCAACCGGCCGCCGTCCTTAAATAACCAAGCTGATCGAACCGACCATGTTGAAACTTTGCACCTGCGTCCTCGCCCTTATGCTCCTTATTGGCTGCGACAGCCCTCCAGCGGGTAAAACGGCCGTAGCGGAGTTAAGTGCGGAGGATATTTTGGGGAAGCCCGAATACCCCGCCATTTCCTACGGCGGTTACCGGACCGTCTCCCGGGACACCCAGCCGACCCTCGCTCAGTTGAAGGAGGATATGCTGATTTTGTCTGCGATGGACATCAGGATCATCCGTACCTACAATGTGCAACTGGCCCAGGCCGCCAACGTTTTGGCGGCCATTCGGGAGCTAAAGGAGGCCGACCCGGACTTCGAGATGTACGCGATGCTGGGCGCGTGGATCGACTGCAAAAACGCCTGGACCGATCTACCACCCGATCACGAGGTGGAAAGTGAGCAAAACGCCGGAGAGATCGCCCGGGCCGTAGCACTGGCCAAAAAGTATCCGGACATCGTGAAGGTGATCGCCGTTGGCAACGAGGCGATGGTGAAATGGGCGACCAGTTATTTCGTCCAGCCGAAAATTATCCTGAAGTGGGTTAATCACCTACAGGGCTTGAAGACCGCTGGTGAATTATCCAAAGACCTCTGGGTCACCAGCTCCGACAACTTCGCCTCCTGGGGTGGTGGCAGTGAGGAGTACCACGTTGAGGACCTGAATCAGCTGATCCGGGCGGTCGATTACATTTCGCTGCACACCTACCCGATGCACGATACGCACTATAACCCGCAGTTTTGGGGGGCGCGGCCGTGGTTACTGAGCGAAGTCGAAATGCAGGTACTTCACCTCCGTTCAGCAGAACTGCAAGGAAAGGACAAAGAAGCCATGATCGAAGCGGCGATGTTGCGGGCCAGGGACTACGCTGTCAGTCAGTTCGACTCCGTTGCTGCCTACGTGAGTAGCCTGGGCGTAGACAAATCGCTGCACATTGGCGAGACGGGTTGGGCGAGCAGTTCCAACGGCTTCTACGGCGCGGGGGGCTCCCGGGCCACCGACGAATATAAAATGGGGCTATATTACGGCCATATGCGGGACTGGACGGACAAAGCGGGCATGGCCTGCTTCTACTTCGAGGCCTTCGACGAACCCTGGAAAGACGGCGGCAACCCGGGTGGTTCCGAAAATCACTTCGGCCTTTTCACGGTCGACGGGCAAGCCAAGTATCCCCTTTGGGCCCTCGTGGACGCCGGGGTATTTGATGGTTTAACCAGGGATGGCAAGCCGATCACCAAGACCTTTGGCGGCGACAAGGCCGCGCTAATGGAAACCGTTTTAGTGCCCCCGGCTACTGCTATTCAGGTACAATAGTGTATCCAACTTGTATTCGATCATCAAAACAAGCGTAAAAGAAAGTCATCATGTCTACAATGGATACTCTGGTAATAGATAAGGCAGTAAGTAAAAAAGTTCCCTTCGGCCAAAAAGTAGCCTTTGGCATTGGCATGTTGGCCAACCAGATGTTCCCGGCGGTGCTGGGTATTTTCATGGTGGTGCTGGTGCAGGACCTGGGTTTTCCCGGCTGGATGTGGGGAGTGATCTACTTCTTTCCCCGGGTTTTTGACTCCGTCACAGACCCGATTATGGGCTTTATCTCCGACAATACCCGCTCTAAATGGGGTAGAAGGCGGCAGTACGTTTTTATAGGAGGTATAATCATGGGCATTGCCTATATCTTCATGTGGCAACTCTTTTCAGAAAACGCTTTAGCTTTTAATTTCTGGTATTTCTTCTTTGGGTCAATAGTATTTTACCTGGGGCTCACCATATTTAGTGTTCCGTACGTAGCCATGGGATACGAAATGAGCGATGATTTCCACGAGCGGACCAGCATCATGGCTACTGCTCAATGGATTGGGCAATGGGCCTGGGTCATTGCACCCTGGTTTTGGATAATTATGTATGATCCGGCCTGGTTTCCCTCGGCCGAAGTGGCGACTAGAGAGTTGGCTATTTGGGTAGCTATTCCGTGTGCCATTTTTGCCATTATTCCAGCGATTTTCATTAAAAGTGAGTCTACGGTTGACAGGGTAGATTATGAGCCCTTGACTTTTTCAAACATTGGTGGTAGTGTAGGAAAAATATTCGGCGGCTTTCAAGATGCATTCAGAATAAAGTATTTCCGCCAACTATGCTTTTCCACTTTTTTGATTTTCAACTCTTTCAATACGGTAGCCGCGCTAACGTTTTTTGTGATCGTGTACAAATTGTTCAATGGCGATGCGGCGGCCACGGGCGTTTGGGTGGTGCTTTTTGGTAGCATAGGCGCATTGTGTACAACGTTTCTTGTTATACCTATCGTTGCCTGGATGTCAAAAGTCATCGGTAAACACAAGACGTTTTTAATAGCACAAAGCATTTCCTTAATCGGCTACATTCTAATGTGGTTCTTGTTCGTCCCTGGAAAACCGTGGCTTTACCTCATTGCACTCCCCTTCTTTTCTTTCGGAATCGGCAGCTTATTTACCATCATGATGTCCATGACCGCAGACGTGATTGACATCGACGAGCTCAATACCGGGAAAAGACGAGAAGGGATATTTGGCGCTATTTATTGGTGGATGGTTAAATTCGGCTTTGCGATTGCCGGTGGACTTAGCGGCCTCATGATTGCGGTTGTAGGATTTGATGCTGCGCTGCCTACAACCGATCAGCAAAGTGCGGTGGATGGGCTCCATGCCTTCTTTTGTTTTTTCCCTATGGCGGGTACTATTCTCGCGATAGTCATTATGTGGTCCTATGATTTGACGGAGGAGAAAGCACTGGAAATCCGGGCGGTGATTAACGCGCGAAAGGAGGCATAAGTCCGGCCTATCCGGACACCCATCATTCCACCACCACCAGTGCCTTCCCCGTCGTCGTGCTCATCTCGCCCAGTGCTGTCACCGGATGGCCGTTGGCTGCGCAAACCGCTACGAAGTCAGCCACTTTTTCGGGCGCTACGGCGCAGAGTAAGCCACCGCTGGTTTGCGGGTCGGCCAGCAGCCACTTGGCGCGGTCGTTAGGGAGCTCGACGTGGTGCCCGTAGCTATCCCAGTTGCGTTTCGTGCCACCGGGAATACAGCCCTCCGCCAGGTAATGGTCGAGAATAGCGAGGTCGATGAAAGGTACGTCGGCCAGGCGGACTGTTGCCCTCGTGTCGCTGGCCTTACACATCTCCGTCAGGTGACCGAGCAGGCCGAAGCCGGTAACGTCGGTCATGGCGTGGACGTAATCGAGCGTACCGAGGGTTGCCCCGATCTTGTTGAGGCGTACCATCTGCTCGGCCGCCAGGTGGGCGTGTTCGGGCTTGAGTTTCTTCTGCTTCTGGGCCGTACTGAGGATTCCGACGCCGATGGGCTTGGTCAGGAATAACTGGTCGCCCACCCTGGCTCCGCCGTTTTTCTTGAGGTGTTTGATGTTTACCCGACCGTTGACTGCCAAGCCGAAGATCGGTTCCGGGCTGTCGATGCTGTGCCCGCCGGCGAGCGGAATGCCGGCGTCGGCGCAGGCTTGGCGACCGCCTTCGACGACGAGGCCAGCCACCTCCGCAGGCAGTTGGTTGATCGGCCAACCAAGGATGGCGATGGCCATCATCGGCGTTCCCCCCATGGCGTAAACATCGGAAATGGCGTTGGTCGCGGCAATGCGCCCGAAGGTCAGCGGATCATCGACGATGGGCATAAAAAAGTCGGTGGTGCTGATGATGGCCGTTCCGTCGCCGAGATCGTACACGGCGGCGTCGTCGCGCTCCTGGTTACCGACCAGCAAATTGGGAAAATCCGGCCCTTTTCGGGTTTGCCCCAGGATGGTATCGAGTACGGCGGGAGCGATCTTGCAACCGCAACCGGCGCCGTGGGAGTATTCGGTGAGTTTGATGTTTTCCATAGGGGGGCAAAGGTAGGGGATGGCGTGGTCGGAATCGCCTCTAGCCAGGAGTAGCGTAAGGGCAATCGCGAGATTATCTCCTTCTGTGACGCATGCGCTGCGGGCAAATCTGTTCTAGCCGGTGTTACCTCCGTTATTCTCCTTGGGCCTGTTTGATCGCGCAGCGATCTTACGACAGCCTTGGGGGCAAAGGTGTGAATAACAGATTACACGGGTTTGAGCGCTTGTAAGTAGTCGGCGAAAACTTACTTGCTAATTTAGTGGCCGTAATTCGCTAATTGTCAGTAAAATACGCCTGGGGTGGCATAAGTAAGTATCGTGTGGGTACTTAGCGCGATTTACTTGGCCTTCGGATCGCGCTACGAGCGCTCAAGCCAATCGTAAAGTGCATCTCGTTATGCACCCGGGCTTTTTGCTGCCCAGGCAAAAAGCCCGGCGACTTACCTTCGCGCCATGGAAGAAGTGATCGTTGTTGGTGCGGGCAACCTGGCCTGGCACCTCGTTCAGGTACTTACCCAGGCGGGTTATGACGTGGGTTTGGCTAGTCGTGACCCCAGTCGGGTAGCCGAGTGGCCGGTCCGCGTGATCGGGATGGCCGACGTATCCGCTGAGCCGGATTTCGTTTTTTTGGCGGTGCCCGACGATGCCATTGCCCAGGTATCGGCCGGGCTTTCCTTGCAGGTAGCGGCCCATATTCCGATCATCCACACCAGCGGAGCGACGCCAGTGACGGCCATCAATAATCACTTCACGCGGCGCGGTGCGCTCTGGCCGATCCGTAGTCTGCGGGTTGGCGAGCTGGTGGCTGATTGGCGGGATCTTCCGTTAGCCTATCATGGATCAGATACGGCGCTGGCGCAGGTGCTGGGAAAGTTAACGGGCAAGCTGAGCGACCTCACTTACCCCCTCGACGACGAGCAGCGGGCCAAGCTCCACCTCGCCGCCGTGTTTAGCAACAACTTCGTCACCTGGCTCTACCAGATCAGCCATGAACTGTGTACCGACAGCGGCATCCCCTTTGAAACCCTGCTGCCCATCATCCGCAACACCGCCCTCCGGCAGGACGGCACCCCACCCCAACTGACCCAGACCGGTGCCGCCGCCCGGGGAGACGAAGCGACAATGGCCCGGCACCTGGTTCTTTTGGCGGAGCATCCGGCCTATGCGGAGCTTTATGAGACGATGAGTCAGCTAATCCGCGAGGGGACAACCTAAGCCTTACAGTCGGTGTTGCTTGCCGACCAACAAACCCTGATCTGCTGATGCGTCTAACCGTTCTGCTATGTTTTTTTCCGCTCTTGCTCTCCGCCCAAACCGAAAGCTGGAACGGCGTAGCCTTTGAGCACGAGGTCAACCCTGACTGGGGCTACGTCATCGAGACGGAGCACCGCCGTTCCCTGACCGGCGATCCGGAGGCTACTTTTCTCTTCCTATTGGCGGGTAATCGTCGGCTGGCGAACAACCTGAGTATCACCTTCGGTACGCGTTTCGAGCCGCCCGCCCACGGTGATAACGGAACTCTGCGACTCTTTACCGACCTGAACTACAAACTACCGCTGGGAGATACGCCCTTCACCCTGGAGAGCCGCCTGCGCTACCAACAGGATCGCCCGCCGGGGGAAGATGGCAGTCTGCGGCGGGTGTCGATCCGGCCACGCGTCGGTGTCGCCACGAAGCTGGCCGACCGCTTGGGGCTGATCACTGAATTTGAAAGCCGCTTCCGTTTCGATAGCCGGGACGAGTGGAGCCGTGTCCGTTACACCGCAGGTCTGGAATACGTGGTCAGCGACCGCCTGCAACTGGAACTGTTCTGGCGGCAGGAAGACCGGATCAACAGCGGGCCGAACCGATCAACCACCATCTTCGGCCTCTACCTGGATTATACCCTGCCGGACGACCGCGACCGGGAATGGAAGTACCGCCGTCCGTTCGGGCGGAAGGTGACCTGGTAGGGCTCGTCTGCGATTGTTGGTGCCTTTGCTTTTTTCAACTTTTCCTTGCATCCTGCGGCCGCGCCTTCATGAAGAATTCAGGTATCAGGGTTTGGGGATGGGCATACTTAAGAATCAAGACTTCCCGACTTGAGATTGTCCTTTTAGCCAAACCTTAACACCGGGTGTACATCCTTATATATGTGGTCGGCGTTGTTGTACCCGAACCAAATGAACGACCATGATGCGTACTTTTTACTCCTTCCTCCTCCTTACTGCTTTGCTGCTGACCGCCACGCCCGCCCAGGCGCAGTTCGGTAAATTGCTCAAGCAGGCTTCTGATAAAGCCGATGCGGTGCTTTCCGGCAACAACCCATTATCAGAAGACGAGATTGGCAAAGGACTGAAGGAAGCCCTGAACCAGGGTGTTGACAAAGCCGTAACTTCCCTATCCGCCGAAGATGGTTATTTCGCCAGCCCGTGGAAGATCCTGTTGCCGGAAGAAGCGCAGACGATCATCCAGAAAGTGGGCATGCTGCCTGGTTTCGAGAACGTGGAGCAAGACCTGACCGAGCGCGTCAACCGGGCCGCCGAGCTGGCCGCCACCAAGGCCGGGCCGATTTTTGTCGACGCCATCAAAGGGCTGACCATTAAGGACGCCATGAACCTGCTGCTCGGCGAAAAAGACGCCGCCACCCGCTATCTGGAAAGCAGCACCTCTCTGCCACTGGCCAATGAGTTTCAGCCGATCATCAAGAACAGCCTCGACGAGGTGAACGCCAACGAATACTGGAACAAAGTAGTGACGGCGTACAATAAAATTCCCTTCGTCAAAAAGACAAATCCGAATCTGGATCAGTACGTTACCGAGCGAGCACTTAACGGATTATTCAGTCTGGTGGAAGTAAAAGAAACGGAATTGCGCCAAAACCCGGCGTTGCGAAACACCGACCTGTTGAAGCGGGTCTTCGCCCGTCAGGATTGAGCCTGTTTTTTGTGGAAAAATGCCCGGCAACTGATTGATAGCTAATACTTAACATTCAGTTAACACAGGGTAGCAAATTTGAGTAGACCTTTGCGGCCATAAAGGTATCCTAATCAGGTACTGAGGTTTAATCAACTCAACCAAATCTTTTCCACATGAGGTTCTTTACTCAACTTTTCATCACTGCCATTGTGGTCTTAAGTGTCTCGCTCGGTCTTGACGCTCAGACCACTAGCAGTAGCATCACGGGCCGCGTTACGGACGCTGGAGGCATTGAGCTCCCGGGCGCTACTGTTATTGCCGTACACACTCCTTCCGGTTCCACTTACGGTACGGTAGCCAACGAAACTGGCTACTACACCATTCAGGGTATGCGGGTAGGTGGTCCTTACACCATCACGACTACTTTCCTTGGCTTTGACGGGTTCATCAGGGATGGCATTTACCTGAACCTTGGTAGTCAGGCCAAGATCGACTTCGTCATGTCTGACGATGCTGTTGACTTGGACGAGCTTACCGTTACGGCCTCCAGGAACGCTGCGTTTGCCGACGAGAAGACCGGTGCTTCCATCAACGTAACCTCCGAGCAGATCGCAGGCCTGCCTACGATCAACCGTAGCATCAATGACTACACCCGCCTGACGCCGCAGTCGAACGGTACGTCTTTTGCTGGTACCAGCTCGCGCTTCAACAACTACACCGTTGATGGCAACATTTACAACAACAACTTCGGTCTTGGTAGTGGTCAGTTTGCCGGTGGCAACCCCATTTCCATTGACGCCATCGAAGCGGTTAGCGTAAACCTGGCTCCTTACGATGTTCGTTACTCCGGTTTTACGGGTGCGGCGGTCAACGCTATTACCAAGTCGGGTACCAACGAATTCAAAGGTTCTGCCTACTACCTGATCCGCAACGACCAGATGCAGGGCACCAGAGCTGGTGAACTTTCCGTCGATGCCGGTCTATCCAAGAATGAGATCTTCGGTGTTACCCTCGGTGGCCCGATCATCAAGGACAAACTCTTCTTCTTCGGTTCTTACGAAAAGGAGACAGAACAGGTTCCTTCTTTCCTCAAGCGTGCCGCGCGTGAGGGGGAAACGCCTGATGGCCTGATCATTTC
>Ga0136553_1000875_pt1 | contig 10053 bp, 6 predicted proteins | sample AntRauTorckE5430_FD_101384 | JGI IMG/M metagenome (GOLD analysis project Ga0136553, IMG submission 101384) | Saline lake microbial communities from Rauer Islands, Antarctica - Metagenome Torckler E5 #430 | ecosystem: Environmental > Aquatic > Non-marine Saline and Alkaline > Saline | place... | reverse complement strand
TCGAGCGTAAGAACCTGAAAATTTTTGGCTACGGCGTTAAAGGTTTTTCGCTTTCCATGATCGAAACAGCGATCGAGCTATCGGGAGGCAACATCTCCGGCACCGAAATCAAGCAAATTATCGATCTGGGAAAGGAAATGCTGGCCCATGACATCGAACTGTTGCCCGGCGTACCGGAAGCGCTCGCTGCCTTCAAGCCCCACTTCAAACTATTGCTGATTACCAAAGGCGACCTCTTCGCCCAGGAAAATAAAATTGCCCGCAGCGGCCTGGCTGCTGAATTTGACATCATCGAGGTCGTCTCCGAGAAGGACGCTGGTACTTATCGTAGCCTGCTTGCTCGCCACGGTATCGACCCCGCTGGCTTCTTGATGCTTGGTAATAGCCTGCGGTCCGACGTGCTACCCATCGTTGAGATTGGTGGCCGGGCAGTCCACCTACCTCATGAGTACACCTGGCACCACGAAGCAATGAATGAAGAAGACGGTATTGGCTACTGGAGACCTGACGGTGGATTATCGGAACTGACAAAAGCCGTTTTAGGAGCCATCTGAAACTTGAGTCACCCCGACCCTGAAGGCGTAGCGTAGCTACTTTATGGCATACAAAGTGTAGTTTCCAGTCGATCGCTTAATAATTTAGCGTAAAGTAATTAGCGTTTAGGCTACCGTCTGAGCCCGACTAAATACTGTCTTTATAGCTAGATCCAGTAATACCTAAATAAAGTACGGGATGACTCATGTTTATTGATGAACACTACGTTCGCGAAGTGAGTAAGTTGTGGTGAAATTACCCACCCAACTATTTCCATCCTGCAGCAAACTTTTACAGGCTCCAATGTTGTTTCTAGTGTATCAATGATCCTCAATGCCAATTTCAAAAACCAACACCCCAGCCCAAACAGCCCTCGGTAAATTCTACCTCCATCCTTGGGATAGCCAGGTACTCGTGGATTGGGCCAAATCACTGGTACTACAAGGAAAAACTGACGAAGAGTTGGTCGCCCTCTCCGGAATGGAGCGGTCAAGCCGGGAAGCAATCCTAGATCAGTTCGGGACGGTCGTTCTCGTCAATAACATTGACGTCAGCTTCGACGAACTCACGGCAGCTACGGCTTATCTCAACGATCTTCGCACCCGCGTTCTCGCCGATAAAATCGACTCCGAAGCAGCTTTTGCTCAGGTACGCCCTCTTGCTTACGACCTCGACGGGATTCAGCTCACCGGCCTCAGTGAACTGGACGAAGACCTCAACCTTGTTGATTCCGGCGTAGCGCCGTTTCACCACGACAACCTAAACGCTACTAATAAGAACGTTTTTATCCGACGGTTCTTCAGTGAAATGCGCATCCTCGAACCATTACCTACGTCAGGTGACACGGGACGGCAACGTTACGATTATGAACTCGATACCTTTAATGAAGGGGTTTCCAACGTTGTGCTCGCTGTCCTTTCCTTTTTAATTCTTTTGAGCCTGTTGTCTGGAGCCGCCGTCTAGAGGTTATCCCCATGACTGTGGAAGAATAAGACCGTGGTTAACTCTTGAGTACTAATTCATCTATTATCATTGTCGATTACATTGACGTAATACGTACTTTTGCCGCCCGCTATGAAAGATTCTCTTCCCCAAACGCTCGAAGCCGGCGTGCAAGCCGCAATTTCTGAACTCTACGCCGCCGATGGCGCCGCTCAGACCATAACCCTACAAGCCACCCGCAAGGAGTTTGAGGGGGAGTTCACCGTGGTGACATTCCCTCTTACCCGTGTGGCTAAAAAAAAACCGGACGAAATCGCCAACGACCTTGGTGTTTATCTCAAAGAACACATTGCTGAAGTTGCTGACTATAACGTCATTAAAGGCTTTCTCAACCTCGTCATCAAGGACGAATACTGGAAGCAGTTTCTTTTAGATGAAGCCGCCGTTGATGGATTCGGCCAAGCTCCCAAAAACGGCGAAACCGTAGTGGTAGAGTTCTCCAGCCCTAACACCAATAAGCCGCTGCACCTCGGTCACGTCCGGAACATTCTCCTCGGTTGGTCTGCCAGCCAGTTACTAGAGATGGCTGGCTACGACGTGAAGAAAGTCCAGATCATCAACGATCGGGGCATCGCTATCTGTAAGTCTATGCTCGCTTGGCAGCTCTTCGGTGAAGGTGCTACCCCGGAAAGCTCCGGGGCCAAGCCCGATCATTTTGTCGGCGGATATTACGTCCAGTTCGAGCAGAAGTTTCAGGAAGAGTACAAGCAGTGGCAGCAAACCGATGAAGGCCAGGCCGTTTTCCAAAAATCCGCCAAGGAAGGTCTGACACCGGAAGTCTTCTTCAAGGGCTACAGTAAAAAATACTTCAACGACTACAGCAAGCTGGGTGAACAAGCCCGGGAAATGCTCCTGAAGTGGGAAGCCAATGACACCGAAGTCCGTGCCCTTTGGGGAAAAATGAACGGCTGGGTTTACTCTGGCTTTGAAGAAACCTACGCGGCCCTTGGCGTTAACTTCGACAAGCTTTACTACGAGTCAAATACCTATGTGCTCGGCAAAGACATGGTCGACAAAGGCTTGGAGATGAACGTCTTCCATACCCGCGAAGACGGATCCGTCTTCGCCGACCTTACCAACGCCAAGCTTTCCGAGAAAACCCTGATGCGCGCCGACGGCACCAGCATCTACATTACCCAGGATCTCGGCACCGCCCGCCTGCGTTACGACGACTTTGGCGCAAAACGGATGCTTTACACCGTTGCTGACGAACAGAACCACCACTTCGCCACGCTCTTTGAACTTCTCAAGCGGCTCGAAGAACCCTACGCAGCCGGCCTGTACCACCTCAGCTACGGCATGGTGGACCTACCCAGCGGACGGATGAAATCCCGTGAAGGCACCGTCGTTGATGCCGATGACCTAATGAAGGAGGTCATCCACGAAGCCCGGCTTGTAAGCCAGGAGCGTGCCAGCACCCAGGGCCTCAGCCAAGAAGACCAGGACGCTATTGTTCAGCAGATTGGTATGGCCGCCCTCAAGTTCCACATCATCAAGGTAGGCCCGCAGAAGCGGATGACTTTCGACCCTAAAGAATCCGTCGATATGCAGGGCCAAACCGGCCCCTACGTACAGAACGCCTACGTCCGTACCCGCGCCGTTTGGCGTAAAGCGGATGAAAAAGGAGTCGACGTAGACCTGTCTCTAGCTAAGGACTATACCAACCTTGCCCCAGCCGAGCGCGAGCTCATCAACCAGCTTTACGGTTACCCCGAGCTCGTAAAAACAGCCGCCGAAAGCTACGATCCGAGCCTGATCGCAATGTTCTGCTACGAACTGGCGAAGAACTTGCACAAGTTTTGGCATGATCACAGCATCCTCAGTGCGGAGACGCCGGCTGCGGTGGCCTTTCGTTTGCAGCTTTGTAAGGCGGTGGGCAATACGCTGCAGTCTGGCATGGGCATGTTGGGTATCCAGGTGCCAGAACGGATGTAAGAATGGTTAACGGGCTTCCTTACGCACAGCCTTTTGCTCAAAAAAATACCCCAATCACACCAGAAGGTGCGATCAGGGTACTAAAATCAATCCATAAAGTAAAGACTTAAAGCTTGATCGAAGCGCCTAGCCTGATCGTAGTTCCCAGTACACCAAAGCCGGTAACCTCCACAAAATCAGCATTGGTGAGGTTCTTCACGTCAGCGAAGAGGCGGAGGTTTTCGCGCTTTAGCAGCCGGTATTCAGCGTAGGCGTTCACGATCAAGTAGGGCTCGAGCTCGACCTCGAAGGGGGCGAAGTTCTCGTCGAAGTAAATGTCGGGGCGCTCGCCGGTGTAATGGGCGGAGAGGCGGACGAGGAATGGGGCTTTTCCGGAATAAGTAAGGCCGAACATACCCGTAGTCCGTGGCCGGCGGAAGAAGTCGTCGGATTCCGTGGTGCCGCCGTTGCCGTCGGGCTGACTCAGGTTGCCCTTAACGTAGCTCAGGTTGCCATTTAAAGAGAGGCGGGGCGAAATTTTGCCCGATCCAGTAAGTTCAACTCCGATATCCTCTAGTTCATCACGGTTCTGGTAACCGAGGGTGAAGTCATAGATAACTACGTCTTTGATGACGCGTTGGAAAGCGTTGATGGTCAGGCTATAGCGACCTTCGGGTTGTACTAAACTTGCGCCCACTTCTACCGCCGTTGCGACTTGTGGCTGCAGGTCTGGGTTAGCGCCGAAAGGACCACCTAATTGATCTAGAGTTGGGCTTTGATAGGCGTTGGAAATATTCAATCTGCCGCTGAGTGATTTGGTTGCTTGCAGGGCAACGGCTAAAGAGTAATTGCTTTGCCCTCCGAAATTAGAATGTTGGTTGTAGCGGTACCCGCCTTCAACGAGTAGCGCTTCGGCGACGCGCATCCCGACCTGGAGGTAGGGACTCAGGGTATTGGTCTCGAAGGGGAGCTCGGTATCGTCAGGGTTTTCTCTGGTCACGTTTTCGTTTCGGTACTGGGTGCCGAAGGTGACGTAGGTCTTCTCGGTGGGTAGCCAGGTACCGAATAGATCGGCTTGATGATTGACTCCGTTGAAATTAGAGGTTCCAAAAGCACTGTTGAATACCCGGTCAGATTTGGCGTAGCTGTAACGGCTGCCGAGACTTAGTTTATCCTTTTTGTAATCAACGGAGATACTCGGTAGCAGCAGCTCGTTGGTGTACGTATTGTCTCCGTCCTGGAAGGAGCCAGCGTCGTAATCTCCGTCGAAACTAGCGAGGCGGATGGCTGGGCGGATGCTCAGGTTTGGGATGGGCCGGTAGGTCAGGCTTCCGTTCAGTGTTTGCCGTTTTGAACCGTCCTCGTTGAATTCAACCGGGCTTCCTTCTGGCTCCTGGGCTTCGCTGATGCCGTTGGTTTTGAAGTAGTCGTAGCCGATCTGGTAGTCGATTTTGGTGCTGTTACCAGAGATGCCGATTCCGCCGTCGAGGGTGCCGTAATTTTGGGCGGCGGCGCGCAGGTACAAAGCGGGTTTCTTCGAAGCAGCAGTGCTACCGGCTGCCTTCTTCGAGATGAGGTTAATCACTCCGGCTACCGCATCGGATCCGTAAAGTAAAGAGCGAGGTCCACGTAGGATTTCGACCCGTTCTATACCGTCTAATGACAGTAAACGAAGATCTACTGCTCCGCCCAGAGAGCTGGGGTCTAGTAGCGGCTGGCCGTCAAGTAAAATCAGGGTGTACTGATTGGCCCCGTTCCGCAGGAAGATGGACTTGTCTTTTCCGGGGTTACTGTAAGCGCCGTTGATGACGATACCGGCTTGCTCGTTAAGCAGCTGGCTTAGGTCCGTCGATTGGGCAACCGTTGCGGAGTCGATCACGGTTACGTTGAGTGGGCTATCGTCTTTTAGCTGCGTGAACTTTGTTCCGGTAACGATAACTTCCTCCGTGGTGGAAGTAAGTAGTTGAGCCTCGGAGCTTGGGGAGGGTGCGGTCTGAGCAAAAGCTCCGGTTGAGGTTAGTAAAAGGGAGAAAAGAAGTGGTAATAAATTCAAACGATTCATGAAGCTTGGGGTAAAGACCTAATAGTAGGTCATCGATGAAGCACCATCTTTGGAATCGAAGAGAAAAAAGCAGGGAAGTGGGTTTACAAGTGTAGCTGGGGTAAAGAGCATTGCCCCTTAACCTGCACCTGCGTCCGCATCGCAACATAGTTGGCTTTGTGGCACACGGAAGTCCCGTAGCCCAAAGACAATACCAGCTTCAATCTCACCACTTCCACCGAGGGGCAAAATAAATATGACGCCGCTGGGCAGGTCTTCTGGCTCCTCCACTCTTCGGGCACCTGCCTTCCCGGAATTGCTTCCAGTGACATCGTTCGGTACCCGCCTCAACGCGGATTTACAGCTACGGGGATAGCTCCGGATTCTCACCGGATTCCCTTTTAAAGTATTTAGCGTCCAGTGTTTAGCGTTTAGTGAGTGACACTAAATGCTAAATACTAAACGCTTATACTACCCTTTGGCAGTGCAAACATAGGGCTTTTGTCGATACAAAAACCACATTTGTCCACGAATGCCTTTTCCTTGGCGTCAGCGTATTATCTTGCCATAGCAGTTGGCGCTAATTTGGTTTCAGCTTACTACGAGGACCAGGGGACGAGTCCCTTCACCTCCACTTTTTCACACACATTGCCCGGATGATCGCTATATCCACGGCAACTAAAAACATACCACATGTACTCTTCAGACGAAACGCTTGATGCTGATTTTTTAAAAAGTGAGGATGCCGCTCCAACTTTCGTAGGCTTCGGTCCTCGCCTCGGTGCCGCATTACTGGACATATTATTTACGGCTCCTCTCTGGGGTGGCGCCGTCTTCTTTACTGTTTTTTCGCCCAGTATTGAGGGCTGGTTAGCAGTAGTTTTACTAAGCATACTCTACAAGCCGGTTTGCGAGAAAATTCTGGGAGGCACGCCCGGAAAACTGGTGCTGAAAATGAAAGTAATTGGTAAGGAAGGCATGCCGCTGAGTTGGGGTCAGGCCATTATGCGCTACTTACCCTGGCTAGTCGGTGCCATCTTTAATATTTACATAACGTACAACGTCTTCCAGATACCGGGAATCGACCAGGCCGATGGATTTATGGAGTACACCCAAATGGTGCAGGAATACCAGCTTGATAACGGAGGTGCGATAATGAGCATCGTTCAGAGTCTTATAGGCTTTATTCCCCTCATCTCAGCATTCTTCATCTTCGGTAATAAACAAAAGCAGGCCGCGCATGATATTCTCGCGGAGACTTACGTCGTGAGTACCAAGCCGAAGTTTTAGTCCGTTAGTGAGTGCAGTGTAATTTAAGTTTGGTGCACTAAGTCGCTGGGTCTTTGCGGCGTGGCGAGGCGCTGAAACCAGAGTTTAGCCGTAGCCATCACATAGTAAATTACAATGCCTTCAACCGTTCATTGCACCTGCGGTCGCGCCAAAACGATAGGAATTGAGATAAATAAACGATAGTAGGTGAATAAAAAAGCTGCCCCCGGCAAGCAAGCGCATTCGTAAACGAACGGCTTGCTACCGGGGGCAGCTAATGTAAGTCTCTTTGCCAGAGGCAAATATCTCCAGTTATTGAATCGGCGTTTCTAGATTGCGCCGATCGTACCAAGGTACCGCTCCGCATCTAACGCAGCCATACAACCGGTACCAGCAGCAGTAACCGCCTGGCGGTAAACATTATCGGAAGCATCGCCGGAAACAAACACTCCGGGGCGGTTCGTCTTTGTGGAGTTGGGCTCATGGATCAGGTAGCCAGTATCTTCCATATCGATCCAGTCCTTGAAGATGGTAGTGTTGGGAACGTGGCCGATGGCTACGAAAAAGCCTGCAACAGCGATGTCCTGCTTCTCACCGGTCTTGTTGTTGAAGACGCGAACGCCCGTTACACCACTGTCGTCACCCAGGATTTCCTCGGTCTCCGTATCCCAGTAGATCTTGATGTTCTTCTGCTTCTTCACGCGTTGCTGCATGATCGCGGAAGCGCGCATTTCATCGCGGCGTACGATCATGTGAACGGTAGGGCAGAGGTTACTGAGGTAAAGGGCTTCCTCGGCGGCACTGTCTCCAGCACCGACGATGGCCGTCTCTTTGCCGCGGTAGAAGAAGCCGTCACAGACGGCACAGGCGCTTACGCCTTTGTTCATGAACCGCTGCTCACTTTCAATACCTAGCCACCGCGCACTTGCTCCCGTGGAGATGATGACGGTGTGGGCATGGATTTCCTCACCGCTCTCCGTCCATACTTTGTGGATCGGACCGGAAAGGTCAACCTTGTTGATCAGTTCGTAATTTACCTTCGTATCGAAACGTTCAGCCTGCTTTTTGAGGTCTTCCATCATCTGCGGGCCCATGATACCGTCGGGGTAGCCGGGGAAGTTTTCCACATCGGTGGTGATCATCAGCTGGCCTCCGGGCTCTTTACCCGTGTACAGTACGGGTTTGAGGAGGGCACGGGCGGCGTAAATGGCAGCAGTGTAGCCGGCGGGGCCGGAACCGATGATGACGGTCTTTAGTGGTTCTTTGCTCATGGTTGATATATTTTGAAGGGGCAAAAGTAAGGATTATCAAGCGGTCTTTATCGCTTGCAGTACTACACGGAAACGAACGGCGCCCGATGTGGTTGAACAGGCAAAGGTCGTATCACGACTTATTGACGCCACAGTGATGATAATCTATTAAATCGGCGCTTTTTAATCAAGTGCGGCCGCAGGTGTAAACGAAGGTTAAAAAGTAATGGTTGAGCCTTGAAAGAGCTTCAGCACGGGAAGAGAAGGGTAGCACAAGTTTATGGACCAAATTATTTTTTGAACGGGTTAAGCAGCTCCGGTGTGATTTGGTGGTAAAGAATCGCGGTAGAGGCGCTTAACTCGTTTTTGTGTAAAATGTTATTTTTGTTTATATTTGCAAACAAAACAGCAATATAATGACACTCAACCTTCTTTCCTGTGATCAGGACCGCCCAGACCGCCGCGCCATCGCCCGCATGATTGGTGACATCGCCGATGGCGTTGACCATAACCTCGCCAATGAGCTTACAGATATCCTAATCGAGGGCTCTTCTGTCGAAATTGAGGTTTCTTTTAACGAGTCTTCCGCTTATCGTTCCCTTCGGAAAGCCGGTATTGAATATGAACTTGTAGAGTAGTGAAGGCTTCTGAGTGTACCTATTCTGGTCAGGCACTAACACTTAAACCATGAATTCAATACGGCGTAAGGTTTAGGAACGTCAATTCAATAACTGTCGCTTTTCGGCCGTCTTATTTTGCCCCTGCCGTCGCCAAAAATAATTTCCGTAGCGATGCTATGCAAAGGATTTTTGGCGACAGCAGGAACAAAAACGCCAGGTCAGAAAATCCGGTTTTATTCTATTCGCGTCCCTAAGGCTGCGCAAAGAACTTTTTGAGAACGTAGGAACAAAAATGCCAGGCCGCAAATCGGACGGTTATTAAACCGACGTTTTAAGCAACATCTTCGCAGGATGGGCTGGCGGCAACGTCGTCAAGATGGTACTCCTCCAATTAGGATACAGCCTGTAAAATTAATCCTGGCTACCTCATTCCCGAAAGTAATTATAAGTAGCCTTCTGGCTACGGACCTTCTTACTTCCTTTAGTGTAATAAGCATTACTCTGTTGGTCAGACAGCAGCCGCGCTTTGGTATTGTCGTGTAGCTGGATATCCATGAAATGAATGATCTCCGCTTTTAGCTTCTTATCGTAAACGGGGAAGGTAGTCTCGATCCGATGATGAAGGTTTCGCGTCATGAAGTCCGCTGAACTGAGGTAGAGCTTCTCTTCTCCGGCGTGGTGGAAGTGAAATACCCGGGCGTGTTCCAGGTAACGGTCTACGATGCTGATCCCGTGGATGTTGTCACTAATGCCCTTACGCCCAGGTACCAGACAGCAGATGCCCCGGATGATGAGTTTGATCTTTACGCCAGCTTTAGAGGCTTTATACAGTAATGTGATCATGTCGGGATCCTGGAGGCTGTTCATCTTTAACGTCATGGCTGCTTTGCGGCCGGCCTTTGCTTCCGCAATTTCAAATTCGATCAGGCTTTCCAATCCGTCTAACAGGTTAAATTGGCCCACTAGGAGGTGCTCAAAGTCCTGCCCTGGGTGTTCCACCTGCTCGAGAAATTTAAATATCCGGGCTACCTCGCTGGTCAATCTCGTGTCTGCCGTAAAAATACCAAAGTCAGAGTAAATTTTAGCGGTGTCTTCATGGAAGTTACCCGTTGCTAGGTAGTTGTACATACGGGGTACGCCATCTTCTAGCCTGCGTACTGTGGCTAGTTTGCTGTGGACCTTCACGCCGGGGAAACTGTAGTTTACGTGCACGCCCGCTTGTTCCAGCCGTTCTCCCCATTTAAGGTTGGCTTCTTCGTCGAATCGTGCTTTTACTTCGATGAAGGCATGGACCTGCTTACCGGCTTTAACGGCAGCCATGAGGGCCTTCATGATCCGGCTTTTGCGGGCAACCCGGTACTGAACGATCTTGATGTGGGTTACCTGCGGGTCTTCCGCAGCGATTTCGAAGAAGCGTACGACG
>Ga0136553_1000874_pt1 | contig 10057 bp, 9 predicted proteins | sample AntRauTorckE5430_FD_101384 | JGI IMG/M metagenome (GOLD analysis project Ga0136553, IMG submission 101384) | Saline lake microbial communities from Rauer Islands, Antarctica - Metagenome Torckler E5 #430 | ecosystem: Environmental > Aquatic > Non-marine Saline and Alkaline > Saline | place... | reverse complement strand
TCCCCTTCGTCTTCGCCCTCGCTGGTTTCCTGATGGCCGAAGGTTACCTTTCGCGGGCGTTCCTACCACGGCTGGTGTTCGTGCCCGGCACCGCGATCGGGGCGCTGATTGTATTCTTTCTCTACGCCCGCCTGGCCGATTGGATCAGCCGCAACATGGCCCTGTTCACGCGCAACATCAACTTTTTCATCGGGGGGCTTTTCGTGTTGCTGGCGGTGTTGCAGGCAGTACGAATCTGGTAGGGGCGCGGCCGCCGGCGATGCATTCAGCCTGTCGCATTGTGCAAAGTAAGAAGGGGAAGGACCGTGGCGCAAAGGAGCCAACGGATGATCACTTTTAGCCAAACAACTGCACCTCCCGCTCCAGCATCACCCCGAATTTATCCTTCACCGTCTGCTGCACGTGCTCACTGAAGGCAAGTACCTCCCGGCCGCTTGCGCCACCGTGGTTGACCATGACGAGGGCTTGTTTGGCGTATGTACCTACCGGACCTTCGCGGGCACCCTTCAAACCGGCGCGGTCGATTAGCCAGCCGGCGGGGAGTTTGACGTACTCCTCGTCGATGGGGTAGGCAGGCAGGTCCTTGTAGTCCACCAGCAGGCGGTCGTGAAGGGCTTTGGGGACGACGGGGTTCTTGAAGAAGCTACCACTGTTGCCCAGGAAAAACCAGTCGGGCAGTTTAGACCGGCGGATGTTGGTGACGGCCAAGGCAAGCTGGCCTGGCGTTGGCTCCCCGACGCCGAGCCTGGCCAACTCTGCCTGAATATCTCCGTAGCCAGTTTTGACCTGGTGGGTGGGCGCGTTGAGGCGCAGATCTACGGCAGTGATGAGGTAACGACCGGTTTCGTGCTTGAAGCGACTGTCGCGGTAACCGAAGTCGCATTCGGCGGGGGTGAGCTTTGCGGGACCAACGCCGTATTCCCAGACGTGAACGGCGGTGATGAACTCCGCCACCTCACTACCGTACGCCCCGATGTTCTGAACGGGAGCCGCGCCGACGGTGCCGGGAATCAACACCAGGTTTTCCAGCCCCGCCCAGCCCCGGTCAAGGGTGTACCGAACGAGCTGGTTCCAGTCGACACCCGCACCGACGCGCAGCTGTACTTCCTTTGCTCCGTCAACTTGTTTTGCACAATTCGACAGGCTCAAGGCATCGCCAGCGGCCGCGCTCAAAAGCGTGACGCCACCCAGGCAAATGTGAACGGTCAGGCCAGGCACCGTCTCCATCAGTAATACATTGCTGCCACCGCCAAGAACAAGATCGGGTGGTTGCCGAAACTCGCTCCCATTCAGCTGCGCCAGGTCGGTGAGCGCCAGGTAGCGCTCCGCCACGGCGGGCAGTTTGAAGGTATTGAGGCGGGTGAGGTCGACCTTGGTCTGGAGCATTTCTTTAGTCTTTTAGTCAAAAATAGTTAGTCATAAGTCGCGGCGGCGGACTTCAGACTAAAGACTTCCGGACTTACTTACTCGGCTGGTTGAAACTGGAGGCGGGCCAGCGCAGAGTATGCACCGCCGATGCGATTACTGAGTTCGTCGTGGGTGCCAGCCTCGACGATGCGGCCGTTTTCGATCACGTAGATGCAGTCTACCTCGCGGATGGTCGCCAAACGGTGGGCGATGATGATGGAGGTACGGCCTTCCATCAGCCGGTTAAGGGCTTCCTGGACAACGCGTTCGGACTCGGCGTCGAGGCTGCTGGTAGCTTCGTCGAGCAACAAAATAGCCGGGTTTTTCAGAATGGCCCGGGCGATGGCGACGCGCTGCCGCTGACCACCACTAAGCTGGATGCCACGGTCGCCGACGACGGTATCCATGCCCTCGGGGAATTTTTCGATGAACTCCAGGGCATTGGCCTTGGCGGCGGCTTCGCGGATGGCGGCTTCGTCGGCGTTCAGTGCTCCGTAGGCGATGTTCTCTCGGATGCTGCCGCCGAAAAGTAGTACTTCCTGAGGGACGATGGCCAGATCTTCGCGAAATTGGTGGAGGTTGTAGCTTTCGATGTCCTTGCCGTCAACGGTGATGCGGCCGGAGCTGAGCGGGTAAAAGCGCAGCAGCAGCTTCATGATGGTCGACTTACCGCTGCCGCTGGCCCCGACGAGGGCGATCTTTTGGCCGGGTTCGATGGTCAGGTTGATGCCCTTGAGCACTTCGATGTCGGGCCGGGTGGGGTAGTTGAAGCGGACGTTGTCGTAGCGTATTTTACCCTGGAGCTGGGGGATGTTGTGGGGTTCGAGCAGTGCTGGCCGCTTTGCTCCGCCAACTTCCATAGCACCGGCGTCTGCGCCCTCAATCTCGTCACTGTCCAGAATGTCGACCACGCGGTCGGAAGCACCCAGGGCTGAAACGATCTCGCCATAAAAGTTGCCGAGGCTGGCGATGGACCCGCCGATCAGGGCGGTGAAAATGACGAAGGAGAACAGGTCCCCTTCCGGCAGCGAACCGGCCTGCACCAGTAACACGGCCCGGTAAATGATGTAGAAAAGCGAGCCGAACATCACCGTGACAATGAAGGAGGAAAAGAGGCCGCGGGCTGAGGCGGTCTTCAGTGAAATGCGCACCGTCTCGTCGATGCTACGGCCGTAACGGGCTTGTTCAAAGGCCTCGTTGGTGTAGGCTTTAACGGTGGTGATGCTGCTGAGGCTTTCTTCGACGATGACGTTGGAGGCGGCCAGTTGCTCCTGGCGGGCCTTCGTCATCTTGCGTACGTACTTGCCGAAGAACATGGCCGCGACGACAACTACGGGAAAGATGGCCAGGCTCACGAGGGCCAGTTTGGTCATCGTCCACAGAATGAAGATGATCGCCCCGGTCAGGATGATGAGCTGGCGGAGGAATTCCGCCAGCGTAAGGGAGAAAATGCTCTGAATCTGGGTGATATCGTTCGTAATGCGGCTGGTGATCTCGCCCACCCTGGTCCGCTCGAAGAAGGGAATCTGGAGGTGGAGAATCTTGCCGTAGAGATCTTTGCGCAGCGACCCCATCGCTTTTTCACTGACTTCGGCCTGAAGACGGACGCGCAGGAAGCTGAGTGGGGCCTGAATGACGAGTAAAACGGCGAGGATGGTGAATATCTCGGTCACCGTCAGGTTATACTTGCCTTTTCCGCTGATGACGTTGAGCGCCTCGCCCGGCAGCTGGAGCAGCACCAGGAAAATCAGGCTGCTGAGTGCGAGGATGAAGAAGCTCAGGATGAATTTCCAGCGGTAGAGCCAGACGTAGTCAAAGATGCGCAAACTGCGGTTGAATTTCTCTTTCTGCGTCCGCCCTGAATCCGGTCGGTCGGTTTTGTCGGTAATTTTAGCCATAGGAAGTGCAAAGGAAACGCATGGCGCGGCAATTTGTCTGATCTCGCACAATTTTTGCCTTAACTTTGGTCTTTCTATTACGAAGATATTGCACAAGCTTCCCAAAAACGAAATCTCAACACGCTATGCGGATTCAATTCTCGCTTTTTCTTGCCTTCCTGTTTCTCATATCTACTTTCTCCTCCGTTCAGGCTCAAGAGCTTGAGTTGGGTGTAAAGGGTGGCTTTATGGTGTACAGCGGCGATCTTAGCCCCAAGGAGTTTGGTGTTTACTTTGAAGACGTGAACCCTGCTGGTGGCATCTACCTTCGGTATCGGCCGACGCCGCGCATTGGTATTCGGGTCAATGGCGACTTCGGGCGGATCAGCGCTGAGCGGGATGCGCCGGTTCCGGATGGTCTTGGCAACAGCGTTGTGGTGACCCGTAACTTCCGTTCGGCCATTTCCAATTTTGGCATTGTTGGTGAAATAGACCTGTTTTACCTTGGTGACCGGACGCGTAACTTCTTCGCGCCTTACGTTTATGGCGGTATTGGAGTAACTACCTTTAACCCTGAGGGGGAGCTGGATGGCGTCTGGAACGAACTGCAGCCACTGCGTACGGAGGCGCAGGGCAGCGGCCTGAGTCCTGAATATGCCCCGACGCCTTACGACCTGACGGTGGTCGCGCTTTCGCTGGGCGCCGGTGTCCGGGTTCGCTTTTCCGATCGTTTCGTTATCGGCCTCGAACTCGGTGGCTTCAAGCCCCGTACGGATTACCTGGACGACGTTGGCAACACGCCCGTTCGCTACCTCGACGTACTGCAGGGGAATAACGGAGGCCTGGCCGCCCGTTATTCCAATCCCGGCGTAGAAAACCCCGCTGAAATTACCGACCTTACTTACCGCCGTGGTGGTGAGTTTGAGGACTATTTCTGGGTCGGTAGCCTCACGGTCGGGGTGACGATCGGCGCGGGAGGGAGCAAGAAGAGCGGCTGCTATACTTTCTAGGGTTAACAAACGATTCCTGTCTGGCAATAAGAGCGTGTTTAATGCAGCTTGCGGGCGGTGAATCCGTTTTGTTCTTTTCCTTTGCCATGAAAATGCCCCGCAGCTTAGGCTCCGGTCGGCTTCAGTAAGCCATACCTTTGCGGGTATGGCTTACTTGTTTTACTATGGTCTGTTGTTGCCACTGAGCTGGCTGCCGCTGTCGGTTTTGTATGCGCTGGCGCGGGTGCTGTGCTGGTTGGGATACGGGGTGTTGAAATACCGGCGGGAAGTGGTATACGAAAATATCCGCGGTTCCTTTCCGGAGTGGACGGAGGACCGGGTGAACGCCCAGGTAGCTGCGTTTTACCGTTACTTCTTTGACTCCATGGCGGAGTCGATCAAGCTGTTTTCGATGTCGGAGGCTGATACCGTTCGCCATTGCCGGGTGAAAAACCCGGAATTGGTAGCGAAGTTTGCCGAAGCGGGGCAAAGCATTATCGTGATGGGGGCACACTACGCCAACTGGGAGATTGCGGCCCTGTCGTTCCCACTCCAATTTCCGGGACTGACGGTGACGGGGGTGTACTCTCCGCTTAAAAGTGAAACGATGGACCGGTTGATTCACGGCAACCGGCAGCGGACGGGGACTAATCTGGTCTCCCGGCGGGAGGTAGATGCTTACGTCGAGGCCGACCCGGTTCGCCCCGCCCTCGATTTTTTCATCGCTGACCAGTCGCCAAGCAATCTCGCCTGGCATAAACTGCACTGGACGCATTTCATGAGCCGCACCACCAGCTTTCTAATGGGGCCGGAACGGTACGCCGTCCGCTATGACCGGCCAGTGTTTTACATGAGGCTGCGAATGGGAAAGCGTGGCTATTACGTAGCGGAACTACACCCGGTTACCGAAACGCCACGGGAGACGCCGCCGGGCTTCATTACGGAAACCTTTGCCCGCATACTGGAAAAAGAGATTGCGCAAAACCCGACTCCCTGGCTGTGGACGCACCGGCGCTGGAAACGCGGCGTGGCTCCGGAAGCGGCGGCGGCACTGGAAGGGAAAGACTGGGTGACGGGCGCGTACGACCGGGAGGTTTTTGATGGAGGTGCGTGAAGAAACATCATCCTTCTTTCTCAACTATTGAACCGGCTCAAGGTAGCGGAGGACGCCCTTGTCCATTGGCGTCCAGACGGCCGTTTTTACCCCGATGCGGCGCAGTATGATGTTGACCCAGGTATTGCAGGTTTTGAAGAGGGAGTAGTTACCGTGGGCTTCGTAGAAGCGATCGTGGCTGGTGTAGCCTTTGCCGACTAATTCCATGACCTTGCCAGCATCGTTGGTGCGGAAGGAGGCCTGGACGTAGGCCCAAAGTTCGTTTAGTTGTTGATCGGTCAGGGGGAGTTGGGACCAGCCTTTACCAACCGTGGTGTGTTCCGTGACGTGCATGGCCGTCGGGCTGGGTAAGAGCATGGCCCGGATGGCGACGGAAGGGCTGAGTTCGGCCCAGGTCGGGGTATCGAGGTAAAAGCCTTTGTCTCCCCAGCCGAAAGCGAGAAGTTGGGTGCGCTTGTCGTGGGGGAGTTGTTCTAGCAAGCTTGCGGGGACGAGGTCGAGGGGGAAGACCAGGTCGAGGTGAACACCGTTGGAGTAGACGTAAAGGTGGTTTAACCGGGCCGTATTTTTTTTCTGTTCCTGGTTGACCGGAAGGCAAGAAAGTAAAAAGGACAGACCAAGGTAAATGCCGAGGAAAAGGAAGAGCCAGAGGAGGACCTTCCCCGCAATGAGGAGCGCAGACTTCATGGGCTAAATGTAGGGTGGAATGTTGGTACTGTTCGAGCCACCGACTTGGTGATGCAGCGTGATCGCAAGGTCGCTCAGTTCCCTTCGGCGGTTGCGACTTCGTTGGGAGCACGGAGTTACCCAGAGGCAACACCGTGTAACACGGAGTTCCGTCGTTGGAGTATCGACAATCTTGCGAATGCCCTGCTTGGTGATGCGGAGGTGGGGCAGGTTGCTCCGTTTTTACTTCCTCTTTGCACGATAGGACAGGCTTAGCGCAAGGCCGGCGGCCGCGCGCCCTCGCTGAACGATTGACCGCATCATCCGTTCCGCAAGTATGAACAAACGAAAAATATTCGACTTTCTTCGTGACCTGCGCGACAATAACGACAAGGCCTGGATGGATGAACACCGCGCGCGCTACCACGAAGCCAAGGACATCTGGCTGGAAGAGGTGGCCCTGTATTTGAGTCGGCTGGCCCGGTACGACCCGCAGCTGGAACACCTTTCGCCGAAGAAAACGATTATGCGGATCAATAATAACAACGTCTTTCACCCGGATAAACCGACGTACAAAAGTCACTTCGGCTTTGACCCGTATAAGGGACGAAACCGGCCAGCTTTTTACCTACACATTAGTCCGGACGGGTGTTTCCTGGCCGGTGGCCTCTGGCATCCGGATGCGGAATCGGTGAAGTTGCTGCGCGAGGCGATTGATTATGACGGGGAGGAAGTCAAGAAAATTGTTGCCGACCCGGACTTTGTCGCTTTTTATGGCGGCCTGGATGAGGATACCGACGCCCTGAAGACAAGCCCGAAGGGCTACGGCAAAGATCATCGTCACATTGATTTGCTGCGGCGGAAGAATTTTACGGTGCTGCGGGAACTGACGCAGGAAGAAGTGACGGCGACCGGTTTTGTGGATACGGTGGAGGAAGGGTTTGTGCTGATGCGGCCGTTTTTGGGGTATTTGCGGGGGGCTTTGGCTTTTGAGGCGTGACGCTAACTTATCAACTTATGCATAAATTGGACTAGATTGATTATCAGAGACTTATCACCCAGCCCCTTCAAGCTCTACTACCGTTTTTTCAGCGTTAAGTACCTGAAGTGTTTGAAGTAAAAGCCGCTGTGCCTGACTTATGGCCAAGCGATTTAAACGGTAACCGGTTCGTCCTTCTCCGCCAGATACAGGTATCACAAAATTGACCCGCTCTAGTTTCCGAAAGTGCTCACCTATTGTGCCTTTTGCTAAAGGCAACACCTCCACAAACTCCTCAAAGTAAATAACCGGCCGCCCTCGCAGCATCTCGATGATCTGAATCCGGGCGGCATGCCCCAATGCTTTGGCGTAAGCTGCTTTTTGTTGCTGTGCAGCGGTAAATTGATAAGATTTTGAACGGGCCATGACGAGTAATTTTAGATGGCTTCGTCTTGCGATAGACAATAATAACACAAAAAATTGTAAATAACAAATCATTCCTCTAATTCTGTTAGGTCCACCTCCTTCCGCCCCTCCTCCCAAGCCAGAATCACCGCCTCCAGCTCATCGGCGGAGAGGTAATACATCGCCAGCCGTTTTTTGTAGTGCTCCGGCAGGGTAGCATGCTTCATCAGGTAGGTCTTGGTCGCCTGCACCTCGGCTCCGAAACCGTGCGCGACGGCGATGGTGTCGGCCACCCGCTCGGCCTTGCGCATGTAAGGACGCCAGAGGGTGTACCCGATGCCGAAGATGATCATCCCCAGCACTGGCCGCTTCAGGTAATCAACAATGTGGCCCAGCTCGTGAGCGAACCAGCCAATAACAACGGCCTTCGGTAATTGCTGAACACGTACGTGTTTGGTCACGCAGAGGTGGTCACTGAAATCAACCCGGTAATGTCGTTGGGCGCGGCGAAAAAAAGACAAATTAAGCACCGGCTGGGCACGCATCGTGCTCCGCTTCATGGATACTTTACGCAGGTAGATCGGCCGGCCTTGCAATTCCGGATAAGCGGCCAGGGTTTCGGCAAACCATTGCCGTAACTCCGGTCTTTGTACGTTCTGGTAAATAACCCTTGGGGAGGAAGTGCTCATATACAGACGCTAACCCGGAGCGTCCACCAGGTGTTGAGCAATTACAACATTCATTTTCTCCGGTTTTTGGAGGTTTTTTGCTTTTCAGCCGCTTCGCTAGGCCTGCAACCAGGGTGCCCCTGCTCCCTTCTCAATCACCCTGCACCCGCGGCCCCGCCCACGCAAAAGCCCCCGTCCACACTAGGGAACGGGGGCTTTTATCTTTCTTCAAGTACTGCCGACACCCTCCGGAATTCTTCACCCTGAGTTGGTTTAAATACGGGCAACTCTGGTCAGTTGGTACGACGGGATAATGGGTGCAACCACCAGCCCGCACGGGAAAAACGTCAAATGGCCAGCCGGTCAAAGTACTGCGGTGCTTCTCCGGCCAGCGGCTTATGTCTTACTGTAGCGCGATCTGCTTCTCATCGATCATCTTGCGCATATTGATCAGGGCGTAGCGCATCCGACCCAGGGCCGTGTTAATGCTGACGCGGGTCAGCTTGGCGATTTCCTTGAAGCTCATGTCGGCGTAGTGACGCAAAATGACAACCTCGCGCTGCTCGGGTGGCAGGGAGTCGACGAGCTTGCGCACTTTGTCGTGCGTCTGGCTACGGATCATATCTGCCTCGGCGTTACGCTCGGGGCTCTGCAGCACGTCGAAGATGTTGAAGGTCTCCGTCTGGCCGACCTGGGGGCGGCGCTTGTGGCGACGGAACGAATCAACGCACATATTGTAGCTGATGCGCATGGCCCACTGCAGGAACTTGCCCTCGTGGTTGTATTTGCCCCGGCGGAGCGTATCAATGATTTTGATGAACACTTCCTGGAAGATGTCCTCAGCCTGGCTGTGGTCCTTCGTGAAAAGGTAGATGGAAGTGTAGATTTTCTGTTGGTGGCGAGCGAGGAGCACCTCGAACGCACGGTCTTCACCAGAAAGGTATTGGGTGATCAGATCCTGATCATTCAGCGACTTAAAGTCCATAACTAACGTGTTAAACAAACTTGGGATTATTCCCGGAGGGGAAGCCGTTCAATTCCGGCTTGAGTTAGTGTAGACGTTGCTGAATAGAAGTCGTTTTAGTTATCTAATGAGATGGAGCCGGATCGTTTGATCATGCTTCAAAGATAGGCAACCGTAACCGACAATTACAAACCTATCTGATACTTCGCCAGCCTTTAACGTTGTCTTAAGCGGATAAAAGGCGGGTATTTCGGGCGTTGAAGCCCCGTTTTTGCAAGGCTTGTAGCGTATTTTGAAAGCCGAACAGAATTTTGTTCGTGACCACATTTTTTTCACAGAAGCCCTTTTGGGCGCGGTCGCAGGATGCAAAGCAGGTGGGAATGGCAAAGTGGTTCACCCCGCCAGCTTCATCTCCGCCCCCGGAAAAAGTCGGTCATCAGCGCACCGCATTCTTCGTGCAGTACCCCAAATTCCAGCTTCGTCTTCGGGTGCAGTAATTCGCGGCCGAAACGCATGAATCCTCGTTTGTCGTCGCTTGCGCCGTACACAATCCGGCTCACCTGGCTCCAGGCCAGTGCCCCGGCGCACATCGGGCAGGGCTCCAGGGTGACGTATATCGTGCAATCATGAAGGTATTTATCACCCAGGTGATTGGCTGCGGCGGTCAGGGCGATGATTTCGGCGTGGGCCGTCACGTCGCTCAGCCGCTCGGTCTGGTTGTGGCCCCGGGCAATGATGCGCTCGTTGGCCACCACCACGGCACCGACGGGGATTTCCCCCCCGGCAGCGGCCAGCCTAGCCTGGCCGAGGGCTTGTTGCATGAAATAGGTATCGTCGTATACTTGTAGGGGCATGGGGAAAGCAGTCTTTAGTCCAAAGTCAAAAAGTCTTTAGTTGGAAAGGCATGACGGGGTAAATAACCAAATAATCTCACAATTCAAGCCCGAGGTCTGACGGAAACCGAAGCAGCTCAGACTTCAGACTTCTC
>Ga0136553_1000873_pt1 | contig 10061 bp, 8 predicted proteins | sample AntRauTorckE5430_FD_101384 | JGI IMG/M metagenome (GOLD analysis project Ga0136553, IMG submission 101384) | Saline lake microbial communities from Rauer Islands, Antarctica - Metagenome Torckler E5 #430 | ecosystem: Environmental > Aquatic > Non-marine Saline and Alkaline > Saline | place... | reverse complement strand
TCAGACAATATTCCAACAATACCTAAAACACTATCTTCTTGATGCCTTCTTCTTATCAAAGCTGCTAGACGCGTAATGACCCAACAATGTCTTGACAGCAAGGCTAAGCTTAGGCCCATCATCGTTGTCCGCATCCTCGTCGTCATCTCCTAAATTGCCAACCAGGTCTAATCGTTGATAGACAGATTCAAGCTTATCCATCATGATTTCTTCTTGCTTACTCCTCTGTATACTACCATGGCTGGGTGCAAATGCAAATGGATTTTCAATGTCCCAAAGACGAGCAGATATCATGGCACGATGCTCAGCCAAGGCAATCAATTGTCCACATGCGAAAGCGTCGCACCGACTACAGAGAAGCAACGTGCTTGGATGATTTCCTCCTGCAAAGTCATGTTCAGCATTCAAAATGGGCAAGTTCCCATTGTTATCGAAACTTGTACTTCCTCCTGCAAAAGTAGGTGATGTATATCCTGATGCTATCGTCTGTCCATCTCTTATGATGCGGGAATTCATGTTACCTGTCGCCATGACATCAGCATGAGCAAAAAAGGAACACATTAGATGATCTTGACTGGATAATCCACTATTGTCGTGGTAGAGGAAACGTGCATAGTCGTCTGACCCGTTTTGGGAATGGGGAAGCTGGGCATCCATTGCGATAATAAGCTCAGAAGGTGCAGATCTACCTCCCTGATATAAAACACGATCATAAGTTCCACACAAGCCTCCATCCATGACGGTTCCTGATGGCGCAACTTTATTATACAAATTTCGAGTCCTTCCAGCTGGTGCTCTTCCACAGACTTGGCTTTCTATCATAGCTACAAACTTGGGATAAGATGAAAAAGATTCCATAAAGGGAGATATAATTCTTCCACCATTGGACTTCACTTGACTCGCCGACGGGAGGAAGTGATCATTCCACAAGTCTACCAGTGCCAAGAGAACTGGTAAATTATGCCTCGGATTTGTCTCCACAAAATGAGAATCTAGATCATGTGCTCCATGTAGAATTTCTTGCACGATGTTCCACCCGAATGCAATGGATAATGGTAATAAACTTGCAACTGATAAACTCGTGAAAGCTTCACTAGGAGCACATTGCTGCATCAAAAATGAGCACTCTGCCTTTGTGACAGTTTGAGTTTGAAAATATATCTCTGATCCAGTAACTAACAAAAAGTGCCTGCCAAACACGGTTTCTTCTCGCTTAGATTGGGACTTCGTACCTCCATAGATCCACCTCTTGAGCACATTTATCAAATGTAGAATATCATTCTCGTCTCCATTGGGAATGATACCGACAATCATAGTCTGCTCAGGGTTCCAATCATTCAGCGCCCCGTGCATCGAAACAGGATCCATACTTGATAAAAATCGCATGGATCGACCAGTGCCATATTTCGAGCTAAGCTTTCTATCTGAAATCCCATGCTTCAGTGCAACACTTCCCTCTGGATCAAATTTCAATGCGTTGTACACGAATTCACATGCAGCACAAGCTGTCCCCCTTCCAACAACTAATATATTTTGGAGAACGTGCCCATTTATTCCACGCATCTTGCCATTTCTAATTGAATCTGAGAACATTTGTATCCGATCATGTTCAGCGTGTATATCGTCCAATACATTGACACCATTTGAGTCGTACATATGGAGATCACAGTGTCTTGGCGCTCGAAGTGCCATATGCATCGATGGTGACGTAGTAAGTAAAATCTTCGCCTGTCCCGCAGCCGTTGGTGTATGCATATGCGAGGTGACAGTTTGATCATCGGCATAATCGTTGGTCCCTGAGTTTGCGTTTATGGCAAAGCGTGTCTTTTTGAGAGTAGATGCAACAGATCGTGAGGGGCTGAGTGCAACATTCCCGTGGTTTGATCTATATGCCTGCTCGTCATGTTCAAACGTGAAATGAGGGTTCTCATGCTCCTTCCGATCGCTGTTACCATTGTGATTTGCATGGAATGGTTTGTGCCTGTCATTATGTCCCCAGGCAAGTGTTTGAATGAATCCTTTGATATCAAGAGACATGGAGAAAGCCAACAAATGATTCAGCGTGTCTAGTGTTATTCTTTGCCTCGATAGATCTGCAACTAGAAGCCTGTTCCCGATGTTACCTCTAGCATTTGTCTTCCTCCGGCTCATGCTGGCTGCTATTCGTGTCGATGCTGATTCATTGTTATTAACTACGGCAACGAGGGATGAAACGCGATCATTGTCAGTGCAGAGCTCTCTCAAACGGAGCGGAGCAATTTCGTCTCTTAAATGACGATTTAAGATGGCCCACGCCTGTGACGGAGTTGTGGTTGTGAATCCTGACATGACAGTGTATTTGACCTGTCGTGGTAGTTCAAGTGCCAATTGTTGTGAATACACAATAAACAACACACAACAAATTAAATAAGGTTTTGAGTTTTGACCAATGTCCAATGTTCCTGATTCCTGATGCAAAATCATGATATTTTTAGGGGGTGGTCTTGAGAGAGACGGGGGACTCCTCGGGACTCCTCCTCGGAGTCTGGAGCACCCACCAGCATAAAAATATGAGCCATCAGCAGCCATCAGCCATCAAAACCAACTTTTTCACATACCTACACATCTCAGCATATCTAGCTATAAAATACCGAGTGAACTTGCAAATCTATTGTATCAACCATGGTAACAACAAACAATAATGTAAGCAATGAATTTCAGTTCATGGTTTAAAATTTAAAACGGCGGCTGTCTTACTGATCGCTGATCGCCCCCCCCCCCTTGGCTTCGGAGGGGCTGCAGGTATGCCTTGATGCTGGAAATCGATAATTTCTCTGAGATGTTCGGATGTACAATGTAACCAAGCTAAATGCCGAATGTGAATATGCTGGATGTGGATAATGCAATGAATCAATATTACATTTTGTTTTAGTTGAGGCAATGCTAATCACTAATCATAAAATTCAAGTAGATGGTGGTGTTCTTTCTTCCAAAAAAATCGCTTAGTAAGAATGACAACTTCTTTCCTTTTCGTGAGTAATGATTGACGCATTGCCATGCTGCGCTGATCCCTATTTGAGGGTATTATTCTTGGTTTTCTTCCTTCTTTTTCGCAGCCTTAAGTTTTGGTCCGACCCAACTCTTTTTCGTCCACTCTTTGTATTCGTTTGTGTCACCATATTTTTCCATTTGCCTTCTCTCTAGATTGGATGTTGCAGCACACAAAACAAAAAGTATGCCAACTGCACCAAGAGAACTCAATAGCAATACAGGTGACAATACTTTGACAATCTCGAGCTTTTTTGTGCCAAGAATTGCGACAATAGATGCCAAGTAACTTGAAGTCCATCCTATCATTTCTCCCGTGTAATTGGGATGACGGAAAAATCTGTAAACACCACCTGTGACCAAGTGATCAGGGCCTTTCTTCCCCTTCACGATACTCTTTGTCAAATCTCCAACCGCACCAAGCATGAACCCAAACCACGTAAATCCTACTAATGCTCTGTATAATATTGCTGCAATCTCACAAGTAGGAGCAGCACCAATTTGAATAAGTTTGGCACTGGTCAATGCGGGAGATGCCAGTCCCGCATATAGCATTGCGCAGCTCAAGATAAAAGGCGTCCGATTCAAAAATCTACCGATCAGACCAGTGTTACCTTCCTTCTTCTTCTGGCGGTCTTCGATTCTCTCCCTCATTCTTCGAAATCTCGCATTGCAAAATTCTCTGTAGAACAGGAACACATTCAATCTGATTCCATAGAACACAATTGCAGCTGCATGGATTTGAGCCGTTGTAGTAAACGCATTCACTGGTGCAGAAAGAAGAGCACCGAGAGCGAGATAAGCGGTCGTCGCTGTTGCAGCTCCGTAGGCGTAGCTCACTCCGTACTCATATTTATAGTATCCCAGTATGCTTGTTGGAAGAAGGTTTGCAGCTACGATTGTTTTAATGGAAGGTAGAGCGATATTTGATAGAACAGAGGTTACAGCTGGTGCGGCTAAATTTAGTGTCGTAGGATATCTGTTCGTAGATAGTGTACCGGAAGGGGTGCTGCCAGCAGGAGCAAACGATGCAGGAGTAGCAAAAGCAAGAACGGATGAAGTGAGGGTGGACAAAATGTACAAAAAAGAAATGGAACAGTAGTGTAAAGCTCTCATGTTGGGTGAATAATAGGTTCAGTCTGTTGCTTCGAAAAGATATTCTTATTAGTTTAAATGATAGAGAATGATTGATGATTGAAAATTGGGAACATATCTAGAGTGTGTTTTGTGCTGTTTTGTGTATTGTGTTGAAGTCAATTGAGGATCGTGGATCGTGGATTTAAAAGATCCGATGATTGATGAGAGAGAAAGCTCCTTTTTGAAGCATCAGGTTTAGAGCCAAAGTCCAATCAAACAAATTCAACTGATGTTAGGGTTCTCACGACTCACGACTATGATGATGATGATGATTCCTTTCTTCCGCTCGACCCACACCTTATCTGACACCTAACACCTAACACCTAATCCCTGGTCCCTGGTCCCTGGTCCTCGACACAAAACACAAATCGCAAATAAGCAGCATCATTACCCAGGATAACTCACCGCGTATAGAATGTTGCAGCAAATTGTGCGTTCAAAAAGAATACCCCGTGACTTAACGGCACGATTCTTCTCTCAAAGCAAATCAGTATCAGTATCCGCAGGAACAGCAGATAGATCCTTAGTGGAAACAGAGGTTGATGGAAAGATTGCTATCTTGACACTCTCCCGGCCTCCAGTCAATTCACTTTCACTCGAAATGTAAGCTTCTCTGGTTCTTCCATTATATTTTCAAATGAGTGAAACAACACATTTTGTCTCATTGCACTTTCTGTTTATTAATTTGTGCGCAGGTGCAAAGCTATATCAGCAGCCATCAAAGATGTCGAAAGTAATAAGAAAGTGCAGAGCTTAGTTCTTGCATCTTCCAATCCATCAACGCTCTCGGCAGGTTTAGATCTCAATGAGCTATACAATCCCGAACCTGAGCGTTTAACAAAGTTTTGGTCCTCGGTCCAACAAGTATTCCTTGATCTCTACGGATCTCGTCTTGCTGTGATTGGCGCAGTTACAGGAAACGCCCCAGCTGCTGGATGCATGTTGGCCTTATCCTGTGATTATCGGATCATGACAACGTCTCCTTCTGATGGAAGGCCTCCTATGATTGGTTTGAATGAGGCCAAGTTCGGTATTGTGGCACCACCCTTCCTTGGAAATTTGATGCTGCGGACTATAGGACACCGTCAAGGAGAATTAGCAATTTCAACAGGAACTCTCTTCACACCAGAACAGGCTTTGCAAATTGGACTGGTGGATGAACTAATTCCGTTTGATGATGTTTTAGAAAAGAGCAAAGAGACTGCAATAGAATGGGCAAAGATTCCTCCTCATGCGCGTTTGGCTAGTAAAATGCTTGCGAGGAAGAAATACTTGATTGAATTGACGGCAACAAGAAAGGAGGATGTTGAGGATTTCAAAAGTTTCGTGCTTGATGATCAGGTGCAATCCAATCTTGGTGCTTACTTGGAAAGTCTGAAGAAAAAATCATGAGGCATTCTGGTTAACTTTCATGAATTGAAATACGATGAAGGATTGTTGTTGCTTCTTCTGCACTACAGCATTATTTGTTTTATACACGTATTTATTATTGTAAAGTATCAATTCTATCTTATTTCTTTCCATGTAATCTGAGAATTTATTCTATTTTGCATTCTTTGCGGAAAGATGGATTGAATTAATTCTAGTGGAACGATACAAATGACATTGATGATTCTGGCTCGAATCATCGGATGAATTGGAAGCAATTCGCCTATAGAGGTCGGCATCAGGGGTTGATTCGTCGGCACGAAGAGCAGCCATTAAGGATCAGCAGCGCCTGGTTTGTTAGCCGCTGATCCTATTTCTTTGTTTTGAGATGAGTACATTATTACTTGCAGGTGGTGAGAGTCGTGTCGTCAATCCGAAAAAAAACCTCTCTAAAACTATTTCTAAAATTTATCTCTCTTCTCATTGGCTATTTAAGCCATATTTTCAAGCTAAATTAGTAACTTAGCCGACATTAGTTATTAGTTTTAGAGTCAGATTTTATTTTGTCCTCGCAGGTGACAAAAATATGATATTACAGCATTGTTCATGAACTGCGACAATATTCTACATACGAGTGTGGTACTAGAATACTAGTCTGACCGTCTGACCCAAGCTGTCGCTTGCTTGCGACAGGACACTATTAGCTTAGTGCATAATCTCATCTAAGCTCACGTTATTGCTCAATTATTATCGTCTCCTTTCTCCACTACTGACAATTCGTTCCTGTTGTTACAGCAGAATAACCAGCAGCCATGTCGCAAGAGAACAATCCCAACAGGAGAGGAAGAAGAACTCGAAATATTATCATTGCGTTAGCATTCATTACACCCTCCTTGATTAACTTAATCAGGTCGCAACCGTACCTCGCAAAATACGCTGAAGATCTCAAGGTTGCGAAGGACAATATAAATGTTCGTGAAGAGGCATTCGTGGAGACAATAGCAGCAGCAGCAGCGAAAGTAACACCATCACCATCATCAACAGCAACAACCGATGATGATGAAAATATAGATGAGACTTTTTCGCTTCCTCGCGAGAAACTACTCGAAATAAATTTGGAATTACGCCGTAGGGGAAACGAAATGCTCAACATTCACGGAAAATGGGAGAATGACCGAAACAATTGGATATGGATACAAAATTCAACAACAACGACAACAACAACCGCTGGAGGGATAACTACTACTTGGGCATCAACACTGCCACTGCCCGATCCCGAACAACAGAAAAAGGAGATCACAGCCCCCACCAACTTCCCAAACGCAACACGACTAGTCATGTCTGGGAGCTCGTACACACGTGAGCTCTTTCTTGAAATGGAACGACTTCATTACAACATTTCCACACGAAACGTCTGTGACAACTTGGGTTGGGGGGTGAACAAGAAATGCCTTTATGCGAAGGAATGGAAAGATTTTACTTCCACCGAGGAGTATATCCCCATACGACAGAATGGAGATTGCATGCCCTATTATCACCAGCATTCACTCGGGAGTCGCAGTTAATGTTCCGAATCGCCTTGTAAATCGTTTCAGGTGCATCCCGCACCGTTCGGGGAAGGCGTGGACATTGATATTTGTGGTCCACCGGGATTTCGAGTCCTCAGGCCCAATAATAATGATATTGGTGAAAGCGAAATCGAAACCGGGAACGAAATCGACATGGAAAACAATAATGACGATGGAAGCACGATCTTCAAAGAAACACATCGTTCTGCTCTCAAGGGAAAGGTAGCAATTGGGTTCAAAACGTTCATTCATACGCCTCCCAGTGACAATCTATTCATCGAACGGATCCGGAGTGTCGATTTAGGAATTGTCGATGTTGCAATTGTCGAAATGGGATATCCCTGGGGACCGAGAGGAACGCGAAACACCCCCAATTCGTCTCTGCCCATGAATATGACCAGAATGGAGGAGATTAAGTACTATGTCGATTTCGTACACGACGTGGCCTTTCCCAACACGTTGGTGATTTGGATTACGACCTGTGGTTGTACTGGAAATGCCAAGGAGGATGGGATTCAATTTGGGATTGATGAGACATGGGACAGAGTGAAGGAGAAAGAATTGGGGATTGTTTTGGACAAGCGTTACTTGTGCAATCAAAAACCAAGGGCAATACATGCCACGCATGGATGTGGGGGAGCCGTCCTCGGTGTCTTGGCTCGAATGATTTTTCAATTGCTCCATTTCATCAATGACGAGATCAATTTTAATCAGGTAGATTCGGTTTGATAAAATAATTTCAGAACGAGGTATTGTTAATTGTTATACAACAATAGTAGCAAGGTTGTAGTGCCACTAAAAACTACTATTTTGAGAGCTACTGCGTTAGTAAACAAAAGTAGTATAAAAGTTGAGTGAAAGTTAAAGTGCTCTTTATTTCATCCAAGCAGCCAAGGAGCAATCATTAGAATGCTAAAAGTATTAAAGAATGTCTTGTGTAGAGCTAGAGAATTAAGGAAAATCTTGTCTAGCTAGAGAAGATTCCTGGACAACTATGTTGTCCGGGAATCTTGCATTCTGACATCTCAACAAGCTTCACTCTGGTATCGTGGCGATTCAAACTAACTTCCGGGAGAAGAGCTTGATCAACTTTCACTTCCTCAACAAAGATAGAGAAATCATTTCTGTCTCCTAAATCATACAGCAATTTGATCTTATCACCCTTCTGAATGACAAGCTCTTCCAAAGAAAACTGCCCCCCAGCAGCAAATTCGTCAAAGTCATACCCAGTAGTCGACGGATCAAATCCAGACCCCATCAGTTTACGCCACTTTCCCATAGCATTTGGCTCGCGCTTTGCCCTATCAATGTCGGACCAATCCATCCCTGCCGCATCAAGTTTCTTCTGTATATGATTCCGGATGCGTTTAGGATGATTGTTTGGGTTTGAATCAATCCTCCCATCTTGTACATTGAGGCCAAAATCGTCTCCGAATGCCTGTAGCCAAAGGTTTTCTGTTCCTTCTACGATGCTTCCACGAGCGGGTAACTGACATTGAAAGAGATGATAGGTGTCCCATTTAAAATGAAACAACATGGCATTGACGATACGTTGGAGACATTCCCGGCTATCAATCTCTATAATGATGTGTGGAAGGTTCACCTGTAGACGATCTAATAGCATAGCTTTAGAACCATCAATGGGCAAACCCCGATACTTGAGCATATCTTTGAGTACAGACACCTTTGCTGTTCTGACATGTGATGGAAGACTTTGAGAGGGGTCTCCGTAGATGCACTTTAGAGTGAATATTGTGCTTGTACTTTCCTCATCGTTGGTAGTATCAGTCTTCTTGGACCACGCACGAAAGGAGGGCACTGCTGCAGATGCATCAGCTTTCGTGCCTGATGCCTCCGTCTTTTGGCGCTTAGCATCAGAGGAGGCGCTACCATCCCGGAGTTCTTCGCTTGCTGCTCCGAGGAAAGAGGACATATTCGCAGTAGAATAGAAATAGTAAAAGGAGTAGTAGGTACCGCAAGAGCCACTGGATAGACTGTAGTAGGATTTATGTTGTGGGTGGTATTTCGATAGCCCAATTGAAATTGTGACAGATTGTGACACAATTCTATTTGCGAAGAACGAAGAATAATAAGCATCATCCTATCTTGGATCGTGTATCGTGTCCTTTCCCTATGTTAAATGTAGGTACGACCTGCACCTACCGTCGATGGTTATTTCGACGCCGTGTTTTTCGCGGGGCACAAAAATTCAGACAACAACAGCCCCGTTGGAAGGTTGTCTGACGACGTGGGCACCCACCTCCCACGTTTCCCCACGCTCGCTATCGCTCACAACGGCTATAAAAAGAACACTGAGGCTTTTTATGCAAAACATACAATAGGTTGAACATTTCACTACGATACTTACATTCACATTGTTATTTGTTATCCATCATCCATCCTCCATCCATCGATAGGTAATCTGAAATATTTTACAAATTGTTGGTCCAACCCAAGCTGATTCAAGAACATAAAACACAAATCTTTACTCAGGCTGGCCAAACCTTCATTCATATCATTTTTGTTGAAAACAAAACATCACTTTGGTACTACTATCGCTGAAATGTTTTCCATCTCCGGAAAGAAAGCCGACGATGATGCGACTCCAGAACCAGGAACTACGTACGAGCGAATGGTGGAGATCAATGATACCGTCGATCATATTGAGATTTCAGGATTAAGGAGAAGGAAAGTGGCTAAAATTGGGGATGAACAAGAAACTCTAATGGAAAGAGTTGGACTTGAGACTGGCACGTCCAGCAAAGAACTCAAGAGAATGGAATCTGCATTTGGCAGATTCTTTCACAACTCGGATACAAACCAGGAACCTTCTGACGACAATGCGAATAGTGACGACCGCAGAGACGTCGTGTCAAAGTTGGAACGATTAATCAATAGAGAGTTTCCCACAAAGAACCAGGTACCTACTCCGAGTCAACTTATTCCCAAGTTTGGAAATTT
>Ga0136553_1000872_pt1 | contig 10071 bp, 7 predicted proteins | sample AntRauTorckE5430_FD_101384 | JGI IMG/M metagenome (GOLD analysis project Ga0136553, IMG submission 101384) | Saline lake microbial communities from Rauer Islands, Antarctica - Metagenome Torckler E5 #430 | ecosystem: Environmental > Aquatic > Non-marine Saline and Alkaline > Saline | place... | reverse complement strand
TATTTCCTGATCAAAGGCAATCAGCGCAAAAAGAGAAGAACAAAATTTCGTCCTTCACGAAAAATCCTATCGAAAAGTCACCCCTCCCCAGCGGAGATACGTTTTTGGGGTGAAGGGGGCCCAAAATAAGTTAGGCCTCGGTACACGGCGGCACATTGAGAACTGCTGACGGAATAGTCTAAAATGAGTCGTTGAGACAGCTCATCTTAGTGCTGCACCAAGTTGAGGCGCCAAAGGGTAGAATGGGTATAACTTACTAGACTTTGGACGTAAATCCAATCACTAAATTTTAATACTAAACTCATTGATAGTCAGTTAAATATGCAATAATTTATTTTTTTTGTAGTTTAAAGAATCGCATCGGGTTCTCTAAAGTCCAAAAAATAGAATTTTCATCTACTGACCTATTACTTTTCAAAGTCCGCAATTACAACTGATTATCAACTAGTTACGCCTAGTACGTTGGTTTTGAAAAGATCACTTGGGAAAAGATTATGTCCAAAGTCTACTTATAATGCAGCGTTCTAACAGCCTACCTTCAGTCCCCGTCCGCATCCACATAATCCACATTGATGCTCAGCGCCTGCAGCATGTCCACCTTCAGCAGCACGACCACGCGTTGCATCTCGTCGTAAAGGGCGAGCATTTTACTGTTGTCGGTCGCCACCTGCTCCGCAAAGTTGTCACCAACGTTGGCGGCTTCGGCAAGGATGACGGCGAACTGGTTGGTAACCGTCTGGCTCAGGAATTCGCCGTCGCGGCTGACGTTCAGGGCATCAAGGTAATCAGCCAGGCCTTCGCTGACAAAAAAGTTGCGCGAAGCAGCCAGGGAAGCCAGCATCAGCCGTTTAGAACTACCGGAATAGGGTGCCTCCGCACGGTCAGCAAGCGGCGTATCGCTAAAGATTCCCGCCGGAATACCCACCTTGCCAGCCCGCAGGAATTTCTCGTAGTGGAAAATGTAATCATTGACTGTCCGGTCGATACTGGCGGTGGCCGAGTTACCGTCGTTGGCCACGAAGGTGGCGCGGAAATTATCGGTCCATTCATTACTGGCCTCGGCCAGTAAAGTGGTCATGGCGTCGATGAGTTGACTGACGTAGTTGCGGCGCGCATTACCAGTATCATTATTCTCCAACAGTAGCTCGGCCTCCTCGTAAAGCAGGTAATCAAGTGCGGGGAAACCCTGGGCAGCATACATACTGGGTAAATTCAGGTTGACGTCGTTCCTGATATTGGCTTCGATGAGTTCCGTATCCGTCGGGTAGGTGTTGAGGCGGCTGCGCAGATTGATCTCTTCCGCTTTTCCGGTCAGCACCGGGCTCAGCACTTGCCAGTTTTCGTAGGCGAAAAGGTAGTCCGTTCGCAGGGTGGCAAGCGTGGCTTCAGACGGCGCCTCGGTAAAGGTCGTTGCGGCAGCGGCCAGGGTAGCGTTGGCCGTCAGGTTGTCCGTATAGGCAGGCCTGAATACGTTATCCACCCAGTTAGCGAGCATTTCGGCGCGGTCAAAATCGAGCGTTTCCGGACCGTCGTTGCCATAGCCGGTAACGTCAGGATCGCAAGCAAAAAGGAAAGGAATAAGGCAAAAAGCCAGGAGGTATGGTAAGCGTGGCATAAGTTATAAATGCTTGATTGGGTAATCAGAATAATGTCATCGTGATAATCTCGCGCTCCGACGTTTTGTCACGCCGCCCCTCTCCCGAGGGAGAGGGGCCGGGGGAGAGGGTTGCTTACCTAGCTACCTGCCTCCTCCAACGAAAGACCATTGTCAGCAGCAATCTCCCGCGCCATGGTTTCCAGCACGGCGGGGTCAATATCCCACCATCCGTTTCCGGAGGCGTTGCGCAGGGTGTTCAGGTAACCATCGCTGGTTGCATCGTCGTCGCCGAAGAAGCGCAGGGAGTAGATGAATCCGTAGCCTTCACTCAGGTCGTGGAAGGCGGTGCCGAAGGTAGCCTGTCCGGTTTCCAGCCCGATTTTTCCCTGCATCAGGTAGAAAACGGAACGGACGGTGATCACCTTCTTCAGGTTTTCAATGACGATGCTGGCTGCTGCATCCCGTGCGGCGTAGTCGCCAGCCACGATGGCGGCGCGGCCCCGGCGCAGCGCTGCTTCGGTCTCGGCGGCGATACCGGCATAATCATCGTCACCTTCCAGACGACCGAGGTATTTGTTCATGAACTGGTCGTTGCCCAGATCGAGCAGCGGCGTTGCCGGGGTGGTAGAGCCGCCAAAAATGTAGCCAAAAGCTTCATCCCATTTGTGCTCCATATTGGTGTACGGCTCTCCATCGACAACGATGCCCGCATCGTTGTCCGCCCGGTTGCTACCAGCGTCAAGTACACTGAGGCTGAGGTAGCCGTTGGCAATCTGGTCGTAGGTCAGTGCGCCGATCAGCCCTTTGACGATGGCCTGATCGTACTCCAGCCCCCAGCTATTGACGTAGCGGACGCTGCCGCCATCCAAAATCTGACCGGCGACGCCAACGGCTGCCAGCTCGTTCCAGTTCGGGAAAACGTCGCTGACCTGAGACGAAAGCCAGCCGTCAAAATCTGCTTTAATCGTCGCTGCGCGCACGCTGTTGGTGGCAAACAGGTCGATGCTGGCGGCTACTTTGGAGCGAACGGACGTTGTCGCGGCGTTCAGCCCTGCGTCGGTAAAAGGGTCTTCACCGTCGGGGTTGGTGAACATGCTGACGAGTTCTGACTCCGTTTTGCTGGGGTCAAGCAGCGCGGCGGCGAGTTCGCCACCCATCGCCAGGCGCTGCGACTGGCCCGTAAACGCAACGGTACTGACACCAGCGCGGGTAAATTCGTAGGTGGCAGGTACTTCAAAGGACGGCGTGACGTCATTATCGTCGTCGTCACACGAAAGGAAAAAGAAGGGAAGGACCAAGGCAAGGGCCAGGAAGTGAAATGTCTTCATCAGGAGTTTTTATGTGTAATGATTCTTAATAGTGCAAATGTAATGCCGCTTCAGCGAGGCGTGCAAGCAATCGGCATACTATTTTTATTTAATCTTAATAAGCTTAACGTTTAGGTGACATTAGCTAGACACTTTCAGGAAAGGGGCGACGTGGGCGCGGCCGTGGTTACTGAGCGAAGTCGAAATGCAGGTGCAAAGAGAGTGGATTAAAAGCAGGGGCCGCCGCCGTACCTTTGGCCTTTCTGAGCAACAGTCTAACCGTGTTAAGTGAGCACTAAAACTGATGCAAACGCACAAGCGTTCACTGCGTCTGGCTTACGCTAGATTCGCGTTAACAGGCTAACAGCCTAAAAATTAACAGTCTAACCCACCGCAACCCATGCTAGAATCCATCTGGAACGCTACCCTCAAGGGCTTCAACGACCTGTCCAACACCGTTGGTGAAGGCGCCAAGGAAAAAACCCTCGCCGTCATCGAAGACTGGCTGGAAATCTTTCCCGAACTCGCCGAGTACAACCTGGAGATCACCAGTTTCTCCATGGGCCTGGCCATCAGCCCCAGTCTGAAAGTAGAACTTGTCGGTGCCCACGCCGACTGGACGGACGAGGCCATCGCCCAGCGCCTCGCCAAACACAAAGGGGAAGCCGCCATCACTACTGTCCTCTCCACCATCCGCACCGCTTACCGCCTGCAACGACAGACAAAAGCCCCCCTGCGCGACCCGCTCATTCTGAAAATCCTGGTTCGCATCTCCCCCGAAGTTCGCGTCGTCCTCGGCCAACCGCTACTGGAAGACTAATGGCCGGACCAACGCAGCAACCGCGCCATCAGGCCAAGAAAGCCGGAATGCCTCCCCGCACCATCCTCGTTTGCCCCGATAAATTCAAAGGCACCCTCTCCGCCGAAGAAGCAACAAATGCCATCAGCCGGGCACTACAACATAAATTTCCGGACGCCAAGATCATCCGCCAACCACTGGCCGACGGCGGCGAAGGCAGTCTTGACGTAATCGCCCTGTCCGACCCTACCTTCCTCCGCCAGGGCCTGGAAGTGACCGGGCCCCTCCGCCGACCGGTCACCGCCGAGTATCTGCAATCGGCCGACGGCCGGGCCTGGATCGAAACCAGCCAGGCCTGCGGGCTACGACACGTCCCCAAGCCCCGCCGTAATCCGGGCGTCACGACAAGCATCGGCGTCGGTCAGCTGATCGACGATGCCGTGGCCCGGGGCGCGACCGCCATCACGCTCTTCCTCGGCGGGAGTGCGACCAACGACTGCGGTGCGGGGATGGCCGGTGCCCTCGGCTACCAGTTTTTCAGCGACCGGCCGAACGACTTCATCCCAACGGGAGATTCCCTGCAGTGGGTCCGCCGGGTCGACGCCCAGGCCGTTTCCCCAGAGCTGAAACGGGTACGCTTCACGGCCGTATACGATGTCGATAACCCCTTGCTTGGCCCCAACGGCGCATCCTATATATACGCTACCCAAAAAGGCGCTACCCCCGAACAGTTACCCGAGCTAGAACAAAATATGCAACACTTTGCGGACCAACTATTAGAGTGGACCGGAATCGCTCCGCACAGCACCCCCGGTGCCGGAGCTGCTGGCGGACTGGCAGCGGGTGCCATGGCCTTTCTCAAGGCCGATCTCCGCCCGGGTACCGACGTGATCTTCGAGGCGGTAGGCTTCGATGATCTGCTGAGCGGTGTTGACCTGGTGGTAACCGGCGAAGGACAGCTCGACGAGCAAACCCTCCACGGAAAACTCGTCAGTGGGGTAGGGCAACGGGCAAAGGCGGCTGGCGTTCCCCGCGTCGTGGTGCTGTGTGGCAGTAACCACCTGAGTCAGGAACAACTCGCTTCCATTGGCGTTGACGCTGCCTTCGCATTGCTCGATCTTTCTTCCATCACCCTGGCCGACGCCATGTACCGACCGGCGGAAAGCCTGGAGACCTTGATTGGGGTGCGGTTTTAGATTGGGGGTTTCGGTAATTCTGGGCGCAAACCAAGTTATGGATTGCGAGGAGGACGCTTTGTCGCTCCGGCAAGAATGGCAAGTTGTCAAGCAAATAAACGTTGACTACAAACCACCGTCATCACCAAAAAACCAATCGCCCCGTAGCCACTCCCCGCGCTCCCGTGGAGAGCCGCCAAAAGGTAAATCCCGGCAGGTAAAGCATTGCTCTCTATTGTGATGGCTTCACGACCACGCAAGGTCTCCGTACGAACCGACCGACCGGAGGCATCGTATAGCTCCTCGCGAGCGGAGACGCCCAAAGCAGCGTCGGGCAATTCAAGCGTCACCTCCGTCGTGGCGGGGTTGGGATATATTCGTACCGGCCAGCCCGGAGCGTCCGTAGCAGTAGTAATCGGATTAGCGCACGGACTGCCCTCCTCACCTACTGGCTCCAGCCGGAAATTCGGATAGTAAACCTGATCGCGGAACACCGGGAAAGGTAACTTTAGCCAGCCTTGCTCCCTACCACAGGCCAAGCCACGCTCGTCGGGGTGGTGAATCACATGGTGCTCATCGCCCACCTTCGTAAAATTATACAAGCGGCAGTACGGCCCGAGCTGAAAACTGATCGCAGTCGGGTGAAATATGGACGGGAGATTTTGATAATTCTCCACCACACCCACCAGAATTGGGCTATCACGGATATCCTCCGCCCACAAGTCATACTGGAAAATCTTGAATTCGGTATTTACGTAAGCCTGCGGCCTACTCAGAGACACCAGAGCAATCGCGTTCAAAAAGTTTGTCGTCGTTTAGAGCGTTCGGAACGGCCGCTTTTGAACTTTTGAGCGATCAAAACGGTGATTACAAGCTCAAAAATACCGGTCCGAACGCTCGAAGTGATTTGAACGCGATTGCCCTGTTCAGAGACACCCCACTACTATTTCAAAACCGTACCTTTGCGCCTCTTAAGCGTCAAGCCAATGAAAACCAAAACACTACGTCAGGATAAAGTCAACGTCGTAACCCTCGGCTGTTCCAAGAATCTTGTTGATTCCGAGAACCTCATCACCCAGTTGATGGCCAACGATTACGAGGTGGAACACGACGCCAAGCACGACGGTAAAGACGACGACAACGTCGTGATCGTCAACACCTGCTGCTTCATCGAGCTGGACAAGGAGGAGAGCATCAACACCATCCTGCTCTACGCCGATAAGAAGAATAAAGGCGAAATCGACAAGCTCTACGTCACCGGCTGCCTCAGCCAACGCTACAAAGACAATCTGGAAGCGGGCATCCCCGAAGTCGACGATTTCTTCGGTACCATGGAGTTGCCAGGCCTGCTCGCCCGCCTGGAGGCCGACTACAAACACGAGCTGATCGGCGAACGCTTCATCACCACCCCCGCCCACTACGCCTACCTCAAGATCAGCGAAGGCTGCAACCGCACTTGTTCCTTCTGCGCCATTCCACTGATGCGCGGCGACCACGTCAGTCGCCCCATCGAAGAGCTTGTCGCCTCCGCCGCCCACCTGGTCAAGAATGGCGTCAAGGAACTGATGCTCATCGCCCAGGAATTGACTTACTACGGCCTCGACATTTACAAAAAACGCGCCCTGCCGGAACTCCTTAACGCCCTCTGTGAGGTGGAAGGCCTGCAATGGATCCGCCTTCACTACGCTTACCCTAGCAAGTTCCCGCGTAACATTCTGGACGTGATGGCCGCCCAGCCCAAGGTGTGCAACTACCTTGACATTCCGTTGCAACACGCCTCCGACGCCGTCCTGAAACGGATGCGCCGCCAGGTCACCCGGGCCGAAACGACCGACATCATCCACTACGCCCGCCAAACGGTGCCCGGCATCGCCATTCGCACCACCTTCCTGGTTGGCCACCCCGGCGAAACCGCAGAAGAGTTTGAGGAGCTGTGTGATTTTGTCCGCGAAATGCGCTTCGAGCGCCTCGGCGTCTTCCAGTACAGCCATGAGGAAGACACCATCGCCCACGACTACCCGGACGATGTGCCCGCCGAAGTGAAAGCCGACCGCGCCAACCGCCTGATGGCCATTCAGCAGGAAATCAGCCTGGAGCTCAACGAAGAAAAGGTAGGACAGCAGCTGCGCGTCATCATCGACCGGAAAGACAACAACGTCTACATCGGGCGGACGGAATACGATAGCCCGGACGTCGACAACGAAGTCCACATCAGCGCCAAAGATATCTACCTGCGTACCGGCGACATGGTAACCGTAAAAGTCAACGCGGCTACCGAGTATGATCTCGAAGCCGCGCTGGTGCAGTAAAAAACCTTGTTCAAAGCATCTTGTAATGTAGCCACACAAAGCTATTCATGTTTAAAGGCGAAAAGAAGTAAAGGAGTGAAAAAATTTTATTTTCTTGCTTTTCTGTTTGGCTTATGTACCTTTGTCTCGCTTCTGTAAAGAGGCATCGCAACTTCCCGGTCAGCTAAAGAGTTGAAACGGGAAACTAAGCGGCCGACGTGGCGGAATTGGTAGACGCGCTGGATTCAAAATCCAGTTTTTTCGGAAGTGTGGGTTCGATTCCCACCGTCGGTACACAAAGCAAAAAAGGAAAGCAAAAAAGTTTGCCTCCCGCTTGGAAAATTAAGCTGCTGCATTACCTTTACACTGCACGAAAACAGCTAGGTGTTTTCAAGTCTTTTAAAACAGTAACTACCGCCGAAGTGATGAAATTGGTAGACATGCACGTTTCAGGGACGTGTGCTTTCGGGCGTGGGGGTTCGACTCCCCCTTTCGGCACTTATCTTCCTAGATAAAAATTCCCGGCTCCATTCATTTGGGGTCGGGTTTTTCGTTTCGGGGTTGGGGCTTTTCGGGCGCGGTCGCGGGTGCAAAAGAAGTTGAAAGAAAGCAAAGCTGCTTACCCACTCACTGCCGCCATAAACCGCCTTACTTCCGCCGCCGAAGTCACCTGCCGCGCATATTCCGGCAAACCAGGAACACCCATATAAACCGCCGGGTTACGGTGGTTCATCTCGCTTTCCAGGGTGGTGAAGGCCGTAGCGTGGAACTCCGTTACGCCGGTGTAGGCGACAATGTCCGCAACGTTCTCCGGGGTGATGCCCGCGCCGGGGAGGATGCCGATCCGACCGGCGGCCCGTTCCACCAGCGCACGTATCAGCTCCCGGCCTCCCGGTACACTACTCGCCTGCCCAGACGTCAATACCCGATCGACGCCGAGCTCGATCAGGGTGTCGAGGGCTTCCAGCGGGTCGCGGCAAACGTCGAAGGCCCGGTGGAAGGTAGTGGCCAGCTCACGCCCTGCTGCTTCCACCATCCTTTGCACCTGCGGCCGCGCCACCGTACCGTCCCTATTCAGCATCCCGAAGACGATGCCGGTGACGCCAAGGCGCCGGCATTGCTCGATGTCTTTGGCCATCGCCTCCAGCTCCCGCTCCGAGTACACGAAGTCGCCGCCCCGCGGCCGGATAATGACCATCAGGTCAATGTCCACCGCGTCGCGGCAGGCAGCGATGGTGCCGAAACTGGGGGTGACGCCGCCTTCCATGAGGGCAGCGCAGAGTTCTACGCGCTGGGCGCCACCAGCCTGGGCGGCGATGGCGTCGTCGACGGATTGGAGGCAGACTTCGAAGATCATCGGGTTAACTTTTTTAAATTCACATAAGTTAGACGAGTCTGACTGTCAGTACTTTACAATACCTTTAAAGCACCACTTTACACCCCGGCACCCGCATCTCATTATTCACCCCCGCATACTGCACTGCATAATCAAAGCCTGACTGGATACAAAAGGCCCCCGTCTCCCCGGCCTTATTCAGCGCAATGAACCCGACCTGGATCTCCCGCCAGTCCGGGTTCTTGCTGATCACCCGTTCCACCGCCAGCCGGCAGGCGTCGGTCGGCGAATGCCCCTGCCGCATGAACTCCACCACCAAAAAGCAGCCACAGGCCCGGATGACCGCTTCGCCCCAGCCCGTAGCCGTAGCGCCACCAATCTCGTTATCTACGTACAGCCCCACGCCGATCAGCGGGGAATCTCCCACCCGGCCGTGGTATTTAAACGACGCGCCGCTGGTCGTGCAGGCTCCCGCCAGGTCGCCGTTCTGATCAAGCGCTAACAGGCCGATGGTGTCGTGGTTTTCCACGTTGATCGTTGGGCGGTAATCGGGGCTTCTCATCTTCCATTCCGCCAGTTGCTGCCGGCCCCAGTCGGTGAGTAGTTCCGTCTCGGCCATCCCCTGGCTAAGGGCAAAATTTTTGGCTCCCTGGCCGACGATCATGACGTGGGGCGTGCGTTCCATCACCATGCGGGCCAGGCTGATGGGGTGGAGGATGTCCTGGACTGCCGCCACGCTACCGCAGTTGCCGTCCGGTCCCATAATGGAGGCGTCAAGGGTCACAATGCCGTCCCGGTCGGGGTAAGCACCGATGCCGACGGTGTGTACCTCCGGGTCCGCTTCGGTGACCATGACGCCCTGCTCGGCCGCGTCGAGGGCGGAACCACCGGCGGTAAGCACCTCCCAGGCTTTAGCGTTGGCCAGCTGTCCGTGCTGCCAGGTGGAAATGACGACGGGACGAATAGGCGCTTTCGCGGCAGTCTTTCTTGTTTCCGGCGAACAGGCCTGAAGCAGGGGAACGGCAGCCAGTGCGGCAGGCGCGGTGCGGAGGAAGTGGCGTCGGGTTGGCAAATTATTATATTTTATGTGCGGGCACCAAAAGTACTAAAGCATCAGCAGTTCTCAGTTTAGTCTTAAAGCGAGATTGAGCGGAGTTGTTTTAACTGCGCGGCTACTGCGTGGTCTCCTCCGATGGAGGGTGATAAAAATTGCGATGAAGCGACAATCGTTCGGCGGACGAGGCTTGCGGCAGCCCTGATTCGTCCGCCGAACGATTTCGGGGCCTTCAGAACGGCTCGGCCGAAGACCTCGCAGCAGCCCCCGCAGGGAGCACGAAGTACGGCGCAGCAAATCAGCTCTTTCGTCCGCCCCAAAAGTATTCTGGAGCGATGGCCCTGACTCGTCGGTTGAGCCGTTTACACAACCCCTTCTTAATTCCTTCCTGCCCATTAAATTAACGTGAGGTTTGGCTATAAATAGCTGAAAATCAATGCTGTGTTTGCAAAAAGAGATAGGATTTCGGATAATTGAGTGATTCTCAGCCCATTCAACCTCCAAAACCTACCTCT
>Ga0136553_1000871_pt1 | contig 10074 bp, 12 predicted proteins | sample AntRauTorckE5430_FD_101384 | JGI IMG/M metagenome (GOLD analysis project Ga0136553, IMG submission 101384) | Saline lake microbial communities from Rauer Islands, Antarctica - Metagenome Torckler E5 #430 | ecosystem: Environmental > Aquatic > Non-marine Saline and Alkaline > Saline | place... | reverse complement strand
GATCCCTTGCGGTCGCCCGCCACAAATTGACGATTCCTTGCGGTCGCCCGCCACAAATTGACGATTCCTTGCGGTCGCCCGCCACAAATTGACGATTCCTTGCGGTCGCCCGCTACAAATAGGCGATCCCTTGCGGTCGCCCGCCACAAATTGACGATTCCTTGCGGTCGCCCGCTACAAATAGGCGATCCCCTGCGGTCGCCCGCCACAAATAGGCGATATGGGTAATCGCGGGGTTCGGAATGTCGGCTACACTAAATGCCCGATGATTATAAATGCGAATCATGGGCTAAAACTGGCGAGCTGGACGCTCGCACAGGTTACGAGGCCCTTACATAGTCCTTTGCGGCGAGCTTAGGACCTCGGAGCGTTAATTTCCAGCTTGACGCGGAGCCGTCAAGCTGGAAATTGACTTCCGAGCGTCCGTTCCTGGCTCGTTTAGTCCATGATTCGCATGACAACTTTGCGTTATTCAAGTATGCCATTTGTCTAGCAGTTCTCAATGTGTCGCCGTCTATTCTACCCCAACTTATTTTGGGTCCCCTTCACCCCAAAAACGTATCCCCGCTGGGGAGGGGTGACCCTTCGATATGGGTTTTCGTAAAGGACAAAATTTTGTTCTTCTATTTTTGCGCTGGTTGCCTGTGACTAGAAAATAGTCGCGTATAGTCGGTGTGGTTCTCTGTGAAATTGGATTACATTGAAAACCGCTGCCATCTGTTGGTTCTTTAGCGTTGGCGCGCCGGGGGCTCTACCTAACTAACGAAATAACAGTCTAACGAAATAACAAGGGCCTGCCAAACTACTTTTTTTGGTTGCCAAAAAGAGAATTGTGCCGAACCTCAGGTTAAAGTAAGTCGCCGCCACATACTTTTTGAAAGATGAGCGCGTATATTGAGCACACATTAACCGGAGCGTCAACCCACGTTTATTCCCCAGAACTTTTCACATCCCCGTTGACGAATGAAATCACTTATCACCTACCTGGCCGCCCTGGCCGTCGTTATCTTGCTACTGGCGGGAACGCGCGCACCCCGCCTCGGCGACCCCGCTAACTACACCCGCTTAGAGCTGCTTTTCTACGCCCAGCCGGTCCGCATTCAATACGACCCGGCCATGACCATCCCCGACCCTGGCCCGCTCACCATCGCCAGTATTAAAGCTGCTTACCACCACCTGAATAAAAAACCCAAGCAGGTACTGCTCAACAGTCTGTTGGAAGCCAAGCAGTTGTATCAGCTCAACGATTTTCTTTTCTTCAAGCTAGCTAAGACGTCCGTACAGCTTGTCTACAACGGCAGTGACCCCAATGCTCAAGAAATTACGCTTTTCGGCCTGCTGATCGACGCGGGCTTCGATGCACGACTCACCTTCCGGGGTAGCGAGGTCTTTGTCAATGTGTATACCACCGAAGACCTCTTCGAGGTGCCGATTATCGACACTGACGGCCGGCCCTACGCCAACCTCAGTTGTCTTGACGGCAGCTGTAACGGCCGTCAGCGGCTGTTCATCATCGACGAACGGCCGAACCCGACCGGCCGCTCTTTCGGCTTTCAACTGCGCAGCTGGCCAGCCCTCGGGGCCCAGCCTACCGAAAAAAGGATGGCCTTCAGCTACCACGGTGTTCAGAAAACGATGGACGTTACCTTCGACCGGACAATGGTCGACATCATGGACGGTTACCCCTTCATCCATGAATACGCCTACCTGGAAACCCCACTCTCCTCCACCCTCCGTAACAGCCTGTTGCCCCAGCTGCGCCGCTACCTCGAACCACTCAACGAAGAACAGCGCATCGAGCTGCTCGTCAGTTTCACCCGCTCGGCTTTCAACTACAAAGAAGACAACGAAAATTTCGGACACTCCAAACCAATGGTGCCCGAAGAATTATTCGGGTACAGCTTTTCCGATTGCGAAGACCGCTCTGCCCTCTTCTTCGCCCTTGTCCGTGACCTGCTTAATCTCCCCATGGCTGTCATCGCCTACGACGATCACCTGACCATCGCCGTCGGTAGCGATAACATCAAAGGGGATGCTTTCGATTACAACGGCCAGCGCTACGTCTTTTGCGACCCTACCGGCCCCAAGAATTCCAGCCGCATCGGAGAGATTCCTCCCGGCTACGAAAATAAAAGTTTTCAGGTAATCGGCACCTACAAATAGTTGATTAACAAGCAATACTGCCGGCCTGGTGACTATTTCGTTCCGGTTCGCGTCCAAATGTTACTTTTGCGCGCCTTGGGCTGGAAAACAAATTACCGCCCTACGGCTTAATCTAAGTAAAAACAAAAATAACGCGTTAGTATGTATTGGACTCTAGAACTTGCTTCCCACCTGGAAGACGCCCCCTGGCCGGCAACCCGGGATGAATTAATTGATTATGCCATCCGCTCCGGATCTCCCCTGGAAGTGATCGAAAACCTCCAGGCCATGGAAGACGAAGGGGAAACCTACGAGATCATCGACGACATCTGGCCGGATTACCCTCGTAAAGATGACTTCCTCTTCAATGAAGATGAATACTAAGGTCTGACGGACCTGCTCGATCAAGTAAAAAAGCCGGTGACGCAAGTCACCGGCTTTTTTGCGTGTACCGTCGAGGTGATTAGCTCACAGTTTATGCAGGCTACACGGCAACTTGCAAGCTGTAAGCTGTAAGCTAGAAATCCCTCAGCTTCCGCTTGGTGGCTTCAATCTGCTCGATTTGGGCTTCGATTTCGCGGCGTTTGTTGTCCTGGTCACCCAGATTGGTCTCGATGTCGGCACGGGCTTTCTCAATGGCGCGCTCGGCTTCGACGATGTCGTTTTCGAGTTTCTCCTTCTCCTTAGTCACCCGTTCCAGTTCTTTTTCCATGTCTTTGAGGGTTTTCTCCTCTTCTTCGATCTGCATTTCTATCTGGGTGCGGCTGACGGCCAGGGCGTAGCGCATCAGCATCTTTTCTGCTTCGAGGTAGCGGCCGCTGCCGAGTTCGGGGCTAAGGTAGCCGTCGGTCGTGGCGATCCAGACGATCAGCTCGCTGCCGCCGCCGGAGGTCCGAACCATGCTATACATATCGACATTACCGCCAGCACTGACGCCGGGGATGGAGAAGTTGAGCGACTGCTGCTCACCTTTGGTTTTCTTGACTTTCTTGGTCCTGACCTCGTAGTTTTCCTTCAACCAGTCCGGCCAGAGTTTGGAGACGAGCTTCTCGTCGGCCGTGGGTAGTTCCAGAATGAGGGCGTCGTTGGAGCCGCGGCTCATGCTCATCCGCTGGCTGGATACCTGGGCGGAAAGGATGTTGCTACCGGCGAAGACCAGCAGGAAGAGGAAAGATAGGGAGAAGAGTAGGTCTTTTAATGGCATGGTTGCATTTATTTATTGGTTTAGACGGTTCGATTATTGTTGGTCACTAAGGTAGGGAAAAGGCGTGTATATCATAATGTTTGTTGCCTGGTAGGCTGGAGTGCCATTGACCTCCGAGGAGATGTCTATAAAAATATTGTCATGAGGGCTCACGCCTACACTGCTATAGATGGCCCCAAAAAAAGTTAGGGTGGGTACACGGCGGTACATTGAGAACGGCTGCTTATGTATAGCATTATAGCCTCACGCCTAGTCCGTATTCCAGCCAGGAAGCCTTCCGCTCACCAACTCTCTACCGGGAAGAGCAACACAATTCGGGTTCCGGCAGCCTCGCCAGCCAGGTCGGTCAGGTCTTCCACTTCCAGGCGACCGGTCATGGCTTTGAGGCGCTGGCGGGTGACGTCAAGGGCGACGAATTGGTGGGTGCCGGGGCGCCGTCTTGGGTGATGGTGGTAAGGCTTTGGCCGCGCGTCGGGTCATCCAGCACCGGGCGTTGAAAGCCGGTGGAATCGTAGTATTGAATGCCGTTGCGGCCGATCCATAGCCGGTTTGGGGTGGGGTAGAGGGCGGTGATTTGGCGATCGTCACTACCTTCGTCGCTTGGGAAATGGCGCAGGCCGGTGGGCAAGAGCCGGACGAGGCCCGCATCGGTACCTAACCAGCGTCTTTTTTGGCGGTCGGTCAGTTGGGCGCGAACGCGGGTGCCGGGGAGTTGGGAAAGCGCAAGGGGAGGTGGCGATGTATTCTTTGCTTCTTCAACTTTTATGGCACCTGCGGCCGCGCCCTAAAAGGTGTCTGCCCCCGAAGTAAGCACGGCCGTTCCTGTTTTGGTCAGCACGTAAACGTCCCCATCTTCGTCCGCCTGCAACGCCACGACGAAGTTGTCGGCCAGCCCTTCCACCCTGGTGTAGGCCCGGAAAGTCTTACCGTCAAAACTAGCCAAGCCGCCGCCGTCGGTGCCGACCCAGAGCAAGCCGGTGCGGTCCTGCGCCAGGGCCGTGACGTCGTTGGCGGGCAAGCCATCAGCCACCGTCCAGGTCAGGACGGCGAAGGGCTGGGCCGGAAGCATACTGGCGATCAGGAACAGAAAGAAGATCAGGGGGTGGCGCACAGTGGAAAGATAGTGCAGCTTTACGGCTTGCAGCTTGGCCGTGTATCATGCAGGACGGGCAAGCTGCAAGCGATTAAAGCTTCCTTCCCCCAACCACTTTTCCCGAAACGTCTTTATTGCGTAGTCTTTTGAGCGGAATCATCAGGCTGGCGTAAGCGTCGGCGGCGTTGACCCGCCATTGTTTGCCAGCGTAAGAGACGGAGCCACTGCGGCGGTCCCAGTCGGCAGCCCTGATGACGTAGCGGTTGCCAGCTTTGGGGTTGGGGCCGAAGACGAGGAAGTTGTCGTTCGTTTTTTCGAAGCTGACGGCCATACGCTGTGCCTTGGGCTCGAAGACGAAAACGCCGGGGGTGTTGCGCCTGAAGACGATCTGTTCGACCTCCCGGCCGTCGATGATTTTTACCTGGCCGTTACGAATTTCGGAGTTGCCGTTGCGCAGCTCGCGAACCAGCACGAGGTCTTCGGAAAGATAAAACTGAATGCGTTTGAGTTCGTCCTGCGTCCAGTTCTGATCATCAACCAGGCGTTGGGTCAGGGGGCTGAGCCTGGGGCCACAGCTGGAAAAGAGAATGATCAGTAGGGCGAGGGGGAAAAGTAATCTGTTCATGTTGCGGAATTGAATATTTGTCGATATTGACGCCGGAAAAGGCGATCAGGTCTGTTGGTCGACCGGTTTTAAAGAGATTTTAACGCATGGTACGGTCGGGTAAGATGGCGTAACAAATTTTGTTTTTGTTGCCATTAAGTCAATGATAACACTTGTCTTAAAGTCTTTTAACGAGCGGTGTGCAATTCCATTCCGAACTTTGACGCTTCAAACCCAGGACTTCACCCTTTCATCTCTTTTAGCCATGACACGCAAATTCTTTTTCTCCTTCGCCGCACTATTCTTTTTCTCCGCGGGCCTGTTCGCCCAGGTTGATTTCGGGCTCAAGGCTGGCCTGGCCACCGGAGCCCTGCAGGGGGAGCGGTTCGATCTGAGCCAGACGGGCCGCGATAACCTGAGCCTGGTGCTCTCCGACGCAAGTTACGGCTTCCAGATTGGGGCACTGCTACGGGTGCCCTTCTCTGATCGCTTTGGCCTGCAGACCGAGGTGACCTTCAATACTTCCACTACGGAGTTTCGCTTCGACGACCCGAACGCCAACATCACCCAGGTTTTCCGCGAGCGCTACAATAACCTCAACGTTCCCCTGCTCGCCAGCTGGAGCCTTGCTTTCCTGCGCTTCAACGCTGGCCCGGTTGGCCACTTCTTTGTCTCCAGTAGCAGTGATCTGCGCGATGCCGAGGGCCGCGAACGGGTGTTTGACAGTTTCAACCTGGGCTACGCCGTCGGGGCTTCTGCCGATATTGGCCCCATCACGCTAGACTTGCGCTACGACGGAAACTTCAGCAGGTACGGCGAAGACTTTATGATCGCTGGCGAGACTTTTCGGGTGGACCAGGCGGCCCGGCGCTGGGTAGGGACGGTGGCCTACCGGTTCTGATCAGTAGTGTAGTCTGGTAGTTGTGTGGTTGCGTAGGCTACCGCACCTTGGAGGTCAGACATTGCTACCGCACAAGATGTGCGCTATCAGGTTAAAGGAATCATGACCAGCTTGCGATGATGCCCTGGTTTTATAGCATGGACTTGACGATCGCTACGGATTCACGTTCGCGAACTGCTGAGGATTCTTGTCCATATAAGAGAGCAGTTTACCTACTTCTTCAGAGGCGTTCATGTAACTATCCAGCGTCATTTGATCAATGTAACCTTCTCCAAAGGCAAACGGCAACCAGTTTTGGGTCTCGTAGTTCTCGCCCATGGCGTCCGTCAACTTGGCCGTAAAGTGTTTAGGGTAACGTCGCTTTGCATAACCCTCGGCCAGATTAGAGCAGACCGAGCGCGAGGCACGCTTAATTTGGTCGGTCAGAACGAATTGTTCTTCCGGCGGAAATTTTGCCTTTGACATTTTGGAAATTGAAATCGCTAGTTGAAAGCCTTTCTTCCAAGCCAGCCATTTCATGAAATTAGATTTCGCCATTACTTCAGTCGTTTCGGCACAATCTCGTGGAAGCACTGCTTCTCTGTCGTTCTTTAAACGAATACTTGCGCTTAAATGCGTTCAAAGACGAATAATAGCGGTACCTCCAACACCTCCAAAATGCGGTAGCCTACATAACCACACAACTACCAGACTACATTACTATCACTCCTCCAGGTCAAAAATATTATCATTTTCCCCCTTGTCCACGTTATCGCGCAGGCGATCCATGGCGTCGACTGATTTATCGTAGAAGTCGCGGAAGACGGGGTAGAGGTCTTTCGTCCGTTCCCAAACGACGGTGCGAATCTGGCTGAGCGGCTTGTAGGTGATGCTGGTCGCCCGCAGCTCGTCGGTGATGATGCGGCTCTGGTCGCCGAAAAAGACGAGGCCGGAGAAGATGAAGGTGAAGAAAAGCCCGGACAGTACCCCGCCCAGAATCTGGTTGATGAAGTTGACGTTGATCGTTTCCAGGAAGCTGGTCATCCCCTTCGCCACGATGCGGAAGAAGATGAGCGTCAGCACGAAGACCAGTACGACACCTAGCAGGAAAGCCCCCACCGTTGTCACCGCTGGCGCCCAGCCGTAGATCATATCCCCGAGAATGGGGCCGAACTTCATCGCCGCCAGCACGCCAAAGACGTAACTGGCTAGCGTAAGGACCGTTGAAATAATACCCTTGCTGTAGCCCACCCAGAAGCCGTAGGCCAGGAAAATGAGGCAGATGATGTCGATTACCATAGCTGCAAAGTTACGACCTGTGGCGGCAGCGCACGTGGGGTGCAGTAGGGCGTTCTACGTAAGGCGGCGAATTATCGACGTAGGCAATGCTTTTCCAGTCTGAAGTCTGCGGGTCTGAAGTCTTAAGCAGGGTACACCAGTCCCTAAAGACTTCAGATTCGCAGACTTCAGACTAAATAACCCCGTCAAACTGTAAAACCGCCCACCAAAGCTATACCCCCCCCCGCCTTTTCCGTTTCTTTGTGGCTGCTAAATCGATTTAACCTCCAAAGAAAACTACCCTCAAATGATCAGAGTTCTTGCCAACGACGGCATCGCCGCCAACGGAAAAGCCCAGCTCGAAGCCGCCGGCTTCGAAGTCGTTACCGACCACATCCCCCAGGAAGAGCTGATGACTAAACTCAATGACTTCGACGTCATCTGCGTCCGCTCCGCCACCAAGGTGCGCCAGGCCCTGATCGACGCCAGCCCGAACCTCAAAGTCATTTGCCGGGGTGGTGTCGGTATCGATAACATCGACCACGAGTACGCCCTGACGAAGGGCATCCCGACTTACAACACCCCCGCAGCCTCCAGCGGCAGCGTGGCCGAGCTGGTCTTCGCCCACTTCTTCGGCCTGAGCCGCGACGTGCAGCGCTCCAACAACGAAATGCGGCAGCAAAGCGGTGATTTCAATAAACTGAAGAAAGCTTACGCTAACGGCCAGCAATTGCGCGGTCGTACGCTCGGCATCCTCGGTTTCGGTCGCATCGGCGTCGAAGCTGCCCGCATCGGCATCGGCCTGGGTATGAAGGTGCTGCCCGTCGATCTGGTGAAGGAAAGTGAAGCCATCAAGCTCGACCTGATGGGCCAGCAGGTAACCGTCAATGTCCCCGTCGTTAGCATGGACAAGATGCTCGCCGAAGCCGACTACATCACCATCCATGTTCCCGGCGGCAACCTCATCGGCGAGGCCGAGCTGGCCAAGATGAAGGAAGGTGTGATCCTGGCCAACACCAGCCGCGGCGGCGTCATTAACGAAGATGCCCTGCTCGCCGCCCTCGCCTCCGGTAAGGTCCGTGGTGCCGCCCTCGACGTCTTTATCGGCGAGCCCAACCCCCGCCGTGACCTGCTCGAAAACCCCAAACTCAGCGTGACGCCCCACATCGGCGCGGCCACCGGCGAAGCCCAGGACAACATCGGTACCGAGCTGGCCGACCAGATTATCGCCCACTTCAAGGAGTAAGGAATCTCAGCGTTCAAGCATAAAAAAAGTCAGATACCTCCTCGGAAGTATCTGGCTTTTTTAACTTTTGCAAGCTACCTAGTTCCCTTTCTTCTTTCGCTTGGCTTTCTGCTTGACCGTTTTAGCGGCTGCTTTGACGGCTTCTTTTGCTGCCTTGTCAGTGTCTTTTTTAGCTGCTCCCGCTTCTTATCGGTCATGTTTGATTTGTTGCCGATTTCCGTGCGCATGGCGCGGATCTCGTCGAGGATGCTTTGGGTGCTTTCCTTCATTTCCTGGCGGAGTGCTTCTTTGTCCACCGTGCGGGATTTTTCGGCGGCTTCCTGCTTATCGGACAGTTCCTGAACGGTACCGCGCAGTTCGGCGAGTTGCCGTTCCATGGCGTTGATCCGGGCGGTGTCTTGGGGGCTTTGCGTGATACCATAATCCGTTTCGTACGCACCGTCGGGCATTATTTCCAGCGGCATGGCGGGCATACCGTAGTTCCGGCCTTCAAATATCTCTTCGATGAGCCCTTCAAATTCGGCGGGGGTAAAAGTGAGGCGGCTCACGGGTGGGGCGGGGGTGCCGTCGGTATTTCGGCCATGGAAAAGGCTATTATTTTGTGGCGGGGCCGCCGGTGCAGAGAAGGTGGATGGAGCAGGCTTGGTCGGCTCGGCGATCTTGGCTTGCGTCGCGATGCTGTCCTGAGCCACCGTGGCGATGGTTGCTTCCAGTTCCGCCTCCCGGCTTTCCAGCTCGGTGACAAGAGCCTCCGTGCGGGTGATGGCGGACGGCAGGCTGTCGATAGCCACCGTATCGCGCTGGGCGGCGGCCTGCTTTAGCTCCTTCTTCAAGGTGTAGGTCTTGCCTTCGTAGTCGTTGCGGAGCCGTTTGGTGGCTTCGGCGTTGCGGCGGGCCTGGTCGGCCAGGGCAGTTTGTTGCTCCAGGGTGGCGATGGCTTGCTGACGTTGCAGGTCCTGCTGGGCTACGCTGGTAAACATGGCGTCGGGCCGCCTGGCTTTCTTTCCGAAGGCCAGGTTGAGGCCTACGCTCCGCTGGTTGCTGGTAATTATTTCTTCGGTAGCCTGAAGGCTTTCCAGGTCCTGGCCGCTGGTCAGCAGGAGTTTGTAGTTACCCGTCAGGCGGAAGCTGCGGCTCAGGTTAAGACTAGTGGACCAACCCGCAAGTTATATTACATCCAAGTCTCGCTATTGCGGCTCCTGGCTGCGTTACGAAAATCCTCATGCAGCTAAGGTTGCACTCCGGTTTTCGCGCCTTGCCAGGAACCACAATAGCTTCGACTTAAGGCAACGAAACTTACGGTTTGGACCACTAGCCTCCAGGCCACCGCTGGCGAAGGGCTGGCTAACTGCATCACCGGTGCCGTTTCGGCCCTGGCAACCGTCTTGTGTATCAATGTAACCGCCGCCAAGGGGAACGAAGGGAGAGGGAGTGGAGGTTCTGCTGGCTAATCTGACTGCTGGTGGGGCTGCTGCTGCGCTGAATGATGGTGTCGGCGTGGGAGGGTGGGGCCGTCGCTGGCGTTTTCGGTGCCGGGTACATGGAAGGAGCCGGGTACTGGGCGAGCAACTCCCGAAGTAGTGTTTCCTGGGTGTCCATCCGCTGGTGGAGGTCCGTTTACTCGTCG
>Ga0136553_1000869_pt1 | contig 10091 bp, 7 predicted proteins | sample AntRauTorckE5430_FD_101384 | JGI IMG/M metagenome (GOLD analysis project Ga0136553, IMG submission 101384) | Saline lake microbial communities from Rauer Islands, Antarctica - Metagenome Torckler E5 #430 | ecosystem: Environmental > Aquatic > Non-marine Saline and Alkaline > Saline | place... | reverse complement strand
CTTGACGGCTCCGCGTCAAACTGAAAATTCACGCTCCGAGGTCCTAAGCTCGCCGCAAAGGACTATGTAAGGACCTCGTAGCGTTGCGATCAACGGAATTGCGAAGTAATTTTGTTGAGCGTAACGCTACGAGCGTCCAGTTCGCCAGTTTTAGCCCATGATTCGCATTAATTAGTTGATTTAAAGTTTGATCGTAAGGCGCGCAAGAAAATACGGCCCGATTATCCAGACGCTAGCCCAGCAGCAAGGTCACTTCGTTTGGCGGGGCAAATGTGGGGCGTTTCTGTTGGTTGGAGCAGGAAAGGAAGGCTTCCTTTGCTTAAGAGCGTGTTTAAATTTTGCCGAACTGAGCGTCAATGAATTACGGTTCTAGCTAGACGAAAATTTACTTGCCTAGCGGGTTACGGAAGTCAATTTTCGTACAGCAATTCCCCATATGGCCATTTGCAGGGGCAATCCCTTGCAATCGCCCGCTACAAATGGCCATATGGGGAATTGCTGACTTTCGTGATGCCAGGTATCCGTTCAAAAAGTGATGGGGCGAACTGCCTGTATCCACATTTTCAAAAACACATCTTGTAGAAAATGGGGAAGTTGAATTTTACTGGAGCAGAAGCGAGCTATTGTCCCCCACTGCTTTTTGAACGGATACACACCAGGTTCTTAAGGCATTGGCACTCAGGAAGGCGGAAATTTAAACAGGCTCTAAGTAAGGGGCTCAGTAAAGCCGGGAAACAAACGTTGCTGCTCCGTTGCCTATCCCTTCTGAGGGGGTGGCAGGGCTGGGCCTTTATCCCGCCGGGTATGAATTTCCATGCCTTCCGACAGTACTTTGCTGTAAGGAATGACGTACTCACTTTCTTCGGTGGTGGAGCGCAGGATAATGTCGTAGTTATTGATGGTGACCACTTCGCCGCGCTTTCCGCCGCCGGTCACCTTGTCACCAATGTAAAATTTATCGCGGCTATAAAAACCAGCCAGCAAACTGGTCATGACCTCCTTACTCGCCAGGCCGTAACCGATGGCGAAAGCACCGGCGACACCCGCCAGGATGATTGACACATTGTCTTCCATGAACTCCGTCTGCAACTTCGCCTGCCGCAGGGCGATCAGGATGATGTTGAGCATAATGAAGTAGAAGACGATGTTGGCGATCAGCTTTCCTGAGCTAATGCCCAAAGAGCGGCAAGTAGTAGCAATCAGCTTTTTAGCGGCATCAGCAATAAAGATGCCAACAACCAGCACCAGGAAAGCCACTATCCCGTTAGGAATGTATTCGATCAGATCTTTCAACAGATCGGAGATGATTCTCAAGCCCATGGCCTCCACGGCGGCCATCGCGAAGATGATCAGAATGAAGTAGCAGGTCGTTGTGGCGATGAGGGTGCTGGGGACCAGGTCAAAATTAGATCGCTCGAACATCTCGATCGACATCAGGCGGTCGGCCAGGCGGTCGGCCCCTACAACGCCAATTAGCCGTTGGATCAACTTGCGCATGATCTTGGCCAGGATTATTCCTACGGTGAGAATGACCAGACCCTTGATGATGGCGGGAATAACGTTCAGCAGTTGTAACGCCTGATGTTGTAAAGCTTCAAAAATTGATTCCATGATTGTTCTTAGCGTGTAATATCTTCATCATTATTCGCGCCCGGCGGGCGCGGGGGCGTATCGCCGCCGGACGGGTCAGCTTCCTGCACCGTCAGATACACATCTTCAGCGTCAATGGTGTCGCCGCCCATCATTACGGTCACCGTATCGGAAAGGCGGGGAAAAAAATGCTCGAAAATGTCACTGATAAGACGCACGGTGTTCAGGCGCGAGGCTACATGATGACGGACGTCATCCTGATAAACCCGAACAAATTTGTTCGCGTCCTCTTCCTGGAGTTGCAAAAAACTATTCATCGTTCGGGTTTAGCGCCAGGGAAAAGCGCTTCATGTTTTCGCTTGGCTTTTTCTTTAGCTCTCTTAAGTTGCATTTTAACGGTAGAATCATTTTTTCCCAGCATTTTTGCGATCTCTCTGATCTTTACCCCGTCTTTGTACTTCATCAGCAAAAGCGTACGGTCGGCTTCGCTGATCTCTCGCAAAACCACCCGCAATTCGTTTACTTTCGTGGTGGTCAGTGCTTCGTCGGATACTTCTTCTACTTCCACATCCGGTGGGTTTTCGACCTCATCGGCAAAAATGTCGCGGCTACGCTTTTCCTTTCGGATCAAGTCGATGCAGTAGTTATAAGTAATCGAATAAACCCAGGTGGAGAACTTGGACTGGCCTCCAAATTTACCGAGGCTGAGAAATATTTTAGTAAATATTTCCTGGGTAGCATCCTTGGCGGTTGCCTCCTTCTTCAACATCGTTAGTGCTTTGCCGTAAATCTTACTGGCGTAGCGGTCGTGAAGCAGGCGGAAGCAAATTCCGTTTCTCTTTTCACGATAAGCAGTGATGATATCCAGGTCCTCCATCTCGGGAGTACAGCTTCCGTGAGCAGCGGCACGTGACATTCAGTATTTTTCAATGGATCGCCAAACGGGGGTATTAACAATCGTTATGGAGACGTTAAGAACTTGATGCAGTCACCCAGGATAGCCATGATATTGACTTTCACGGAAAGATCGGTGGCTAAATGCCCTTAAACGGGTGTAAGCGGGAGGAACGAACAACAAAAAGTCAAGTTTTGCTAGTTTTTATTTCCTCGGTGTACTATTTGCCGTGATGACCGCCATGCCGACTTCAGCCACTACTCCCCCACCGTCCGTGCCACCCGGGCGGAGGCACCTACGTTGAAGAAGCCAAGAACGGCTTCGTTCGTTTCCAGATTAAATATATTACTTGGAGAGTTGGAAACGGGAAGGTCGAAAAGACCACTCTGTCCGTTATTGATTTGCTCGTCGACAATACGGAGGAAAAGGTAAGCCTCCTGGCTCAGCCCGATGATCTCAACGGCCATCCGGTCACCATTCACGAGCGGGACGAGCCCACCATCCGCATCCTCCTTATTGATGCTGAAGCGGAGGGGGAAGATCAGGGTGATGCCGTCATTGTTGTTGCCGGGGCTGAAGGTGGCGTCGAAAGCGACGTTCAGTTCGCCCGGCTCAAGTAGCAGGGTGTCGTTCAGGGTGGAGCGAATGAGGTAAGCATCCCCCACGCCAACCTGATCGCGGGCGTAGATCTGGGCGTAGATCCCCTCCTCCAGACCCAGAGATTCTTCCTCGAACTGAAAGCTGAGCGAATCAATGATGGCGGTGCGGGCCATGGTGGTCACCGCCCCGTATTGCTCGTCTCCGCGCTGAATGCCGAGGCCGAATTCGGTGCCTATTTCGCCCAGGGTTTCATCGGGGGAAGTGGGCGTCCAAACGTAGCGGCCTTCCCCTTCGTACTCGAAGATGAAACAGCTGGTGGTCGGCAGCCCGTCGACGGTTTGGCAGACGGCCACCTGAGCGTCTGCCACCGGGTCGGGCAGGCGGTTCGAGTAATAATCCTGGCTTTCGGTCAGGATGATGGTCTGGGCCTCGGGCAGGTCGTTCAACCAGGCCTCGACGACCAGCTCGGGGGCCTGGAAGCGAGAGTCAAGGGTGATGGGGTCTTCACAGCTGTAAAGCAATAAGGTGGCAAGGGTAAAAAGACCGGGAATGATATATTTCATGGCGGAATATTTTTTTTGGCGGGGACGCAGGTGCAAAGGGGGTGGATGAAGCATGGTTGTTCAACCTTCTTTGCACCGGCGGCCGCGCCCTTCGTGTTTTGAGTTCACACCTCCAATGAACTTGCGGCCGACGGCGTCAGGCCAACGATGCATCGGAGAAGCAACCTAAAACAGCTTACTTAAATTTGAAGTTGTAGCTGATACTGGGAATAATGCTACCGATCACGCTAAGCTGGTTGGCCTCGGTCATGATCGGTTGGCCAAGAACGGGGCGGCCCTCACTCTGGGTGCCCGCTACCGTCAGTGCGTTACGGCGCCCGTAGAGGTTGTACACGCCGAAAATCCACTGGCCCTTCCAGCGTTTGTTGGCATTTTCCTTCTTCGGGTTGAGGGTAATGGATACGTCGAGGCGGTGATAGTCAGGCACGCGGAAGTTGTTGCGCCCGCCGCCCTCATTTTCGGGGATGAAGTAGCCGAGCTGGTAGTAACCAGCGCTGGCCAGGGTAACCGGCGTGCCGGTATTGTACACGAAGGTCGCACTCAACGAGGCCCGCTCGCTCAGGTCGTAAAAGCCGGTGAGGTTGAAGTTGTGCGTCTGGTCGAAGCGGCTCGGGTAATACTCGTTGCTGTTCACGCCGGGGGTCCGGCGCTCGGTCTTTGCCAGTGTATAGCTGATCCAACCGTTCAGGCGGCCCTTGACTTTCTTGAGTTGAAACTCGGTGCCGTACGCCCGTCCCTCACCGACCAACGTTTGACCTTCGACGAGTTCGTTGAGCACCAGGTCAGCCCCATCGACGAAGTCCAACAACTGCTTAAAGTCTTTGTAGTAGAGTTCCAGACTACCCTCATAGGTATTGTCCTTGAAGTTGCGGAAATAACCAACGGCCACCTGGTCGGCCAGTTGGGGGTCAATGTTGTTGGTGCTCGGCGTCCAGATGTCGAGCGGGATGGAAGCCGTGGTGTTGCTCAGCAAGTGGATGTACTGGGTGGTGCGCATGTAGCTGGCCTTGACGGAGCTGCTGCCGCCAAGCTGGTACTGCAAGGACAGGCGAGGCTCGAGGTTAAACCAATCTTTGACGACTTCGCCCCGCTCCGTCTCCGTAACACTTTCGAGCGGCCGGGCAAAACCTTCGCGGGGGGCTTCGCCAAATTCGTAAACCGGCCGGCCGCCCAGGTAGGCAAAGTGGCTCAGCCGCAAACCGTAGTTGAGCTTCAGGCGACCATCGAAAATGCTCAGCTCGTTCTCCGCGAAAATACTGCTTTCAATGGCCCACTGGTTGTTGATGCTGATGTCAACCTCGGAACCGTCGCTGACCGCAATGGCGTTGGCAGGCTCAAAGCGGTAATAGATACCCTGACCGCCGAAGCGGATGACGTTGTCGGGCGTAACGAAGTAGCTGAACTCCGGCTTGGCACTGAAGTTGACGATGCTCGCATCCCAGTCAAAAGAATCCTCCTCCGGGTCGTCACCGAAGTTGATGGCATAATCGTAGTCGGAGTAGTACAGCGTCAGGTTGCTGAACAGCTTATCGTTAAACAAGTGGTTCCAGCGCAGCGTACCGGTGGTATTTCCCCAGCTAAAGCCCGCCTGATCGCCCGGCGCAAAGACATCCCGCCCAAGGTAACCACTCAGGAAAATCTGATCCTTGTCGCTGAAACGATAGTTGGTCTTCAGCGTCAGGTCGTAGAAGTTAAGCTTCGTACCCGACAGGTTATCGCCCAGAAAGGGCGCGGCCAGCACGTCGATATAAGAGCGACGACCAGCCAGCAGAAAACTGGATTTGTCCTTCACGATCGGAGCTTCCACACTCAGCCGGCTGAAAATGGTACCAATACCACCCTGCATCTCGAACTGCTTGGAGTTGCCCTCCTTCATCCGCACGTCGAGGATGGACGACAACCGACCACCGTAACGGGCCGGAATACCGCCTTTATACAGTTTGACCCCCTTGACCGCATCCGGGTTGAAGACCGAGAAAAAACCGAACAGGTGACTGGAGTTGAAGACCGGAGCCTCGTCCAGGATCACCAAGTTCTGATCGATCGAGCCGCCACGGACGTTGAAGCCGGCCGCACCCTCCCCCACCGAAGTGACGCCAGGCAACAGCTGAATACTACGCAGTACGTCGACTTCGCCGAGCAGGGCGGGCAAACGTTCAATCGTCGACATCTGAAGGTTTTCTACCGACATCTGCACTTCGCGAACGTTGTTATCTTCTTCCTCGGCCGTAACGACGATCTCCATCAACTGACTGCCAGCTTCGTCAAGCTCGAAATCCACGGTTAGGTTACCAATCAGTTCCAGCTCCTTACGCCGATCGCTGTAGCCCAGGTAGCTGGCCACAACGGTGTAGCTGCCAGAGTCGACCGTCAGGGAGTAGAAGCCATATTCGTTGGTGGACGTGCCCGTGGACGTGCCGTTCAGGTAAACCGTGGCACCGATCAGGGTTTCGCCGTTGCTGGCGTCTTTGACGTAGCCCTTGATGGTCACCCGATCCTGGGCAGATAAGCTGGCGAGATAGCCGAAGATTAGTAGGGCGGTATAAAAAAATCTATGCATACGTATAAGTTGCTTTGGGGAGGCCGGTCTGTTTCTGGCACTTTACCCTAACTATACGTTTTGGGATCAGTTTTTGATGGCTGAAGGGGTGTTAAAAGTTGGTCTGATATGAAAATGAAGGTTTTGCGCTTCGTGCGTAGTCCCCTCCCCCAACCCGTTCGCTGCCTTCGGCAGTCCCCGAAAGTTAATGCCCGACTAAAGTCGGTGCTGGGTTACCAAGCTCTTCGAGCTACGAAAGTGTGCGCGTGTAACAGATCACAGGGGTAGAGAGAAAATGGCACTCAATTTACAATAGATAGATGCACGCTCGTCCTATGATTTTGCGCGGCTAAGGCCGCGTTACGTTCGGACCAGGAGCCTCAACCCACGCAAAACCTGCAATTTGTTGTACACACGCTTCCATCAGACAAGACAGTGCTTGTCATGCCAACTGATCTTTAGCTCAAGGAAGCATCGGCTCCCTCCCCTTTGGGAAGGGTTGGAGAGGGAGCACTACCCATTCTTCTCCAACCACTCCACGAATAGCCGCATTCCGAAGCCGGTCGCCTGCCGGTCTTTGGCGTACGGGCCAGCTTTTATCGCCACCCCCGCAATGTCGAAGTGAACGAAGGCCGGGTGCTCGCTGGTAAAGAACTCCAGAAATTTGAAAGCGTCGATCGCCCCGTTTACCGGCCGACCGGAATAATTTTTGATGTCTGCCACGTCGGAGTCGAGTCCGGGTAGGTACTCATCCCAGGCGGGGAGGGGCCAGACGCGTTCCCCGCAGGCGTCACCGGCCTTGCGGAAAGTGGCGACCAGGTCTTCGTTCTTACTCATCACCGCCGCGCATTCGTAGCCGAAGGTGCGGACCGCACTGCCGGTCAGGGTAGCGATGTCGATCAGCGTTTTGGGTTTGTAGTGCTTCATGGCGTAGCTCAGCCCGTCGCACATGACCAGGCGGCCCTCGGCGTCAGTGTCGATGATCTCGATCGTTTTACCGGAGTGACTCGTAATCACGTCGGAGGGTTTATAGCTCAGCGCATCGACGGAGTTGTCCGTACTCGGAACGATGCCGACGAGGTGGACGGGTAGTTCCAGGCGTGCGGCCGCCTCCATGGCCCCAAAGGTGGCGGCCGCGCCGCCCATATCGGACTTCATCAGGTGAAGGTTCGCACTACCCTTGATGGATACGCCACCGGTGTCGAAGGTGATGCCCTTGCCGATGATGACGGTCGGGCCTGTCTTCTTCGGCGCGCCCTTTCCTTTGTACTCCATGATGATGAAACGGGCCTCGTCTTCACTACCGCGGTTGACGGCCAGCAGGGCACCGAGGCCTTCTTTCTCGCAGGCTTTCTTGTCCAGCACCTTCACTTTATACCCCGTCGCCTTGCCGGAGGTCTTGGCCCAGGCGGCGAGATCCTGTGGTCGTTTCTTGTTGGCCGGTGCGTCGACCAGGGCCATGATGCGCAGCTGCGTCTCGGCCAGTTCCGTTTCGCGGCGGATGGCGGCGCGGCCTTTTTTGCTACCGATGCCGGTGCTGATCGTCATCTTATCGCTCGCCAGTGGGTGTTTCGTCGACTCGCTCTTCCAGCGGCCCGGGCGGTAAGTACCCAACAGGAGGCCACCGACAAAGGCGGCAACCAGGGCGTGATCGGCCGGGGCGTTAATAAATTCTACCTCGTGGTGAAACTGCTTGCGTTCCTTGTGGCTGAGCCCGTGGGCCAGTTCCCGAACTTTTGCTGCCGTAGTCTCATCGGTCAGGCGGACGATAAATCCGTTAGGCTCGGCGGTGCGCAAGTAGTTACCCGTGGTTACAATTCCTTCGAGTTCTGTGGCTTCACTGGTAAGGAAGCGGATAGTGGTGGTGATGTTTTGCTGCATGGTTAAAGTAAAGGTAAGTAGGAAATAGGGTGATAAAAATTCACGGTAAAGCAACAATCGCTAGAAATCGCTCGTCGGCCGAGGCGGGAAGAACGACCTGACTCGTCCGCCGAGTAATTTCGGAGCCTTGGGTACTGATCGGCCGACCGCGCAGCAGCCCCGCAAAGAGTCAGCGCTATCGCTGCTTACTTTGGCCCCCCTTCACCCCAAAGATGCGGGCGGACGCGCTAAAACCGTAGCCAACCATCAAATTTTTATCACCCTAAGTCGGAAGTCTAAAGTCTTTTGGTCTCAAGCGTCGGGGTTTTCACAATAAAGACTTTTCGACTTCAAGACTACGCTACCTTAAGCCCCGCGCCTTCAGATTCGCCACGTACACCGCAATATTACGCCCGTGGCCAGCCAGCGTTTCGGCAAAATTATGGAGCCCGGAATTATCTCCCTTCGCGCACATGTACACGTAGTCGTGGCTTTCGGGGTTCAGTACGGCTTCGATGGCGCTGATCTCCGGCATAGCGATGGGACCGGGTGGCAGGCCGTAATTAGTGTACGTATTATAAGGATGTTGCGTTTGGATGTGTTCGTACAGGACACGCTTGATGCCAAAAGACCGGGTGGCGAAAACGGCCGTCGGGTCAGATTGCAACATGATGCCTTGCTTCAGCCGGTTGAAATAAAGCCCGGCGATGCGGGACTGCTCGGAGCGGGCGAGGCTTTCGCTGTGGACAATGCTGGCCAGGGTGTAGGCTTTGGCGGGGGTGAGGCCTCGGGCTTTGGCTTTAGCAGTCCGTTCTTCGTTCCAGTAGCGGTCGTGTTCCTTGATCATCCGGTCCATGAACTGCCGGGGCGTCGCGTCCCAGTACATCTCGTAGGTGTTGGGGATGAAGAGGGTCTGGAGGGTTTCGGTGGTATAGCCGATGCTTTTGAGGTAGTCCTCATCCTGAAATAACTGGACGAAGGCGAGGCTGTCGGCCTCCAGGAAACGGGCGGCCTTGGCGGCAACATTTATCGGTTCCCGTTCGACGGTGAGAACAACTTTTACCGTCTCGCGGCTGCCCGCCCTCAGTTTACGAATCAGACCGATCATTGAGGTGCCGGGTTTGAAGCGGAAGCGGCCGGCGCGCATTTCATCGCGTTTCCAGCCCATCTGTTCGGCCAGCGGGTCGAAGATGGCGCGGTTGGGCGTGATGCCGGCGGTGGCCAGGGTATCCATCGTTTGCTCGTAGGTCGCCCCGGTGGGGATAGTGACAGAGACACCCTCCCCTTTGGGCACAAGCGGATCGACTACCAGGACATAACAGAGGTAAGCACCGACAGCAGCAGCCAGCACCAGGAACAGGAGGATAAGTTTCTTTAGCATCAGTATTTAACGGTTAAGGAAGTACAAAAGTACGGCTTGGGGGGCGCGGCCGCTGGCGATGCGCTGAGCCTGTCGAATCGTGCAAAGAGCGGACGGGGAAAAGCAAGGTGGAGGGGCTGGGTTGCGGAACCCTGCTTTCTTCCAACTTTCCCTGCACCGGCGGCCCCGCCCAGAGCAGCTTGGCCATATTAAAAGCCGGAATGTCTTTACGGCAGCGCTACCGCACGAGCATTCAGGCTACAGGCCCTCAAGCTTCCCTAATACTGCTCCTTATCACTCGGGAAATCGCCCGACTTTACGTCGTCTACATAGCTTTCCGTTGCCCCCTTGATCACGTCGAACAACTCGGCGTAGCGACGCAGAAATCGTGGGTGAAAATCTTTGGTGATGCCCAGCAGATCGTGGGTGACGAGCACCTGCCCGTCGCAGTCCGCCCCGCCACCGATGCCGATGGTCGGAATGGTGATGGACTTGCTGACCTTGGCCGCCAGCTTGGCGGGAATTTTTTCCAGCACCAGGGCAAAACAGCCCAGTTCTTCCAGCAGTTTAGCATCTTTCACCAGCCGACGCGCCTCCTGCTCCTGCTTGGCGCGGACGGTGTAGGTACCGAATTTATAGATCGACTGCGGCGTCAACCCCAGGTGGCCCATCACCGGAATACCG
>Ga0136553_1000862_pt1 | contig 10122 bp, 4 predicted proteins | sample AntRauTorckE5430_FD_101384 | JGI IMG/M metagenome (GOLD analysis project Ga0136553, IMG submission 101384) | Saline lake microbial communities from Rauer Islands, Antarctica - Metagenome Torckler E5 #430 | ecosystem: Environmental > Aquatic > Non-marine Saline and Alkaline > Saline | place... | reverse complement strand
TTTTTTGTGTTCAAGTGGCCAACTCTATTTTTTGAACGGTAAGGGGATTTTAGCCTAAAATATTGAATAAGTGAATTTGTAATTGCTTGATTATCAATATAAAATTGCTCTGTGCAGGGTGGGGTAAATCCCAACTGCGCCCGGCTATGGCTACAAATTTCGTACGCGTGGGCGCACAACATGCGCCCACGTTTAGGAAATCGATCGACATACAGTCTAATGTCTTTTGGGTCAGACCTCAAATCCTGCTTACACCCAAGTTGTGGGCAGCGCGGTCCTGATCGGTACAGGCCTATCCCTCACGCAGGCGCTACTCTGAACAGCATATATTCGCTTAGCAGTAACCACGCTGCTGCCATCTTTTGTGCAACAATTCTACATCGGAAAGTTACTGAGTCTACGTTCCTTTACCATAACTTAAAACAATTTACTAACAATTGAGGCCATCTATAAGACAATTACTTTGGTCTCCGACTCCTCTTTGCACACCTGAATTAAGCAGCTGTGTTTAAATAATTTCACCGTCATTTCTAAATGGCCCTACTTTACTTCTTATGAAACAGTTATTAATTCTCCTCTTTGCAACACCTTTCTTGCTTAGTGGACAGTCACCACTATCTTTGGTACAAGACATCAACCCAGGGACGGCATCCTCCCGCACCTCATCCCCAGGCATAGCCTTCCAGGGCCGGTTAATTTTTCCAGCCACCACGCCTGATGCAGGTAGCGAGTTATGGGTAAGCGACGGTACGGATGACGGCACCCAACTACTTATCGACATAGTATCAGGTGCTGTTGGGAGTAGCCCTGAAGACCTGATTGTTGTAGGCGACGTCTTTTTCTTTACCGCTGAAACTTCCGCAACGGGTCGAGAGCTTTATCGTTCCGACGGAACGGCTACGGGCACAACCCTGGTTACCGACATACAGCCTGGAACGGCTTCTAGCATTCCGGATGCAGGCTCGCGGTCCTTCGTTTCCTACAATGACCGCCTATATTTTGCTGCAGCAGCTAGCGGAGACAACGTAGAGCTTTGGTCGGCTGACAGCGGAAATGCGTTTTTACTCCAGGAGCTTCAGTCTGGCAGCCGGGGTAGTTACCCGGATAATTTCACCATTGCCGGAGCGCTACTTTTTTTTACGGCTGATGACGGTATTACGGGAAAAGAGCTCTGGTACACTACTGGAAATCCGGCAGCTACTTTCCGCTATTACGATGCCTACCCTGGTGGGTTCAGTGGTTCACCTAGCGGCCTGACGGCTGTTGATGACAAATTATTCTTTCTGGCCGATAACAGCTTTGCAGCTGGCGACCTCTACGTTTCTGACCTTAGCACAAACACTACCCAACGAGTTTTTGACTTTGCCGGTAGGGGTACTGCGTTAAGTACAAATACTTCGCGCTCCCCCATGGTTCGCATTGGCAACAATGTTGTTTTTGCTGCAGAAAATGGAAATGGGCCTGACCTCTGGATCAGTGATGGTACGGAGGGAGGAACGCGGGTATTGCTCGACAACCCCGAAGTCAGTTTCGGTGCTTATACGCCTCAGTTTTTTGTATCCGTTGGCGATTATGTTTACTTCAAAGATGAGATTCCAGGTCAGGGCATCGAGCTTTGGCGCACTGATGGTACTACTGAAGGTACGATCTTAACTAAAGACTTGAACAGTGGTTTCTTTGATTCCTTCGCGCTTCCTTCTTACATTCATGCCCATCAGGGGGTACTCTACTTTAATGCTAAAGGAGACGTTGTCGGTAGTATTAGATCTACCGGCTTTGAACTTTATACTAGCGATGGCACTCCAGAGGGTACCGTTTTAGTAGCTGATATTAGTGAAGGCACCAGCGATTCAGATCCCAATAATTTTGTTTCCGTTGGCGATCAACTGTTCTTTTTTGCTGATGACGGCACAAACGGACAAGAGTTGTACGTCTTAACCGGCCCTCCGGCAATTCCTCCACTTAGCGTCGATAACGTAAGCGAAAACTCCGTTAGGTGTAGCGGGCAAAGTAATGGGTCGTTAGATTTTACCGTCTCAGGCGGCGTACCGCCTTACCAGGCAGAAGGACAAACCAGCGAAACCGGAGCATTTTTCTTTAGTAACCTAACAGCAGGAGACTATGACATCCTGGTAACGGATGCTCGTGACAGCACAATATTAGTTTTTGCTTTTGTGGCGGAGCCCACCCCTTTAAGTATAATACTAAGCGAATTGACCGGCCAAAACAGTCTGGAAGGAGGATCCATTTTTATTACGCCTTCGGGTGGAACTCGTGGTTACTCCTTTTCCTGGGCAGACACCAGCTTAACCTCCAATGATCGGGAAAACCTCGACTTTGGCGATTACACTATTACTTTGACCGACGCCAACGGCTGTTCAATCAGTCAAACGTTTACCGTAGAAGACCTCACTTCGGTACGCGAATTAGATCAAGCTGATTTTCGCATTTTTCCTTCGCCTGCTACCGACCACCTCACCGTCGCCCTCGCGGGTAGTGAAAGGATCGAGCAGGTAGCGTGCTACGACCTAACGGGGCGTCAGTTGTCCGTTAAGCAAGGGCACGAGAGCCAAACACTTACGCTGTCAGCCGCTGATTTACCACAACGATCAGGCCTCTTCATAGTAGTAATCACGGCCCATTCTGGTGCTCGCGGAGTACGCCCAGTAACCGTCATTCGTTAAAAGTAGCTGGGCGCGGACGCCGGTGCAAAGAAGAAAGGAAGAAAGCAAAGGGGGTAACAACCTTGCCTTATCCACCCCCTTTGCACCTGCGGCCGCGCCCCAAATAAACTACTTCTGCCGATCTTTTTTTCGCGCCTGCCGCCGCGCTGCTTTTTCTGTATGGCGCAACTCCCGAAACACCTCCAGCAAGCCCCGCTCCCGAAAGTACCGCCGCCGCCCCAACCGAAATTTAGTCTCCGTTTTCCCGTCCGCTCCCGGCTGCACCACCAGGTACACCTTCCACCCCGCCCGCGCGTAGCCCGTCGGCGCGGGAGATTGGGATAACACACCCCGGCCAATGTTTTTCAGCGGAACGGCAATCAACAAATCCGGCCCGGTCAGGGTATCGAAACTGCCTTCCACAAATAACTGCAGGGCCGTCGATTGAATCTCCGTGCGGGGGATGGACACCCGGCCACTGTCAATCGTCACTTCGCCCAGCAAGGGCGCAAAACGGAGGGTGTCGAGCCGCTTGGCCATCTTCAGCTTGCGTCCCATTACCTGGAGCTGCGGCCAGTCGGCCAGTTCGAGGTCGGTGAGTCGTACGGACAAACGGCCGGTGGTGCTATCGAGCAGTATTTGCTGGCGGGTCTCGTCCAGCTGGCCCCGCAGGTTCCCCTTAATGGAGAGGGTGCCCTGGGCATGGCCCAGGGAATCCAGTCCGGGCAGTTGCAGCCCGGCCAAAGCAACCAGGACTTTTCCTATCGACAAGGAGTCGGTATCGATGGCGGCGTGAAAGGGCGACCGCTGCTGCTGGTCCAGGTCGTAGCTGGCCGAGACAAGAACGCTACCCTGGCCGAGCCGGAAACCAGATTGCTCAAGCACCATCCGCGTGTCATCGCGCAGGTGGAAGCCCGCCTGGATGTCGGTCAGGTGGTTGACGTCGTCCGTCCAGAAGGTATCCACTTTGAGGCTCAGGGTAGGTTGAAAGGAGTTGAAAATGCCTCCGGTGGTGGCGAGCAGCTTTGCGGAATCAAAGGTAGTAGTGTCCGCCAGGGTCGCGGTATCCGGAGCATCGAAGACGAGGAAATCTTTCAGATCCGACCAGCTAAGGTTTTCGGCACTGGCGTCGGCCGTCATGCGGAAAACGTGGCCGGCCTCCGGGTAGAGGAAGGCCGTCAGCCGGTCCACCGTACCGCTTATCGTCAGCGCACGCCGTTTGGCTTTGGAAAACAACTGCAGGTCGTAGTCGACATGGTCGTTGCTGGCATCGACCCGGAAGTGCTGGACCGGGATGGCTACGCCGCCAGTTCGGTAGGCGACCCGGCTACTATCGATGCGGAGTGACAAATAAGCATTTTCCACCAGTTCGCCCAGGTCAGCGGGGGTACCTACTACGTCGAGATCAATGGAGAAACGCCCCTGGCTGAAAAAATAATCTTTCGCGCCAAAGAGGTGATTGACCACCCTGGGCGCTCCCGTCAGCCGTAGTTTAGTCTGCAACTCACCGTTTTTCGGGGCATAGCGGATGGTGCCGGCGAAGAGGTTTTCCCGCCCGTCGTTAAACGCCAGCCGGCCAAGGTTGCAGCCCGGCTGAATACCGAAAGTATCGTTGATCACCCCCCGGTGGGCGAAGCGGAGGTTGAGGTCTTCGGGCAAAGAATCAAGGCCAGCGGGCAAGCGCAGACCGAAGTAATTCAGGCTCGGCCGCAGGCGGTTAAGGTTGAGGTGGTCAGTACTAACGGCGAGGCGGAAAGGCGTGGCGTTATCCTGCCCCAGGTGCAGCCGGGCATCGAAAGCGACGTCGCTGCCTTCCCATTTAAAAGACGTCTGTTCCAGCACCAGCGTATCGCGGTCGAAGCGGAGACCGGTGACGAAGTTGTCCAGCTGGAGCACGTCGAAGTAGGCCACCGTGTCAAAACGTGCCTCCACCCGGGGGCGAAAGGTCGCCTGCAAGCCGAGCAGTGTCTTTTTCATCGACTGCTTCCGCTGGGCTTCCGCCAGCGGGGTCGTGCGGGTGTCGCTATCGGCCAGGTAACCGCCGGTGCCGAAGATGGCCAGGAAATCCGTCCAGCCGATGCGGGGGGCGGAAAGAACTACGTCGGTCCGCATACTATCGGCTGGCCGATCGAGCAGCAGTGGCAGCAAGTTGTCGATTCGCCCGTCGAGGCCGAAGGCAAAGCCGGTGCTCAGCGGGCCGCTTTTTATCCGGAAGCTAATATCCTCCCCCTGTTTATCCAGGTCGATGGAGCGGAAGGGAAAGCGGACGCTGGCGGGGCGGTAATCCACATCAACATGCTGAAGCTGGAGCTGTCCGTCGCTACTGGTGATGATGGCCTCGATGTCGTTGAGGGAAGCATCAACGTGGGTGCGCAGCTCAAAACGGCCGTGGCGGAAGAAGAAGTTGGTGTTGCCAAGCTGTTCGTTCAGGGCGGATGCCGGGCCGTTCACCGCCATTGGGCCAGTGAGGATAACATCTTTGCTAGTCCCCCGCAGGATGGCACCGGGGGTAGTGATGAACATTCCGGCGTAGTAGCCCCGGGTGCTGTCCATCACAATTCGGTAGTTCTTCTTACTGCCGGGGATGCCGCCTTCCGCTTCCGGGAGTTGATTGACGAAGGTTCCCCGGCCGTGTACTTCACCGAAGTTGAATTGATTGACCCTGACGTCCTGCCCCGCCAGCCGGAAAGCCAGTTCGACCAGCGGCTCCTCGTTTGGCAAGAGGGTACTGACGATGTTTACCCGCGCGACGTAGGGTGCACTGACGCTGTAGTTGCCCAACACCCCGGCTAGCTCATCTGGCAAAAGCTGACGGATGCGGTCGTAGTCGGCGCGCCCGTTTTCAATACACATTCGCAGGCCTTTAGCGGGTGCCCGCAGGATGTCGGCTTCAAAATTAAAGGGCTGGCCCGCAATGGTAAGCAGGGTGGGTTCCAGCACCCAGCGGTCCGTCTGGCGGGTGATTTCCAGGTGGCCGGCCAGACGAGTATCCTTGAGGAAGTAGCCTTTGTCTGTATTAAAAGCCAGGCCGTGTACGTAGGTGTTTACCTCGGCCAGGAAACAGAGCTGGCCGTCATCGTTTTTTTCTGCCGTGGTAAACAGGCTGTCGAAACGGACGCGCATATCTTTATTGCGGGATGGTTTTTGGTAGGTAGTCTCGAAGTTGGTCAGGCGGACTTCGACGCCGTCCCAGGTCAACTGGGGATCAAAGAAGCGCAGGCGATTGGTATCGGCTATTGCGGCAGTTTTGTCCGCCCGTCCAAAACGACCCAGGTTGAAACGGCCGGTGGAGTCCGCGAGGAAGTAGGCGCGGCCGTCCCGCAAGGTAAAATTTTCCAGGCGCAGGGTGTCGAAAAGCAGGTTACCGAGGCTAAGTTGGCCGGTCAGCCGCTGGACGTCGAGCAAGGCCGGTTCCGCCACCGGGCGACTGGCGTCGCGGACAACGAGACTGTCGACGATGATCATCATCCGGGGGAAGGTCTGCCAGGCCTTGATGTCGACCCGGCGAAAAGCCACGTCCAACCCACTGGCGAAAGAAAAGTCTTCCAGCAGTTTTTCCTGGCGGGAGTCGAGGTACACGCTCAGGGCAAAAATAGCTACGCCCAGCAGCAGGCCCAACAGCCCCAGTGCGATCAAGAACCAGCGAAAGATTTTTTTTAGCATAGGATGGCCTTCGGCAGCCACTGGCGAGTACTGCCTTAGGTGCGTCGTTTACTACAAACCGCCAGGATGGAGGGATGGTTCGGGTGGGGCTGCGTGGATCAGCGTGTTATTAAGGTATTATCAGGATGCGATTAGGGGGCGATTAGGATGCGATCAGGAAGGCTCAGTGCCCGACTAAAGTCGGTGCTGGGTTACAAAGCTCTGCGAGCTATGGGTGACCGAGTGACCACATCAGGGTGCCGTGGATCAGGGGGCGCGACCAGGGTGGGATCAGGGGGGGCGATCAGGGGGCGGTCTGCGACCAGGGCGGGATCAGGGGGCGCGACTAAAGTCGGTGCTGGGTTACAAAGCGCTGATGGCTCTTCAACTTTCCCTGCACCAGCGGCCGCGCCCATCTGACGTTACTTACCTTCGCGCCAACGCACAAACGCACAAACGAACTAAAAAACCAGACATGTCTCCCCTCCGCGCAATCGGCCCCATCGACGGGCGTTACCACGGCAAGACCAAAGAGCTCAGCGAGTACTTCAGTGAATTCGGGTTGATCCGCTACCGGGTACTGGTCGAGGTACGCTATTTGCAAGCATTGCACAAACTGGGTTTACTGCAACTGCAACGCTTTTCCGCCGTACAGATGGACGACCTCAACCAGATGGTCCACAACTTTGACGAGGCCGACGCCGAAGAAATCAAACAGACCGAACGAACGACGAACCACGACGTGAAGGCCGTTGAGTACTTCGTCAAGGCCCGCATGAAAGAAGCCGGAATGGAAGATATTCTGGAGTTCGTCCACTTCGGCCTGACCAGCCAGGACATTAATAACACGGCCATCCCGCTGTCGATCCGCGACAGCTTAAACGAGGTGATCTGCCCGGCACTGGAAGGGCTCGTCAGCCTGATCGACCGCCACGCGATGGAATGGGCCGACGTGCCGATGCTGGCCAAAACTCACGGGCAACCAGCCTCCCCCACCCTGCTGGGTAAAGAATTCAGCGTCTGGACACACCGGCTGCGCGAGCAGTTACGGCAGCTGCAAGCCATTGAGCTGCCAGCAAAATTCGGCGGCGCAACCGGCAATATGAACGCCCACTATGTCACTTTTCCGGACTACGATTGGCACGCTTTTGCCGATCAGTTCGTCAGCCAGGACCTCGGCCTGAAGCGCTCTTACCCCACCACCCAGATCGAGCATTACGACAATCTCGGCGCCATTTTTCACGCCCTCAACCGCATCAGCACCATCCTGATCGACCTGTGCCGCGACCTGTGGCAGTACATCAGTATGGAGTATTTCCGCCAGAAGACGATCAAGGGAGAGATCGGCTCTTCGGCCATGCCGCACAAGGTAAACCCCATCGATTTTGAGAATGCGGAAGGCAATCTGGGCATCGCCCGGGCGCTATTCACCCACCTGGCCGACAAGCTGCCGATCAGCCGTTTGCAGCGCGACCTGACCGACTCGACCGTGCTGCGTAACGTAGGCTTACCGATGGCGCACCTGCTGCTATCGATCAAGGCCATCGAAAAAGGCTTCAGCAAATTACTGCTCAACCAGGACAAACTCAAAGCCGATCTGGAGGCCAACTGGATCGTCTGCGCCGAGGCCATTCAGAACATCCTGCGCCGCGAAGGCTACCCCAAACCCTACGAAGCACTCAAGGAACTGACGCGCGGCAGAACGGTTTTTAACGAAGGGATTCTGCACGATTTTATTGACGGGCTAGCCGTTAGCGACGCGATCAAAACGGAACTGAAAGCGATTCGGCCGGAGACTTACGTGGGGCGGTTTTAAGCGGTTTTGTGGCAGGTGGTTCGGTGGTATCACGGTCAGGTGATTTTGTGCTGTCTTACTGGTTCGGGCGCGGCCGTGCTTACTGAGCGGAGTCGAAATGCAGGTGCAAAGAAGGTAGAAAAGCAAGGAAATTACGGGGGCTGACGATGTTTCGTGGGGGCTACCAGATACGCGTGTCAGCCTATGTGTCGAGTTGGCGCGAAGCAAGGGCTAAGCAAGCCGGGAGCGGACACTCGGAGGTCAATTTTCAGCCTGATTGCTCCGCATTAGCCTGAAAATTTACGCTCCGAGGTCCTAAGCCTGCCGCAAAGGAGGAGGTAAGGACCTCGGTGCGTTGCGATCAACGGAATTACGAAGCAGTTTTGTTGATCGCAAGCTCGGAGCTCTCGGTTTTAGCCCTTGATTCGCGGTGACGGTCTAATCTGTTGTGGATCAAAAGAATAGAAGATGTTTAGTCTCCGCTTGTAAACTTATGTGTACCCCGTAGACCGGAGGCCCTCCACCCAATCAAAATCTGCCATTCGTCACCCACACTCAAATACGACAATTACCAGCCAATCTAAAAACTGTGTTACCTTTACACAGTAATGAAAACCGGAGGCAAACAAGGGAGGTCCGGCAAACGCCCATAGCACAGGTCGGGGATTTTGTCCACGCTTCGATCCTTGCGCTTCCGGATACCGCCAAGACGTACCGGCATAGCACGCTAAATTAACCATTCCAAGAAAACACAAACCATGCCCCGCATTGTCACCTTCGGCGAAATCATGCTTCGCCTCTCTCCTCCCGGCTGGAAACGCTTCAGCCAGGCCGATTCCTTCGACGTCATTTACGGCGGCGGGGAATCCAACGTAGCGGTCACTTTGGCTAACTATGGCATGGACAGCCGCTTCGTCACCCGCCTGCCCAAGAATGACCTGGGCGACTGCGCGCTAAACGCCCTGCGCGGTCGGGGGGTCGACACCAGCCACGTCGTTCGTGGCGGTGACCGCCTCGGCATTTACTTCCTGGAAACCGGCGCCATGCAACGCGGTTCCAAGGTAGTGTACGACCGCGAGCACTCCGGCATGGCGACCATCGAACCCGGCGAGATCGACTGGGACGCTGTATTTGAAGGCGCGGATTGGTTTCACTGGACGGGCATCACCCCCGCCCTCAGTCAATCAGCCGCCGACGCCTGTCTGGAAGCCTGCAAAGTCGCTTCGGCCAAGGGGGTTACCATCTCCACCGACCTGAACTACCGCAAGAAACTCTGGAACTACGGTAAATCCCCGCAGGAGATAATGCCCGCCCTAGTCGAACTTTGCGACGTCATCCTGGGTAACGAAGAAGACGCCGAAAAGCACTTCGACATCCACCCCGATTCCGTAGACGTCACCAAGGGCGACACGATGGACCCCGAGGCCTACCTCCCGGTCTGCAAAGCCCTCATGGCCCGCTTTCCGAAGGCCAAGAAGGTGATTACCACCCTGCGTGGTTCCATCTCCGCCAGCCACAATACCTGGTCTGGCGTAATGTGGGACGGCGAGAAGATGTACACCGCCCCTACCTACCAGCTGAGCCACATCGTCGACCGCGTTGGCGGTGGTGACAGCTTCATGGGCGGCCTGATCTACAGCCTCCAGACCTGGCCCGATGATGACGCAACGGCCCTACGCTTTGCCGTGGCCGCCTCCGCACTCAAGCACTCCATTTTCGGCGACGCCAACCTGGCTACCGTAGACGAGGTAATGAGCTTGATGGAAGGAGATGGAAGTGGTCGGGTGAGCCGGTAGGTTAGTACGGTAGTGATGTAGTTGTGTGGTGATGTAGGCTGCCGCATGTTACGTGCGGTAGCTTACATTACTGCTCGACTATTATCTGCATAACAATAAACGATCCTCCAATCAACAAACATATTTAAGCGTTTACCTGAAATTTTAAGAACTGATTTTCAGCAACTTGTGGTTCTGGCTAGACGAAAATCTGGTTGCATAGCGGGTCATGGAAGCGGATTTTCGG
>Ga0136553_1000856_pt1 | contig 10153 bp, 9 predicted proteins | sample AntRauTorckE5430_FD_101384 | JGI IMG/M metagenome (GOLD analysis project Ga0136553, IMG submission 101384) | Saline lake microbial communities from Rauer Islands, Antarctica - Metagenome Torckler E5 #430 | ecosystem: Environmental > Aquatic > Non-marine Saline and Alkaline > Saline | place... | reverse complement strand
CTCGTCAGATGGCAAGACACTTGGCTCGTCCGATGGAAGCACCGATGGCTCGTCCGATGGTAAGACACTTGGCTCGTCCGATGGAAGCACCGATGGCTCTTCAGATGGTAACACACTTGGCTGATCTGATGGTAAGACACTTGGCTCGTCCGATGGAAGCACTGATGGCATTTCCATTTCCTTTTCGGAAAAATGTACTGATGGCGAGTTGAATTCAAAGTTACTTGGATTGTTAGAGGGAAGATTCAAAGGCTCGTCAGATGGCAACACACTTGGCCCTTTAAATGGAAGCATCGTTGATTGAATTGATGGTAACAAACTTGGCTCGTCCGATGGCAGGACTGAAGACTCGTCCAATGGTAGTTTTGATTGCTCAAAAGATGGCAAGACACTTGGTTTGTCTGATTCTAATAAACTAGGTTCGTCTGAAGTGAGAACTGAAGGCTCGTTAGATGGTAAGACACTTGGCTCGTCCGATAGAAGTACCGATGGCTCGTTCGATGGTAAGACACTTGGCTTGTCCGATGGAAGGACTGAAGGCTCGTCCGAAGGAAGAACTGAAGGCTCGTCAGATGGTAAGACACTTGGCTCGTCCGAAGGAAGAACTGAAGGCTCGTCTGATGGTAAGACACTTGGCTCGTCGGAAGGAAGGACTGAAGGTTCTCCTGAAACTTCATCTTCATCATCTCCTCCTAATGGACCCTCACCAATTCCACCTGGAAGATTTTGTGTCCTTCTCATCCAGCTTATTTTTTTATTGTTTTTTTTATTTTCCTTTTTAGATGATACCCGAATTTTATTTCCATCCACGTTTGCTTCTTTGATTATTAGAATAGGCATTCCTTCTTCTTTTGCTTTTTTCCAATCCTTCATAAAAGTTGATGTAAGATTCGTTAATTCTAGTTTGACTTTTTCTCCTTTTTCAACACTGAAGTTTGAATCCACAACACAAGTAAAATTCTCTTTTTCCGACAAAGTCCCATCCTCCTCATCCTTCAACAATATCACAGACCTGATGACCTCTTCACACTGAATTTTCCCATCAATAGTAAATGCAATGATGGGTAGTTCGGGCCGCATTCCTTGTTGACCAGTTGTCTCGAGGGACGAAATGGGTCGAGCGAGAAGAGCAATAGCGATGAAGAGAGGAACGTTCAATCCATGCGTTATTATCATTGCGGATGCAAGACTAGAATCTTATATCTGATTTATATGGTGAAGTGCTCCAAAGAGCTGACTTTGCTGTAGGTTGAAACTTAGATTCAAGGTTTCCGTGACTTGAATATCAAATAGTGAAAATGTAGATGAGGTTTCTCGTTGGCGAGAAAGTGCTTTTCTTTTCGTTTGGCCATTTGAATCGATTTACAACACAAATTAAAAGAAGTCAGCTTGATTTTCAGTCCGGGAAGATAGAGGAAGATAGGTTAAAATAATAGAATATCAGAAAGTTGACAATGAGTTTCATGCAGTCCGGATGATAATTTTAAATATACTACAAGATAGTATTGATATAATAATTGATAATTGTGAGATTTAATTAGGTGATGGCACATCGCTGATCTTGCTAAAATGGCAAGGTCCTTGTTGTGACGCGCATGACTTTTCATTTTTCATCACGCGTATTATCCCTTCAACTACACCTTCTCAGATCGATCATCAGAGACCTGAGCAAATTCTAAACCAATGGAACTACCGAGGGGAAGAAATATCTTCAGTGATGCTGATTATTGTAATGGGGACAACTGAACTCTTCGCAACCTAATTCTGCATAAGATAAACCCTCTGAATCTCATGTGATGATCCATCACATCACTTGATTTGAATTGTTTGGATCAACGATCAACACCCACCAACAAATTTACCTCGAGAGGGCAGTATCGTGTATCGTACGGAAGTGCGGAACATGTCAAAAATCGAATGCAAGGGTTCCAGTCCACGAGATAAGTTGTGGCTCACGGTGTGTCATTTGCTACTTTTATTCTCCATAGTAATGACATCAGAAGTTGTGGAGTGGAATTCTCACTAGCTTCCATTACTCCTACTAATGCAGCCACGTCTGGGCTAGACCCTCTCTCAAACAACCTGAAGGTATGGATGAACGGTAAACGGTAAAGTTGCACTTTTGGGAATATCAATTGTCTTTTTCACCATTGTTTTATCCGGAGCACATATTTTGTTAGTAAATACTAAATACGACTAGAAGACTTGACACGTGTGTGCTAGCGTGCTGTAAAGTGCTTTTAGAGAAAGAAAAGAGGAGAGAGGGAAGAGAGATTATAATAGAGAACAGATAGCATATTTAATGCTTAGCTTCTTCCGTTACCCCCCTACGCTCCCTTTTGACTAACGCCACCGCCAGCCATCCAGCCTCCAGCCACCAGCCACCAAAGAATTGAAGGTCACAACAGCCATCAGCCATCAGCTATCAGCCATTTTGTATTCTACAACTTCAAGCAAGTTAGTGCTTAGTACGTACTGTTTTGCACTTTTGTCCTTGTTCTGTCTTCTGTCTTCCACATTTTACCTGTATTATCCTATTACATACTGCAATAGTAGACGTTCAGTAGCTTTCAGGAAAACACATCAACTGTAGTCAGCCAATCTCATATTGATTATCTCAAAATGAAGAAACCAAAGAGAGTCAGGACATGCATAAGAATTCTGTTCCTATACAGCTTTTCCACGAAAGCATCTGCCTTTCTGTCCCGATCTTCTTCGCCTATCACACTTCAGCCATCAACCTCCTCCTCAAGCTATCCTTACCCTGGTCATGGTCAGGGTGACACTCGCACTCGCTCTCATGGGATAATTCTGAAACAAGCGATAAATTCAGAGGATATCAAGGCAGACAAAAAGAAAGCCAACGCACGAAAGAAACGCACCACAATCGCAAAAACTGATCAAACACCTTCCAATGCAACTGCAAGCATACCCAATCGAGCAAAAATAAGGAAAACAACGACAGCAAAAGAACTTCTCGTCAACGACGCAGATGCAGATATACCTCTTTCATCCTCCAATGGAATTGCACGTCTCTCCCGCGCTGTAGCAAAGGCTTCTGCTGAACGGGACGCATCAGCGACGCGCAATAGTCTCAATCATAAGATGCATCAAACCTCTACCGTTACAGGCAAAAGGTCATTAGCGAACTCTGAACCCAAGTCATTGACGCAGTTGACGAAAGTCATTGATAGCCAACTTTATAAAAATGGACCGAGAGGAACAAGGAGGGGGGATTATCCAAAAATTGATGGTGTTGTACAAAATGCAAGGGATAATATGATTTCACTCCTTGGATTTAATCAAGTCAAAGGTGATTGGAAAATACATTCTTCGACATCAACCTTTAACGTTGCGATTGTTTTCGGAAAGGAACTGGTGAGGGATCAAGTTACGGTAGAGTATGCTAGCAGGATAAGAACTCTGGCACGGTTGTTCAAGAATGAACCAGGGTTTCGACCGAGTCTAGTTTGCTTTTGTGGAGGAATTGCGGAGGGGAGTAATGTGGCGAATTCGGACGCTGGATATATTTTCTTTCGGCACATTTGTGAAGCACAGGGGATTAATTTGGAAGGTGTGAGCGTTTGTATTGATAACAAGACAAAGACAGATTTTGAGGCTGTCAAGTATATTACAGAGGTAGTGAAGAAAAATTATGTTCCGAATTGGTTGGAGTCGTCACCCGAGACGACTAGTTTGATGCAAAAGGCTGTTGATGTTCATTTTACATTGGTTTCAACAGAGTATCATCTGTGCAATATAAATGATGTGCATCATAGATCTCCAGAGCAAAGTCTTTTGGTGGGGATGGAGACGATGGGAGAAGCATTTCAGGATCAGAGACCAAATTTTGGGTCTACGACTTCCTTTGGTGGCAAACCTTCTAATCTTGGCATGCTTGAAAATGGTGGATCAATACGTGGTCTGGTCAAGACTTCGTGGAGTTTCCAATATGCAACTTATCCTTATATATATGCCAAAAACGACTCAGTCGCATTTCTTGGAAAGTGCTACTTACTAGGCGAAGAGTTGATGCCTTTGCTGGTCAACATGAAGGGGGTTGTGGATCAAACGGAATTCTTTCAAAGGGATAATTATCTAATGCTGGCATCCATTCGACGATCACTTGTGGAAGAAATTGAAGCGCTTCACAAGCCCAATTATTCTAGGAAAAAAACTTTGAACAACGAATTGCGAAGAATTAAAGATGTTCATGGCAACGAAAGAAATTTAATTACAATACTGGAAGGCGCATTGCTATCACTAGGGCGGTGCGTTGATTTGGTGAAACCTGCCGGACTGCACGTAGGCAGTGTCTCGAAGGAAGACTGGAAAAAAGCTTTGAAAGCACTGGAACACAGTATGAATGAGATTCGGAGTTTTTGCGATCCAGATAGACCGTTATTGCCGTCAGAATTGATTAAACTTTTGGAGAATGATCCTGACTCCAAGAGAAAGCACTAATCTTATGTATTCTTATTCAATAATCATAAGCACGGCTAAGGCATTTGATATATTAATTATCTCTCATGTTTTCTATGAAATACGTAGATAATCCGTCGGAAATGCATCCTGAAAGATGCTATGTTCTAGAGTGAGCCAGCAGATACATTTGAAAATATGAATTGACAGCCCCTTATGAATCTCAAGTTTTTCTTATGCTCATTACTACACTCTCTTTGAGTTTGACTTTGCAAGCAAAGATACAGATGAATTCAAGGACAAAAAACTTCTATGGTCAACGGACAATACACCTTTGTTACTGCAAAGAAGAAATGAAACTGGATAGGCTAGTTAGCAACATGCAGATTCAACTCCAATGCCCCTAGAATCTCACCGTCATCTGATGGATTCGAGCACGAGGAACACGAGAATTGAACATCCGTAGAGAGAGTATCTGACCACTCTGAGAGGATTCCGGGATCTCTACAGTCATGACGATGGCAATGGCGAATGTGTGTCTTCAAATCATATTTTACTGCAAGCAAATAATTTGTTTATCATCTGCAATGTATCTAAATAATTTCATATCATTAAACAGAATTTTATTATCAGATGGAATGAGTCACCTCTCAGCATCTCACTTATAGTTTGGCGACTTCGCGCTTCAAATTGGCACAATCAAGCATCCATGAGCTCTTGAAACTCTTTGTCAGCGTCCTTTAACATATCTTCAAATTCAGAAACGGCATCATCTTCAGCACTGACAGGGGCAGCAATATCATCGTCAAGGTCATCAAAGTCATCGGTATTGAGATCAGCCAAGTCATCATGAGCACTCTTCAGCATGCTTTCAGCATCTTCCATTGCTTTTTCCATATCGTCGTCTACTTCAGGATTGTCATCTACATCATGACTGTCTTCTGCCGCAGGACTCTCTTCTGCTTCAAGGCTGTCTTCTACTTCAATACTGTCTTCTGCTGCAGGACTGTCTTCTGCTGCAGGCTTCACTTCTACTTCAGGATTCTCTTCTAAAATAGTAACAACAAGCGGCGAAGCCAAGAAATCTCGCATGCGTGACATGGCTTCCTCATGCCGAGCATCTCCTGCCAGCTCAAATCTTTCTGCAGCTTGTCGATACAAGTCCATTATAACTGTAACCTTTTCATTACTTGGATTCTCCTGCAACTGCTGTTCCATGACTTTAATATCCTCAATCATTTGGACTGCAGCCAAAACTGTCTTTTGCATTGTTGAGTTTGTATGCTTTCCCTTCACTCCGTGCCTTTTCAAAACATTTTGTATCTGTTTAACTGCATCTGCGCTATTTGCGCACATGTAAATAATTGGATCATCTGGAGCTTGCTTGAAGAAGAGAGAAATTGATTCTTCACGGCGAAATTTGAGCTTCGCGAGGTGTGACACTGGTATTGCAAAAGTGACGGTGGCAGTCGCAACAGCAAATTTATTGCACTTAATTTCGACAACAAGATCTTCAGTGATCATCAAAAACGATTCTTCAACGAAGCTCTTGGCTGACTTTGTGAACGAGCGAAACATTGATCCAGCACCGCTAAGTCCAGCATTTGCGACCTAAGAAAGCAGATAATCAACGGTTAGAAATGTCACATTGAAATGCTCGTGATGGTTATTGCCCCAACGCACCTCACTCATACCGCCTGCATGGAGCATGAGATAGGTATCAGGCGAGCACTGTTGATGGCCATAGGCACCCACAGCTACAACATCATCATCTTCGTCATAATCGCTTACCTTCACAGGTTTATTTTGCCCTGCTATTTCTATAGCAGCAGTAACAAAATCAGGTCTCCGTATAGCCTTGGAAGGATACAATCCTACCGCTTTATTCCATGGATCATCTGCAAGATCAATTTCATCTCCAATCTCGATGTTTTCAACAGTGACAATCTTGGTTGGAGACCTTTCAGCCATTTCTTTCTTCGGAATCTTGAAAGACATTTTCTTGCGTCTCCGAGGCTCTCCTTCGTCCAAAGTAACAGGGACAGCAGTATGGGAAGCAGCAGCTGCAGTAGAATTCGATCCTACAGCATGATCCAATTCATCTGCCACTGCACTAGCCCTATTCTTGAGATCCGAAAAGAAAGACGAGACTTTTGCGCCTGCCTTGCTCATGTCCGCCTTTACTTCATCTAACAAATCTGCATCAAACAACTGTGTATTCTTTTGCACAACCTTCAAGCATGGTTCACCGCGTTTGATACTCTCTCGCACTTTCAACGCAACATCCATCGCTGCATCATTCAGATGAAGGCTTGGAGTCCAATCACAGTCAATATGAATTTCATCCCCATTCTCAATCGTCATTGATGTGAAATGTTCCGCACCGGAAGCGAGAATTGCCCGAGGTTTGAAAAAAGGATAAGACGACGAAGCACTAAAGACAGTATTACGTTTTTGTAAAGATGCATCGAGAGTGATTTCGACCTGTAACTTGGATTCGGTTGATTCATGCGATTCGTTGGAGTGATGTTCCATGGCATCCATCTCTGTTGCTGCCGAGTCAGTTCCTTCATCACTTTCTGGGTTGGATTCTTCCGTCTTTTTCTCAGTTTCCTTCCCTTCATCTACAGTGTCTTCCCCTTCCTCCTTTCCTTCCCTGCCGCCCGGGGCACTGTCAACCTTACTCTTGCTATCAACGTCGAGAACCTTTGGTTGAGATGGGGCACGCTCTACGCCTTCAACAGTGATGGAGAAGGTGACGGTGCATATGCCGTCATTAATGTCCAAGTGATGGCTCTTGCAGGACATGAATGGGGGTAGGACCCCGAGATCACTTTTGTTTTCTAGTTCTTCTTCTTCGAGAGCAAGGATCTCACGCTGAAGGCGGGTTGACCAAATCTCTTCGGGGGATGCCATGATTGATGATTGATGATGCTTCTAATGACAACAAGCAGGTGGTCGTTAGTTAATATTCATAGTCATTTTTGATGTGGCGACTTTCCATCGCTTGCTGACTACATTAGTGTAACTACTCTACGGTAGCTACTACTACTGCTGTACTCTGTTAGAGTTATTACTAGTAGCAGTACTTAGCCTTAGCAGACCATCTTCCACCTTCCTCACCTTCTCTCAATCACTGATACGACAGCAATAATTCAAAGTATTTTCGATCTGTAGGCAGATTCAATATGACAATGCTTATGTCGAAGAAACTTACCAATCTGTAGCAGTTAGAGGATATTAATATGGTAATATAGTCTCTCTAGAGAGAGATATCGCACTGTTCTTGTTTGAAGAATAGTTGTCTAAACAAGAATTCCCACCAGTTTCGTTCACCGTTCACCGCGCGCTCCTCGCAGGACACGACAGTACTAGTTCGTTCATTGTTGTTGCACGATAAAAATCTTTCAGGGAATTTCAATTCCTACAATAATTTTTCATAAAATATGAAAGAAAGGGGAAGAGGAACTATTTCCAAGTAGTGCTGTACTACAAGCTCTCTCTCTCTAGCTAGAGAGTATGGTAGAGAGTATGTAATTACAGGCAATTACTTACTTCCATTACCCTTCTGTACTGTATATTGTGCTACAACTAGCTACAACTGCTATTTAAGGTCAACCAATTGATCATGTTCCAGAACGTGAAGAGCAAAAGCTATGAATATTCTCCAAATAAAAATAACTTCATAAGACCCTCACTCTGACCACTGAGTTACACGGGCGAGACTTTGCTCGAGGCGGGGTTTGAACCCGCGACCAAGGGCTTACTTGAGTTTTGTTATCTGCCTTCAACAATTTATGATATAGATACACTACTTTACATAGATCTAAACATCCTTGCAATTCTGCCCAGCCATACGCCATACGCCATACTTCACTACTATCGTCTAATACTACTGCACACCTCCGTGTTGAGATTGCCCCATTTCCACCCGCAACTATATCGAACATACATATCAACACAAACTGAAATAATCCCAATATGGTATGTCGAAATGGCACAAGAGAAAATGCGGAGCGCACTCTTTCTTCCGCCTTTTCTTGTCCTGAACCCTGTTCCTCATTCGTCATTTGCCTACTGTTTTCTCGCTTTGATGTGTACACATCTGTAACTAACACTTTATTCCCACCAGCTATTCTATTCATTTTTTAAAACGTTGGTTGGCAAAGAAGTAGCCGTGGAACTAAAGAATGATGTTGTCTTGACGGGGACTCTTCACAGTGTTGATCAATACCTGAATGTAAAATTGAACAATGTACAGGTGGTGGACAAACAAAAGTATCCTCAACTACTGGCACTCAAGAACTGTTTCATAAGAGGTAGTGTAGTGAGATATATTCAGATTCCTACTGGAGAAGTTGACACTGAGTTATTACAGGATGCAGCAAGGAAGGAAAATGCTCCGCAAAAGAGCTAGAGAAGAATAGGCAAGGCAAGCGGTATGACATATTTCATATTTGGGAGGGGGGATGGCATATTCACGACGTAAAACTAAGATTGTGAATTGTCCAGTTTGCCCAACAATCACTTGATGGAATGATTTTGGATAAGAAATTGATCGTTGTTTACTCGAATACAAACTTCATGTATGTACCAGTACTGACTGCTGTAGTCGTTCATAGGCAAAATAGGTTTGGGGTATGGTCGACAGTAGACAATGAAGAATTGGCTTGTGCAAAAGGTTACTACTACTACAGAAAAAATTGTCGTGATGATTCTAATCTTGCACGTGAAACAACTGGAATTTTAAAGAACAAATAGCGAAATACATGTAGATACAGTAGTTAACAATCGTATCCACACTGAGATGGGTTTGTAGAGCCTGTTCAACTTTCATCAAAGAACAGGGGGCTCTGTGGTCAATGACGAAGATCGCTTGCTTGCGCGTCCAACCATGAGTATTGCTCTGAAATTGTTAGTCTCTTTCCTCCTATCTAGAGACCTGTACCATAAAATCATTCGCAAGAAAATTATTTTGTGAAAATAGGAGATACATTTTTCAGTACTACTATTAAAAAATTACAGTAAGCACATGCACTGATCCGATGTTCAACCATGTATCATATTATATCATATTCAGTGTTTGTCTACGAATACGAATACGAGCCTCAACATTACCAGTAGGTATGTTTCTGTGTACCTCGATCTAGATACTTTTACTCGCTCGAAGCATATGAATCTCCGGTCAAAGCATGTTATTTAAGAACAGCGTATATGTTGAAGTAGAAAAGATGGAGTGATCATCGTGTCCGGCTGGAGAAAGGTTGGGAGCGAAAAAAGTCAAGGTTTTGAACATAATAGAGATATCGTTAAACTAGACATGACGCCTCTGCATAACTCCACTCCGTTGTCATCAACTACTATGTAGGCAGGTTGTCATGAACATCTGAATTCGAACTTAAACTGATTGCAGTACTTTGTGAGCAATTAATCCTTTTCTATTCACCATTGCCTTTTCATTTCCTACCCCCTGAATAATATCTAGATATCTGACATCCTCTGACATCTGACATTGATTGGGTCATTGGGTCTCTATCTATCTCGCGTTGTTATCTGTTGTTATGGTATGGTACTTTTGACACTAAAAATTAATACACCCAACCGTCTACCGACCCAACTAGAGAACTAGAAATTTCCTTCGCGCTTTCTGATGTGGCATTATTTGTCACGTTGACAGCACGAGCTGCCTCCAGTATTCCAGACTTTCGAGAATTTTGCTCATCACTTCTTG
>Ga0136553_1000849_pt1 | contig 10201 bp, 8 predicted proteins | sample AntRauTorckE5430_FD_101384 | JGI IMG/M metagenome (GOLD analysis project Ga0136553, IMG submission 101384) | Saline lake microbial communities from Rauer Islands, Antarctica - Metagenome Torckler E5 #430 | ecosystem: Environmental > Aquatic > Non-marine Saline and Alkaline > Saline | place... | reverse complement strand
TGAGAAGTATAGTGATAAGTTCCAGGGATTGGCACAGAGTGAGATGAGGACTTGGACGATGTTCATGAGGTATTGGTTGACAACGTGCGATACTACCCTGCATGGAACTAAAAGTGGGAGTGAAAATAAGAAGGAATATGAGAGTGGTCCTATTGGTAATGGTAATGGTAATGGAAATGGTAAGAAGGAACAAAAAGTTGGAGGTCCTTCCATTTTATTGGTCAGGTTTGAAGATTTGGTGCAACACACCCAGAAAGTGATGGAGGATGTCATGACATTTTTGACGGTGGAGGATTCCTGTTTTAATTCGGGTGCTGAACTTCATCCATTTTGGAAATGGAGGATACGCCATGCCCTGGGTCTAGTAGATGGATTGAAGGGAAAGCATACTAAGCACGTAAATGAAAGTAGAGCCATGGGAAGTGTTACTAATGTTGCTGGCGATTGTGATCGTTCTTTGAAAACGGATTTCGTAAAGAAGGTGAATACGTCCGCATTGGGATCTTACAAGCCTCGATCTTTGGATGCTAAGTCGCACCATCAGTCGAAGTTCGAAAATTCAAACACACAGCACCATGCAAACATGGAAGATAAATATCAAACAAGGAAACCATCGTCAATTGGAAAGTCTATTGGAAAAGGTAGATATCCAGAAGAAGTTCTCAAAAGTATGCATGTTATTGCAGATGAGGAGCCTCTCTGGCATCCTAGCAAGGGACGAATGAACATGTTGCAAATTTTCGGTTATGACATTTTCATCCAAGGGTTTCCTTTGAATTTTGACAATGGTCGAGAAGGGATTGCTGTGAATTGGGATTTCATTTATGCAAGATCGTGCAGTATGAAAATTCGGCCACTTGGGAAATCAAAGAATTCAGCAGTTCGCGTTAATCAAGGGGCAGAATTACGAACAGCGCGAAGTGCATATGGAAGAGCCATGACAAGATGGAGAAGGAGTCAGACTTGTGATGATACGAAACCATTTCCTTTAAAATAAAAGTAAGACCTGAAACATACAAGTAGAAACACGAGAAAGGGATTAATGTGAAATGTGAACAACTATGGCTTCGATACTGGTAGCGACAATCAGTATATGCACGAGCACTGGCCAGAAATCATATTAACACTAGATGAAGATACATTCTGCGTCAAAATTATAACTCAACCATAACGAAAGAATAGTACACCAAAAAAATTATAAATTTTTCCGCATGGCAATGTTGTACAACGGTGCATATACCAGAGATAGACTCGTTACTAATCTTGAATATGACTGGCTTGCCCATTTGGACATCATATTGTACATGATTTGCCAAACTAATACTGGTCTCCGTACTGACATTGCCTTGCCCATTTGGACAGAATATGGGGAGACTGACCAACACACCAATCAACGAATACTAATAGTGTCCACGCCACTACATAATAAAAATAGCTGTTAGATATCATTCTTGGTTTTGGCCTTTCGTACATGTTGTATCATCAATGTACTTTTTAATGGTCATATTGAGTTTCCTCAATTATTTTTGCTCCTGCAGTTTATTAAATGCTTGTGTGTACTCTCCAAGTGAAGGTAGTGCTAATTTGCCATCCTCGTCGATTCTGTTGTAGTCCTTTCGGAATCGTAGCCCATGGAAAGGAAAAGTAGAAAGTGCATGTAAGAAAGGAAATACTTCAACCTACATGGAAACAAAATGAAATCGATTTATTTCCACTGTACATCGAGATTTGCTAAGGATTGCCTTTGGATGTTAAGGTACAACAACATGTTTACAGACAGCAGGTCGATGCAGGCATATCCTTGACACTAGTGCTGGAAGACCTAAAGAATGTACAAATTGGCATACAAGTTAAGATAATCACACAGAATTATTTAATGTACTAAATATCTGTACCGACAAGAAAGTAAAAAGGGTAGTATAGAATAGTTGGTGGTGCTCTTGTAACGTCACTGCTACAGCAATCACTTGCCGACATATCCTATATTATAAAGTTGTGGCACACATCTTTAAAATTTCAACTTGATGAAGCAATTATTTTGCGCCACGTTGATTGCAATTGCCTTCAAAAGCAAGGCAAGTTCAGCTATTGCCTGTTCAAAGATTGATTTAAAATGGATAATTGTGAGAAAAGGTTCTTGCTCGTTGATTGTATTGTTATGTATTGACATGCTAATGAGGGCTTCTAATAAAGGTGCTGACTTCGTGTGTAATGTACGAAAAGTATGGTTTTGGAAAGTGCGGATTTGTGGAAGTGCCAGCCTAATTTCGAGGATGGCAGTTTTGCAAAACTGCCAGCCAGAAAACAAACCATACTTTTTTATTTGTTACGTTATTCAGCGTTATTGGGCTACGAAAGTAATGGTTCTGATTTCTGATGGGTTTACAGTTTTGCAAAAAGTGAAATAGAGTCCCGTGTCTTCAGTCACAGCCCATCATTAGGCCAATACTGTCCTGATAAGAGATCCCGGCTTCATTAAATTCTAGCGTTGGCGAGTGTCAAATGAGCATAAATTAGATCTATTGTCTGATGTCCAGAAACCCAGTAGTCTTATAAATATTGCACGCGATATATAATGCAATACCATGGCATCCCCCAAACTGTGTCCTACTTCATAATTATTGAGAAGAGATTCACTCATCTCTCCAATCACAAAGGAATAATGATCAACCAAAGATGGCCGAGGTATACCTTCATTAGTTTTGCGGTGATTTTGATAGTTGTAATCAATCAAATCAGGAATATAAATTTTATGATCACGACCACTTCCTCTAACAAATATACGATGAAAAACTCAACTCCCGATTATTACGCGGACGCCAACGAAGAAATGTACGATATCAGAGCTCATGCTAAACTAGAAGCATTCGAACATCCTAGTGACGCAGCAATCGCTATGGCGTCTTTCACAGAATGTATGTTGCAGCTTGAAGGGCATTTCCAATCTTTCTTCCCTACAATTGCTATTGCAACCCATCCACTTCCGTATTCAGTAAAGATTGTTGGGGATCAATACTACGTGCTCCTCTCTCTCGCAACCATAAAGCAAGGTCATGAGCGATGGGGGGAGGAAGGCAACTTATTTGCATGCAATGGTGTGGATGGTGCAACAGCTTTGCCCTTTACTAAAAAAGCATGGCATACATTGATGGTCAAATGCCCACAAAGTCTGCACTCAACTGGCGATGGCGGTGCGGCCCTCGAGACGTTCACCATCAAACCCTATTGGAACGATTCTGAGTATGTTGAGTATAACATCGAAAAGTTTTCAGAATGCGAACAAAAGGATATTGCAGCTTTCGCAGATAGGACTGGATCTCGCTCCATCAAAACAGGCATTACAGCTACTTTTGCAGGACAGAGAGACGGAGCACTTGAGTGGGCTATTTATCACCATTTACTAGGATTTGATCATATTTGGATATATGTAAATGAACCATGGGAAAATGGACACAACTTATTCTCTACAGATTTTCTTACGTTCATACCATACAATAACCATGCCAAAGATATGTATCAAGCAGCAAACGTGTCAATGGAAGACATGAGAATGCATCCATTAGAAGTGTTTCGTCTTGCGTCTCACAATGACGCGCTATATAGAGCTTCTAGAATGGGTTTGGAATGGATGGCCTTTCTTGACTTGGATGAAATAGTCGTGCTTGGTGCAGGTGCAGGCGCAGGCGCTCATTCAAATTTGACGGAGACAAGAGATTCTTCCCATCCATTGCAAAACTACCTCACCGATTTCAAGGCCACTCACGGCGATGAGTACGGCGCAATATTCCTACAGAGTGTACCATTCGGTAGAAGTGACGAAGGTGAAACAGAGCTAGAGCTACAGATCGATTACACCTGGAGACAAGACTTGAATCTCAGTTCTAATGCTTGCTGTCGGTCAAGAAATAAACTGCTTCTCGAAGTACCCAAGGCTATTTCGATCAATATTCATTACTATCTTGCAGATCGGCGACCTAAAATGTATTATCCAAATGCAGATGAATTGCGTATTAATCACTATAAGAACAAAGATCGAGGGGTGTTCAACATGAGGCATAGATATTTGGGCCCTCCAGATATTATGGAGGATACTCAGCTGAGGGATCAATATCGCGACCGAATTGTACAAAACACGGCATCTATCAAGGAAGAAAAGGAGAAGGATAATTCTTTCAATAAGAAAAAAAGATATATTTAATGGCTGTAAGTGGTGTTGGCGTTATCAGGAGAATTGAACCTGCTGTCTTAATATTTTTCTGCAAATCCCCAATGGTGGTGATTAAGAAGGGGAGAAGGACAATACTGCTGAAAAGAGGAGGGCAGCGTTAATGGAAGTGGCATATTCTTCTTGATATGGAAGCATCTCCACTTGTTAGCATGATCGGTCATTTATGAGTGCCCAAAGCTAATCAGCATAATATGTTCCAGCTCCATAGACCTTCGGTGAAGGAGAATATTAAGTGGTTAAGGTTTAGTCCGATAAATACGAATTTGTCATTCGATATTGATGTCGTAGCGATAGTGACAAACATGTATGTATTGGAGTTCAAGCTTTGTTTCATCATCACAAGAATGAATATAGAAGCTTTTAGTACTGATGTCTTGGTTTCTCATATATGACAAGACACTGTCCCGCTGGGCCGTGGCAATAAGGAATCACCACTTCACCATCTCAAATGCAAGAAACATCTGGTAAGTATAAATACTGACCTGGGCGGGACTATCCTAATGTGCTGAAAGTTTCACTTATTTGTGTATTAGATGGTATCTTTTGCTTTCATTTATTGCATTCAACATATATGCCAAGACGAATGACAGCTATGACATCCTGGGCTTTATGCAGTTCATTGCTTATTTGATTTTTTCAGGGTGACGAGTGACAACTGTAAGGAGTCTTCGCAATCATCTATTGCTTCGCCGCTGCAACAAGAAGAGACATATTTGGGCGATGCTGTTGCGACATCGCTTCTCTTGCATTTTGGCAAATGAAAAAGGCTGAAGCTCAGTGATAATATCGTACTCTTTGTTATTTCGTCGATTACTGTGAAATACGTGATGTGTAATAGGTCGGATTAAAGGCTCTACCATCCCACAGACGACGAGTAGCTCATCATCGACGGATACTGAGGTTCGCCACGGAGACCCGATTTCATGCGATGAAGCTTATTTAACTCAACACACTGGGTTGACCAAGTAGATGCTAATGATACAGAATTAAATAAAGCCGCATTGTATAGTGTATCAAATGATACAATCCATGTATTCGTTTAATCACGGTCTAGGAAATGTGTAAACAGTGATATCCTGACTTGTGTCTGCAACAAATAACGAAGTTGGAAACACTGGATCTGATGCATTGCAACTTTCAATATAATTTGGTTTCTTCCCATGCTGCAAACCAAACAGGATCTTTGGATCATCACCATTGGCACCATCAAGAGCTAGCCCCTTCATGGCTTCATCTACCTTCATGGAATTATCATTACAATCTTTAAATATGGTTGAAGGATCTTCGCCATTTGAAACCAATTTTTTTCCTAGATCCCAAAGGAAAATTGATCCATCATTTCCTCCCGTTACGAGCAACCTATCTTCCGCCACGACATGAGACGAATCCAACCCGCCAAAGTTAGGAAATAGCACCGATGCAACGGCAGCATCATGACCACCTCTCAAACGACAACCCTCAATCAAACTCCTGCCATCCATCTGCATCACTATTGCAGACCCATCACCTAATCCTGCTGCCAGTAATTTTCCACTTGGACTCCACGATAATGCATTCACAAATGGTGGGTTACAAATTTGATTCACTCCCTCTTCTTCTTCAGTCCGGATGACAAATGTTGATGAAGGTCTCTTGGGCCTATTCACGTCCCATAAGCAAACTGTACAATCCGTACCTCCTGATGCCAGATCAAGAGTTTTGGATCGTGGTCGGAAAGCAATGGATGTCACCAATGCCGCTTCAGACATATTTTCGCAATGCTGCAGTTTGGTACATTTCTTTCCCTTCAATGACGATGAAGCATCTATTTTTTCAGAAATGAATCGATTGGGGATGGAATCAGTGATTCTGACGAATCCATCATCATCGGCTGTTCCAATGTATATCCGTTTATTAGTCTGAGCAGCAGTTGTCATTTGTATCTGATTGATTTCTTCCCCTTCCAGAGAATCAAGAAGATGATGATGTTTTTGTATAATCGGACTGGATGCTTGCCGCAAGTCATATCCGTATACACTAGATCCAACGGATGCAAATATTGTGAAAGGATATGAAGACGAACCGCTTATTAAAGTTGAAGCATCTGATTCGTCAAAGGTTGGATGAAAAGCGACGGAAGTAACTTCCTGTCTATTGGGTAGCATAATGCAAGAGGATGCACGAGAAGGGTTGGTTCTAAGATCCCATAGACGGGCAGTTCCATCTTCTGATCCACTCAAGAGGCAACATGATGTGTTGTGGGTTTGACGGTTGACTTTCTTTTTGGATCCTCGTTGGGCGTTGGAGCTGTGAGCTAGGCATGTCACTGGACCTTGATGTCCTCGAAGCTGGAATTGTTGCACCATATTTTTCAATTTTTCATATATTTATGTTAATGCAATATGTTGAATAAGTTCATCAATCTAAAAGATACTGTTGTAGGTGGGTATTGCCTATTGCGTGGTAATTGGTATGTGTGTTCATTCTGTTTCATTTTGTTACTCTTTACTCTAGAAGAAATAATGAGGCCGATGATGATGTCATCAGAATGCAAAAATGAGATAAAGAGGCCTTTTCATAAATCCACAAATCCAAGCTCATTACCATTCCCAGGACCGCTCAAACATTATCAAGAAGAAGATCATCAGCAACAACATACTTGACTTTCTACTACATACCTACACCACACAATATCGCATAATATCATGACGATACTCAAACTATAACTATCAAATTGAAGAACTGGAAGGAGCAAATATGAATTCATCCAACTGCTAATCAAAATAAAATCTTGAAACAAGTTTCATGTCTCCATCCAGCATCCAATCTCAAGATGTAGGTACCTCATGCTACATGACAATATGAATATGAGATGATACTACTAGTAAAAAAGGTAAGATACTGCACATCTTGACCCACCCATGTTTGCATGTCGTCGCCGCCAAGTCCTGGACCATCGCCAATTTTCACGCTAGATACATAATGAAGAAGAAAGTAAACTCTAGGTGATCAACCACTCCCAATGAAGAAGCTTTCCGTCGGGCGGTCAGATAAATAATGTTGATTCGACGTAACTGTGTACAAACTATTTTTTACGAGGGTTGTGGTTACATCTGAACACTTTCTTCATCACCATGTCTTTGGGGTGAGACCTGGACTATGTCAGGCACGGCAGACGTGACAAATACAAAATCGTCCAAATGAATATTAATATTATCTACATTGCCTTATCATCCATGATGACAAACACAATATGGATGGATGCTAATGATTTACTCATGATCGTGAATATTCTCCTTCTCAATACTAACTCTATTTCTATTTTTCAGTATAATTGCCTCCAAGACACACATTCCATGTCCTTGACTTTGCGTCATTAAAGCTGACTGTCGTTTTCAATGTCTCAGTCAGCAATGGTCCAAATTGTGAGCGCAGTCTGTAGCGTGAGTGGCAGGCCTCTGAATGAAAGGCTATCTTGTGCTCTACTTGAGGTTAAAGGACCAGGTGCTGTTCCGTCAGATAGAGCAGGATTAGTAGTTCAACACAACGATTTCAATCAATCCGTAGTATGCCTTCTAAAGACTTGAGCACCGATAGTGTAACAAGTAACATAAATACAAATGTCATTAAACACAATCATGCCCGAATACTTATCGAAATTGCAATTGTCGTTTGTTTGAAAGCAGGGAAGGGTCCCATTCTATCTCATTGCCGTACATTTCTACAGCATGAGTAAGTACAGCCGTTACCAGTACTTAGGTCGTCGACGAAAAGTCATTTACCAGGGGGGCTGGGAAAGCTGGAAACATTATTTTGTGTTTTCACCGGTCACAAAGACAATGCACAATGCCAAAGTTGATCTCAAAAAACAAAAAATAAATTGCCTGAGATTGAAGCCAATTCAACCATCAATTAAGCGCTTCCCTTTCCAGAGAACTGGACATATTCTTCATAGGTAAACCCACAGTCACACTAAAACCACTTCCGGTATCTCCTCACAGTAGCACATCAGTCACGATGAAGCTGGTAAGCATCCCAATACTATCTGCGATCATATTTGCTTCGTCATTTGTACTATGCAAATCCAACGAGGATGCATCTGCTGCCAAGACTAAAACTCAAGATGACAGCCCCATAAAGGCTGCAGATGCTACCAATGTTCTTTCAAATGGACGGGATATCCCTCTCATCGGGATGGGTATTGGAAATCTCCCAAGTGATCGGATTGACGAAGTTGTGTCTTTTAATCTCCAATTGGGCAGCAGACTCGTCGACACCGCGCGGGCATCGAGAAACGAAAGCATGCTGTCAAAAGCCATTGATAAATACTTCGAGGGAACAGCAGACAAGATGGACGGGAGCGAAGATAATGTTGTTCATGTTGTGACAAAAGTATGGTATACACATCTTGGCTACGAAAGAACCAAAATTGCAGTTGGGGAGTCCCTCAGAGATTTGACTATGAATCAAAATGTGGATACTCGGGTTCATATTTTACTTCATTGGCCTCGATGTGATGATAACATTGCATGGATGAATTGCGAGAAGGAAGAAAGGAGACTGCCGAAATATGTCCAAGAAGCAGGACCTCCTCCTCATTTAAATAAGGATACCGCGTGGCAGGACTCGTGGAAAGCCCTGGAAGATCTATACGCTGAGGATAGGAATAATAGAGAGGCAAACATGGGACGTAGACCGATCATTGAAAGCATTGGAATTTCTAACTTCGACTGGAATGATATGGTATCACTGTTGGATATTTGCCGTATCAAACCTTTGATCTATCAGGGCAATGTTTGGAAAGTTTTCCATGATCCAAGAATGATGAACTTGCTGAATGAAAACAATATTTTATTCCAGGCGTATAATATTATGAATGGTGTTCATCATAGGAAGTCTTCTGCTCCGAATGCATTCGCAGTTTTGAGCAGGATTGCAGCGCATTTATCGAAAACACGTCAAGAGTTACACGATGATCAGAGATTAGAAACTAAGGTCACAGAAGGAATGGTGATAATGGCATGGTTGGTGCAGCAGGGGATCTCGGTCGTGCCCCGTGCGTCATCGAATACCCACCAAGTAGAAAATTCTCCATCTAGTATTATATCGCTCCCCCGAATGTCAAGTGAGGAAATCGAAACCGTAAAGAATGCAATGTCTGCACTGATGAAAGGGGAGGATGTTAAGGTGAAAGCTGTCTTCCATAATGAATTTATGAGATCGATTCAATTGCATTGGATGAATCAAGTGACAGGAGAAGAGGTTCCAGTCACTGATCAAGTACTGCCAGGAGTCACATTGACCATTGATTCTCATCCGGGGCACACTTTTGTCGCATACTGTTCAATGAAGAAGCTACGCAAAGAATATGAGGTCACAGCTGAGTACGGCAATTCAGATCACTTTTTTATTCATGGAGAACTTTAACGAGGAGTCGTCGCTGAAATTATTATTTTTGCTGTCGCATCAATACCAGAGCTAGGATGAAAGATGCCTCAGCTTTCCATTTTAGGTTTGCTCTCAAATCAACTCCATGGAAAAATAGAGGATTCTGGCTTTTGTAGATTTACGATTGTTCGTGATTTATCTAAAACGCATTTCTCATTCATCAAAGTTCCAATTTACTTCCGGTCAAGCTTAGGATGCGTCGTGTCTCATCCTTTCTCTCTGTCTGTTCTCTCGCCTTCCTCCACGCTTCATTCTTCTTTGAACCATACATATCATGAATCCTCCCTCCTTGATCTTTCAGTGGTGGCAAAGATGGTGCATTCCTTTTGATCCTCTTGAAGTATGGGTTTGAACTTGATTTTAGCTGTGCGCAGAGAAGCATCGTAAGACATAATTCGTTACAAGGATGCTGTATCATCAACAATAGCAGCATTATTTCCTCTGGGATTTGTGGCCTGTACTACTACAGGGCATTCATTATCTAGTCTTCATCTGCATGGCGTGGAAAAGCTGGGCCTTGATACCTGCTTGAATTTCTCACCGGTA
>Ga0136553_1000847_pt1 | contig 10215 bp, 8 predicted proteins | sample AntRauTorckE5430_FD_101384 | JGI IMG/M metagenome (GOLD analysis project Ga0136553, IMG submission 101384) | Saline lake microbial communities from Rauer Islands, Antarctica - Metagenome Torckler E5 #430 | ecosystem: Environmental > Aquatic > Non-marine Saline and Alkaline > Saline | place... | reverse complement strand
GCTGATGCACTCAGACTGTACAAATGCGTTAAGAGCGCTGGTGTCATCCAATCCAAACTTGTCTACGAGTTCTTCAGCAGTACACGAAGTTTTTTCTAGAATTGTAGCGACATCGCATGCATGGAAGGGGGTCTCATAATCACAGCCCTGGGCAACAACGCCAGCGAAAATAGAAAGCAGGGAAAGAGCAGTGGTGGTAATCTTCATATCAGCAATCTTTTCGCTCGCAAATATATTTTATGGCATCGGCGATTATGAAGCCTCGTTTTCACGAGTCACAAAAACCCTTTACCATCCAGGTCTTTATTGATTTTAAGAAAAGGAAATATGATTAGATTTGTAGATATCTATTAGGAGGTTTATTACTTCACTACAAACGGATATTGTTTCATTATCTTCTGGGGACAAAATTCATCGCGTGACTGGAGACATTGGCGATAATAATGTTGTGGGAATGCATCTCCACACATTTTCATTTGGAATGTCTGCTCCAATTTGCTCTAAATCAACCAAACACAAATTAAATTTCGTTTCCTACAAGAGACAATAATATTAAATTGAAATTCTCTACAGCAATAGTAATGTTATATCAAGTCTCAGCAATATTTTCGCTCGCAAATATTTAATGTTAACGAGGATGATGAAATGACCTCATAAACTTTCCCACGAGTCACAAAAAATACTCATTACCATCCAGAAAAGGAAATATGATTAGATTTGTAGATATCTTTCTAGAGGTTTCAATGTTCACTACAAACGGATATTGTTTCATTATCTACTGGGGACAAAATTCTCTCGTGATTGGAGACATTAAAATATGATCATTGGCGATAAGGGGCCAATGAATCTTCAGACATTTGGAATGCCTGCTCTAATTTGCTCTCAATCAATGAAACATAAATTCAATTTCGTTGCCTGTAAGAGACAATAATATCAAAATGAAACTCTCTACAGCAATAGTAGTGTTATCAAGTCTCAGCGGAATATGCATTGCATCCGCACGCATGTCTGCAGATGCAAAAATTGCCCAGGCATCCAAGAAGCGTGAACTCCAAGACATGGAGTTGGCTTCAAACGCTTGCTTCTCCGATGTAGACTTTACTGTATACTTCAAGGGCAAATGTGACTTCGACTCTCTAGTCGAACGCATGAGTTTGAAAGTCGCAGAGAATGAGCGATGTGTCAACAGTGGAAAGGAGGAAGTCATGCTTCTCGTAGGTGAGTTCGAATGAGATGAGGTTGTAATCCTAGTCTTCTGAAGAATTATCTATTGGATGTTTGTTTGCTGCTGTTTTTTTGCTCTTTGTTCAGAGCTACTACGAGAAACTACAAAGTTATATATTCATGATACACCTTCCATTTTTTTCAGGTACTAACCACTAAACCCTATCAACAACGCTCTCTATAATTCCCATCATCCTCTTCCTTCAGGCTACGCACATCCTGCAGACGAGAAATATGCCAGGCTCACGGTCAACAAACTATGCCAGGATGCCATGGACTACGCCATGGAAGATCCAAGCAAGTCAGTAGCATGGAGCCAGGTTGCCAACAAGGGAGGCAACTTCGACAAACAATACTACGATGGAAATACGTATTGGAATGAAGAATATGAAACCAATTACGATTCTCTTATTCCCAACGAGCCCTCCAACAGACTCAGCAGAGATGCCGAGCGTGTAGATGACCTATACGAGACTGTTGCAGAGAGACTCTCTTTTCAGTGGCCTGATGTCGAAAATTTTGAAAATTGCGAGCTTCGCTCCGCAATGTGCTGCTGGGTATCTGATCGTCAGGCCAACGACAACAACGGAAATTGTGACACTCCATATGACGAAAGGTGTACTAATTCAGATCCTGGGGATAATACCGAGATCTGTGGTGTTGATATGTCAAGGTCTGGAACATCCTCTATCTACATGGAAGATGGTATCAGCTTCTATCCTGGAAACCAGGAGGGATCTACACATTGCCATGGATTTGCCTGGGGGACAGATTTGACCGAACCGGACTACAGATATGCCGCAAACAACCTCTTCTATATATCTATGTACGACCACATGCATAACAGAGGATACGTCCGTAATGTTCCAGGTGCACCCATGTGCGGTTGCGTCGAAAAGATGCCCGTTGTCTCCAGAGCTGACTGTACTGAAATCTCAGCATTGGAGATTTGGAAATTTGACTGGAAGACAAGCACTAACAATGGACAGGGGTTGTTGGAAGCTTCCCTCGACAGAGCTGAAATCGAATTCAACGCTTGTCAAGGAAAGAATGGAAATAATGACCTTGAAAGGTTTTACGAGCGTCTTTATAATGAAGGCCGTGCATCCTTTCAAGATAGACAAATGTTGAAGCGAACTATTGTCGGAAACGATAACTGTGCTGTTGGCCGGGACATCATGATGGACATCAAGGGTTATGACATTCACTATCCCGCAATTCCTTACATCGAAACAGATTCTGATACTGCATACAACATAGCTATCGAGAAAGGCACCAATGAAGGAAAAGACGTTCTTTGGACTGGCAGCAACGGCGATGTCCATCTTGTCGACAAAAACAGGATTGGAGATGATGATACCCAATGGACATTTTCGACAACTGACAACAACGGTGCAACAATGTCTGATGCTGTTTTCACCATCCAAACAAAACGTCAGATGACAAACACTTTCCTCGGAAGTGATAATCATGGAAGAGTCCAGATGCACGAATCGGACTCTATCACTGGAAGAGAAAAATGGTACTTGCAGGCTGTTCCTGATAAGGCAGAAAATACCTACTACATCAAAATTTCCGGAGGAACCCAAACTAGGGACATTTACCTGAGCACGAACAACCAAGGAGACCCTGATTTGTACGATATGGATGACGGCAGTGGGAAGCAACGATGGGTAATCAGCAAGATCACATCAGAGTAAACAAGAGTTATATTAGTCTTTCAAATTATCTACGATGTCATCAATGGAATGGATCGCAAACGAAAGTCATTCATGAATAACACAATAAATTATTTATGTAAACTGAACCTCTACAACCTTAGCAAACGTGTAGTGCAGAATAAAGTACATTTCCTATTACTCGAAGCTAAGAGTCAGCCCAGATCACACGCTGAGTGTCCTTTATACTCTGCTGAAAATGTACCTTCTCCACCAGTTATACTGCGGAGATTATTTGCATAACCCAAAATTTCAGCAAGAGGAACTTGTCCACGAATGAGCGCCTTTGTATGCGACGTGTCATCGTCACCCATGATCACTTCATCTACTGTTCCTCGCCGTGTCGTCAAATCAGACAAGACAGTTCCAACCATTTCTGACGAGGCAGATATCTCAACACTCATGGTAGGCTCTAATACAGAACAATACGCTTTGTTACTATTCAACACAGAAGTTAAAATTGTAGAAGATGCAGCACGAATTGCACCGGGTAGAGCCTTGAGTGACGCAATTCCACCTTCCGCGTCAATCTCCTCCACATGACATTTGACATTGGCGATTTCAAAGGAACCCATCGGTCCTCTCTTAAGAGCTCCCTTGCAACCAGAAATCAAAGCATTTGCAATATTACAGCGCTGAGCCAATTCGCTTTCATCCGTTTCATTGTCAAACCCTAAAAATTCTCTAACTTTTGATCCAAGGGTGACAACAGGATCACACAGAATAATGCAATCCCCTGAGGTATGTCCTTTTGGGTTGTCGTAAGGTTCAAGGCGTAGATGAATCATAGCCTGCATTCTAGTTGATCCTATTGTTCTATCGTAGTCCATGAGGCCAGGTGTTTCAATTACACGTTGAACTGTTTCGCGATACGCCACAGAGGGCTTGCCAATCCATACTGCAAGTCCGTGCTCACGTTTCAACCTATCAACCACAACCTCAATGTGCAATTCACCCAAACCTGATAAGAGAGTTGCCGACCCCGTCTCTTCAACTTGCAAACTTGGGTCTTCTGCGACTAGAAGATTCAATGCTTCAAGAAGTTTAGACTCTTGCTCCGCATTCTCTGCCTCCACACGCACAGTCAATACTGGCTTTGGAGCACCTACTCCAGCAAGACATTCGTTTCCAGAACTAATCTCAAACTCCGAGTCTTTCTGACTTTTCTTCTTTTTTTTTCCTTTGCCCTCATTGGATGCCAATAAGATTGTATCACCAGTTGAAACACTTTTTAAACCAATCAAGGCACATACATCTCCACTGTAGCAAACTGCATCCTTTAAATTATCGAATTTTCCTCCAGCGAGCTCTAGCATACCACCTACTCTCTCAGTTCTAGGTTTCTCAGGATTCTCGCCATTATTGGCAGGAGTAATAACCTTGACTGTATCTCTAGAAGATAGTTTTCCAGAGTAAACACGTGCGAAAACCACTCGTCCATCACCACTCCCTCCTCGATTCTTCATATGAACGACTTTGAATGCAAGGGCTAACAATGACGGATGCAAAGGATGGCCAAATTTGATCAAACCTTGTGATTCGCCATCACAATCATCCTTCAGAATCTTGACGTCCTTCTTTGCACCACGGCCTCTTGATTTTAAAGACACAGATGCATCGCCTTGATCTAAAAGTGCAGGAGGCTTACGATTCAACGGAGATGGTAATAAGTCTGCCATGGCATCGAGCAATGGTTCTACTCCTTTTCCACGCAATGCTGCCCCCGTCATGACTGGAAGTATCTTTCTATCAAGTGTAGCTCTTCGTAAAGCAGATCTCAATTCATAGTTTGAAGGATCTTTCTCCATCAAGAAAATCTCTTCCATGCCTTCGTCGACGTCCGCCAAGGACGCTACTAAGTTTTGTCTTGCAGCAAGAGCCACAATTGTCACTTGTGAGTCTGGGTCGATCGCCTTGCTATCAACATCAAACAGGTTGTAAACGGCAGGTACACACTCTTCCACGTCAGCAACACCTCCTGAACCAACTTCTGGCCAAACAATGGCTCTCATTTCCACAAGATCAATAAGACCAACAAACTTTCCATTTGTCACAGTTCTCATGTCCAAATCACTCGCTGGCACAGCAACAATATTTCCAGCCAATGTATCTGATATTACAGTATTCCCGACTGCAAAGAGGGGTACTTGCATCGCAACTGGGTTGGCTCCAGGTAATTTCTTCTTGAGGGTATTCAAGGCATAGCCAAAATTACACCCTTCTTTATCCATTTTATTCACAAATGCAATACACGGCAATGGTTCATGCCCGTGCGTGTCATCACTACTCCACCTCTTACCGCTGCAATTTTCTTTATCGTGATCTAGACCTTTATCATGATTCTTCATACTGGGCCTCGTCATGGCTCTCCATACAGTTTCTGTCTGAGCTTGCACACCTGCCACAGCATCTACGACCAATACAGCTCCATCGAGGACCGCAACGCTGCGATTGACTTCCACTGAAAAATCTACATGTCCAGGTGTATCAATCAACTGTATAGTCACTTGCTCATCTTCTTCACTTTTTCCTTCCTCGCCCAGAAGAGAAGCGTCGCTATTATGCCATTTCCATTCGAAAGAAATCGCAGCGGATTGGATGGTGATGCCTCTCTCTCGTTCAGCGGGTAGGTAATCAGTGACTGTATTACCCGAATCGACTGAACCAGCCAGAGGGACTATACCTGCTAATGCTAGCATTCGTTCCGTGACGGTTGTTTTTCCAGCGTCAACGTGTGCGAATATTCCAACATTACGAAGATGGCGAAGCCTGTATATTTCAGTAGAATATTTGGCTAATATTGATGGAGGCAGCGTGTTGGTGGACATTTGTCGCGTCTGCAGTAATAAGTAGCGAGGGCTACCAATTTGATTGATGCTGCGATTTGCATGGAAGGAAGTCGATGGTATTGACTGAAGATTTTTTGTGGAAGGATGGTCATATGAATAATGTGACTGTCTGCCGCTGGCCTCATCACTTTTTGATGTGTTGTAATATTTCGTGGATATAGATGGCAGGGCAAGGGTTGTTGTATTGCTACAAGCCCTGACTCTATCTTGAAATAGCTTGACTGTCCGTGTTGATGATAACAATCGCATCATCCTTTGATGCTATACACTAATCAATAATTAATAATCAATAATCAGGGATGCTCTGATTAGATAAAATGTGGGAAAAGTTTCCTGATTGCTGTACAATATCCTGAATCTACTAACGCTGGAAGATGTGTGACAAAGTGCACTAGACACGATGCGGGAATACACAACCGAAGCAATCAACGCTGCCTGCCTGTAGAGCGTGAATTAGTTTAGTGTGAGTCATTTTTATCGTCGCTTGTCGAGAGATCTCTTTCCTCTTTCTAACTAATATTATGTTTGTGTGGTGATTAAATTATTCGTCAATAATGAGCTCAAATAAGCCTGTTTCGACTGACATGACGTCATGTCGGTATTCTTCCTTCTTCCAACCGGTCACCGAACGGAACGTATGGTACGTATTACGCATTACGATTTACGATACGAGGACATAGACAACAGAGATAAAAGCATGAAGAATATGTTAATATGTACTTGGTATCGGAAGTACCACTCGTATCTGCATATTACAAACACTGCAGTAGAATTAACGCACATTTTCATCGTCAAAAACTTTTGCACTTCTTCAATACATAATCCTTTAACACCATGACACCTCCCACTGACCAGAATGTCAGTAGCACTGCGTCTGAAGCAATTCAAGAGACTCTTCCAATACGAATGATTAGCAAAATCGTCAAGGGTTTCGGTCGTGGCTCTTCCGATTTAGGGATCCCTACTGCCAATCTTTCGTCTTCACCTGACGATATGAAATGTGAAATGAGTTTTGATGCCCTTCCTACTGGAATCTATTTTGGTTTCGCTCGATTGGTTTCTACCACTGCCCATGATGACAATTGCAAGGAAACGCTGGAAGGAGTCTACAAAGCCGCAATATCGATTGGATACAATCCATGTTACAAGAACCAGCACAAAACCATTGAACCGCACTTAATCGCACCACAGGGACATCCTTCCAGAACAAAATCTGCTTGTCAAGAAACACAATTTCATGAATTATACGATGAGACAATGAGATTATCCATCGTAGGATATTTAAGGCCTGAATTGCCATTTGAAGGATTGGACAAGTTGATTCTTGCGATCAAGGGAGACATTGTCAACACAGAAGAAATGTGCGATGACTTACAAACTGAAAGTTTCCAAGTCGAAGATGAGAAGGCTTGGGTGCTATCAAATGATAATGCCTGAAAACTTTGTGTTCATCTCTATTACAATATTTTTATAATGCACATAAACCACTTTTTGCAAACTATCGCCTGACGCTACCTCCTTTCATGCAGACAAGTTTGGAACCCACCAAACCAGTAATCAGGTTTCCAACAGTAATTTCACCAGCCATAGTAGCAGGGGGTTCATCTGTTAACTCAAAACCCAAACTCCGATACCAATCTTGAGTACTATCCAATGTCAACAGGTACACGTCCCTACTACTTCGTTCCACCATTGCGTGCTTTGCCATGACCCTCTGAATCAATTCCCTCCCTATTCCTCTATTTCTCCACTTCGGCTTCACAAAAACAGAAGCTAATTCCCATAACTGATTCTGTCCCCGAATCCTTTGCATCTCTGCACGATCCATCAATTGCATCCTCTTTTCCCTTCTTTTAGACGATGCTTTCGAAAATTCCTTATATTCCTTCGTCCATGGCAAAGAGGCGGCTGAATTTGGAAAGTCTGCTGGGTCATCTTCAAAATCTTGCCATATTTCGTCGTCAATGTCGCTCTCGATGGAGCCACTTCCTGGCAAAGCATCGTATTCTTGAGCATTTTGGAGGTTGAATCCAGTAGGTCGAAGTTGTGCCCAGCCGTATATTTGGTTATCGTTCATGGGGTCTACTGCTACAACGAATCGTTTAGAATCTAGGTTTAGTGGATTCATCAGGTTCCTCGTCATGGTAATCTTGATTTCTAGCTCATCTTGCGATTTCCCAGGTCGGAATTTGACAGAAGATTGCGAGGAAGCAGAGGATGCGCTAAATGCATGGGAGCGATGTATGCTGGTGCTGGTAAGAGATATGGATAGCAAGAAGATGACTCTCAATGTAGATGGAATCTTTGCGATGCACGATGGATATGTTGACATGTTTCTTGATGAATTTGTGGGGCTCTATTGTATCGCTGCATATAATATCATGTATCTAAGTAAGTAATGATTCATGATTGATGGTTGCATGTTTTAGGTTTTAGATTCAGGAGTCAGGAGTGCGTTCTTTTATCGTTTGTGGATAAGAAGATCACGAGGATATTTAGCAGGTTAGCAACCGAATAAGTACGACAACACCTCAATACATAATTTTAATAATTAATAATTACTGCATTCATCTCTTTCAACAGTGCGGCTACAATAGCAATGTTTCCACTTCAACAAGAGATATTAAATTCAAATTCTGCTGATTACAATCATCATTTCTTGAGTCTACGAAGCCTGATGCGTAGTCTACAGAATATTGAATAGAAGCGTCAGGGTTCTTAGTCGTATTTTTATGCAGATAGAAGATGGGACTTACTCTGACATCGTCGAATGATATCTGATAGATCGGCTATCCGGCAGAATCTCCTGTCTCTCTAAGATCCACTTGTGGATGGGGAATTGAATGATCAAAACCAATCAATAGGTCAAATTTCACACTGATATATGTTATATGGTTTCTCTTTTGGGGTCCAAAATGACTCCAATTGGGGTCAGCCTCGACCTTTTGGCACTATTAGAGACTCTGGGAGAGATTGGAAGTCACAATGATAATATGAATTGGAAATGTGATGATGATGAAGAGGCTTCCCACGATACTGCTAAATTAGCAATACTAACTGACAGATGTTCCGCAAAGAGAACAAAAACTATCTACCACTATCAGCAGTTAGCAGTTATGACGATCAGTGATTGTTGTTGTGAGGAGAACGAAGGAATGAAGAGGTTCGGTTCGGCTTGTTGGGGGTTCCGATTCCGATTGCAAAAGATTGCAAGCATCCAAAATCCCAAACTACCTTTGGCTGTCATAGAATCTCGGAGAATCATCATTCGTAGTCATCAATCATCTATTAGAAATTTTAAAGGCAGAATAGCAGAAGCCAAATTTGGAACGTGATTGATTGCTTATTTCTAATCAATAAACTTTCCATTGCAGCTCTTCTGCAGCTGGTATCCACTAATATCTAATAGGTATCGCCATCGTCTCAATATCGTACAAACAATCCACAGGGACCATACAAATCAAATCAATCAATGAATACATTGGCGGCAGTGAGGAGAAGTGTTGCTTCAAGTGCTGCATCGCGAGCAATCACCACTTGCAATCGAAAGTACATGTCAAAAAATATTGTAAGGAGCGCAAGCATACACCAATCGCATCAAGTTGTTTCTAGGAATGCATCACGAATTTCCAGAAGAACCTTTGTTTCTAACAATCAATATCAGCAGACAAGACTCGCACGGCAGCAACATCGTCATCATCATCATCATCATCAATACAAACAGAAGCATCAGTGGAACAAAGATGTAGCACCCATTGCTGCTTATGCCACTGCACTTGCGCTCACTATTGCAGCATGTACCACTGATGATATTCTGACATATGGTCAAGGGCATGACAGTGCAAACAGGGATCCATATTTGATGGATCAATCCCAGCATAATGTCATATCAAAAGTCAAACAAAGACAAGGATGGAATGCATGGAAGACACCTTCAACATGTCAATGCGAAGCCGTCGCCACATCGGACTCTTCTACTGTTCTCGATGTGCAAGATAATCAAACCAATATTGCACCAACGCAACCATCCGATCCATCTCCAGCCTCTGACTCAAATACAGACTTGGACTCGAAATCAGACTCGAACCAACCCCGAAACGTAATGGTGCACCGACTCCGTTCCATCCGCGCCAGATCCCTCGCAGATAAATATCTCGTTGACTGGAAGACTGTTTTGGGAGAAGGAGCCTATGGAAGCGTACATCCTGCACGTCTGTGCACTACCGGTGAAAAGGTTGCCCTCAAAAAGATTTCAAAAAGGTATACCAGCACATCATCCTTTTGTCGTGAGACTGATGCACTATTGAGGATATACAATAATGGTGGACATCCAAATATCAGTGGCTTGAGGGATATATACGAGGATCATGATCATTATTATCTTGTCATGGATCTAGTGAGTGGAGGAGAAATGTTTGATCATT
>Ga0136553_1000845_pt1 | contig 10228 bp, 3 predicted proteins | sample AntRauTorckE5430_FD_101384 | JGI IMG/M metagenome (GOLD analysis project Ga0136553, IMG submission 101384) | Saline lake microbial communities from Rauer Islands, Antarctica - Metagenome Torckler E5 #430 | ecosystem: Environmental > Aquatic > Non-marine Saline and Alkaline > Saline | place... | reverse complement strand
CTACCGCTGGGGCTTCGAACTCGTCCTGAAATGGAGCAGCCACCTCGACCCCACCGACGGCGTTATGTGGGACATTAGCCCCGGCGCGCGCGGCAATTTTCAGGGAGAATACCCAACTGACTTTGCCGACTACCCCAGCTTTTACAAAGAGCGGGAGGGCGGCACCTTTAACGCCAACGGCCACCCGGTCAACCCCGTCACCAACCAGCCCTATGCGCCCAACGTGGTGCCTCGTGGCGATTATACCCGGGTACTGGCCGAGTTCTGGGCCGACGGGCCGGGATCGGAAACGCCCCCCGGCCACTGGTTCACCATCCTTAACAAAGTCACCGATCACCCGCTCTTTGAACGCCGACTGGCTGGGCAGGGGGACATTCTCCCCGCCCTGGAATACGACGTCAAAGCCTACCTCACCCTCGGCGGGGCCATGCACGACGCGGCGATCACCGCCTGGAGTATCAAGGGGAAGTACGACTATGCCCGCCCGATCACCGCCATCCGTTTCATGGCCAAGAACGGTCAGGCCAGCGTTAATACCGACCCGAATTTCAACCGCTTTGGCCTGAAATATGACCCAGGATTGATCGAGCGGGTAGGCGATGTGACCGAACTGGAGAATAGCACAACCCTGGCCCTCGTTCGCGCGAAGGGCTGGATCGGCCACGACGCCATTACGGACCCGAATACGGACGTGGCCGGGGTGGGGTGGATTAACCCAACCATGTGGTATCCCTACCAGCGGCCGAATTTCGTGACCCCCAACTTCGCGGGCTACATCTCCGGTCACTCCACCTACAGCAGCGCGGCGGCGACGGTGCTGGAGGAAATCACCGGCTCCCCTTATTTTCCCGGCGGTATCGGTGAGTTCGTAGCCTTAAAGGATTCTTTCCTGGTCTTCGAGCAGGGGCCAAGCGTCGATATCGTTCTGCAGTGGGCAACTTACCGCGATGCTTCTGATCAAACCTCCCTCAGCCGCATCTGGGGCGGCATCCACCCACCGGCGGACGATGTGCCCGGTCGCATCATCGGCATAAGTGTTGGGGAAGGCGCTTTCGCCACGGCCCGCGCCGCCTTTGAAGACGACTTAACCGCCGTTGGTACGCCAAGCCAGCCCGTCACCCGCCTGAAAACCTACCCCAATCCGGCCCGTCGTGGTCAGCCAATTACCCTCGAACTACCGGGCAACCCCAACGGCCAGCTACTCACTGTCTACGATGTCACCGGTCGTGCGATCGGGGAACTCCGTGCCGATACCCAACTGATCAGCCTGCCAACCGACCGACTGGCGAAGGGAATGTACTTCCTCCGCTCAGCAGATGGGCGGCTGGGGAGTGTGTTTCAGGTTTGGTAAGTAAGGTGGTGCCGGCTGATTTTTGCCCGACTAACCGCCTCCGGCAGCCGCGAAGCCAAGTCAGGGCTGGCCTGCAAAGCTCTGCCAGCACGTCTCATAATTTGCAGGACTTTGTAGCTTAGCACCGGTCGAGCTGCGCTGCTGCAATAGTCAAGCGAGCACTACCACGCCAAACCAAACCCGCTAATGCTGAAGTCCATCATTTTTCCCACCTGCCTAGCTTTTGCTGTGCTGCTATTGCTATCCGGTTGCCAGGTCGGCCGATTCTTCGTCTATAACTTCGCTAATATCACCGACCACAAGGTCTTTCCGGCTTCGGAGATCGAAACCGGGCCGGAAACCTACCGCTTCACGAAAACAGATGATAATTACCTGACGGCTTACACCGTCAGTACCCGAAAAAAAGGAGACCTGAGTCTGACCGATTATTTGAGGGAAGAAACGACCACCACCGCTTTTTTGGTGATTCGTAACGATAGCATCCTCTACGAGAACTACTTTCAGGGGTATGCCCCGGACGATATTTCGACCTTCTTTTCGGTATCCAAATCGATCACCTCCTTGCTGGTTGGTATTGCGGTGGACGAAGGCCTGATTGAAAACATCGATGACCCAGTGACGAAGTACATCCCCGAACTACGCACGGCCGATCCCGGCTTTCAGCAACAGACCATCCGCCACCTGCTAAATATGCGGTCGGGACTGGACTATAAAGAGTCTTACTCCAACCCCTTTGCCGATATGGCCCAGCTCTATTACGGGCGCAACCAACTGGGGCAGATCGCGAAGATGAAATTCAGAGAAACGCCCGGCACGGTCCATCGTTACCAGAGTGTCTCTACGGCCATCCTCGGTATCATCGTCGAGAAAGTGAGCGGGATGGACCTCGGTCAGTTCACCGAAGCAAAAGTGTGGCAACCCATGGGCATGGAATTCCCCGGCAGCTGGAGCCTGGACGATAAAAAGCATGGATCAGCTAAAGGCTACTCTGGGCTCAACGCTACGGCGCGCGACTTGGCTAAAATCGGCCGCCTCTACCTCAATGGCGGGCTGTGGGACGGCAAGCGAATTGTCTCCGAAGACTGGGTCCGCAGCTCCGTCGTACCGGATATGGACAACGACGCTTACCAGTTCCAGTGGTACGGCGTGGATGATACGGCCCGGGATTCCACTGGGCAATACATGACCTTTCCGGACAGCCTGAGTGCCGTTGCCGCCACTGAAAAATTCAAGGTGCCACACCAAGAGGTGTACGAAAGGCCCAGCGCGCCGGGGGAATGGCGGGTTCACATTGCTACGGCGGAATTTTACGCGATGGGCATCCTCAATCAACTGATGATCATTGACCCGAAGACGAATACCATCGTCATCCGGCTAGGCAAAAAATGGGATGATGGCTACCTCGGACTGATGCGGCGGGTACGTGGATACGTTAACACGGATAGTAAATAAGCGTGGCGCCGGATGTGTGATTATCAAGCCTCCCTCCGTAATGCGGTAGCCTGCATTGCCAAACTACCACACAACTACCCTGCTATCATCTAGTGCGGCAGCCTACACAACTACATGACCACACAACTACACTACTCCTTACTCCGTTCCATATCCTTCTTCAGACTACTGAAAAATTCCTTGAACGAGTTGAATTCCCGCCGCCAGCTGAGGCCGGTGCCGACCTGGAAACGACGTGCGCCGGCGATGTCGGGTTCCAGACGCTGATAGCCGCGCAGTTTTAGCGTCCGGCTGTCGTTAAGCACGTATTCGAGCACGATGTTGTTACCGACGAAAGTACCCGAAGCACTGTTCCCCCCCCGGAAAGCATCGTTGTTGAAGACGTTGAGATCACTCTTCAGCGTCGTCCGGTTGTTCAGGTCACGACTGAAGGAGAACTCGAAAGCCGAGCCCCGCCCGGTCGCCGTTGCCGAAGCGTTGAGACTGGTGGCGTTACGATAATTGCTGTATGCCACATCGAAGTCGAAGGAGGAGATGAAGGCGTCTTCCCCGAAAGCATTCTTGACCAGGTCGTTAAGCAGAATACTGAAATAGTTGGACAGCCACTCGCTGACGGTGTTGACGAAGACATCGCTAATACCCAGCGAGAGATCGGACGGTAGAAACTGGCCAGCAACAATGAGGCCGAACACCTGGCGGTTAAGCTCATTCTGGTCCAGCAGCAACAGCCGCCGTTTGTTGTTAGCGAAGCTTTCCAGTTGGCCATCGAGGTTGGGAAAACCGATGTCGAAGCTGATGTCGGGCTTGGTCAATACGCCAGCAAGCTGGAGGGACAGGTCGACGTCCGTCGCCCGGCTGGCGTCCGTCGTCAGCTTACCGTCGGTATCGTTAACGATGTATTCCTGAATGAAGTTAAGGATGGGCGTTTCCAGGTTTTCGTAGTCGGCGGAGATATTGATGCGGGCCTCGAAGGGGTCACCCGTCCAGTTGACCGTACCGCCCGGCCGCACGGAAAACTCCTTGTTGATCACGTCGAAAAGGGTGAACAGGTAGCTGCCTTCCGTAATGGTGTAGGTGCCGAACATCCGCAGGTCGCCGTCACGGGGAATGAGGAGGCTCAGGCTGCCGTTACCCTGGCCACGGAGGATGTCGCCCACCTCTTCGTCAAAGATGATTTCGCCCACGGCCTGATCGGTCACGCTGAGCTCCATTTCCAGGCTCACCCCGGTGGGCTCCTCAGCCACGCCGCTCTGGGTATCGTCAACGTAAACGCTGCGGTTGACGAAGCGGACGTTATCAATCGGCCCGGCTTCCCGGCCATAATCAACGGGAATGGACAGGCGGGAACCCCGGCCCACCGCTGCCCGGACGTAAATGTCGGGCTGGCGGAAATTACCCGTAAAAAATACCGAGCCACTGCCAACGGCGGTTCCGAAGAAGTTGGGGTTCTGCCCCGGCGCCAGCTCCAGGGCCAGAAAACGATCGGTGTTGATCTGGGCGTTGAGCCCCAGGTTTTTGAGCCGGTTGTGGGTGATGCCGCCGCTGACCGTCGCCACATTGTTGAAGCGGTCGTAGAGCTTCGTACCACTGACGTCAAACAGGCTGTTAGTAATGTTAACGCGGCTTTTGTTGTAGCGGTACCTCGTCTGCAGGTAGTCAATGGTAAGCGCGCCGCCCAAGGCATCGATGTAGCCACTGACGTCGAGCTTTTGTGGCTGGCCCAGGACGTTGAGCTCCGCATCGAAGGTGCCGGTAATGTCAGATACCGAGCCACCAATCCAGTAACTCGCCAGCTCCAGCGGGTAACCATTTATGTTGACGGTCATGTCCAGGTAGTTCTTTAGCTCGGTCGGGGCGGGATTATCCTTCACCAGGTCGGCTAGGTTGAAGGTGGCCTCGGCGATGAGCTGGGCGGTATCCCGGTTGAGGTTCAGGAAGGCCGTCAGTTTGCCTTTGGGGTTGGGGGCGGAGGCGTCAACGCGCAGGTAGCCGTAGTCGTCGCCGTTCATCAGGAAGGTGTCCGATCGGAGTTGGGCGCGCAGTCCCTCCTGGCGAAAGACGTCCGCTACGGAGATATTGACGTTGACGTTGCCGCTGAAATCCAGCTGTGGGTAATTCCAGATGGAGTCGATCAGCGAAAGATCCATGTTGAGCAGGTCGAGACCCAGCCCTCGCTCCCCGAATTTATTGAGTCGGATGCTGCGGCGGCCGCTGCGCAGGGCAAAGTTGCGGGTATCAATGTACTGTGGCCCGAAGATGAGGTAGTTACCACTAAGGATGTTCCATTCCTGCTGAAAGAGATCGAGTTTCGATTCGTCGAAGCGCAGCTCGAAGCGTTGGCTGTCGGGCAGCGTCAGTTGCCCGTCGAGGTTGATCCGGTTGAGTAGGATGTTTTCCGCGTCACCACCGTAGGTAATGCCGAAGTCGATCAGGTCGTTATCGACCAAGCTCAGTAGCGTTAGCCGGTTGAGCAGCGGCTGGCCGTTGAGGAAGGTGGAATCAACGGCAAAATCCAGCTCCCCCTCCCCGCCATCACTGCTCGCACTCAGAATGAAGTCGGTAAAGCGGATATCGGCGAAGTAGATATTCGGGGCGGTCAGCTCTACCACCAGCGTATCGGTGTATCCGTTGTAACTGCCGCGCAGGTCAATGTCTTTCAGCGGACCGAGCTGGGGCGTGACCAGCCGGTTAAGCCCTCGCGAATCGAGGATGCGGAGATCAAAACTGAAGCGGTTCGGTGCCGGATAACGGCGGGGCGGCGCAATATTCAAGCGGCTGGCCCAGGCAGGGTAGTGGCGGCTCAGAAAGCTCGTCAGGCTGCTGGTCACTTCTTCCAGGTCGAAGCGGCCAACGATCTCCGCCTCGGCAATGTCACTTTCCAGGCGGACCACCTTTTGCCCCTGGGCGTTGAAGTTGGAGTAGGCCCGCAGGCTGTCAATATTGATCACGAGGGTGTCGACCAGCACGGTGAAGCTGTCCAGCTCCACCCGGCCTTCCATTTCGCTGAAGTTAGTGCCGATCAGCTTGAGGTCGATGTTGCCGGACAGCGAAATCGGTTTGCTGCTCAGATTAAGGGCTTTAAGGTCCAGCTCGCCCACATCGGCGTCAAAATCGAAAGTAGGAATGGAATCCCGGAAATTGATCTCACCGAGGAAGTTGAAGTCGATGTTTTCGTCAGCGATCTTGAAGCTACCGTTGAAGAAGCGTTCTTCCAGCCGGCCGTCGATGGTGGCGTTTTCGTAGGTGTAATCCCGGTAGGTGAAGCTGCGGATGGTCGCGTCCAGGTCCGCGCTGGCGGTATTGGCCTTCAGCCCGACGCCGTTAGCGATGCGGCCGCTGAGGGAAACCAGGCCGAACTGCGGGTTGGCCGCCCAGACCCCCAGGTTGAAATCGTCGAGTGTGATCTGCCCATTGTAGGCCGCCGGTCTGTTCCCGTTGGCGGTGAGCAGGGCCATGCGGACGTTCGTCCGGCCAATATCCGTCCGCAAATCCCCGCTGGCAAAAAAGTCGGTAAAGAAGCCGTCAAAACGACCACTAAAGTTCAGGCTGCCCAAACGGTCGAAGTTGGCCGGTGGCGTAAAACTGGGGATCAGCCGCCGCAGCGTATTCATGTTAGTACTCAGCCGCTTCAAATCAAGGTTAAGTGCTTCCGAGCCGGGCCGGGCAATGTTACGGGAGCTGAACGTCCCCTCTAGGCTGGTCGTACGGTCCAATGCCAAAACGACGTCCCGTCCGCGTAGGTTATTGACCCGCCCGCTGAAGTGGCCGCCAATGCTGATCTTCTGCTGCCGGTTGTCCCGAAAAAACTGGTTGAAACGCAGCTTACGGGCGAAATAAAGAATGTCCCGGATGGCCACGTCGGAATCGTCTATCCGAACGTCCATAAATACTTCGTCGTTAAATTCACTCCAGCTGCTCCAGCCCCGGGGAAAGCGAAAGCGCAGGCTGTCGGAGAGGGAACTCTCGGCCGTGACCAGCTCCAGGTCGTACAACTGTAGTTCAGTAGGCGTCACTTTGAGGTCTTGAACGCTGAGCCGGTCAAGAACGAAGCCCGACTTTTCCTCCAGGCTCAGGTGTTTTAGCTTGCCGGCAAAGTCGGCACCAAAAAAGTCAACGTCGGTCAACTCCAGGTCGATGTTACTAATACCCATGCGGCCAAAATCAATGGCCGCGATGTCGGAAGCCCTGATGGGCTCCTTGCGCAAATTATCAAGATAGTAGGCTCCGTCGATGATCTCGATGGAGTTGGCCAGGATGCGCAGGGCCGTTTTATTAGTGTCGACGATGGCCTGGTCGACGGCGATGCGGAGGCTGTCCAGCGGGTTGGGCGGAATACTGGTCTGGCGGACAATCGGGTCGCGAAGTTCGATCTCGGCGATGCGAATTACCTTGCCGGGCAGGTCAAGGTCTTCAATGCGGGCGATGCCTGATTCGAGGCTGACTTCGATCTGCTGGCCACGGACGCTGTCGTTCTGGGTGAAGCGGATGCGCCGCAAGTCCAGTCGGTCAAGCTTAAGGTTCAGGGGGTTACCGGCTTCTTTTTTAACAGGGAATAATTTTTGCAGGGCCGTCTCCAGGTTACTCTCCGGGTCGTTGAGGCGGCGGCGGATGGTGAAGCGGGCGTCGGCAATGAGGATGGACTCGATGACCAGGCCGTGCCAGAGGTCGAAATCAGCGACCATCGTCTGTCCGTAAAGCAGGGTGTCGCCGTATTTGTCTTCGATGAAGAGGCCCTCGATGGTCATTTTATCGAGCCAGCTAATGCGGACGTTATCGACCTCGACGCGGGTCTCGAGGCTCGCTTCCAGGGCGTCGGTTACGCGGTCCGCCAACCAGTTCTGGACGGCGGGCAGTTGTAACAACAGCACCACGGTGACGAAGAAGACGACCAGCCCCAGAAACCAGCGCCGTACGCGTCGCCAGCCCCGGCTTTTGGGGCGGGGTGGGGGCGGCTTGGCGTTGGCGTCGTTCGGGTGCTTCATTGGCGGAGCGCGAAGATAAGGCGGGTTTATGTCCTTATATACGTAGCAACGTCAGAACCAGATGCGGTGGTTTTCGCTTTAAGATAAGTTTAGGGCGCGGCCGCCGGTATTTCGACTCCGCTCAGCAGAGCTGCAAAGGAAGGGGGGAAGGGAGCAAGGGGTTCATGCCCGACTAACCGCCCCAGGCAGCCGCGAAGCGAAGTCGGTGCTGGGTTACGAAGCGCTTCGAGTTATTTCAAGTTGCCTTCTAGTTCGTAGAACTTCGTAACCCAGTACCGGTTTTAACCGGGCAAATGCTGCCTTTTACGCTCCTTCAACTTTACCCTGCACCAGCATTTCGACTCCGCTCAGTAACCACGGCCGCGCCCTGATTGGAACGATGGACATGATAAAGCAACGAAAACTTTGTCAGCTACCCTGGCGGCTGAGGTGATTAGGATTTTCAGAATTTGCAAGAATTTTCAGGATTATCCTAACCAGCTCTCCTGATTCCCTGTTTTCTGGAACCTTTATCACCCTGCATCAGGCCTGATTAGTTTGTCACGCTATCAATCTATCTTCACCAACGTTCCTAAGCCTTAACGCCTTTAATTTTTTACTTCTTTACTCCCTCACCCATGATCCGACTCTCCGTCAACCTCAACAAAGTAGCCCTGATCCGTAACGGCCGTGGCTCCGACTATCCGAATTTAGTGAAAGTGGCGACCGACTGCGAGCGCTTCGGTGCCCAGGGCATCACGATTCACCCCCGGCCCGACGAGCGCCACGCCCGCTATGCCGACGTGGCCGCCCTGAGGGAAGTCTGTACCACCGAGCTCAATATTGAAGGGTACCCCGGTGAACGCTTTATGCAGGTGGTCCTGGCTAGTCGCCCGGACCAGGTGACACTGGTGCCCGACGAGCCTGGCCAGCTCACCAGCGACCACGGTTGGGATACCGTCGGTAAGGCCGAATACCTGCGTGGAATTATCGGGCGGTTAAAAGATGCCGGTATTCGCACGTCCATTTTCGTCGACCCAGACGAAAAAATGCTGGACGGGGCCCTAGACGTTGGTACCGACCGTATCGAGTTTTATACCGGCCCTTTTGCCCACAATTATCAGGCGGATGCCGCTGCGGCGATGGCTCCTTTTACCCACGCCTCCGCTTTCGCCCGCGACTTAGGCCTGGGCATCAACGCCGGTCACGACCTCAACCTGGACAACCTGACGTACTTCGCCGCGCGAATGCCGGGGCTTCAGGAGGTAAGCATCGGCCATGCACTGGTGACCGATAGCTTGTATTTTGGTATGGGGAATACGATTCAGATGTACCTGCGGTGCTTGCATAATGCGAGCAAAGCCTGACTAACGGACACGTAGCAAAAGAGGAATTGAAGGTGTAGCTTTATACAAAACTGCTTGTAGAACGTGATTAAAATTTTGCCGAACTGAGCGTTAATGACTTACGATTCTGGCTAAAGTGAAATTTACTTGCATAGCGGGTTATGGAAATCTATTTTCGTGGCGAAAGGCTCGTAAAGCATTGGTAGACAGGGATATGTAAGTTTGAATATGCTCCTGGAGGCCTACTAGAGCTATTGAGGGGTAAACAGCTGATTGTCAATGGTTAATCGGGTTTTCTGACGACTTTCTATTTGATTAATTGCGAAATCAGCCTAGCTTTGAAGTTTATTACTGACTATCAGTGAGTTACGTCAATAAAGCCCTGCTAAGGGACTATTTTTTCGACTACAGGAGAAGATAGGCTCATTTTTTTCGGCTTGGATAAGCAGCGAAATGTTTTAACTTTACGTTCACAATACAGATACCTCCTACTCACTAAAGGTGTTTGCCACCAGCTGTACTTAAAGCCTGAAGAAGGACTGTTCTTCCCGTTTCAATATGGCCGCGATGACTTTATGATAGCTAATCAACTACTCACTATTTTTGATCCTGCAAATTAAGCTGTTTTAGAATACACCATCCCCAACCCAAAGGATTGATGGGCTCGCCCCATTTTGTTTACAAACCATTTTTTAATCATTTGAGACTAGTAATCAACTAAACTTTTATCGGAATGAAAAGAATTTCACTAGTATTATCACTCCTCTTTTTGGCGTGCAGCATTGCTGTCGCTCAGAGGACGGTCACCGGAACAGTCATGGACGGCTCCGGTGAAACCTTGATCGGGGCTTCCATCCTCGTAAAAGGTACGACTTCTGGTACCGTTACTAACGTTGACGGTACCTTTTCAATTGGGGTGCCAGCAAACTCTGAGACACTTGTAGTTTCTTACACCGGTTTCACTACGCTCGACGTGCCGATTACGTCCGGGCAGTCCGTCTACAGCATCACGCTGGAGGAGAATGCCGCGCAGCTTGGCGAGGTAGTTGTAACGGCACTCGGTATTGAGCGTCGTCGTGACGAGGATCTATCCTCTTCTACCTTGATCAAGGCCGATG
>Ga0136553_1000837_pt1 | contig 10272 bp, 10 predicted proteins | sample AntRauTorckE5430_FD_101384 | JGI IMG/M metagenome (GOLD analysis project Ga0136553, IMG submission 101384) | Saline lake microbial communities from Rauer Islands, Antarctica - Metagenome Torckler E5 #430 | ecosystem: Environmental > Aquatic > Non-marine Saline and Alkaline > Saline | place... | reverse complement strand
CTTGGCGTTGCGCCCCGTCAGCAGCACATGCGTCATCTCGGGCTTGTGCTCCTGCAGGAAGGTCACGACCTCGTCGATATCGAGATAGTCGTAACGCAGCGCGATGTTGATCTCGTCGAGCATCACGAAGCGGATATCCGGATCGAGGATCTGCTCGCGGGCAATCTGCCAGCCGTTCTGCGCGGCGGCGATGTCACGTTCGCGGTCCTGCGTGTCCCAGGTGAACCCCTCGCCCGACACGAAGAACCGGCATTCCTCGGCGAACCGGTCCCGCAGGAAGGTCTTTTCGCCGGTCTGCCAGTTGCCCTTGATGAATTGCACCACGGCGCAGGGCATGCCGTGGGCGATGGCGCGCATGATCATCCCGAACCCTGACGAGGATTTGCCCTTTCCGGGTCCGGTATGCACCATGATCAGACCCTTTTCCTCGGTCTTGGTGGCCATCATCCGGTCGCGGGCCGCCTTGATCTTCTTCATCTTTTCATTGTGGCGGCGGTTCTGGTCGTCTGTGCTGTCGTCCGACATTGCGATGGCTCCTGAATGTGGGGCTGGCGTCGCGACGCCCGATCCCGGCGCCGCGACTGTGGCGTTTGGCTAGAACGAGGCGCGCAGCCCCGCATAGGCGGCGCGGCCCGAGGTGTTGAACCCGCCCGCGGTCTCGTAATCCTCGTCGAAGAGGTTCTCGACCCGCAGGAAGGCCTCGACGCTGTCATTGACCTGATAGGCCGTGTTCACATGGACCAGCGTGTGATCGCCCACCTTGTTGGCCGCCGGGGCAAAGCTGGAGGGTTCGATGCCGGCGATGTGCTGCAGGGTGAACTGCGCCGACAGTTTCTCCGACATCTGCGCGTCAAACCCGAGCGCCACATCATGACGCGGCACCCGGGCGGCGCGCGTGTCGTTCTGCTGCGCGTCGGTAAAGGTGTATGCCGCGTTGATCACGAGCGCGTCGTTGATCGCGTAGCTGCCCGACAGCTCGACGCCCTCGGCCTCGAAATCGCCCTGTTCGAAACAGCCGTCGCTGCTCGGGCAGCGGTTCGAATTGCCATCGAAGAAGATCTGGTCGTCGATCTCGGTGTAAAACAGCGTCGCACGGACGAAGCCGCGATCGGCGAACCGCTTTTCCAGCCCCAGATCATAGCTGATGCTGTTTTCCGGCTGAAACTCCGGGTTGCCGAAGAACGGGTAGAGTTGCGACAGCGTCGGCGCGCGGAACCCATCCGAGGCTGAGGCGCGCAGGATCAGGTCCTCCTGTATCCGCCATGCGAGGGCGGCGCGCGACGACAATTCGCCGGAAAACTCCGAGTGATCGTCATGGCGCACAGAAAATGCCAGATCGAGCGACCGCAAGGGTGCCAGCAGAAGCTCGGCCTGAAGCCCGGCGATGTCGATGGACTGGGTGAGATCCTCTTCCTCGGTGTAGTCTCCGCCGAAATTGAGCGTCCAGATGCCGCCCGTATCGTAACTGCCGCGATACTCGATGCGCTCGCGCGTCCCCTTGAACCGATCCCCGATGCCATTGGAAAAACTGATACGGTCAGTCTCGAAGGTCGACAGCGACAGCTCGTGGCTGACAGGCCCGGTCTGCAACTCGGAGAACAGCCGCAGGCCGGTCACCTCGCGCTTGTTGAATTCGTCGAAGGGCGGCGGGCCGTCGCCGCCGAACTCGTCGAACTCGCTGCGACTGTCGATATAAAGCGCCGTCAGACCCGCTGCGAAGATGTCGGTGACCTGGTGGCGCGCGTAGAGATTGGCCTGCGTCGCCTCGTGGCCGTCGTTTTCGGTGCCGAAGGCCGAGGCCGAGAACCCGTCGGTCTCGATCCGGCTGATCGTGAAGGCGAGATCGGTGCGGTCGGTGCGCGCGGTCAGGCCGAGCACGCCGCGCCTTGTGTCGAAGCTTCCCGCCTCGGCCTCGACAAAGCCGTGCACGCCGTCCTCGGTCGGGCGCAGGCTTTCGATATTGATCACGCCGCCCACGGCATTGAGCCCGAAGCGCGCCGATTGCGAGCCCTTGAGCACCTCGATCCGGCCGAGCCCGGCATTGGTCAGCCCGCCGAAATCGAAGCCGCCGCCGCTGCTTGCGGGGTCGGTCACGTCGATGCCGTCGATCAGCACCGGCACATAGGCCCCGCCCAGCCCGCGGATGCGCAGCGTCGCCGTGGTCCCGAGCGGGCCGTTGGCCGAGGCCGAGATCCCCGGCTCGAATGTCAGGCGATCGGCGATGCGCGCGCGGGGCGATGCGCGGACCTCGCCCGCGTCGATCACCTCGACGGTGGAGCCGCTGCGTTCAAGGTCGGTGGCGGTCTGGTTGGCCGTGACGGTGATCGTGCCGAGGTCGAGCACCTCTTGCGCGAGCGCGGGTGTGGTGCAGAGCGCGCAGAGCGCGCCGGCGGTGGTGGTCTTCAGAAATGTCATGTCATGCCCGTGTCTGCCGCGTGGCGGCATTGGTGGTCCAAGGATGGGTCATTGGAAAAGGGCACGCCTTGTCCGCAGACGGTGAAAGCGCCACCACTACGGAAAAGACCGTTATCCACGGCGCGCCCCGCGCCCGGATAGGGTGATCACTTCGGCAGGTCTCCTGGCTTGCGGGTCGATGCTTGGCCGGGTCTTCCCATCGCGCGCCGCGCGACAGTGACATGGGTCCGGCTTCACTCTCCGCTTACAGTTGCGGGGGCAGTCGCGGATTTGGCACCCTGTCGGGGGCCGCACCGTGTTCCCTATTATCCGGGCAGGTCATGCCCGGACCGAAGTGACTAATGTCTACTGAACCCGGCGTGGTTTGCAAAGGGGGAAACCGTGCTGGGTCAGCCGCCGTTGCGGGCGCGCCACGCCGTCCACGCCTCGGGCGTGTCGAGATCGGTTGTGGCTCGGAGCCCGGGCAGGGCGACATGGCGCACGGGATGGGTGCGCAGGATGTCGCGCGCGCCCGCATCGCCGGCAAGATGGCGCAGCGCGGGCAGGATCGCGGCGGGGAAGATCACCGGATGGCCGGCGGTGTCGTCGTGAGATGTGGCACGGGTTATGGACTTTTTATCATAGGCTTGCAGAACGATCTTCAAGTCATCTGTGAAGAGATCCGGCAGATCCGGCAGCACCACCATGAGCCCGGCGTGACCATGGTCGAGCGCATGGGCCGCCCCCCTGCGTAGCGAGGCCGAAAGCCCGGTCGCGGCATCCGCGACGGTCACCAGATGCAGGCGCGGGTCGCGCAGTTCCTGCAACGCGGCGGCCCGCGCGGGCCGGTCGGGGGGCAGGGTCACGAGCACGTCTTGCCCCGTGTCGAGCGCCATCGCGACCCGGTCGCGCAGCAGGGGCTGGCCGCGCACCGGCTCCAGAAGCTTGTCGCGGCCGCGCATGCGCGTTGAGGCACCGGCGGCGGGCAGCAGGATCAGGACCCGCGCCATGCCGGCTACCGAATCACATTGATGCGCAGCCGCAGCCCGCGCCGGGCCTCTTGCGGCAGGTGGCGGTTGAGGCGGCGGTTGATCAGCCCGAAGATGCCGATGATCATCAGCGTCAGCAGGATGAAATAGCCCGCGAGGATCGGGTAGGGCACGAAGGGGTTGAAGGTCTTGTCGGCGAAGAACTTGGCATAATAGAGCGCGTCGCCGCGTTGCTGCCATGCCGGGAAACCGGAAAAGAACACCAGAGTCGTGGCGTGAAACAGGAAGATCGCCTCGTTGGTATAGGCCGGCCAGGCGAGCCGCAGCATGGTGGGCCAGATGATCTTGCGAAACCGCGCCAGCCCGGAGAAGCCGTAGGCATCGGCGGCCTCCACATCGCCGCGCGGGATCGAGCGCAGCGCGCCGTAGAAGATCTCGCCCGAATAGGCGGCGGTGTTGAGAAACAGCACCACCAGCGCCCCAAGCCAGGCCGAGGTGAAGGCATCAAAAACAGGTGACACGGATTTCAGCGACAGAAACAGGAAATAGGCAAAGAAGAACTGGATGAAGAGCGGCGAGCCGCGAAAGACGAAGATGAACCATCCCGACGCCTTTCGGATCAACGGGTTGCGCGCGCCCTTGCCCACGGCCACGGCGGTCGCCAGAAAGAACCCCGCCAGCAGCGCGAGCGTGCCGAAATAGACGTTCCAGATCAGCCCCGAGCCGATCAGCGTGAAATGCTCGCAAAGCGTATAGCCCTCGCGCGGCAGCAGGCGTTCGCCCATCCCGAGGCTGCGCAGCCCGTAATCCTGGATGGTCTGCCAGCAACTCATGCCGCGTCCCTCTGGGCATCGCCGCCGGTGGTGGCCTGCCCGTGGGTCAGCCGCTGCATCAGCCGTTCCAGAAACACCTCGGAGATCTTGGTGAGGCCGAGGTAAAACACCAGCAGCGCGAGGAAATACCACATCCGCCAGTCGCCATGCGGGTAGTCGGTAAAGCGCGGATTGGCGGTGCCGCCCAGTTCGCGCGCCCAGTAGACGATATCCTCGACCCCCAGCAGGAACAGCAGCGGTGTCGCCTTGGTCAGCACCATCCACAGGTTGCTGAGACCGGGCAGGGCATAGACCCACATCTGCGGCACGAGAATGCGCCGGAAGGTCTGACGGGCATTCATGCCGTACGCCTCGGCGGTCTCGATCTGGGCCTGGGGGACGGCGCGCATGGCACCGTAAAGCACGTTACCGGCAAACGCCCCGAACACGATGGCGAAGGTCAGCACCGCGATGAAGAAGCCGTAGGTCTCGTGCACCCATTGCGGGGAATTGCCCAGTGGAAGCTTGGCGGCCGCACAGACGACGAAATCGTTGCCCTGCCAGATCGCCTGATCCCAGTCGGGGCATTTGACCTTGTGGCGGATCGCCTCGAACAGCTGATCGAGGGCGATCACGAAGAACAGAAAGAACGCGATATCCGGCACGCCGCGCACGATGGCGATATAGCCGTTGCCGAACCAGCTGAGCGGCCAGATGCGCGAGCGGGCCGCCATCGCCCCGCCAAAGCCGAAGAGAAGGGCGGCGGGCGCGGTGATCGCCAGCAACAGCAGGACGGTGCCGGTGGCGTAATAGAGATTGGCATGCTTGCCCGTGGTCAGGTAGCACGACAGCCATTTCAGGCCTTCGAGGCTCGCGGGATCGGAGCAAAAGGAAAAAATGGCCGGCCTCCCGGGCTGTGAAAGGCCCCCGCGCAGGCGGCGCGGGGGCGGGGCTGGATCAGAAGGTCGAGGAGACGTCCCACTTCTCGATCAACTCGTTGAGCGAGCCGTCATCCTTCATCGACTGGATCGCCGCGTCGAAGGTCTCGCGCAGCTCGGTGTCGGATTCGCGGATGCCCATGGCCACGCCGCCGCCGAGCGCCACGTCCCCGGCGACAAAGCGCAGATCGGCGTCATCCCCGGCTATGGGCGCGAGGTAGGACTTGTCGGCCAGAACCGCGTCGGCCTCGCCGTTGCGCACGGCGGCGATGGTTTCCTCGGGCGTGGCGAACTCGACCAGCGTGGCACCGGTTTCGGCCACGTACCCGGCCTGGATCGTGCCGGATTGCGCCGCGATCACGCCGTTTTCCACATCCACGTCATCCGACAGGCCCAGATAGGCCGACGGATCGGGGGGCGTGTAGTTCTGGGTGAAATCGATCACCTCGTCGCGCTCGTCGGTGATCGACATGCCGGCGATGATCGCATCGAAGTTGCCCGAGACGAGGTTGGGGATGATGCTGTCCCAGTCGGTGGTGACCCATGTGCAGTTGAGCTCGGCGCGCAGGCACAGCTCGTCGCCCAGGTCACGCTCGAACCCGTCGACCTCGCCCGCGTCGTTGATGAAGTTCCACGGCGGATAGGCACCTTCGGTGCCGAGGCGCACGACGTCCTGCGCCATGCCAATGCCGGCCATCATCGCGAAGGCGGTGGCGGATATCATCAGTTTCTTCATCTGGTTTCTCCCTCTTGGTTGGTGGTGTCAGGCGGCCATGGTGGAGCTGAGAAAGCCCTGCAGCCGTTTGGATTTCGGGGCGTTGAACAGTGCCGCGGGCGCGCCCTCCTCCTCGATCAGGCCCTGATGCAGGAACACGACGTGATCGCTGACATCGCGGGCCATGCTCATGTCGTGGGTGACCAGCATCATGGTGCGGCCCTCGCCCGCAAGGTCCTTGATGACGCGGATCACCTCCTGTTCCAGTTCCGGGTCGAGCGCCGAGGTCGGCTCGTCAAAGAGCAGCGCCTCGGGTTCCATGCACAGCGCGCGGGCGATGGCGGCGCGCTGTTGCTGGCCGCCTGAAAGCTGCGCGGGGAACATCTCGCATTTCTCGGCAATCCCGACCTTGTCGAGATAACCGCGCGCGGCGTGTTCGGCCTCCGCGCGGTCACGGCCCAGCACGGTGACCGGCGCCTCCATCACGTTTTGCAGGATGGTCATATGCGCCCAGAGATTGAATTGCTGGAACACCATGGAAAGATTGGTGCGGATGCGCAGCACCTGACGCGCGTCGGCGGGCCGGCGATGCGCGCCCGTGCCCTTCCACGTGACGGGCTCACCCTTGAACAGGATGTCGCCCTGCTGGCTGTCCTCCAGCAGATTGGCGCAGCGCAGGATGGTGGATTTGCCCGAGCCCGAAGAGCCGATCAGCGACACGACATCGCCCTTGCGCGCCGTTATGTCGACGCCCTTGATGACCTCGAGCGCGCCATAGGCCTTGTGCAGGTTGCGGATTTCCAGCACCGGATCTGTCGTCACGCGTTCCCCCTGACATAGTGATCTACATCACATTTCGGGCAATAGTGACGAAAAATCCGTTAAATGCAACGGGCAATGCGCGTATGTCGCGCGTCGTCAGCCGTTTCCGGCGGCGGTGACCTTTTGCCGGGCAATCGCGCTGTCGCGGTCCGAGACGCCCAGAAAATTCGCCACCAGCCGCAAGAGCGCATCCTCGCTGGCATCGCGCGCGCCATCGGCCATCGCCACCTGCCAGAGCGCCTCGATCACCGCGAGACGCTCGTCATATGGCACTGCATCCTTGATCGCGCGGGTGAAGCGCACGGTGTCCGGCGCCTCGGATTCCAGCACTTCGGCCTCGCCGCGCAGCGCCTCGGCCTCGGCCTGAGAGAGGCCGTAGCGTGTCATGATGATCCGGGTGATGTGCCAGACCTCGGTGTCGTCGTAGATGTTATCGCTGCGGGCGACCCGCACCATAAGCGCCGTGAGGGCGAGCCGCGCGTCGCCGTCATCGAGCGGGTCGGGTTCGGGTTGAACCAGCCGGTTGAGAAGATCTGCAAACATGATCCCCGATATAGGGCGATGCGCGCGCCGTCGCAAACCGGAAATCACCGGTCTTTGGTCCGGTCTTCCGCCTGTGCGCGGGCCGCGTCGCTTTCCTGCTCGGTCAGGCCCATTTCCACGCGGGCCGCGTCGAGCACGCGCAGCTCCTGCGGCGGGGTTTCGCCATCCGACAGCACCACCTCCCACAGCGCGGCAAGCGCCGCCTGCCGGGTGTCATGCGGGACCGCCTCGCGGATGAGATGGCCGAAACGGTCGCTGTCGGGGGCCGCATGTTCGAGCTTTTCGCAGGTGGCGCGCATCTTCGCGGCCTCCACCGGCCCCAGATCGTGGAGCCGCGCGAGCAACCGGTCGATGCGCCGGATTTCCGCGACATCGTAATGGCGGTCGGATTTGGCGATCCGCACCATCAGCGCGCCGAGCGCGAGTTTCTCGTCGGGCTCGGGCAGGGGCGTCGGCTTGGGCGCGGCAAGGGCCCGCAGAAGGCGTGAAAACATGGTCCGACCTTAATCCGGTATGCGCTGGACGGCAAAGCGGAATCTGGCGGCACTGGTGCGCGCCGCGTCAGACGAGCCGCGACGTCTCGATCGCCGCGCGCACGAAATCGGAGAACAGCGGATGCGGCGCGAAGGGTTTCGATTTCAGCTCGGGGTGAAACTGCACGCCGATGAACCACGGGTGATCGGACCATTCGACGATCTCGGGCAGGCGGCCATCGGGGGACATGCCCGAAAAGGTCAATCCGCACTCCTCGAGCTTTTCGCGGTAGCGGGTGTCGACCTCGTAGCGGTGGCGGTGGCGCTCGTCTATCGACGTGGTGCCATAGATCCGCGCCACGCGGGAACCCTCCTTGAGCACCGCGTCATAGGCCCCGAGGCGCATGGTGCCGCCCTTGTCGTCATCGAGTTTGCGCTGCACCTTCTCGTTGCCCTGCACCCATTCCTTGAGGTGGTAGACCACCGGCTCGAACCGTTTGCCGCCGGCCTCGTGGTCGAACTCCTCGGATCCGGCGGTGCTGACGCCTGCGACGTTGCGCGCCGCCTCGATCACCGCCATCTGCATGCCCAGACAGATCCCGAGATAGGGGATCTTGCGGGTGCGGGCGAACTCGGCCGCCTTGATCTTGCCCTCGGTGCCCCGCTCGCCGAAACCGCCGGGCACCAGAATGGCGTGGAAGCCTTCGAGATGGGCGGCCGGATCCTCGCGCTCGAACACCTCGGCATCGACCCATTGCACGTTGACCTTGACGCGGTTGGCCATGCCGCCATGCGTCAGCGCCTCGCGGATCGACTTGTAGGCATCCTCGAGCTGGACGTATTTGCCGACGATGGCGATATTGACCACGCCGTCGGTGGTGTGGATGCGGTCGACCACATCCTTCCAGACGGTCAGATCGGGGCGCGGCGCCGGGCTGATCTGGAACGCGTCGAGCACCGCCTGATCCAGCCCCTCGCGGTGATAGGCCAGCGGTGCCTCGTAGATCGATTTCAGATCGTAGGCGGCGACGACATGTTCCTTGCGCACATTGCAGAACAGCGCGATCTTCTCGCGCTCCTTTTCGGGGATCGGATGCTCGGACCGGCAGACGAGGATGTCGGGCGCGATGCCTATGGATTGCAATTCCTTGACCGAATGCTGCGTAGGCTTGGTCTTCAATTCGCCCGACGCCGCGAGATAGGGCAGCAGCGTCAGATGCATGAACAGGCATTGCCCGCGCGGGCGGTCATGGCTGAACTGACGGATCGCCTCGAAGAAGGGCAGGCCCTCGATATCGCCCACGGTGCCGCCGATCTCGCAGAGCATGAAATCGACCTCGTCGTCGCCGATACGCAGGAAGTCCTTGATCTCGTTGGTGACGTGGGGGACGACCTGAATGGTCTTGCCGAGGTAATCGCCGCGCCTCTCGCGCTCCAGCACGTTGGAATAGATCCGGCCCGACGAGACCGAGTCGCTGATCCGCGCGGGCACCCCGGTGAAGCGCTCGTAATGGCCCAGATCGAGATCGGTCTCGGCCCCGTCATCGGTGACGAAGACCTCGCCATGCTCGAACGGCGACATGGTGCCGGGATCGACGTTGAGATAGGGGTCGAGCTTGCGCAGCCGCACCGAGAAGCCGCGCGCCTGCAACAGCGCGCCGAGCGCGGCCGAGGCCAGCCCCTTGCCCAGAGAGGAGACAACGCCGCCGGTGATGAAGATGTAACGTGCCATGCGCGCGGCCCCCCGTGGTATTGCGCAGTGTTGTCGCGCGGTGTGTCCGCGCAGTGATTCTGCGTCATGCTGCGGGGCTTACAACCCCGGGATGGGCTGCGAAACCCACCCTGTCACGGGAGTTGAGGCGTACAGCATCCGGGCGACGCGCGCAAGCGCACCGCAAGATCATGTTGCGGTGCGCGCAAGCCTGTCAATCTTTTGTGGTCAGTCCGCCGTGGGTGTCAGCGGCGCGGAATCGTCCGCCGAAGGCGGCAGGAGCGAGCCGCTGCCCGGCAGGCCCGGTGCGGAGTCTTCCACCGGCGCGGGCCGGTCGCCCATCCGGTCGAGCACCGAACTGCCCGCCGATTGCTGCGCCGCGATGATGGTCAGCGTCAGCGAGGTGACGATGAAGGCCGCAGCCAGAATCCATGTCATCTTGCCAAGCGCCGTGGCGGCCGCGCGGCCCGACATCGCCCCGCCGCCACCGCCGCCGCCCATGCCAAGCCCGCCGCCTTCGGAGCGTTGCAGCAGCACAACCCCGATGAGCGAGAGTGCCAGAAGCAGGTGGATGGTCAGGACGACATTTTCCATGGACGAGAGGGCCTATCACTTGATCGCGTTTCGCCCCCGTATCTAGGCAATCCCGGCCGCGCCCGCAACCCGCCAATCTCGATGCGGGTGGGCGCGATGCCCTCCCGCTTGACATGTTGGTGATAACGTCGGACCAAAGGACAGGTTTTGTCCGGGAGTGGCATGTGAGCGGATTGATGGCGTTGCTGGATGACGTGGCGGGGCTGGCCAAGATGGCGGCTGCGTCGGTCGATGATATCGCGGGGCAGGCGGCCAAGGCGGGCTCGAAGGCCGCGGGCGCG
>Ga0136553_1000831_pt1 | contig 10302 bp, 6 predicted proteins | sample AntRauTorckE5430_FD_101384 | JGI IMG/M metagenome (GOLD analysis project Ga0136553, IMG submission 101384) | Saline lake microbial communities from Rauer Islands, Antarctica - Metagenome Torckler E5 #430 | ecosystem: Environmental > Aquatic > Non-marine Saline and Alkaline > Saline | place... | reverse complement strand
CTTCAAGGGGGTCTCCCGGGTAGCGATGAGTGCGACGATGGACCCCTACATTACCCGCTACGACGAGGAGAAGCGAAGTTTCCGCCGGGTGAATACCTTTAATTTTTCCGAAGGGCGGTTCCCTCTTTCACTGACTTCCTTTAATACGACCATCTCCACCAACCTGACCGTCGCCAAGATCCGCGAGCTGTTCCAGGGAGCGGAGGAAGAGTTTGTCACCGACGTGGAAGAGGAAAGACGACAGCGACGGGAGGAAGAGAATACCATTTTCGAGGAAACGGACTTGCTTAGCCTGTTCGAGAAATTCAGCATCCGTCACACCTTCAACTTCCGCTTCGAGCGGCAGTTCGATACCGAAGAACCCGACGTGGACGACCGGGGAACGCCCACCTTCCGGCAACTGACCAACTCTATCGAGCTGCGTGGTGCCCTCAACCTGACCAATAACTGGACCGTCAACATCGGTTCGATCGGCTACGACTTCGTCAGCGAGCGAATCACTTATCCCTTCCTGAGCTTTGTTCGGGACCTGCACTGTTGGGAAATGCGCTTCAGTTGGGCACCGCAGCGGAATTTCTACTCCTTTTCCATCGCCGTGAAACCCGGTACGCTCGACTTCATCAACGTGCCGGTAAACCAGAACCAGTTTGACCCCAGTCGCTTGTTTGATTGAGTTTGGGGTGGTTTGCCTTTTAAATCTATAAGCACAAAGACATAGTTTTATGTTGCCATCACTTTTTATGTTCGTGCTGGGGATTAGATTTTACCCCTTCAAGAGAGGTTTCTACTGCTGACTACAAAAAAAAGCATAAATATATTTAATAAGAGTTGCATTATTCGTTCTGGCGGCGTATTTTTATGTCGTTCTGAAAATAGTAAACCTAAAAAAATAACACCAATGTCGTTGCTCGTTCCTCGTTGCTCTTAGCTATTATATTGTTGCTAAGCGGAGTTTCTTATTCGCAGAGTAGTTTTTGTTTTGAGCTGAACACAGGATTAGAAAATTCTGCGCTTTATGGTGCGATCAAGACCCAATCGGAAAAAGTTTTAGGCAGCGTTTTAGTAGTAGGTAGTGCTGATGTTGACATAGAGCAGTTAGAGGCGGCCGTTTCTCAGGGCTACCCCACTTCGACGTTTCAAATCGTTGATAGGTTTGTAAGCCCAAGTGACGAAAGCGTAGTTATTTATAAGTATGTTCAATCCATCAATGGTAAGAAAATTGAAAATGGCGGATATACTGTCTCGGCTAGAGGTAACGGGCCGGTTGGACCTGGTCCACAACCTTGCCATCAACTTGTTTCATTCGCTCCTTTTTTAATGTCTACCACAGAGATTAAGACGATTTTAAATGTGCAACAGGCTCGAAATTTTGCCTTGAGCTACAAGCCTCAAACCAGTTCTATCGGAAAAGTCTCTCTTTTTGTTATCAAAGATAGCTTATCGACCTGTAGAAGTTTGACTTACAAGGTTAAATCTGTCGTAAATAGCAAGCTATCTGCTACCTATATTGATGCTTCCAACGGTGCCATACTTTCTTTCCATGAAATTAAAGACAGAGCGATTGATGCGTCAACATTGTATTACAATAATCAAGACATGCCGGAAACTCCAATAGGAAATAATCAATTCCGTTTAGAGTCGAGTAGTGGTGTGAAGACTTATGATTATGTCAGGATATCTGGGACAAGATGGGCTTATGATGATTCAAACATTCCCATTCGGCAATCCGGTTTCCCTTGGCCAGGAGATGCGTTTAACTCAAACCTTTCTCTTCATTTATATCAAACTCATCATGCTGCTGTGTCGGTCATAAGTCCTTTATCTGATATTGGTATTGATTTCGACCAGTATTTTGTTAAAGCTGAAAGTTTTGCGGGAGCATTCGGGAGAACAGATCATGATGATAAAGAAAATGCTTATGTACGTTTTGGATATTACAATAATCTTCCTTTAACAGGTCAATTCGAGAGCATTAGTACTTATGACATTATGGGCCATGAGATAGCACATTGTTTTATATCACGTTATATTTCGGGTAGTTCACGAATTTCCGGAAGGGATGGTGCTACGCTTCACGAAGGCTTGGCAGATATTATTGGTACTTATGTAGAGTCTCGAGTTCAAGGGTTTGCTGATCTAATCATTGGTGACGACTCTCCAAATCTTCAGCTAGGCGAATCCCTTCTCGATGGACCTGGAGGAAGATCTGGTCACTTGGCCAGCCACCCTTACCCATGTTTTACTGATATCAGAAATTGTCAGGCTAGTGGTACTGACGGACTTTGTCCGTATGATCGTTCAGGTCCGATACTTACTTGGTACGCATTATTAGTTGTGGGTGATGTTGACGAAGAAATAGTGCCTGTGGATATACAAGTAAGCACAGGCATCTTAACTGAAGCCATCACATTGCTCAACAACACTACCGCTACCATACCTGATTTAAGAGATGCTACCTTGGCTGTGGCCTTATCACATTATGGGCAATGTAGCCAAGAGTATACCTCCATTGCGAAGGCTTGGAATGGGGTATGTGTGGGTAATACTCCTACTTGCGAATTTACGATTAGTGGTCCTAGGTCAATATGTGATGATGCCAACTATCCTCTCTTTTTTAGAGTAGAAGATCCCATTCCTGGAGCAACTTACCGTTGGTATTTTCCCATAGAATGGAATGTACAAGGTGCTAACGGAAGCAATACCGTCACTGGCTCCTCTCTACGGGTAAATGATATACCTAATTACACGTTTTACCCTGTTCCTTACACGGTGCAAGTTTATCCTATTAGTTTTGGAGCAAATTTTATCGAAAAAGCAAATGGTAAAATTGTTAATTGTAGCGGAAGCCCTTGTGGTAAATTGACCAGCAATATTGCTCCTGAACCTACAGCTTTTGCGCAAAAAGAATTTACTTCTAATCGAGCACCTTATTCGGTGATGATCTATGATTTATTGGGTCGAAAGCACGGTGCTTCAAATCTCAACAATGGAGTTACTCCAAGGGAATTAATACGAAAAATAAGACCCAATGCCGTATACATTTTTACTTATTTCGATGAACAAGGTCAATTCCTCTACAGTGAAAAAAAGGTCGCCTTTCAGTAAAATGGGGAGAAATTTTATCCTTTTACTATCTCTGTCATTGGTATGCATTCCTAAAATACTAAGTGCACAATCTTCTTTCTTGATTGGAGGAGGGTATGAGGTCAATAGCATCAAAAGAATACCAAAAAGCCTTGGTCATGGTGAATTCGTTATTCCAGCTGATTTTCCACTTTCAGCCTGGACAGTCAACCTATTGTTACGGAAAAATATAACAAAAGTTTCTGCTTTGCATCTGATGGTGATATATTCACAACATCGGTACCCCGGATTTTACCGAGGGAATATTAATCCATCACTCAATGAGCTCGGGTTCAGGAGGGTATCCCTACGCCCTGCCTATGCCTACGAAAAAGGCCCTTGGCAGGCATCAATAGGTGGTGATGTGGGCATCCTGTTTCAGCATTTTCATGGATACAAAGGAATAAAGCGCAATGCTTTGTCAGGCGCAAGACCAGAACGGTTTAACATGCAATTTGGCCTTTCCGCCTCTTTTGGTTACGATTGGAAAAGGTTTATGCTTCAGGTCAATACATCAATCGGGTTATTTTATCGGGAGCCGTACGTCGAATACCTCGAAACATTTAATACTTTTGGGGTGACGGTTTTTTATAGGGTTGTAGGTGGTGATTAGTATGTACTCGTTGGTCATGTCCTGTAATCTTCGTGTAAGCTTTTCCGGGCAGGTTATCCAGGTTAATAATTTTCGCGGGTAATGATTTTCAGTTTATGATTCAATGCTATCTGCTTCCTGCAGAAGAGCTAAAGCTGCGATGAGCGTCCTGCCATTACGCTTGTTGGGCTTGGAATGAAGTTGGTCGAACTCGCGGGCCAAACGGCCGCCAAGTTCAGCCTGCATCGTCGTTTCGACCACGTGTTTAATTAGGTCAGTAAAGACGCCGTCGCGGCCGCCAAGGGCTTTGTCGGACAGCAAGCCTTCGATGATTTCGCTCTCAAAGTCCGAAAACTGGCGAGCAGAAGTAGATGATCTGGTTGATGCCATAACTCAAGGTCTGTATTTTGTGGCAGACACACATTATTGAACAGCCGATCAACCGCAACTCCACCATTCTCCAAAGCGTTACCTTTGCGCCTCGTAAGAAAGAGGTTCCACTAACGAACCAACAGTCTAATCGACGACCCTTTAGGCCAGGCCTTTGAACCTGCGCGTAAAACCAAGTAATATGAGTAAGCACGGACGTGTACTCGTCGCGATGAGCGGCGGCATTGATTCTACGGTAACGGCAATGATGCTCCATGAGGAGGGCTACGAAGTTGTCGGTATCACGATGAAAACCTGGGATTACGCCAACTCTGGCGGGTCCACCAAAGAGACCGGTTGTTGCAGCCTGGATTCGATCAACGACGCCCGCAAAGTGGCCGTCGATATGGGTTTTCCCCACTTCATCATCGACATCCGCGATGAGTTTGGCGACCACGTCATTGACAACTTCGTCGATGAATACATGGCGGGTCGGACGCCCAACCCCTGCGTGCTTTGCAATACCCACATCAAGTGGTCCGCCCTGCTGAAGCGGGCTGACGCGATGGACTGTGAGTTCATTGCCACGGGGCACTACGCCCAGCTGGGCCAGACGGATGCTGGCCGCTGGCACGTTCGCAAATCTGCCGACAGCCACAAAGATCAGAGCTACGTACTGTGGGGCCTGAGCCAGGAATGTATGGCCCGCAGCCGCTTTCCGCTCGGCCACATGACCAAGCCGGAAGTGCGCCAACTGGCTTACGACTGGGGGCACGAGGAACTATCTAAAAAGGCCGAATCTTTCGAGATCTGCTTTGTGCCCGACAACGATTACCGGGGTTTCCTCAAGCGGCGCTTGCCGGAGCTGGAAGCCCAGGTGGCGGGGGGCCACTTCGTCTCCGTCGAAGGCAAGAAGCTGGGTACCCACGCTGGTTATCCCTTCTACACCATCGGCCAGCGCAAGGGCCTCGGCATCGCCTTCGGGGAGCCGATGTACGTCACCAATATCGACGCGGCGACCAACCAGGTTACCCTCGGTCGGGTCGATGACCTGATTCGCAACGGCATGATGATCGGCGGGGCAACACTTCAGAAGTACGACAAACTACCGGAGGCCGGGATGGAGTTACTGACCAAAGTCCGCTACAAAGACGCTGGCACGATGAGCCTCGTCGAGCAAATCGGGGATACGGCCGACCGCTTCGCCATTGATTTCTACGCCGACGTGCGTGGGGTGGCACCGGGACAGAGTGCGGTGTTTTACGAAGGCGATGACGTCGTTGGCGGTGGCTTGATTCATGCGAGCCGGTAAGCGAACGACAAGCGGAGTATTTTTCTCCTCCTGAGGTAGCTCGCTACGCAGCGGAGTAGCACGTTCCTCGGCGGTGTAAAAAATGCTCACCCCACTTCCTTAACTTCGCCCCATGAAGCTTATGCCCGCCCTTCTTACCCTGCTTTTCCTCCTCCTTTGCACCAGCGCCCGCGCCCAGATCACGGACGATTTTGAAGACGGCGATTTACTCAACCCCGAATGGTTCGGTGATACCGGCGACTTTGTGGTGCAGGACGGGCGCTTGCGCTTGATGGCCGGGGACGGCGGGCAAAGTGAGCTCTCCGTAAAACTGGGTGACCGGTCAATTAGCAACAGTGACATCTTTAGCCTTGAATTTCTCGTGGAGATGGCTTTTGCGCCGTCTGCCAGTAATTATTGCACCATTGATTTGCTCAGAGAAATTGAAATCGGCACCAATTTTTCGTCTTCCGCTTTCATGCGCTTTGGTGGTGTTTCCGGCGATCAGGACCGTCTGACAACGGCCTTTGTCATTGGCGGAGACGTGGGCCTACCGGACATTGAAGGTACTGAAGGCGCACTTGGTGGCGACCCCGCCCTGCTGCGCTTTCGGCTGGAACGCGACCGGGTTGGTACATGGTCGCTGTTAGCTGATTATACGGGCGGAACCAATTTTGTGCTGCAAGGAACAGCGGAGGGAGGTAGAGATATTCAACCGGATCTACTGACGATCACCTGCTTTTACACCGCGACCCGTAACAATAAATTCAGTTTTGACGACCTGAATGCAAGCTACGGTCCTACCACCGATGAGCGGCCTCCGGGCGTCTCCGCCAGTTTTGTATTGGACGAAACACGTACCCGAGCGGCCTTCGACGAGGCGGTGATGCCCCAGTCGCCGAACGATTATACCACTTCACTCAGTGGTAATACCATCACGGAAGTCAATTTCATACCGGGTAGTAATCGTTCGATCGTAATGATATTTGCCGAGCCGCTGCCGTTGCGGGAAGATTTCACCATTACCGTTTCCAACCTCACCGACCTGGTGGGGAATGTGGCCGCACCAATTACTATCCCCTTTCGCTACGAACCGAGTGATATTCCCCGGCCGGGTAACCTGATCATTAATGAGTTCATGCCCGACCCCAATCCGGTCGTTGGGCTACCGAATGCGGAATTTATTGAATTATACAACCCTTCCGACATATCTGTACGACTGAACGGCGTCGGTATCCGGAGCGGGGGCGCGCCAGCTTTTAGTGACACGGAAGAACTACTCGCACCGGGCGAATACATCACGATCGTCCGGCCAGCGGATACCGCTGCTTTTCGGGCGCTGGGAGGGCGGTTGTTACCAATAGGTTTTCCGGCCTTGACGAATTCTGGTGATGAGATTACCCTCTTGTATTTCGGTGGCGTAGTGCAGGCGATCAACTACACCTCCACCTGGTATAACGATCCGGACCGTAACGACGGTGGTTACAGCATTGAGTACACTGGTGGGGGCGCGGACGCAGGATGCAGTGCGAGTTGGCGGGCAAGCCAGGACGCCTCCGGTGGTACCCCCGGCCGGGAAAACAGCGTCCTGGGCCAGTCGGTCGACCAAAGCGCGCCGCAAGTTGTAGCCGTTGATGCCAACACTTCCGGCGTCACGATCACCTTCAGCGAAGTGATCGACGCCGCCGTGTTTGACGGCCTGCTCAGCATTGCGCCAGTGCTGGACTTTGCCATTCTGCCCTTCGGTGATAACGGTATTTTCGTCGACCTTGAGCTGGTGGAAGGGACGGTGTACACCCTGACCATCCTGCCCGACTTCTCCGACTGTGCCGGTAACTTCCCCGCCGAAGCCATTGTCCTTACCATCGCCCTGCCTGGCCTCGCCGAAGTGGGCGACGTGGTGATCAACGAAATTCTGTTCAACCCAGCCTCCGGGGGGGCGGACTTCGTGGAACTCTACAACTGCTCTGACAAAGTATTCCAGGTAGAAGGCTGGGTGCTTTCCAACAACCAGTCGACGACCAGCTCGGGGAGCCGGACGATCAGCGACCCGCGTCTTTTTCTCCCCGGCGACTACCTCACCTTCACCCCCGACCCCGAAGACATCAACAGCCGCTTCCGGGAGGTGGACACCCGCCTACTGGTGAACCAAACCTTGCCCACCCTGGGTGACGACGAGGGCAACATCACCGTCACGGCCGGCGGGGTGATCCTCGATGCCTTCGACTACACCGAAGACCTGCATTCCGAGCTTCTCAGCCCCAACGACGGCGTCAGCCTGGAACGCCTCCGCAAGACGGGAACGACCCAGGACGGCGGCAACTGGTTCAGCGCCGCCTCCACCGAAGGTTTCGCTACGCCGACCCGCGAAAACTCCCAGCGGCGCGACGAACTGATGCCGGATGCAGCGCAGACCTTCTCCCTGGTCAGCGAAACCTTCAGCCCCGACGGCGATAGCTTTGAGGATTTTCTGGAACTGCAGTACACCACCGACCGGGCTGGCTTTCTCGCGCGCATCCGCATCTTCGACGCCCAGGGCCGCTTGATCCGTACCCTCGCCCGGACGGAACTACTCGGGGGCACCGGCATCCTCCGCTGGGACGGAGAGAACAACGACGGACGGAAGGCCAAGACGGGTTTATACGTCCTCTTCGTCGAGCTCTTTAACCCCGACGGGGAAACGCGGGAGGAGAAATTGATAGGGGTGCTGGCGGGGAGGATGTAGGGTTTAGGCGGTGTACTAACACCTAATTCCTGAACCTTAAACCCTGCAACTTCATTATCCCTTTCTTTGCACCCGCGCGTATGCGTTTCGAACTTGATTCGGGGTTCGCGCCTTCATCCTTAAAAATACGCTCCTATGCGCATAGCAACTTACAACATCAACGGCATCCGCGCTGCCCTGAAAAAAGACCTCGCTGGCTGGGCGAAAGACACGAATATCGACGTGCTGTGTTTACAAGAAACCAAGGCCATGGCCGAACAGGTTGACCTGGCCGAATTGGAAGCGGCCGGTTTTGCCCACGCCCAGTGGCACAGTGCGACGAGCAAGAAAGGATACAGCGGCGTACTGACGCTGAGCAAAGTCGCCCCGGACCACGTACAGCACGGCATCGGCAGGGAGGAATACGACCGCGAGGGCAGGGTAGTGCGCACTGATTTTGGTGACCTGAGCGTCTTTAACTGCTACTTCCCCAACGGCGGACAGGGCGAGGAGCGACAGGCCTATAAATACCGCTTTCTGGATGATTTTCTGGCCCACATCGTCGAGCTGAAGCAGACGCGGCCCAACATACTGGTGGTTGGAGACTATAACATTGCCCACGAGGAGATCGACCTGCACGACCCGAAACGCAACGAAAATAACAGCGGTTTCCTGCGCCCCGAGCGCGACTGGATGACCAAATGGTTTGCCGAATCCGGCCTGGTCGATACCTTCCGTCACTTCCATCCGGAAGCCGTTGCTTACAGCTGGTGGAGCTACCGTGCCAACGCCCGTAACAACGACAAGGGTTGGCGGATCGACTACCAAAGCCTGAATAGTGAAATGCTGGACCGGGTCGTCTCCGTCGAGCACCTTAAGGACGCAGTGCATTCCGACCATTGCGCGATTGTGCTGGAGCTTAAGTGAGGTGCGGTGGTCTTGTCGTACGGTGGTTTTCAAGGCCTGCCGCTGCTTAATCCGCCGACCTCTGCCCCAAACCATCAGCCTTTTAGCTCCGAGAAAAGGCTTTCGGTCAGGTACGCGGATAAATGCGAGAAGTTAGAGCGTACCTTTCTTTAGGGTATAGTCGCTTCGGTAGTCTGGCAAGCGTAAATTTGTCGCCGTTTCCGGATGTTGCTTCTTGTTCCTTCATCTTTCCACAAAACCACCGGACCATAAAACCATAGAATCAATATGTCTCGTATTTTTCTTGACAACGCTGCCACTACACCGCTTGATCCTGACGTACTCGCCGTGATGACGGAGGTAATGGCCAATAATTACGGTAACCCATCCAGCATTCATGCGGAAGGCAGGAAGGCGCGGGCACTGATCGAACAGGCCCGCAAGACGGTGGCCAACGCCCTGAATTGTAGCATCGGGGAGATTTTCTTCACTTCGGGCGGAACGGAGGCTAATAATATGGCCCTGAAAAATAGTGTACGCGACCTTGGCGTGACGCGCATTATTTCTTCGCCGCTGGAGCATCACTGCGTTCTGCATAGCCTGGATTCGATCAGGGCGAGCGGTACGGCGGCGGTGGAAATGGTGAATATCGATGCTAAAGGCCACGTTGACCTGGATGATCTGCGGGCTCGTTTAGCGGCTTCTGAGGAGAAAACGTTGGTAACCCTGATGCACGCCAATAACGAAATCGGTAACATGATGCCGCTTGACGAAGTGTCCCGATTATGCGCGGCCGCAGGTGCCTTATTGCATTGTGATACGGTGCAGACGATGGGCTACTACCCGATTGATCTGGCGGAAACCCGGTTGAGTTTTCTTTCCGGCTCGGCCCACAAATTCTACGGCCCCAAAGGTGTTGGTTTCATCTACATCAATAACAATAATAACATAAAGCCTTACCTCGACGGCGGGGCGCAGGAACGCAATATGCGGGGCGGTACGGAAAACATTTACGGCATCGTCGGGCTGGCTGCCGCGCTGGAGAAAGCCATCGCCGAGCGGGAAGCCCGCGCCGCCAAAATTCAGGACGTCAAAGATTACTTCCAGGTTTGTTTGAGGGAAAAGTACCCGCAGGTGCAGATTAACGGCGACCCGAACCAAGCCCACTTCAAGGTGTTGAGCGTCAGCTTTCCAGAATCCGCCAAGGGAGATCTGCTGCTCATGAACCTGGATTTGAACGGTATCTCGGCCTCCGGTGGCTCGGCTTGTTCGAGTGGCATCGATGTGGGGAGTCACGTGATCGGTGCCTTGCACCCG
>Ga0136553_1000830_pt1 | contig 10316 bp, 6 predicted proteins | sample AntRauTorckE5430_FD_101384 | JGI IMG/M metagenome (GOLD analysis project Ga0136553, IMG submission 101384) | Saline lake microbial communities from Rauer Islands, Antarctica - Metagenome Torckler E5 #430 | ecosystem: Environmental > Aquatic > Non-marine Saline and Alkaline > Saline | place... | reverse complement strand
TCGAACTATTCCGTAAGCTTAAACCTGCAAGCATCGCTGCGACCATGGACTTATTTCAAGATGATTTCGATGCGATGGTCAAGGCACTCAAAGGAATACGGTTTTTATAAGAAAGCCCTTTATGGCTCTATTGGCCTTTTATACGTACTCCGCACCGTAAGCGGCTTCCGCCCGGCTGCGTAGTTGTTTGATTTCCTGCTCGCGGTTGCGGGGGTAGACCAGCAGCACATCACCTTCATCGATGACAACGAGATCACCAACCCCGCCAATGACGATGAGTTTACCTTTCGGCCCGCGCACCAGCGTATTGTGTACGTCTTCCAGCAAGACACGCTCGGCACTGATTACGTTGCCGCTCTTATCCTTCGGGCTTTCGTCGTACAGAGCACCCCAGGCACCCAGATCAGACCAGCCGAACTGGGCCGGGATGGTGTAGATGTTGGTCGCCTTTTCCATGATGGCATAATCCACGGAGATACTCGGCGTCTGCGGGTAAAACTCATCGATGAAAGCCTGTTCCTTATCCGTATTGTAGCACCCGATGCCTTGTTGGAGGATGGCGTGAATCTCGGGCGCGAAGCGCTCATACGCGTCCAGCACCGTTTTGGCGCGCCAGACGAAAATGCCGGCGTTCCAGAGGTAGTCCCCGCTTTGAAGAAAGGCGCGGGCGGTGTCCTCGTCCGGCTTTTCGGTAAAGCGTTTCACGGCGTAGACGCCATCCTTGTCCTCTTCAGCAAACTGTATGTAACCGTAGCCCGTATGCGGGCGGTCGGGGGAGATACCGAGAGTGACCATCGCATCATTTTCGGCGGTGTAGACGAGTGCCTTTTTGATGTTACTGGCGAAGAGCCGCTCGTTGATGATCATGGCGTCACTCGGGGCGATAACGAAGTTGGCCCCGGGGTCGAGTGCCTGCAGTTTAAAGGCCGTGTAGGCTACGCAGGGGGCAGTATTGTTACGGCTGGGTTCACAAAGAATCTGGTTATCGCCAATTTCCGGCAGGTGTTCCAGCACCTGTTGGCGGTATTTGCCGTTGGTGACGATGAAAATCTTATCCGCCGTGGTTACGTGCAGGAAACGCTCGAAAGTCATGCGTAGCAGGCTGCGTCCGTCGCCGGTAATATCCAGAAATTGCTTGGGCTTGTCTTCCCGGCTGGCCGGCCAGAAGCGGGAGCCGACGCCGCCGGCCATGATCGCTACGTAAGTATTACTGTTCATTTTGGGTGGTATTATACGTGAAACAGGGCGCGGCCGCAGGCGATGCATTGAGCCTGTCGAAGTGTGCAATGATAAGCGGATAAAAGAAAGGTTGGGAAAGGGGAAAAGTTCGTTACTACCCGAAAACTGGTGCTTCCCTGACGATTGTCTTCTCCGCCCGGCCGGAAGGCAGCTTTATCATGCCTACGCGAGCTTTAAATGAGCCTCAAAGTTAAGTCGCTATAAATGAGGTAGTCTGGTTTTATGGCCAGGTGGTTTTGTGACCAGATTAAACGTTGTATGACTGTACCACAAAACCACCTATTTGGCGGCATGAGATATATAGGAGCTCAGCTACTTTGATAAAATACGAGGGGCCGAACCGATACCTTATGCCTGGTCTTTGCGGACGGCCTCCAGGAAGTAGGGTAGGGTACGGCGTAGTCCTTCGGCGCGATCGACCGTCGGGGTCCACCCCAGCACTTTGCCGGCCAGGGTGATGTCGGGCTGGCGGACTTTCGGGTCATCCACCGGCAGCGGCCGCTCGTCCAGAAAAGACACGGGGTTGCCAACCAAGGCGAGGATTTCCCTGGCGAAGTCGGTCATGCTTATCTCGTCGGTATTACCGATGTTGACGGGCTGGGCGTAGTCGCTCATCAGCAAGCGGTAGATACCTTCCACGAGATCGTCGACGTAGCAGAAAGAGCGCGTCTGGCTGCCATCACCGAATATGGTCAGCCCTTCCCCGCGAATGGCCTGACTGATGAAGGCGGGTAAGACGCGACCATCGTTGATGCGCATCCGTGGCCCGTAGGTATTGAAGATGCGGACGATGCGGGTTTCCAGGCCGTGGAAGGTGTGGTAGGCCATCGTCATGGCTTCCTGGAACCGCTTGGCCTCGTCGTACACACCCCGTGGGCCGACGGGGTTGACGTTGCCCCAGTACTCCTCGTGTTGAGGGTGGACCAGCGGGTCGCCGTACACCTCGCTGGTGGAGGCAATCAGCATCCGGGCACCCTTCGCTTTAGCCAGGCCGAGTAAGTTATGGGTGCCGAGGCTACCGACCTTCAGCGTCTGGATAGGCATCTTCAGGTAGTCGATCGGGCTGGCCGGACTGGCGAAGTGCAGGATGTAGTCTAGATCGCCCGGCACATGGACAAACTTGCTGACGTCGTAGTGGTAAAACTCGAAATCCTCCCGTGGCATCAGGTGCGCGATATTGGCCATGTCTCCGGTGATCAGGTTGTCCATCCCGATGACGTGAAAGCCCTCGGCCAGAAAACGGTCGGACAGATGAGAACCCAGAAAACCTGCGGCACCGGTGATGAGGACTTTTTTCTTAGTGATGGTCATGCTAAAATATCAGTTGGAGGGGAAGAAATGAACAGCATAACACCTGACGCAAAATGGGCGCAGTGGTAGCCGGGAAAGATGGTGACCGTAAAAAAAGAAGCGCTCAAAGTAGCTCCCTTTCTCTCAAAGCGGCAGCAAGGTACTCAATGCTGCATCCTTGACCGGAATAAAACCAGGGCCAGCGTGCATAACGAGATGCCCTTTTCGATTGGGTTGAGCGCTTGTAGCCTACGGGATGCACATAAGTTTACAAGCGGAGACTAAATACCTTCTATTCTTATGATCCACAACAGATTAGACGGTCAACGCGAATCAAGAGCTAAAACCGACAGGTCGGACGCTTGGAGGTTGTGATCAACAAAATTACTTCGCAATTCCGTTGATCGCAACGCTCCGAGGTCCTTACCTCCTCCTTTGCGGCAGGCTTAGGACCTCGGAGCGTAAATTTTCAGGCTGATGCGGAGCAATCAGGCTGGAAATTGACCTACGAGCGTCCGCTCCTGGCTTGCTCAGCCTTTAATTCGCGCTATCATTCAAAAGTTTAAACAGTCTATCAATCAGTTCCCTACGATTATGCTGTGGAGTATTTCTGGCCGCTCGCGAAGATTTGTGTAGACCGTAGGCTACAAGCACTCAAGCCCGTGCAATCCGTTATTCACACCCCGGGCCATCGTGTTCAAATTACTTCGCGCACTCGGGCCGGCGCGCATGGCCGTATTCGCAACAACCAGCGGCCGCTTCGGTGATCTGACGGCGAAGGATGACGGAGAGCTTAGGTCTTACTCACGGTGCGGTGCGTGAAAAAGCGATTCCGGAGAGGGTGGCGTGCTTGCCATGAAATCTAATAACTAACCCGCAGTTCCCCAAGTGGAAATAATTGGGAGATCATGAAGGTCGCCCGTAAAAGAAATGCGCGGTAATTCCGTAGAAGTGAAGCCTCGACGGGCCCAAACCCCCAAATTGAGGGGCGATCCCTTGCGGTCGAGCGCTACAATAGTCCAAATGTGTTGGTAACTAAGGTTCCAACAGACTCCGTTTCCGGCGAATAAAAACCTGACAGGATATCAATAACCCGACTCAGCAACTGGCTTTGTGCGGCCATGGGAAGTAGGCGTTGAGTAGTAAATATAACGATTTTAGGACGGATAAAGAATTTAGCCAGCCCTTCCCTGCTTTTAAAATCCCCCGCTTTGCACCGGCGGCCGCGCCCGAAAGCCATGTACGCCAAATCCGTATTCCACACCAGTTAACAAGGCTTTCCACCAAAATCGGACGTTTTCCAACCCCTTTTCCAACCCTTTATGCACATTGGTGGTGGAGAAAATATTCTGAGACCCGCCGCCCTGTTTCGTACATTTGTGTTTGAAATATGGCTAAAGACAAACAACAAGATCGTCGTGCAAACGGAACGGCTGCTAGCTGGAGCAACCGTGCGCGCCTCCAGGAGGCGAACCTTCCCGAATACAGCAAATTACCGCCCCAGGCACCCGACCTGGAGGAGGCCGTGCTGAGTGCCATCCTGATCGAGAAGGAGGCCATGACCAAGGTGCTCGACATCCTGGAAGCCGACTCTTTTTACAAGCCCGCCCACCAGGCGATCTACCGCAGCATGCGCCGCCTGTTTGAGCGCAGCCAGCCGATCGACGTACTGATGGTGATGGAAGACCTCAAAAAGAACGGCGAGCTGGAAATGATCGGTGGTGCGGCCTACCTCGCCCAGCTCACCAGCAAGGTGACCAGCTCGGCCAACATTGAGTACCACGCGCGAATCGTGACCGAAAAGTTCATCCAACGCGAACTGATCCGGACCAGTACCGAGATCATCAAAGACGCCTACGAAGACGGCACCGACGTGCTTGACCTGCTCGACAAGGCGGGCAACTTCGTCTTCGAGATCACCGAGCGCAATATGGGCAAGCAGGTGGCCGATATGGGCACCCTGGCCAACCAGTTGCTGGAGCAGCTGACCATGCTCAGAGACAAAGAGGATGGCCTGACCGGCGTGCCGACCGGCTTTACCGAGCTGGACCGGCTGACCTCCGGCTTCCAACCTTCCGACCTCATCATCATCGCTGCCCGCCCGGCGATGGGTAAGACGAGTTTCGTGCTCAGCATGGCCCGCGCCGCTGCCGTCGAATACGGCCGTGGTGTAGCCCTGTTCAGCCTGGAGATGAGTGCCGCCCAGTTGGCCGGGCGTATCTTCAGTCAGGACGCCGAAGTCAACGGCCAAAAGATGCGTAACGGTAAATTTGACGACGACGAATGGGACCGCCTCGTCGAGGCCATGAACCGCATCGGCGAAGCCCCGATCTACATTGACGATACAGCCGGTATCAACGTCTTTGAGCTGCGCGCCAAGTGCCGCCGCCTGAAGCTGGAAAAGAATATCTCGATGGTCATTATCGACTACCTCCAGTTGATGTCCGGCGCCGGGGAATCCAATAAAGGCATGAACCGGGAACAGGAAGTTTCTGGCATCAGCCGGGCGCTGAAAGGCTTGGCTAAGGAGCTGGAGGTGCCGGTGATTGCGCTGTCGCAGCTTTCGCGGGCGGTAGAAACGCGGGGTGGGGATAAGCGGCCGCAGTTGAGCGACTTACGTGAAAGTGGTTCCATAGAGCAGGACGCAGACATGGTCATGTTCCTCTACCGCCCCGAATACTACGGCATCGAGGAAGACGAGCAAGGCAACTCGCTGAAGGGTACCGCCACCATTATTGTCGGCAAAAACCGTCATGGTGAGTCGAAGGACATTAAGCTGGCTTTTCAGAGCGACTTCGCCCGCTTCAGCGATCTCGACGACCCCGATTTCGATCTGCTGCCCGCTTCGGCGATTCAGCCCGGCGGTCAGCCCTACGGCTCGACCACCATCCCCTCCAAAATGAATACGGACGAGGACATCCCGTTCTAGACCTGTATATTATGAGGACGTAAAAATCACGCAAGCGAAGGCGGGGAGGGCACAACCTTCTCCGCCTTTCTTCATTAAGGGCTTGTGGGCGCGGCCGCAGGTGATGCGCTGAGCCTGTCGAATTGTACAAAGGAAGAGGAATAGCAGGCCAACCCAGATGTGCTTATTACCGACTACCGGAGGATCAACACTCCCAACATTTGTTGCATTTCAAACAATTATTGAACGCAATAAAGTTACAAAATAAGCGAAATAGCTAAAAAGCGAAAATAAAATTACTTTTATTCCCCTTAAGTATTGCTACTTATTGTTAGTGTGTTTATATTTGTAGCATCGCAAAACAAAACAAGTTCTTTTAAACAGCAGTAATCATGGCAGATAATCACAAGGATACCGCCGCAAAACTCAAGGCCCTTCAGATGACGATCGATCGTCTCGACAAGGCTTACGGCAAAGGTACCATCATGCGCCTCGGCGAATCACAGGCCGCCAACGTGGAGGCCATACCCACCGGCTCCCTTGGGCTTGACGTAGCCGTCGGCATCGGCGGTTTCCCCAAGGGGCGGATCATCGAGATCTACGGCCCGGAATCTTCCGGTAAAACGACGCTGGCCATCCACGCCATCGCCGAGTGTCAGAAGCGCGGTGGCATCGCCGCCATCGTCGACGCCGAGCACGCCTTCGACCGCTTTTACGCCGAAGCCCTCGGGGTAGACACCGACAACCTCCTGATCAGCCAGCCCGACAACGGCGAGCAGGCCCTGGAGATCACCGAAAACCTCATTCGCTCCGGTGCCATCGACATCATTGTTGTTGACTCCGTAGCCGCCCTCGTTCCCCGCGCGGAAATAGAAGGCGAAATGGGTGACTCCAAGATGGGCCTCCAGGCCCGCCTCATGAGCCAAGCCATGCGAAAGCTCACCGGTACCATCGGCAAGACCGGATGTTGCTGCATCTTCATCAACCAGCTGCGCGAGAAGATCGGCGTCATGTTCGGTAACCCCGAAACCACCACCGGTGGTAACGCCCTCAAGTTCTACGCTTCCATGCGGATCGATATCCGCCGCTCCGGTGCCGCCATCAAAGACAAGGAAGGCAACGTGATCGGTAACCACGTAAAGGTGAAAGTAGCGAAGAACAAGCTAGCTGCGCCCTTCCGCATCGCCGAGTTTGACATCATGTACGGTCAGGGCATCTCCAAGACCGGCGAGATCGTCGACATCGGCGTCGACCTCGACATCATCAGCAAATCCGGTGCCTGGTACGGCTACGGCGACGCCAAGATCGCCCAGGGCCGCGAAGCCGCCAAGATATTCATGGAAGACAACCCCGAAGTAGCCGACGAGATCGAAGCAAAGATCAAAGCCAAACTGATGGGCACCGACGAGGAAAAGGTGAAAGCCACCACCACCAAAGCCGTGGAGGCATAAAGACGAATTTGTTATCGTATTCGCGACGATAATCCCTTGAACTGAAAATTGCGCCCGTCTCCTGCTTTGGAGGTGGGCGCTTTTTTATTCGGAGATAGCCAGTAAGAAGACGAAACCGTCAACGCGCCATTCTCTTTTCCCGCCGTAACTTTGCGCTCCCAAATCGCGTTAGTTACCCACACGTAATCAATTCCTTATGTTCCCCACCTACGACGTCATCGTTGTCGGCGCCGGTCACGCCGGTTGCGAAGCCGCCATCGCCGCAGCTAACCTCGGTGCCAAAGTAATGCTGGCCACCATGAATATGCAGACCATCGCCCAGATGAGTTGCAACCCCGCCATGGGTGGTGTGGGTAAAGGGCAGATCGTGCGGGAAATCGACGCGCTCGGCGGCTACTCCGGCATCATCACCGACGAGACGATGGTGCAGTTTCGCCTGCTCAACAAAAGCAAAGGGCCGGCGATGTGGAGCCCCCGCGCCCAGTCCGACCGCATGGCCTTCGCCCTTAACTGGCGCGAACGGCTGGAAGCCCACCCCAACGTCGACTTCTGGCAGGAGATGGTCACCGGCATCGTCATCAAAGACGGTCGGGCCTGCGGCGTACACACCGGCCTCGGCATCGAAATTCCCGGTCGGGCGGTCGTACTGACCAACGGCACCTTCCTCAACGGCACCATCCACATCGGCGAAAAGCAGTTTGGCGGCGGCCGCGCTGGCGAGCGGGCCGCGACGGGCATCACCGCCCAGCTCCAGGAACTCGGCTTCGAGGCTGGCCGCATGAAGACCGGCACCCCCGCCCGCCTCGACGGCCGCAGCCTAGATTGGTCGAAGATGGAAGTACAGCACGGCGACGAAAACCCCGGCCGTTTCAGCTACACCGATACACCACCACTGGTCAATCAAATGCCCTGCCACGTTACCTACACCAGCAAGGAAGTACACGAAACACTACGCGAGGGCTTCGACCGCAGCCCGATGTTCAACGGTCGCATCCGGGGCATCGGACCGCGCTATTGCCCCAGCATTGAAGATAAAATTGACCGTTTCGCCGGTCGTGATGCTCACCAGCTGTTCGTGGAACCGGAAGGCCGTAACACCTGCGAAATTTACGTCAACGGTTTCAGCTCCAGCCTACCGGAAGACGTGCAGTACAAAGCCCTGCGTAAAATCGTCGGCTTCGAGAACGCCAAGATGTTCCGCCCCGGTTACGCCATCGAGTACGACTTCTTCCCACCCACCCAGCTCGATGCGACGCTGGAGACCCGCCGGGTTCCCCGCCTGTTTTTCGCTGGTCAGATCAACGGCACAACGGGATATGAAGAAGCTGGCTGTCAGGGCCTGATCGCCGGCATGAACGCCGCCCTCGCCGTCCAGGAACGCGACCCGCTCATCCTGAAGCGCAGCGAAGCCTACATCGGTGTGCTCATTGACGACCTGGTCAATAAGGGCACCGAAGAACCCTACCGGATGTTCACCAGCCGGGCCGAGTACCGCATCCTGCTGCGGCAAGACGATGCCGACCTGCGCCTCAGTCCCATTGCCGCCAGGCTCGGTGTCATGAATATGGACGACCGCATGGCCCGCGTCGACAAAAAGAAAACCGCCGTAGAAGCCATCCACCACGAGTTGAAGAACCACAGCGTCACCCCCGACCAACTCAACGGATTCCTGGAAAAGACGGGCAACACCCCGCTCAAGCAGGGCGTCAAGTTACTCTCCGTCCTTACCCGCCCCGGTATTTCCCTACCCGACCTGATTGACGCCGTACCAAAACTGAAGGAAACCCTCACCGGCTACGATGCAGAGGCAATCAACCTCGCCGAAGTAACCCTCAAGTACGAAGGCTACATCGAGCGCGAAAAGGCCGCCGTGGAGAAACTCAGCCGCCTGGAAGGCATCAAGCTACACGGCGATTTCAACTACCACCAGCTCAACAGCCTGAGTATGGAGGCCCGCCAGAAACTATCGGAACGCAAGCCGCGAACGATCGGGCAGGCGAGCCGGATTTCGGGGGTTAGCCCGGCGGATGTGAGTGTTTTGCTGGTGCATTTGGGGCGGTAGCCTGGTACCAAGCCAACATCTACCCCAACCTTTTTACCAAATCCTTCATCAACCCCCGCAACTTGGGCTCCACCGCCTGCACCGTCGCGATCACGTCATCTACCGTCGTCGGTTGAATCTCCACGATGGGGAAGCACTTGTTAGATATGACGGAAATGACAAAGACCGGCAATCCGCAGTGCCGCGCCACCAGCACTTCCGGGACGGTCGACATGCCGATGCAGTCGGCGCCGATGATGTTGGCCATCCGGTATTCGGCGGGCGTTTCCAGGTTGGGGCCGGGCAGGGCGAGGTACACCCCTTCGTGGGCGGTGATGCCGTGTTCTTTGGCGCGGTCGATGGCCCAGGCGTTGAGTGCGCGGTCGTAGGTCCGCAGCATATCCGGAAAGCGGGGGCCGAGGCGGTTATCGTTCGGGCCGCGCAGCGGGTTGTCGGGCTGCAAATTGATGTGGTCGCGTAGGAAAATCAGGTCGCCGGTATTGATCTCGGCGTTCACCGAGCCGCTGGCGTTAGAGATGATCAGGTGCTCAATACCCAGTGCGTGGAGTACCCGCACGGGAAAAGTTAGCTCCTGCATACCGTAGCCTTCATAGTAGTGCAGCCGGCCCGCCATGGCGACGACGGGTACGCCGTGCAGCGTTCCCAAAATGAGTTTGCCATGGTGAGAATCGACAGTAGCGGCGCAGAAATAGGGCAGTAGGCCGTACACAAATTCTCGCTCCACCACGATGTCTTCCGTCAGCGAACTAAGGCCGGTGCCGAGGATGATACCGACCCGGGGCCGGGTTTCGGCACGTTGGCGAATAAAAGCGACGGTTTCCTGAATCTGATCGTAGAGCATAGTAAGGTGGTTTTGTAGTGGGTGGTAATGTAGGCTGCCGCACGCGAAAGAACGGTATACAGTAAGGTAGTTTTGTAGTGGGTGGTAATGTAGGCTGCCGCGCGCGAAGGAACGGTATACAGTAAGGTAGTTGTGTAGGGGTGGTAATGTAGGCTGCCGCACGCGAAGGAATGGTATATAGTAAGGTAGTTGCGTAGAGGTGGTAAGGTGGGCTGCCGTGCGCGAAAGGAGGGCATCCCTGCTCATAAAAAGAAAGTTTTTAGGGCGCGGCCGTGGTTACTGAGCGGAGTCGAAATGCAGGTGCAAAAATGGGTTTTGAGGAGCCATGCGCGAGCGAACGAGCGTAGATTTACCCAAGCATTTTTGCGGTAACGGATGCGGACCATACCCTCCAAGATGCGGCAGCCTACACGACCACAAAACTACTTTAACGTGAGGTTTGGCTATAAATAGCTGAAAATCAATGCTGTGTTTGCAAAAAGAGATAGGATTTCGGATAATTGAGTGATTCTCAGCCCATTCAAC
>Ga0136553_1000829_pt1 | contig 10316 bp, 10 predicted proteins | sample AntRauTorckE5430_FD_101384 | JGI IMG/M metagenome (GOLD analysis project Ga0136553, IMG submission 101384) | Saline lake microbial communities from Rauer Islands, Antarctica - Metagenome Torckler E5 #430 | ecosystem: Environmental > Aquatic > Non-marine Saline and Alkaline > Saline | place... | reverse complement strand
CGCACCGGCCATTACCTGGTACTCTGCTCCTTGCACATCTAGTTTAAGAATGTCTATTCTTTTGATGTTTTCTTCTTCTACTATTTGGTCTATAGTCGTCAGCTCTACATCCAGTACTTCTTTGGTATCTAATATTTTTTTATCTCCCCAATTGCTATCTCCCTCTACGTGAGTAGCTAAAAGTGAATTTGTTGGCGCGAAATTATTAGAATAAAATTTTGAGGTTCCTACATATTCTCCTAATCCTTTATTGTGAGGCTTAATATTTTTGTGTCGTAATGTATTTTGCTTCAGCGTTAAAAACGATTCAGGGAAAGGCTCAAAACTATGTATTGTTGAATTCGGAAAAATCTTATTGTACTTTAGTGACACATAGCCCTTAAAGGCTCCTCCATCAAAAATAGTTATTGATTTTTTAGCGTCCCCTACAATTTTTTTTTGCAGATCAAAGGCATCTCCGATAGTTCTTTTTTTCTTTAGTCCGAATTTATTGGCGGCAGTTTTTATTATATTTTTCATCACTTAATGCTTCTATATTTTTATTTGATATCGAGTGTAATGGAGGCACAACTCAGTAAAGAATAATGGCTTTAGGGGACGCCAATTTAATAACTGTCCTGATTGAAGCGCAGTCATCGCGGTGCTGATCGAGTCGATGAAAAGCTGCAAATCGGACAGTTATTGGATTGGCGTCCCTTAATACGGTGCTAGTTTGCTTTCCTTTTCGAAACATCAATAGCATCCAACCCATTATAATCAGGATTTTTAAATACTATTAGCCCATCCCAAGAATACGATTCATCCATATCATAGGAACAAACTAGCTTGTATCCTTTTAATTCTAAATACTCCATACATTGATAGTGCAATATGTTGGAGTGAGTAGAAATGAATATATACCCAACCCGCTTACTATCCAATAGTCTTTCTGCCCCCATGAGCATTTTCAATTCATACCCTTGAATATCAGAGTGTAGGACATCAATGAACTCTATGTTCTTTTCATCAATAAAATCATCTACACAAACCGTTCGAGTACCGTTAATAGTATCGCTTGAATTATCTGATATATAAGCTTTAGTGAAGTCACCTTTCATTTTATTTAATCCAAAATTAGTTATGCCAGAGCTAATATCTTCTGGTTCTATCAGAAAATTGTTTGCGTTTTCCACTTCTGAGTTGAACCACATTGAGTAAAACGACCAATACGCCCCCAGTTCCAGCATTACTGCGCCATCAGGAATATGCTTCAATACTTCTTGAAATACATATTCTTCCTGAGGTTCGTGGACACCTTTGTTCAGTAACAGCAGCTCTAGCATTGGGAAATTGTAATAGCTGAGCGGAGCGATTAATAGACCATTATGCATTATGAGGTTCTCATCTTCATTAAAAGTACCTGCATTAGGTACGTAGTTGATTTTATTATTATCTGATGATTCCTGTACTAGTCTTATTCGAGGTTCCCAGTGACGTTTTGCTTTTCGCCCGAGCATTCCGAGGGCAGACCCTCCCTCTTTAAGTTGTGTAAATATGGTATCCCTTCTTTTAGCAAACAATTTGCTAAAAAATGGAATTTTTTCTAAAAATCTATTTTCTTGAATCATAATATATTTTTTACCACGGGGTATAATGACGACCTTCAAAATTAAAAAAGAGCACTATGTACACCGTTACGCAAACGGTACAAACGACTGACTCTGATGGCTGAGAAAATGAGCAAAGTCCTCCGTACTCTTTGGGTTACGACGCTCGAAAAGCATAGTTTCTCCACCTGCTGACAAAGTTAGATAATCCTACTCAGATTGTAATTATTCATGGGCTGAGCGAGGTCAAATGATGTAAAAAACGGAGAGGTATGCATTTACTGGCCTACGACACTCTTAAGATTATGTACTTTCCAGACATTAGCCAAGACGATACCGTAAGCGAAAAATACAGAAAGTGGTTAATGCTTCACAGCTTTTTTATAAAAGACCGGAGAGATAGGCTCTGTCTTGGACGGTACTGCTGGCAATTAGTCCTTTTCTCAGAAAAATTTGTATTGCATAATTTTTCTAATTGGCTTTAACCAAGTGGTGTAAAATTGAGGTTCTAACCCGTTGATTATCCAGGCTAACTTATCTTCACCATTGGCTCTTAATCTATTGCCTATTGTAACGTTACTTTGCCCACCCGTTCTCATTTTCACAAGAGTTTCGGAAATATAATGAGTTGAAATTTGATGCTTATATAAAAGTCGTAGCATCAATTCATAATCTGCCGAGCTTCTCAGGCCGAGGTCAAAGAGACCATATTTTTCGTAAACTTGTTTTTTTACAAAAAAAGTGGGATGAGGTGGCATCCAGCCTGTAATAAATTTGTTCCGGTTAAAAGAGCCGGATTTCCAATTTCGAACTATTACCGAAGTGTCAAACTTATCAACGTATTGGAGATCTCCATAGCATGAATCCGTATCGTATTGGGTAAAAGCTTCAGCAACTTTACTAAGGATTCCACTATTAGGATAAAAATCATCTGAGTTCAAAAACCCAATAATATCTCCTGAAGCCAATCGAATTCCTTTATTCATGGCATCATAGATACCAGTGTCTGGTTCTGTTCTGATTATTTTCACGTGTGGAAATGAATTCACAATTTCAAGTGTATCGTCGTTTGAGACTCCATCTATTATGATGTGCTCAACTTCAGGGTGAGTTTGCTCTTGCACACTTCTCAGTGTGTCTCTGATTGTGCCACTACTATTCATCGTTGTTGTAATGATACTTATCAAAATTTGATTGTCTTTTTTTGATACCTTAAAAACAAACTGTTCCCAATAATAAATGGTACAGTAGCGGTCATAAATGGTAAAGCCATGAATAGCAATGAAAAATACAATATGAATCCGAAAAGAAATTGTGGATTTGAAAATCTAAATTTGAAGGCAGAAAACAAGCCAATTGAAATTAGTATTCCTATTCCACCAAGTTCAAAATATCCTTTTCCATGGCCACTAAGAATTCGATTTGAGCCTCTTGAAAGGGGATGTGAGAAAAATACTTCATACTTTTTATCTTCCTTTTTTGAAAGAAGGTAATTGTTAAATTTTCCATAACCTCTTGGTAATCCTCGGCTTTCCACTAAGCCTACAACTGGAAATATAACATGATTGACTCGTTCACTAACACTCAAGTCTACTGCTAATATTCTTTCTGGACGGTCTAATACGATTTGTGAAATTTTATACATTCTTGATTCTTTATAAAGATCAATTGTTAAAAACGTAAAAACAGAAGCCGTTAAGAATAGAGCAGAAACAACAAAAATTACTTTCAAGTTAAGTCTCATTAATAAGATGAGAGTAAAAAATCCTAAAGCTGCAAAAAGAACGGTAATAACGGTGGAAGACCTTGAAAGAAAAGCCATCTGAAAGAGTATGAGGAGGCCAAGAAATTTACTTCGCTCATACCAATTATTAATCAAATAAATCACAAGGAACAAGCCTAGTATTAATCCATAGTAAGTAGGTTCGGTTGATAATCCCGTCACTCCTCTACCATCTGAGATCCCCCCTAAACGCATTTGATGAACAAGAAACGAGAGAAATCTTACATAGATAAACGTTTGTACAAGACCGACAAAAAACCAAATACATACTACTGAATAAAAAAACTTGTAGGGTAGTCCATTGATATAACGCAGGAATTTATATGCTCCAAATGTTATGAAAAATAATGAAAGGTAATTAGCCCAATCTCTGAAAGAGAGGAAACTCAAATCACTAAGCACCAAAGCAAAAGTAGCAAAAATCAAAACTACCCCAAATATGAATATTTCTCTAGGTAAAACATTTGACTTAATGAAAAAAATGGGAAATACAGAAAAAACGAGTGCATTTGGCTGAGTCGTCGTGTTTAGACCTAGGAGGCTTATATAGGGAAAAAAACAAAAAAATAGAAAAATCCATCCAAAGAAAAGGATAATAGTTTTTTCACGTTTCATATTACATCATTAAGATAGACTCAAAGGTATTAAAGGGAATGGTTCCAAATTTTTTTTTCCAATAAATCTTCTTTAGATAAGAGGTTCCAATTGGTAAGCGTTTCAAAATTCGTTTACCCAAAATTGCGTTTGAATTTTTATTTATTTGCAAATAAGCGTCTGCAACAGTTGGACCATGATATGTTCTATAAATCTCTGCAAGTTCTTTGGTTCGTTTATCCCCACCAGCAGATGACTTATGTTCAGCATGAATACGATATACCGAAAAACATTCATTTACCATTTGAAAAGGAATATTTTTATTATGCGCTTTGATAAACCAATCCCAATCAAAGCCATAGTGTAAATCTTCGTCCAAGTCGCCAACTTCTTCTACTACAGTCCTTCCCCAAAAGGTGCTTGGTTGAATGATAAAGTCGCAAAGTGTTATAGGGTATTTTTGAGATAATCTAGCAGTCGTATTTTTTATAGATATCTGATACTTATCCAAAAGATAAGTCCCTTCTCCATATAATATTTCTCTATAGTCTTTGTCCTTGAAACAATTAGCGACCCTCTGGAGGGTTTTCGGGTAAAAAAGATCATCTGAGTTTAACCATCCGACAATGTCTCCTGAAGCAGCCCTAAACCCCTTATTGATAGCATGACTTTGCCCTCTATCTGCTTGGCTTTCCCAATAGGTGATATGTTTATCATACTTTTTGAGTATATCAACTGTATTGTCCGTACTACCCCCATCAAATATAAAATACTCAAGGTTAGGATAATTCTGAGCCAATACAGACCTTATAGTAGCCTCAATGAACTGCCCTTGATTATAGGACGGTGTAATAATTGTAATCTTCGGATAATCCTCATTTGGTGTATTGGGGGCATTAATGAGTTCTTGTTGTAACCAGTCTAATTTTGGCCTAAAAAGCATTTATTGATAACTTAATGTTTTATAAAAGTATCAAGCTTCTGCTACCTGAGAAGAAACCCATTTATAAGCTTTTTCCATTCCCTCGCGCAATGGCTGAGATGGTTTCCAATTCAATTTTTCTTCTATTAAAGAATTATCTGAATTTCGTCCTCTTACTCCTTCTGGCCCAGGAATATTATTGATTGTAAGGTCCTTACCAGATATATCAATGACCATCTTAGCGAAATCATTAATAGCGATCATTTCTTCTGACCCAATATTTACTGGCCCACTGAAATCTGATTCCATTAACCGTCGTACAGCTTCCACGCATTCGTCAATATAGAGGAAAGAGCGTGTTTGTTTTCCATCCCCCCACACTTCAAAGGAAGAACCATTCTCAGATTCAGCTACTTTCCTGCAAAAAGCAGCTGGAGCCTTTTCTTTGCCACCAGTCCAAGTACCCTGAGGACCAAATATATTATGAAATCTAGCCACTTTTACATCTATACCTAGATTCCGAGAATATGCTAGGTATAAGCGCTCTGAGAATAATTTTTCCCAGCCGTATTCGCTATCCGGAGCAGCCGGATAAGCCGAACCTTCAGAACACTTAGGATTATCTGGATCTAGTTGATTATATTCTGGATACATGCAAGCGGAAGAGGAGTAAAATATTTTACTAACCTTTTCCAGGTGTGCACCATGAAGTACATTAAGATTACACATGGCCGAATTGTGCATCACTGCTGCGTCGTTTTCGCCCGTAAAAATATAACCAGCTCCTCCCATATCAGCCGCAAGCTGGTACACTTCATTCATCCCTTTGCAAGCTTTTTGAGCAGTTGCGGGGTCTCTTAGGTCACCGATAATAAATTCATCCGCGTTCATGTTACCGTACTCATTTTCTTTCAAATCAATACCTCTGACGAAATATCCCTCTGTTTTAAGTCTATTGACCAAATGGCCTCCGATAAAGCCTCCTGCGCCACATACGACTGCTGTTTTTTGACTACTCATATTTTTTTAATTTAAAAGCTTTTTCTGGTTCTTATGTTTTGAGAATAAAAATGCTTTCGCACAATATTTCTCTTACATTGTGATCTTATTTTTTCCAAAATCTTATTATAATATTAGCCAGATACGTCCATGAATGGGTGAACTTCTACTCTGTATATTCTCACACTTAAGTAGTAACAATTTACGCTAAGGAAGTCGAAATTTTAATCATCCCAATATTGCGAAAACTTTCAGAAGTCCAAGCATGTCAGCATAATTTTATCATCTTTCTTTTAATGAAAGTTACTCCAGAGATCAGGAATAACATCTTCTTAGTTTTACTAACTCATTAAACTTCAAATTCCCAATAAACCAAAGTGTCGCTAAATAATTCATTTAGATATTGGATAGTATCAGGTGATAATTTATCGCGAAATTGACCACTCTTACCCGACCGTCTATGGCTGGATATATTTTCTTTAGTATTTATTCCTTTTTCATTTGCTCTTATTACCTTTTTAATTTTTTTCCCACTTGGAATAAATATTAAAAATTCCGAAAGCTCTTTAATAAACTTGGGAAGATTTGAATTAAAAAGATCGTAGGAAAGGAAAATACTTGAATCGGCACCTTCTTTCAAGCCTTGATATTCTTTATAAAGAGGTAAACCCCATTCGGTAGCGGCTTCTCTGACATAGTCATCAATTGTACCTTCCTGCATTTTTTCCCTTCTTCTTAGGTAGAAATCTCTGTCGGCAGTGTTTTGAGGAAGTGAATGTGAAAATGCAAAGGAATAAAACGCTGAGACCAAAACATCTCGGGGGTCTCGTAGAAAAAAAACATGCTTAAATTTTTCAATCCCAGGAAAATGGATAGGTTTTCGTTGAGGTGTATAAATTTCTCCAGTCTGAAAATACAAGCGATCATAATTTTTTTCCAAAAACGGTTCGTAAGTGGAGCCAATGTCCAACGAATCTCCTAAACCCCAAATGGAAGAAGCATAATCGACTACTTTATAATTACTATCATCTGAAACCATCATAAAAAATTGATTCATGAAGGATGATGCGCACTTATGAGTAGTAAATAGAATTACTGATCTAGGTTTTTCAACTGCCTTTTGTGCGTTTAGTAATCTTTGATTTATTGTAAAAGTCTTAGGGTTATACTTAGCAAGAAGTGACCGAATCATATTTTAATATCTTTTGGACAAAAATATACCTCTCAAGAATAACTTTAGTAAAGAGCTATAGGTAACTGGCTCCCAATTTACTTTCAAGCACTCTTCTTCGAACACCATATCTACCTTCTTGGCTTCTGGGGTTACAAGTGGAAATTGGATATCAAATGCTTGAAGGTTGGCAAGCGGCACCTCCGCATCAATGGTATGGGTTGCATCGGCTCCAAACCCTAAGTTATTGACAAGATTTTTTTGGGGAAGGATACATAATTTTTTTTCTTTCAGACAGGTATAAATCCACTGATAATCCCAAGTGTCAATTTTGTTGATCTGATTGAATAGGAATAGCCAATGAAGGTACCACTTATACTCCCTGGACTTAGACTCTTCATTTTCCAGCCTTTCCTGAAGAAAAGTATATTTATTATTGGTCTTTTCCCATTCGGTCATTTCGTAATCTACCTTTTGGGCCGACCTTCTCCAAGTTGCCCACCCCCACATATTAACGAATCTGGTAAAAGAATAGGAAGCGTTGTTGGGGCCAGTATATCCAAGATTACATCCATTTATAGAAAAAACACTCTCATCATCTTTGTACTTAATTAGCAACTCCTCACAATACAAAAAGAATGATGAAGAAGGCAGACAATCATCCTCTAGGATAATTCCCATTTCCTCTTTTTCAAAAAACCAATTGATTGCTTGGCTTACTGCTTGCTTGCAACCCAGGTTATTTTCACGGTACAAGCTTTCTACTTGACACTCCCAATCAATTTCCTCTATTAATGCTCGGGTACTTTTGCATTTATCCAAATCTTTAGGGTGTGTGGTTCTTGGACCATCAGCAGCCACATATATTTTTCGCGGTTTTGCCTTTCTAATTTGATTAAAAACCTGGCGCGTTGTTTCTGGCCGATTAAATATGATGAAGAGAATGGGAGTGTTCAGAGACATTAAGCTGTTTTATAATTGAGACTATTTTGAATTTACTATATATTATCTCTACCCTTCAATAAACTTTGAAGAATGGTAGACGCAAAGGCCTCAGCAGTGGGTTTTTTTTCTTTGTAAAAACGCTTTATTTCCATTGAATATTCCTTTGTTAAAAGATTATACATTCCTCGCTCTAAAGACGCTATATCATAAGGATTAACTATTTCTCCAAGATTATAATGCTTGACAAAGTCTGATATTAATCCGGTATCGGAAGCCAGTATTTTCTTCCTGTGAAATATGGCGTGGTTCAAAAGGCCACTAGACCAAAAAAAATTTAGATATGGTATTGCAACTATATCAGCATCTTGAATTGCAGCATTAAACTCGGCCTCATCAAGGAATCTATTATCAAAAACGATGTTCTGGTCGTCGCCTATTAGCTCATTTATGTGGTCTGTATACCCACTGTCACCGGCTCCAGCAATTAATAATATAAAATTATCCTTAGCTTTCTTATTCAATGATTTAGTTGCTGTAACTAGCCTATGAACATTTTTTCTTTCTGATAGACTTCCTAAACAAACAACTAATTTTTTTTTAGGACTTATATTATAGCGCTCCCTGGTATTTATTGTTACTTCTTGAGAAGTAAAATGTGGCATAGGATCGGGAATAAATTCAAACGTATTCTTTATTAGTGGAAGTTTTCGATAAATCTCAACGGACTTCGCATCATTCATAATGAATACGTTTTCCCAGCTTTTATTAAAGAATATTCTGTAAGTAGTAATAATACTTTGTAACTGAACTAGTGGCGTTTTTAAAAATCGGTGAACAAAATACTTATTTTTAAAAGATATTCTTGAGAAAGGATAAAATAGAACTCCGTATAAAGAATATTTATTTTTACTAATTAGCCTTATTACTTTACGGGCTCTTTCTATATGTGGAAAAAAAATTATTTTTATACTATTTTCTTCGCAAATGTTATTAATCAATTCAAACTCTCTCTCTTCCTTAAGCCTTTCTAAATAATCTAACCTTTCAGGTATAAAATAAAATGTAACATTACATGGGATATTAAATTTTATTGCATTAATTTTCGTTTCATATTCAGAAGGGATGCAACAGTACAGGTGCAAATCATTCATTGGATTTTCTGAGAGTTGAAGAAGCAAGTGATGAAAATGTTCAAAGTAATGCCCTCCCGTGTATGGATTATATATCAGTACGTTACTATCCATTTTTTAAAATATTTTTAAGCGTATTCCTCACTGTACTGCTTAGTACGTACTTATAGTATTTGAATAATTTTAAACGATTCAGTTTTTCTAATTCATGCTTAATATAAGTCTCGTTGTCTTTTATGCTAGATACAACTTTACTGTCTATCCATTCATATAGTTTAATATCCAGAGAGTTGTACTTCTTAATAATATCTAGCGTATTCTTTTCAAATTCAAAGCTCTTTTTTCGTTGGGATGTAATGTTTTGCGAGACATAGCCTATATGTTTTTTCCAATTAAGTTCTTTTTTCATCAGGACTAAGCTCTCATCAAAATATTCCTGTAGCCCGCAAAACACAAAATATTTTTCAATATTTAATTTTGCTTCCTCCAGCATCCATGGTTTACATTTTCCAAATAGAATGTTATGTTTGGTGTGTAAATTTTTATGGAAGCCACCAGCACCAATTAGAATTCGAACTTGCCCATTGTTTAACTCTGTAGATAATCCACTCTCTACATATTCTGCCAGTGAAAAATTATTTTTTTCGAAGGCCTGATTGTATAGGTGGTGCTTGGGTTGCCTTTTCACATAGTAGTACTGGGAGATAACACGTTCAATTGGATCTCTTAGTATAGTGGCATATTTATACGGTTGCCCGACGACATCATGCATTCCAAAATCCATGTGTCCAAAACACAATCGCAAACTACTTGTTGAAGCTAATTTTTCTTTAATGGCACTTAAATCTGGATGATTCCCTGGCACAAAGAATGAATCTCTTTTATATTGTCTCTTGAAGATCGGTAGGATAGTTGACCCCGCTGATTTCGGTATATGCAAGAAAATTAATTTTTCCATCAGTATTTATCCTTTGAAAATTCTTTTTATTTTTCTTAATACCCTAATTACGATGTGGCTACTTTGACCAATCTCTTGTGAAGCTGTTGTCGCTTGAATGGTAAACTCTTTACCCAAAGGATGATGTTGAACCATAGCTATACAATCAACTTCTATTTTTTTAGGTTTTTCACTACTTGGACGAAATACCAGGTTAACCCCTAACTTAGTCAATAATATATAATTATT
>Ga0136553_1000824_pt1 | contig 10375 bp, 11 predicted proteins | sample AntRauTorckE5430_FD_101384 | JGI IMG/M metagenome (GOLD analysis project Ga0136553, IMG submission 101384) | Saline lake microbial communities from Rauer Islands, Antarctica - Metagenome Torckler E5 #430 | ecosystem: Environmental > Aquatic > Non-marine Saline and Alkaline > Saline | place... | reverse complement strand
GTTTCGTTGCATTAAGTCGAAGCTATTGTGGTTCCTGGCAAGGCGCGAAAACCGGAGTGCAGCCTTAGCTGCATGAGGATTTTCGTAACGCAGCCAGGAGCCGCAAGAGCGAGACTTGGGTGTCATAGAACTTGCGGGTTGGTCCACCAGTCAGGAACTAATTGATTACGCAGATAAAGTAAGCGAAGCGTGGGACCATCGTATTTAATCGATGCTAATGTTGTCGACGCCTGTCTAACCCTTATCCTACCCTCTGGGAAGGCCAGTAGGGTCGGAAGGGCAGCCCTTCAATACTTCTGGTGGTCGAAGCGGAAACTGAGTTGAATGCCAGCCTGAAACGTCGTTAACCCGGTGTCATCGGTACCCATGTCGAAGCCGACTACATCGGAAGTCTCAATTTTGGAGTAAGTGCTAAAGCCACGACGCACCGCAACGATCGGGGTCAGCGTCAATAAATTACTCAACCCAATATCCAGTCCCATTCCCGCTCCGAGGGTGAAACCCGTATTATTCTGCGCTTGCCCAAAGATGCCTTCCGCATGGTAAAAAGCATAGCCCGGAGACAGCTGTAAGAAGAAGCCTTTTTGTAGTTGTGGCCCCTGCTTACCGAAGGTTGGGCAATCACAATCTCCTCCGAAGTCGAAGAGGTAGATATTTGTCTTCAACTGAAACCCAGCCTCATGAAGGCCCCGGGTGTTATCCAACGAAAATTTGGCAAATCCATAATATAATGTAGGCATAAATTCCACTCGCTTCGTAGGTAGGCGAAACCAGTAATTTACGCCTATCTCCCATCCGTTGTCTAGCTGCTCGTGAGGGTTCTGCGTTTGGGTCGTGTTTGCATTGGTACGGAATTGGTGGAAGTTGGCGTTGCCGCTTATGCCGACCTGGGCGCAGAGGGAAAGCGTGAAGAAGAAGAGAACGGGTGTCAGCAATAAGCGCATTGGGCTGGTTATTTTTGGGGGAAACGTAGGCATATTAGCCGTATTTTATGCGCCGTAGTTTTAAAGCACCCGGGCGCGGACGCAGGAGGCAAGGATTGTTGGATGGCAAGGAGTACCCCACCGTCAAGCATTGGTTCAGTCGCTTGAAGTGATCCGGCTGAAACCGATGCTGGGTAATGAAGTGCTGCGAGCCGTGACGGTGATGCTTTACTTGCTCGTGGGTAATTTTGATAACCATCCCCCGCGTTTACCGTTATGAACTGCAATGCTGCACAAAACAACAGACGTTACCTCTTCCCCACCCTAGATGAAGACCACCCTAAAACTAGCCGCCATCTACAACATCCTTTGGGGTGCCTGGGCGGTCTTATTTCCGCAACATTTCTGGGAGCTGGTCGGCATGGAACCGATGCGCCACCCGCTGGTTTGGCAGGGCATGGGTATGGTGATCGGGGTGTACGGCATTGGCTACTGGTTGGCCAGCTACGACCCGATGCGCCACTGGCCAATCGTGGCGGTCGGGATGCTGGGTAAAATCTTTGGCCCACTCGGTTTCATCATGAACTACGCGACGGGCCTCGTCCCCTTTGGCTTTTTCTACACCCTCGTCACCAACGATTTTTTGTGGTGGATTCCCTTTGGCCTCATCCTCTGGCGCGTTCATAAAGTGTACCGATGGCGACTGACCTGATGATGAACCCGCAGTTCGTCTGGCCGCTACGCCTAATGTTTGACACTGCTGCACTGGTGCTGATCTGGCTGGTGCAGCTGGTGATTTACCCGGCCTTTCTACACTTTCAAAGGGCTGATTTTAAACGGTGGCACCTCAGTTATACCCGGCGGGTGACCTACGTGGTGATGCCGGTCATGTTGGGCCAACTGTCACTTTACGTAAGCTTGGTATTCATCGCTCCCAACTGGGATATTTTGCTCAACCTGCTCTTGGTGGTAGTTGCCTGGGCGATTACCTTTTTTCGGGCGATACCGTTGCATGCGGAGCTGGATCTGGTAGCGGACCACCACCAATCAGCTGAGCGATTACTTCGGGTCAACGGCTGGCGAACGGTGGTTTGGACGGTGGTTTGGATAGTGACGGTGCTTGCTTTTTTGTTAGTGGTGTAGGCTAAAAATTGCGAAAACCCGCTTTCACTAACGACCATTAAGCTTTTCAGTAAGCCCGGCGCGGGAACGGGTGAAATGGCTAAAGCCGTCGTTGACTTCAGGAACGAAAATGGCCTACGCTGGCAACCGGGCCAGCAAGGTGGCCATGTTGTCCCTGTACAATTTAACCTGCCGATTAAATTCAAACTGGAATAGCACCAAGGGGCTAAATTGTAGGTACGGCCAGCTCTGGCGAAAATTCGCTAAATTTGCCAGATCAAGCTTCTCAATCATGCCAGATTTCATCTTTACCGACAATCCCGTAGCCATTCACTATGCGATCCCGGGTTTCATTGTCCTGCTCCTGATCGAGATCGGGGTGGCGGTCTGGGAGCAGCGGGATTGGTACGAGACGAAAGACACCATCAGTTCGCTGAGCATGGGTATCGGTAACGCCATCATCGGGTTATTTACGAAGGTGGTGATGATCGCGATCTTCTTCTTCATTTATCAATACCGCTTATTCGACCTGGGCGCAGCCTGGTGGGTGTGGGTGCTCTGCTTTTTTGCGGATGATTTGAGTTACTACGTTTTTCACCGGGCAAGCCACGGGGTGCGCTACTTCTGGGCTAGTCACGTCGTGCACCATAGTAGCCAGAAATACAACCTCTCCACGGCACTGCGGCAGACGTGGACGGGCGAGATCTCCGGCGCGTTTATCTTCAAGCTTTGGCTGCCGCTGGTCGGCTTTCATCCCATCATGGTGGCCATCTTTGGCAGCCTGAGTCTGATCTATCAATTCTGGATTCACACCGAGGCCATCGACAAAATGTGGCGGCCCGCCGAGTGGATATTCAACACGCCGAGCCACCACCGGGTACACCATGGCAGCGACGTGAAATACCTTGACCGTAACCATGGCGGCGTGCTTATCGTCTGGGACCGGCTCTTCGGCACTTTCCGTGCTGAGGAGGAACGCCCCGTCTACGGCTTGGTCACTAACATTGACACCCATAACCCGCTGCGCATCGCTACCCACGAGTGGGCCGCACTGGGCAAGGATGTTTGGCGGGCTCCCGACTGGCGCAGTAGACTTGGTTACCTCTTCGGCCCGCCGGGCTGGAGCCATGACGGTAGCCGGAAAACCAGCGAACAACTTCGGGAGGAGACCGGTGAAGCGTAATATTTTTAGGCGCGGCCGCCGGCGATGCGCTGAGCCTGTCGAATTGTGTATAGCAAGTTGGAAAACAGCAAAAAGGACCGGGTAATGGCTCTAATTCCAAAAAAAATGACAATTTTCTTCCATTTCCATCAACCAAAACCCTTCCCCCCAACGTCTTGTTAAAAATACTTCACAAAATGATCCTTCCAAAGTCCCCTTACCTCTGGCTGAGCATTTCCGTCACTTGTTGCGCGCTCGCCTTGGGGTTGATCCCTACCATCATGCCCGACGCCCTTTTGGCGGAGGTGCCTACTTCGCTGCCCGAACCATTGTACACGACGCCAATGCCCGTAGCAACGCCGGTTCGGTCTTATTTTGTGGTTAATCTGGTTGAAGAGGAGTACACGGGTGATGTGATCATACCTGTCGATGGACTCACTACGCCTGATCGCGATGTCTTCAAGATCGTTGAGCAAATGCCGCTCTTTCCCGGCAAAGGCTGCGGCGACATCGAGCCATACAAAGACCGCCGCAAGTGCGCCATCAACGGGATGCTGGAATACCTCTACGGTAACATCAAATACCCAAAAGAAGCCAAGGACTTAGGCGTAGAAGGCATGGCCGTCGTTTCCTTCATCATCGAGCCGCACGGAGCCATCACCAACATCGAGATCGTGCGCGACCCGGGTGCCGGGCTGGGCCAGACCGCCGCCGGGGTCGTTAAGAAGATGCGTAGCGACAATCTGCGCTGGGAGCCGGGCCTGCAGAAGGGTAAGCCGGTGCCGGTGCAATACATGCTGCCGGTTAAGTTTGAGCTGTAGTGAGACTAGTAACCCAAACAAACTAAACGACAAGTGCCCCTTACCGATTGGTGATGGGTGCTTGTCGGTTGGTTTAGCAGCTACAGAAAATCAACTTTTGATGACCAACTTATCAACCTCAAAATCACCAAGGTAAAGACTGGAAAAGGTGTCTCCGACCTTGAATATCTCCTGGCTTTTATAATTTCCTAGTGGGACGAACCGTAAGTTTCGTTGCATTAAGTCGAAGCTATTGTGGTTTCTGGAAAGGCGCGAAAACCGGAGTGCAGCCTTGTCTGCATGAGGATTTTCGTAACGGAGCCAGGAGCCGCAATAGCGAGACTTGGGTGTAATATAACTTGCGGGTTGGTCCACTAGTTCCGGCTGCGGGCAGGTAAACCGCTCCACCTGCTTTTCATAAATAGTTAATAATCCAGTACTCCTCGATGGCGGCGATGGCGTAGCTGAATTGCTTAGCCCCACGGTCACGAGCAAGCGTGCTATCCGAGACTTCGATGACCAACAAGAGGTCTTTTGGAAAAGGGTGGTGGTCGTAACTTTCCAAGGGGCCGCTAGCGGCAAAAACATCAGGCTCGGGCTCAGAGTCATCTACAAGTGTGGTCGGGTCCTGAACACCGATAGTATAATCCTCTTCAGGAAAGCGATTATTGAACAGTCAATTAATTTTCTTCACGGTTTTACCATGCGCAATTCCGACTGGAGACGTAGGGACGAGTTTTCCAAAGAGTAATTCGACCTGATCATACTCGGTAAGTATGCCCGTTTCAATAGCGGCGTGGTACCGCTCTAGCGACCACCGAAAATCGGGGAGCTTGGGGATGGTTTCCGCTTCGGATAATATTCTGGTCATGTCAGTAAATATAAAAACCTTGAAGACAACATCACCGCCTAACCGGAGCTTGCACGCTTAGGCACCTTGCCCTTTCCCGTTCTCTTTGCATCCTGCATTTCGACTCCGCTCAGTAACCACGGTCGCGCCCCTTTGTCGTCTGAAGTCGAAAAGCCTGAAGCCTGGAGAGCGCGTACTAAAGACTAAAACTCTCCCTTGCGCATTATCAAACAAAGACGTACCTTTGTCCGGCTTTAGCGAAAATACTTCTGCCTAAAGTACCTTTGCGGGTGTGGTGAAATTGGTATACACGCTAGATTTAGGATCTAGTGCAGCAATGCGTGAAGGTTCGAGTCCTTTCACCCGCACACCAACAACTTCCGGGTTTTCCGGAGGAAATTGGCCCGCCCTAACCGGCGGGCTTTTTTTATCCCGACCCACCGCCAGGGTCCAATCAGTAAGCAATGCCTAACGTAACATTCGAAAAGACGGGCAACGTCACCGGTCGCATCGACATCGCCATCACGAAGGAGGAACTGAACGCCAAAATCGTTCCCGAACTCAAGAAGCAGAAGGATAAAGTGAGCATGAAGGGCTTCCGCAAGGGAAAGACCCCGATGTCGACCCTGCGCAAGATGATGGGTAACCAGATCCTGGGCCAGGAGCTTGACGCGATGATCAAAGACAGTCTTTTCGGTTACATCGAGGAGCATGACATCAAACTGATCTTCAGCCCCCAGCCCATCGAAGACACGAGCATGCCGATGCTGACGGCCACTAAACTGGCCGACGTTACCTTCGGGTATGACCTGGCCCTGGAGCCCGAATTCAAACTGGAACTCCCGAGCCAGGTTTTCGATAAGTACATGTTGGACACCAACGAAGCGTTCCTCGACGAGCAAATTGGGCGGATGCTCAAGAACGCTGGCGAAAGCGAAGAAATCAAGGAAGGCAAGGTCGAAGAAAATGACATTGTGGATGTCACCTTCACCGAGATTGGCCCCATGGAAAACAAGATCACCAACGCCACCAAGCTGCACGTTGACTCTTTGAGCGACGCGGGCAAGGAACTGTTGACCGGTCAGGAGATCGGCAGCACCGTGAAGGTGAAGGACATCAATGACCTCGAAAAGGACAGCACCGCCGTCCACGTTAATAAGTACTTGCTCGGGCTGGAAGACGCCAAGACGGACCTATCCGGCAAGAAATTTGAACTGACGATCGACGCGGCCAACCGCATCACCGAGGCCGAGCTAGACGAAGAATTCTACACCAAGTTTGATCCCTCCGGTGAGATTACCACCGAGGAGCAACTGCGCGCCAGAATCGCGGAAGACAACAGTGCTGGCTTCAATAACCAGGGCGAGATGATGGCCAACTTCGAGATCCAGAAGGCCCTCGTCGAAGGTAACGACATTGAGCTGCCGCTCGAAATCATGAAGCAGATCAATGAAGACGACCCGAGTGACAGCGACTTTGATATGTTTCAGCGCGGCGTGAAGTGGATGCTGATCCGCAACAAGTATGCGGAAGAAGCGGACATCAAACTCGAATACGAAGACGTCAAGGAGGAAGCCCTCTCCAGCCTCATGGGTATGCTCGGGGGGCAGCGGCCCGACTTTTTGACCGACGAATTTATCGATAATTATGTCGGCAAGATGCTACAGGACGAGAAGCAGCGCGAGCAACTCTCCAGCAGCGCCATCGAAAAGAAGATCATGGCTTCCCTGCGCAGTAAAGTTGCCTTCATGGATAAGCCGCTCGACGCCGATGCTTTCAATGAGCTGATCAAGGTGTTCAATGCGGGTAATACGCCAGCTTCCGAAGAGGAGTAGTGTCGTAATGTAATTTGTTAGTCGTGTAGGCTTCGCATATTGGAGGCGTCACAGGCTACTGCAAGGGAAGGGCTGTCGTGAAGTAAGCATGACAGCCTGCCCTTTTTACGGATGTGTAAATCGGTTCGTACCACGCTTATAAATCACCCGAGAGTGCCCCTGCCTCTTGCGGCAGCCTACACAACGACACAACTACACAACGACATTACTAAACCCCCTCTGCGGTTCACGCGTTTACAATAAGAAGCCAACCACTATGGTGGGTTTCACAAACTAGTAAAACCCAACAATATGTTCCCCAAGGATGAATTCATGAAGTACGCTACCCGTCACCTGGGTATGTCTACCATGCACCTAGAAAACTACGCCAATACGATTGGCGGAATGGCTGGCCCGCAGATCAATAACCTCTCGCCTAACGTCATCGAAGAGCGGCAGCTCAACATCGCCGCCATCGACGTCTTTAGCCGTCTGATGATGGACCGCATCATTTTCATGGGCGTGCCCGTGAGTGACCAGGTAGCCAACATCGTACAGGCACAACTCCTCTTCCTGGAGTCGGTTGACCCGAAGCGCGATGTACAGATGTTCATCAACAGCCCCGGCGGCTCCGTCATTGCCGGTATGGGTATGTACGACACCATGCAATACGTGACGCCCGACGTGGCCACGATCTGTACCGGCCTGGCCGCCTCGATGGGTTCCGTCCTGCTAGCCGCTGGCACGAAGGGCAAACGCTCCATCCTGCCCCACGCCCGCGTCATGATCCACCAGCCGAGCGGTGGCATGCAGGGGCAGTTCTCCGACATGGAAATTAACTACCGCCTCATTAGCCAGCTGCGCGACGAGCTGTACACCATTCTGGCCAACCACACCGGGCAGACGTTCGAGGCCATCGCGAAGGACAGTGATCGCGACAACTGGATGACCGCCAAGGAAGCCGTAGCCTACGGCCTCGTTGACGAAGTGCTCAGCCGCGACAAAAAGGCCTAAGCCAAACTAATTTTCCTGCGGATAGTCTTGACGATGACCGTTATAGCCGCTTGAAAAGACGTACTTTCGCGCTCCGAAGCCGCTCCGAAATTCGCTGCTAGCGAAGCGTCGGAGCGGCTTCTTTCTCTTATACGAGGCGGTTTACCGTCTCCCGTAGTGCGGCGGCTACTACACAACCACCGTACCACCATTACTACAAAATCACTCTTCCCCATGATGCGAGGAAAAAGACAGGAGGTACATTGCTCCTTTTGCGGTCGTGACAAAGGCGAGGCCCTGGTCCTCGTCGCTGGCCTGAGTTCTCACATCTGCGAAATTTGCGTAGAGCAGGCGCAGGAGATCGTCGCCGAAGAACTCTACGGCGGCGTCATGCCCGAGCCGCCCGAGCCCGAGCCGGAACCGGGGGTAAAGGAATTCAAACTCCCGACCAACCTCACGCCACGCGACATCAAGACTCACCTCGACAAGTACGTCATTGGTCAGCACAAAGCCAAGAAGATCATCTCCGTTGCGGTGTACAACCACTACAAACGGCTGATGCACCCGCCTTTGGATGAAGACGATGTGCAGATCGAGAAAAGCAACATCCTGCTCGTCGGTCGTACTGGCACCGGTAAGACGCTGCTGGCGAAAACCATCGCCAAATTTCTCGACGTACCCTTTTCCATCGTCGACGCAACGGTTTTCACCCAGGCTGGCTACGTCGGCGAAGACGTGGAATCCATCCTCAGCCGCCTCCTCCAGGTGTGCAACTACGACGTGAAAAGCGCCGAGCGCGGCATCGTGTACATCGACGAGATGGACAAGGTCGCCCGCAAATCCGATAACCCGAGCATCACCCGCGACGTCAGCGGCGAGGGCGTGCAGCAGGCCATGCTGAAGATGCTGGAAGGCACCGACGTTATGGTTCCGCCCCAGGGTGGCCGTAAGCACCCCGAGCAGAAACTCGTCAAGGTGAACACCGAAAACATCCTCTTCATCTGTGGTGGTGCCTTCGATGGCATCGAGAAGGTGATCGCCCGCCGGATGAACAGCAAAGTCATCGGTTTTGGTAGCAATTCCGACGAGCGCGTCGAGGAAGAAGACTTGCTCAAATACGTCTCCCACAAAGATATTCGTCGTTTCGGCATGATCCCCGAGCTGATCGGCCGTTTGCCCGTCGTGACCTACCTCAAACCACTCGATCTGGAAGCGATGAAGGCCATCCTGACCGAACCACGCAACAGCCTGCTCAAGCAGTACCAGCACCTCTTCCGCCTTGAGGGCATCAGCCTCACCTTCAACGAAGACGTGATCGAATACCTGGCCGAAACAGCCCTGGAATACGAACTTGGCGCACGCGGTCTGCGCTCCATCTGTGAGGCGGTAATGACCGACGCCATGTTTGAAATGCCTGGCATGAAGGATGTCAAGTACTTCGAGATTGACCGTAAGTACGCCACCTCCAAGCTGGAAGGCGGGATGCTGGAGTTACTACGGGCGGCTTAAAGTTAGTCCGAGGTCTGAAAGTCGGAAGTCTTTAGCGTGCCGTTCGTGGTCGCTAAAGACTTCTGTTTTTTAGACTTGAGGCTAAAAATATGGGCGCGGCCGTGGTTACTGAGCGGAGTCGAAATGCAGGACGCAAAGAACGGTTTTGCAAAAGCGATGTTATTACAACAGCATACTTCCCGTGCGGTAGCCTATATCAATAACCAACTACAAAACTACACTACTATTATGGCAATAGATGCAGGCAACCTCCGCGTAGACTACCAGGCCGACGAACTCCTGGAAAGTAACGCCCCCACCAACCCCTTCGAGCTTTTCAGCAACTGGTTTCAGGCAGCAAAAGACAGCGACTGCCCCGAGCCTAACGCCATGATTGTGGCCACCGTGACCGCAGAAGGGACGCCCGCCGCCCGCGTCGTGCTCCTGAAGCAGGTGACCGAGCAAGGCTTCGTCTTCTACTCCAACTACGACAGCCGCAAGGGCCGGGAACTGGCGGCCAACCCCAAGGCCGCCGTCGTCTTCAACTGGCTGGAGTTGGAACGCCAGGTCCGCATCGAGGGCCGGGTGGAGAAGGCCCCGCCGGAAATGTCAACCGACTACTTCCACAGCCGGCCCAAAAAAAGTCAGATCGGCGCCTGGGTCAGCCCCCAAAGTCAGGAGATTCCCGACCGCGAATTCCTGGAGCAGCGCCAAACCGATGTCGAAGCCAAATACGCCGACGTCGACGAGCTTCCGCGCCCGGAACACTGGGGTGGCTACGTCGTCGTCCCTACGCTGATCGAGTTCTGGCAGGGGCGGAGTAGCCGCTTGCACGATCGTCTGGCTTATCGGGTTGGAGTGGATGGGGATTGGGAGCGGGTGCGGTTGGCGCCGTAGTTGGCGATTAAAATTGCTGACTAAGCGATCAAGACCTCTTAGAAGTCTCACAAAGACGTTTGGACCATTAGGCCACCGTACCTTTGTGCTTTCAAACTAGTTTTGTCATGTCAACATCACTCAAAAACGACTGGATTCAACTCCAAACCGACGTCCAATCTTTTCGCGACCCGCTCGCCGAAGCCGCCGAGACGGTGGTCGACGAGGGCGTCAGCAACTACCCCATCTTCTTCGCCTACAACGGCCTGGTTAATGAACAGGCACCGGGCATCGCCGTCACCGAAATAGGTACTGAGCGGGGTATCAGCTGGCAGGTCAACATCACG
>Ga0136553_1000818_pt1 | contig 10430 bp, 4 predicted proteins | sample AntRauTorckE5430_FD_101384 | JGI IMG/M metagenome (GOLD analysis project Ga0136553, IMG submission 101384) | Saline lake microbial communities from Rauer Islands, Antarctica - Metagenome Torckler E5 #430 | ecosystem: Environmental > Aquatic > Non-marine Saline and Alkaline > Saline | place... | reverse complement strand
GAGCATTTAAAAAATAAAATAGGGAATAAATCAGTATTGATTTTAATTCAACATGCCAATAGTAATATGACGAGCGATGAAAAGTTATTATTTTATGATTTTATTGAGGAAGTAGCCGCTGATGGAGCAGGAGGCTCTCTAAAATTAATAAATTCTTTAACTATAGAATCTGTCGGTAAAACAGAAATAATTGTAACAGAAAAAGAACGATAACTATGAAACTGATCAAATATATTGTCATTTTATTTATTGTTTTTTTATTCTCTGAGGCAGAACTTATCGCTCAAAAGACTATTGAGAGACAAAACAAACAAATTGAAAAATTAGATCGAAAATATAAAAATACATTAAATCGGTTGAAAATATCAGAAACGAAACTTGCTGAAAAAGAACGAGAGTTGAGACAAGTCCAAAACGATTTAATAGATTTGAGAAATCAAAAAAGTGGCGGAACAGTGGTTGTTACCCCACCTATTGATGACTATTGGAAAGATAAATTTTTCGAGGAAGAAAAAAGAAATCATGACTTAGAAAATAAAAATGCTCGACTAACCAGAGATAAAATAAATCTTACGGGGAAATGGATTAGAGAACAACAACGAGTTCTTGATGTCGAAAATCGACTTATAGCCAAAGAGTTGGAATTAGAAACTGCAAAAAAAGAATTGAATGAAGAAATCACAAATCTAAAAGGGCAACTTGCAGATTTAGAAGATGAGATATCCGAATTTAAGAAACAAGTATCCGATTTAGAATCAGAAATAGTGGAAAATGAAAAGGTTATTTCTGAGCAAGAAAAAGAAATAGAATCATTAACTAATCAGAATCAAATTTTGGAACAACGTCAAGATAAACTAATCGACGTAGTCAAAAGAAAAGAAAATGAAATTGATTATATCAGCAATCTAAATTTAACCGGTCAGTTAAATTTACTCTCTGTTTATGCTGGAATAAACTACTCCTTATACAATGGAAATAAAAGGTTGCAATATGAATCATCGTGGTATTCAGATTACACTTTCTCATTCTATAATATTTTTATGGGTGGCGGTTTCTTTTTTCAAATACCTGCTCGTTACATAAATGTTAATGGACAAATACCGAAGTTTGAAACTACACCTTATTATACGATTCAAGATTTAGAAGCATATAGACTAGAATTAGATAGGTTAGGTGATCCTAATTATTCTTATACAAACTTTAATTATGTAGAGTCTCAAGGAGATTTCAAAATCTTTAACTATGGTTTAAATATCTCAGTTTTAAGAAATTTTTATTTGATGGCTGGACTTACTCAAGCAAGAGGCGTTTCTTGGGATTTATATTCCGGTGACCTGTCTGCTTATGGTCAAAAAAATGGAATAGATGGAGAATTTCCTGTAAAGTATAATGAGAATTATATCGTAAATTATGAAGAGTTAAGAGTGACAAAACCTATGGTTGGAGTGGTCGGAGCATTTGCTTTGGCGAAGAAAAAGGGTGATTCGAAATCAAGAGAATCAAGAACTCAAAATTATTCTCCTATATTAAATGAGCAGAATAATAGATTTGGTTTTCAAATTGAAGTAGGTTATAATTGGTTTTATGAGGATGTTTTTGTTAATGTAGGCTTACACACACGACTTGCTAATTATAATACGGATTTGCTCAGACCTCAGGAAGAGAGCTTTGTTTCTAGTAATAATGTCAGAGATGGTATAGATTTTCTTTTAGCAGGAGAGAAACTAAACAAAAAAGCCGAGACTTTAATAGTCCGAGCAGAACGTGATGATAATAATAATGCAAGGAAAGTAAAAAAAATCAAAAGTAAAGCCGAGCAATTATCAAAAAGAGGTGACGAAGAAATAGCAAGAGGACTTAATAAATTGATAAGTGCATTAACGAGAGATTCTATCAACGCTCAAAAGGAATCCGATAGGTTTGCAAATAAAGAATTTAAAATTGCAGATTCTTTAGAAACATTGGCTCAGAACTTAGGAAAATTGTCAAGGTGTTTGAAATTAAGTATGGATAAGGAAGGGAAAGAAAGACAGGACTCTTGTAAGGCCTGTATGATAAATGGAGACAAAGGAGAAAAAGAGGAACTTTTTAAAAATTATTTACCTGGAACAAGCATCAGTGTCAATGATGCACTTGTAAAAACCCTTTGTAGTTATTTCGATATATATTGTAACCCCAAGCCCGAGCCCGAAACCAAGCCCGAAACCGAAACCGAACCTAAATCTAAATCTGAATGAATCGAATAAAATATATCATCACCATCTTGTTTTCTATTTTTTTAATAGTTAACACAAAAGCAACCGACACCTTAAACGTATTCACAATAAACACGTTCACGATCTGTCAAACCGATTCGGTAAGTATTAGTGCAACGGATCATGGAATAACGAACCCGACTTTTAGCTGGTCAAGTGGCGAGGTTGATTCCATGATTACGGTTACACAGTCTGGCGTTTATATTGTAACCGTTACGAATACGATTGATACGATAATTAATTCGATTACGATATTAACCGATAATTTCATTAACCTTACAATTGGGGATACCATTTTTTGTTATACTACGGATTTGCTGCCTTTATTTGATTATCATCCTTTAGGCAGTTGGTCGGGCGTTGGTATTCAGAATGATAATTTTGATATTGTTGTTGCTGGTGGCGTGGGTAATTATACGGTTTATTATAATATCGTAAATGGTGTCTGTATAGATAACAATGCCGTAAATATTGAAGTCAGGGCACTTCCGCCTGTAACGGTATCTACTGATACGGTCGTTTATTGTAGTTTGAATTGGAATAATATTATTGATTCTTCACTTTATTCGCCTCCGTTTGGTTTTTGGAGTGGAAGTGGAATTGTGAGTCCACAAGGTGTTTTCAATCCACAATTGGCAGGAGGATTAAGTTATAATGGTGCGGATAGTGTTCATTATGTAACCTTTCAAGTTCAAGATGGTTTTGGTTGCGTCAATCAAGATACTCTGAGTATTCGATTGATTTACGGTGATACTTTGATAGTACAAAATGAATTAGGTTTGTGTCGGGATAGTGGTTTGGATACGCTTTCTAAATATGCTCAAATTTCTAATACGACAGGAATTCTTTGGTCAGGAAACGGCATCATAAATCCAACATTAGGGATTTTTGACCCACAACATCCTAACATAGACACAATTAATCCAAATATTATTATCGTAACGCAGGGTCAAGGTACTTGTGAAAAGTCAGATACAATAGCGATTAGAGTTGGGATTCCACCGATTATTACTGCCGGGTTAGACAAAAGTATTTGTTTAAATACAGGTTTAGACACACTGGAAGGTTTTTATCCAATTGACTATACAAATGGTTTTTGGTCGGGAGCTGGAATTATTGATGCTATATTTGGTGTTTTTAATCCTCAAACAGCTGGTGTCGGTACTCATACTTTGAAATACAACTGGGTTAATTCAATTACGAATTGTTCTGTTTTTGATGAAATCACAATCAATGTACTTACCCCTCCAACCGTTTCGGTTTCGCCAATAATTGATACAATATGTAATCAAACCAATATTTTATTATCCGATTATTTTACAATCTCACCAAATAGTTCGGGTAATGAATGGATAGGCAATGGTATTACAGCTTCTTCGCAAGGTATTTTTTCACCTACCAATACTGGAAGTTACGCCTTGTCGTATGTTTTCATTGATAATAATTTGTGTAGTGATACTACGCAAATAACCGTACATATAACAAATGGTGTCGTAGTTGATGCAGGAAGTGATGTTACAAGGTGTCTGAATGATGGGCAACAAACTTTGCAAGGATTGCCGCAAGGTGGCTTATGGAGTAGTAAATTACAAGGTTTGATTTCGCCAACACAAGGCATTTACGAACCATTATTAGTTGGTGGTGGTGTTACGGACACTTTGATTTATGCTTACGATGATGGTATTTGTATCAATAAAGATACGACTTTACTGATTGTCAATCATTTTCCTGTAGTTTATGTCAATTTCAACGATACTGTATGTGTTAATAATGGTGGATATTTATTGAGTGGATATTATCCTCCGTCGGGTGGTTTTTGGTCGGGAAGTAATGGCGTATTAAATCCCATTACAGGTTTATATAATCCTAATCAATCATTTCAAAATAAAGACACACTTGATTATTTTTATGCAGATAATATAACAGGTTGTAGTAATTCTGCACAAAAAATAATTGTGATTGATACGATGCCTTTTGTATCAATGGTAAATATTGACCCTTTTTATTATCGGGATCAAGCTTCTGTTCCTTTGATAGGAACACCTATAAATGCTATATTTTATAGCAACTTATCAGGCGTTTCGTTTAGTAATAACAACTATGTCTTTAGACCGCAACTTACGAATAACAATAATCTTAACGTTTATTTTACTTATACAAACGGAAAAGGTTGTACTAATGCAGATACCCAAAGTATAGCTATTGCAAATAGATTTACCAATATCTCAACGAATAGCATAACTGCATTAGGAAATAGTGCAATGGATTGGGGGGATTATGACAATGATGGCGATTTGGATTTTATTATGATAGGTAGTAATTTATCGGGAAGAAAAACTTTTATTTATGAAAATATAAATAATAATTTTTCTTTGAATACAAGTCTTAGTAGTAATTTTTTACAAATAGACAATGGTGATGTAAAATGGGGAGATTACGATAATGATGGAGATTTAGACGTTGCGATTACAGGAAACGTAGCAAATAGTACTTTTCCAACGACTAAAATTTATGAAAATAGAATAAATACTACGGGTAATTTTGTAGCAGATGTTCAATCAAATGGAGGATTGATAGGGGTCAGTAGTAGCCGTATTGAATGGAGTGATATGGATAGTGACGGCGATTTAGATTTGATAGTTTTAGGTAAAATGAGTTCAAGTTTTGGGCTGACACGAATTTATAAAAACAATAAAAATACAACAGGAGGATTCTCAGTATTAGTGACCTTAGAGCCAATACATACCGGAGCAATTTCAATCGGTGATTACGATAATGATACCGATAATGATATTGTGATAACAGGCTATTCGACTTCATCGAATAGTGCGGAGACTATTTTGTATAATAATGACAACGGACAATTTAATACGGTTTTTACTTCATTAACTGATTTCCAAGAAAGTGATATTGAATGGGGAGATTATGACAATGATGGCGACTTAGATATTTTAATCAATGGACTTTTTGCTCAGTCAGGTGCAAGAATTACAAGACTATTTGAAAACTCAGCAGGTAACTTCACAAATGTTTCAACGGGTTTCGATGCTTTAGAGGGAATTGAAAAAGGAAAAGTTTCGTGGGGCGATTATGATAATGATGGCGACTTAGATATTTTGATGATTGGTAAAAGAAGCTCAAGCGATGCAGGATATTCAAAAATATATAGAAATAATTTAGGAGATTCTTTATTGTCTTTATTTAATATTTTGCCTGTCAATTTAACTTCACTTTATGGCGGTGATGCGACTTGGTGCGATTACGACAACGACGGGGATTTAGATATTTTCTTAATCGGTAGTCAAATCAATACAAGTAATAATTTTGTTCGATTTTATAGGAATCGGAATGAATTAAATAACTTAAATAATCAAGTCCCTACGGCACCGAATAATTTACAAGATAGTGTAATGTTAGCAACTGGAGATGTTGTTTTGTCTTGGGATAACTCGTTTTGATAATTCAACGCCTTATAATTCTTTGAGTTATAATTTATTAATTGGAGATACGCCTTTTGGGTTCAATAATCTGTCTCCGATGTCAAACGTTACAACAGGAAAGAGAAAAATAAATAAAAGGGGTAATACGGGCTTAGATAATATCATGGTTGTCAAGGATTTATCAGAAGGTAAACATTACTGGAAAGTACAGGCGATTGACAATAATTTTGATGGAAGCCTTTTTTCAACTATTGATAGTTTTGATATTAGAAGAATCTACATAGATTCTTTACCAGAAATTATATGTGCTGGTGCAATCGTTGATTTGTATTATACTACAATTGCAACGGATTATTTTAATAGTAATAATGTATTTACCGTAGAGTTGTCAAATATTTCGGGTGATTTTACAAATCCTATTTCTATTGGGACAATAAATTCAGATACATCAGGTATTGTTTCTATAACAATTCCTGAAAATATCGCTGGCGGTAATTACAAAGTAAGAATGACTGCAAACTTACCAAACTCTATTAGTTTGCCGTATGAAAACAATATTATTATCCATCCTACTTCGGGTCTAAATGTTTTTGCAAATGATCCTTTGTTTTGTTCGGGTAATTCCATTACGTTAGGTACGAATAATAATATTAACTATACTTATCAATGGAAAATAAATGATTCTATTCTAATAGGAAATACGGATACTTTTTTACAAGTCATTGATACTGCTTTATTTAGCATAATTATTACAACGAATAATAATTGTATAGACTCATCAAGTATTCTTACAGGATTTTATCCTGATCCAATTCCTAATTTTAATATTCCTAATAATTGCTTATTTGAGAGCATCACACCCGAAAATTTATCAACAATTTTCCAAGGTTCAATGACTTATCAATGGACATTTGGGGACGGAAATAGTGGTTTTGGTTTCGAGCCAACGCATCAATATAATCAAGTTGATACTTTTGACATAAAAGTAATAGCGACTTCTTCTCATGCTTGTCAAGATTCTATAACTCATCCAATTATTATACATCCGCTTCCAAAAGCAAGTTTTGAAGTTGACGATGTTTGTTTCGGTGAAAACGTAATTTTTACAAATAGCTCAATGTTACCAACTTATGGGACGATAGATACTTTTTCTTGGAATCTGGGAGATAGTACATATAGTTTATTTGAGAATCCATTTCATTTATATAATGATTCGGATACTTTTTATGTGAATTTAAAAACGACTTCAGATAAAGGTTGTATTACTGATACAACAAAAAAATTGGTCATTCATCCGCTTCCGTTACCTAACTTTTATACGCCAAATCATTGTCAATATGAAGAGGTCAATTTTAATAATCTCAGTCAAGTCATACTTGTCCCTATTGATAGTTTTATTTGGACTTTCGATGATGGCTATTTTTCTACGGACAGTTTGCCTTCACACATTTATACAGTAGCCGATACTTTCAATGTAAATCTTCGCACAATAACTCCTTTTGGCTGTGAAATAGATACAACTCTCCCAGTAATTATTCATCCCGTTGCCGAAACAGGTTTTTATGCCGTAGGTGATTGTAATGCTGATTATTCGATTCAATTTTTTGACACGTCATCTATAAAATCGGGTATAATTGCTGATTTTCAATGGTATTTTGGAGATGGTTTCCAGAGTAACGATGTCAATCCCTTGCATCAGTACAATACAGAAACAATATATGATGTCCGCTTGGTAACGACCTCTAATCATGGATGTATGGATTCAATTACTCAATCCACGCCATCTTCTTTATTGCCAATTGCCAGTTTTGAATTTTTCAAAAATCCAATTTCATTAGGGGATACCTTACGTCCTCAAAATTATTCAATCAATTCAATCGATTATTTTTGGGATTTTGGGGATTTCAATATCACAACGAGAGCAGATACTTCAATTATCCAAGCACCTAAATATTTTTACACAGACTACGGACTTTACACGGTTTCATTAACAGCTTTCAATGAGCTTGGATGTTCTGATACAATATCGAGTATTGTAAAAGTTCAACCTCGCCCTCGTTCCGATTACGAGCCACTTATTTATCCGAATCCAACGACAGGTACTTGTACCTTAAATATAGATTTAAGAGAAGAGGTAGAACTTGATGTTTTGGTTTATAATAGTTTAGGTCAAATAGTTTGGAGATTAGGTAGCACGACCGCAATACCTCCACCAGATCCATTTGATTTATACAAAGTTGAAATTGACTTAGAAAATTCAAATTCAGGTGTCTATTTTGTTTTAATTCTTGTAGATGGAATACCATTTTCAACTACGGGAACAATTCAAAATGGTCCTTTAAAAGGGAGGGATTTGGATTATAATAGTTTAAAAATATTGGTAATAAAGCCTTGATATTATTTAAGTGGGGAAGAGTTTAACACATGAATATTATAAAAGTGTAGAATATTTTATAGGGAATTTATGCGTATATCCTTTTTACATTTAAACGAAATTATCTATAAATAAAAACGAAATGGCAGTATTAATCGAATCTATAAATGTGGTTATAAATGATGAAGCATTTAATAAGAATCCATTAAATAGAGGTATATTTTTGAAAAATATTCCTTCAGGTGCTTTCTGTAGTGATGGGTTAATTTATAGAGTGGGCTTTATGAGTCCAGAATATGTTGAACAATATATTGACTACTTAGAAAAAGAATTAGATCTTACCTTTCTGGACAGTCAAAATAATGCAAAAGACATAGTGGTTATTGATATGCTCATTGGGCCTACTTCAAATTGTGATTGGATTGGTTTTAAAAGAGAGAAGCTTTTTACAGGAAGAAAAGAATATACGAAATCCCAAGAAGACTTTTCAATTGCTTGGAGACTGGATCGCTTCGAAGGAAATCCAGCAAATGCACCTATATACGATTTTAAAGATGACCAAATAGTTTCATTTCCTTCAGAAAATGGTATATTTTTCCCTCACGATTGGACACCTGATAAAGCAATCTACGCCTCTGACTTTTCAGCTACACATGAAGATGAACTTGAGGAAATTAGTCGTAACGAAACAACTATTACATTTAGAAAGAAAAGTACAGGAGAATTTGTATATGCTGGAATACCTAACATTAGAAAAAGTAATACACAATTAAAAAATTCTAATAGAAAGGAAAGGGCATATAGCGAAAGCACTAACAATAGCAATGGAATACATAGTGGATACATTATGATGATTAGTGATGAAGAGGGTACTAAAAAATTTTTATATAAAGGGAATGAATCTTATATAACAGAACAAATTACAATAGAAGAGTTTAATGAGTTTGCAGTAGAAATTCTTTCAAATGAATATAAAGATAGAGGTGTTGAAATAACCGATATTAATAATCGTACGGATAACTCAAGTTTTAATTTTATTGCTAATTTAGGTGGAAAAAAAACAGGATTTGTTATTAGAGTGAATGAAAGTGGCTCGACAGATTATTCAAAAGAAGATTACGCAGAAATAATTATTTCTGCAAGAAAAATCGGGTTCACTCCTCGGTTAGCAATTGCTACATTTTGGGTTTTTGAAATGAAAGGAGATTGGGGTCCAATAAAAATTGGTAAAAATACTTTTAGAAATGGCCCAAACCAATATTATATAGTTGGATTCAAGTATATATCATTACTACCTCAAGAGCAAGTAGTATTAGAATCAAAGTTTTCACATAATGATTTACTCTTAACTTTTGTAAAAGCGTTTGAACATTTAGATGTTTCTATAATAGAACCTTACCTTGATAGTAATTTCCACTATCATTCTGACTGGGTATTTGATGTGCTACCAAGTAAAGTAGAGTATGTAGAATACCTTACAGGTAAATTTTTTACTTTAAAAAGAAATAATATGAAATTCATCTTCGAAATTCTCAAAAATAATCAAGGTGAGCTAGTTCTATTATTTAATGAAGAAGGAGAAAAAGCGATTTTCTACATAAAAACACAAAATGGAAGAATTGTGTTAGCACACATGAGTAGCTATTCCGAAAATCGGAATGATAAGATTGAAAAAGAGGCATCTATTGAAGCTGTTGAGGCACCTAAAAATAAAAAATGGTGGAAACGTTTATTAAATATTGAGTAATATTCTCAGTATTATTGATACAACTTAATGAATAGTCTCTCAATCAAATTAGAATTTATCTCGAATATTGGTAACTGATGGGCAAATGGAAAAAGAATTATAAAAAAGCAGAGCCAACTGTTTCGTTGATAAATCTAGAAAAAGCATTGTTTGAACTCAAAATTTGCGAATAGCTGTTTCCTAAATGACAACAAAATCTAATCGACACCGATTCGCTACTCTTATTTGATGATTTTAAAATCAGCAAGTCATTAATTAAAAGACGAATTACTGAACTCCAAAATAAGGTGGAGAAACATTGAAAATATAATTACGTCTAAATAGACCTAATTTAGTCATAATTACGACTTTAACATCCACTGTCTTCCTTCCCTTTCAATGATATTTTCCTCACGGAGCTTACTTAGGTTATTCGTAATTTTCTTTAACTTTTGTTTTTCACCAAAACCATCAGGTAATTTTTTTACTAACACTTTCGCTAAATCACTTCTTTTCGCTTTGCCGAATTGCTTTAAATAATCCACAATAATTTTTCTACAATATTTGTCATCAATACCTCGCATCTTCGTGTACTCCTCCTCTTGTCCTGTTTGGGCAGCAATACTGGCAGAGAT
>Ga0136553_1000817_pt1 | contig 10443 bp, 10 predicted proteins | sample AntRauTorckE5430_FD_101384 | JGI IMG/M metagenome (GOLD analysis project Ga0136553, IMG submission 101384) | Saline lake microbial communities from Rauer Islands, Antarctica - Metagenome Torckler E5 #430 | ecosystem: Environmental > Aquatic > Non-marine Saline and Alkaline > Saline | place... | reverse complement strand
GAGTTTCCCAAGGTCAACGAGATGGACGCGGCCACCGGCAACATCCTGCCCGAAAGCGATATCGTCAGCACCAAGGCCGATTTCATCATCAGCGAGGAGGACTGGAAGGCCACCATGCGCCAATCGCAGGTCGACCAGCTGATCGAGTTCATGACGCAACTCGGGTCAGTGAGCCCGGAACTGGTCATGTCGTTGCTCGATCTCGTCGTCGAAGTGATGGACCTGCCGCAGCAGGAAGAACTGGTGAAGCGAATCCGCAAGATCACCGGGCAGGAAGACCCCGACGCCGATCCGAACAACCCCGACGAGGAAACCATCAAGCGGAACCAGCAGAAAGAGGCCGAGGCCGAGATGCAAGGCCGCCTTGCCAATGCCGAGGTCGAGACCAAGGAGGCCGAGGCGAAGAAGAAGGCTGCCGAAGCCGAAAAGACCGGGGCCGAGGGCGCCAAGGTCATCGCCAACATTCGCGAGATCCTTTCGAAAGTCGCCGGTCAGAACGTCGAGACGCAGATCAAGGCGATGGAGGCCGCCGCACAGATCCTCGGTTCGCCCGCGCTCAACAGCGTGGCCGACAGCGTGCTGGACGAGTCCGGGTATCAGCCCGGGCCCGCCGGGCAGGGACAAGGCGCCCCGATGTCCCAACCGCCTCAACCCGCGCCGCAGCCGGCACCGCAGCAGATGCAGCCGCCTGCCCCGCAACCCGCCGACCCGATGGGCACCTACTAGCCCCGGACCACCAACCCAACTTGTCGCATGATGTGAAAGGATACGACCATGGGATTTACGCCAGCCCCGAAGATCGCCACCGCGAGCAAAGCCGCCGCCACGGGGATCTCCATGTCTCTCAGTGAAGTCAGCAAGACGCGGCTGGCAGTCGTGCGCCTCACGTTCAACGCAGAAGCGCAGAACCGCCTGTTCGGACGCGCCATCAACCCCGAGACGGACCGCATGGAGCTTCTCATCGGTCGCGGGCAGGACGAGGGCCGCGCACAGATCCGCCTCTGCGCAGAAGGCGACAACGTGATCAAGGGCGGGATCAAGGGCTCCGTCAGCGTGCGCGTCGGGCGATGGGATCTTCTGCCCGAGGGGAAATACCCCGGCAGCGCGTGCAGGGAGATCGGCGCAGTTTCACCTGCCGACCAAATCGCCGTTCTTCTCACGCTGCCCGATTGGGCCAGCCCGATGAAGCGGCAGATCGCGGCCAAGCACGGCATGAGCGCCAAGCGCCATTCGGCGGAAGGTGGCGCGAAATGAGCGACCACGACGACAAGATCGTGAGCCTGACCGGCGATCCGGTGCACTTCAATGCGCCGGAGGGGCAACTGTTCTCCCCCTCGGATGTCATGGAGGGCACCATGGCATCCGAACCCGTCGAGCTTCTGACGATCGCGCGCCGGCACGACGGGTCTATGATCGTGCATGGCACGCACAACATCGCTGCGGCAAACGGCGGGTACATCGTCGAGGAAGGGGCGAAAGACCCCCGGTGCTATCCCGACCGTCGGCACGCTTTCACCGACGCGACGGACCTGCTGGAAGCCCTGCCCGAGATCCTTGGGCTGGATGGGCTGGCCGTTCAGGTGCGGCGCCTGGCTTATCCCGCCGAGTGAACTTCCGTTGACGTGTTTTCTCGCGGCCTAGACGACCTCTGACCAACGAAAGGAGCCAACACCATGGCAAACGACAAAGACGACGATCTCGAACTTCTCACCGACGAAGAGCGCGCGGCGCTTGAGGCTGACGAAGGCGAGGAAATCGACGGCAGCGCATCGCTGACCGGCGAAGACACCCAGCAATGGGTCGACAATGGCTGGGCGCGCGAGCATGCGCACAAGGATGACTCTGCCGAAGACGTCGAGGCGCAGGCCGCGTCCGGTGACGAAAGCGACGAGGATGGTTCCGACGAGGACGCTGAAGGCGCGGACGCCGCCGCCGAGGATGATCCTGAGCCGGAAAAGGCCGCCGAGCCTGACGCCGCTGCGCCGCAGCCGCGCGATCCCAAGCAGGTGCAGACGCCGCAGCACGACGCGCAGATGAAAGACCTGCGCGACAAGCGCACCGACCTGTTCCAGAAGTTCAACGATGGCGAGATCGACGAGCAGGAGTTTGCGGAGCAGGAAGGCGAGATCCAGACGCAGGCCGAGTCCATCATCGAGGAACGCGCGACCTACCGCCAGCGCGTCGCCGCCGAAGAAACGCAATGGGACAATGCCGTCGCGAGCTACTTCAAGGCGTTCCCCGACCTCAAGGCCGACCAGGCGGTGATGTCGGCCCTCGACGCCGAGGTGAAAGACGTCACCAGCAACCCGGCCTACTCCAAGCTCAGTTTCGAGCAACAGCTTTCCCTGGCGCATCGCCGGCTTGAAGCTACCGCCGAAGACCTTGGTCTGTCCAACGTGCCGCCCAGCAAGAAGGCGGCGAAGAAAGACCCCGCGCCGCAGCAGAAGAAGGCCGCGAAGAAGGAAGAGGACGGCAAGGAGCTTCATACACCGCCGCAGACCCTCGCCCGCGTGCCGGCGTCCAAGGTCAGCGACGAGGGGGACAGCAAGTTCGCATATCTGCAGCGCATGATGAACGACCGAAACGCGCATCCCGACGATATCGAGGCCGAGATCGCCAAGTTGTCGGACGCTGAGCGGGACGAGTTCTCTTCGGCGAACCTCTGACCCTCAAGCCCCTGCCATAAGGACACGCCCGCATGCTGGTTTTGAAGTTGAAGAAGAGTGACGTGGTGCGCATCGGCGACATAACCTTGGAAATCAAGGACGCCGGCGCCGGGCGTGTCCGCATCGCCTTCGGGGCCCCGGATCATGTGTCGATCCGCAATGAACCCGGTGATCCAGAAGAGATCGACGCGTGCGGCGATGACCCACCCCGCGCGGTGATAATCGGGCCGGCAGACTAGGGGGCGCAAAGCCCCCTTTTTTTCGGACACAACATATGGTATGCAAGACGCACGCTAGGCGCATGATGTGCTTATGGAGGTCTCAAACCCGCATGAGGAATCGTTATGCCCCAAACCATCATCCCCTTTGGCGACGTCAAGGCCCAGAAGAAATGGTCCTCGAATCTCGCCGTCGACGCCGTCAAAAAGAGCTACTTTTCCAAGAAGTTCATTGGCAAGGGCGAAAACAACGTCATCGAACAGAAGACGGATCTCGAAACCGAGCAGGGCGAGCGCATCAGCTTCGACCTGTCCGTGCAGCTGCGCGGCAAGCCGACCAGCGGTGACAACCGCGTGAAAGGCAAGGAAGAGAGCCTCAAGTACTACACCGACGAGGTCATCATCGACCAGCTGCGGCACTCGGTCTCCGCCGGTGGCCGGATGACGCGCAAGCGCACCGCGCACGACATGCGCACCACGGGCCGCAACCGTCTCGGCGATTACTGGTCGAAATACATGGACGAGCTGATGTTCATCTATCTGTCCGGCGTCCGCGGCATCAACCAGGAGTTCATCGAGGACACCGACTATGCCGGCCACGCAGGCAACGCCCTGCAGACACCCGATGCGCAGCACATGATTTACGGCGGCTCGGCCGTGTCGAAAGCGACGATCACCAATTCGGACAAGATGAGCCGGAAGCTGATCGAGCGCGCCGTCACCAAGGCCCGCATGATGCGCGCCACCGACCCCGATACCGCCAACATGATGCCGGTCAGTGTCGAGGGCGAGGATCGCTACGTCACGGTCATGTCTCCCAACCAAGAGCAGGACATGCGCACCGAGGAAGGGTCGGGCTGGCTCGAGATCCAGAAGGCCGCCGCTGCGGCCGAGGGTCGCAACAACCCGATCTTCAAGGGTGGTCTCGGGATGATCAACAACGTGATCCTGCACAGCCACGAGCGCGTGATCCGCTTCGACGACTACGGGACCGGCAGCGACCTTCCCGCCGCACGTGGGCTTTTCATGGGTCGCCAAGCGGCCGTCTGCGCCTACGGCACGACCGCAGGCCAGCGGTACATGTGGAAGGAAGAGGTCGACGATTACGACAACACGCCGAGCATCGCCTGCGGTACGATTGTCGGCCTGAAGAAGACCCGGTTCAACGGGCGCGACTTCGGGGTGATGGCGATCGACACCTACGCCAAGCCCGAGAACTAAAGACCGACGCGGGCGCCTCCGGGCGCCCGTGCCGCCCCTGACGTCAGCCTGAAACAAAGGATAGACCCATGCTGAAACAGAACGACTTCGCATATGGTCGCGCCAATCAACCCGTGGGCTATTCCTCGGGCCTCGTCTGCGCCGCCATTCTGACCTACGACTTCCCTGTCGACTTCACCAGCGCGGATGACGTGCTCGAAATCGGCTTCGTGCCGGGCGGGGCCCAGATCGTCGGCGCCACGCTGATCGGCGAAGGTCTCGGGGCCATCACCGCAGATATTGGCGTGCTCGACGGCGAAGCGGGGTCCACCGATTCCGGCCGCGCGCTGACCACCGATCTGATCTTCGATGGCGTGTCCGTCAACGACAACGAGGCCCCTGCCACCGTACTGGACTGCCTCGCCGTCGGGCGCACCAACGACCACCGCGGGCTGGGCGTGACCCTGAGCGGCAATGTGACCGTCGGTTCCGGCAAGAAACTGACCGTCGTCCTTCATTACGTCCACTGATCTCGGACGCGATCTGGCCGTCCCTCGCGGGGCGGCCTTTCCCCATTCCAGGAGTCCAGCAAGATGCTGATCATCTCGAAAATCGAGCGCGTCGGCGGTACCCGCGTCAGCCTTGACGGCGCCGAATACCTCTTCGAAGAGCGCGAGGCCGGCGGCCCGCATATCTGCGACGTCGAGAACGACGCGCACGCGAAGCGCCTTCTGTCCATCCCCGAGGGGTTTGCCGCGGCTGATGGCTCATTCCCCATGCGCGCCGTCGCGGCTGATGCCGAAACCACGTTTCTGGCGACGCCGGTTGATGAACCGCAGCCCGACGACACCGCGCCCGAAGGCGATGGGATCGAATCCGTGGACGATGAAAGCGACGACGTTCAGGACACAGCGCCCGAGGATGACGGGCTCGACGATTACGACGAGGGCTCGCTTGCACAGGCATACCGCGACGAGTTCATGCAGAAGCCGCACCACAAGATGAAGAGCGACCGCATCATCCGCGAGATCCGTGAGGCCCGCGCCGCGCGGGCCAACTGAGGGACGGCGCCATGCCGGCCCTGATCGCAAAGGACGTGCTCGAGCGCGCGCAGACCTTTCTGCAAGACCCCGACGCCGTGCGGTGGCCGATTCTCGAACTGGCCACCGCGCTCAATGACGCGCTCTTGGAAATCTGCCTGGTCAAGCCATCCGCCTGCGCGGAGACGGTCATCCTCAACCTGCAGCCCGGCACTTTGCAGAAGCTCGAGGCCGATCAGGCGCAGTTCCTGCGCGCCGTTTGCAACATCACCAGCGCGGCAGAGGCGCCGCGCGCCGCCGGCCCGGCCATCACACCGATCTAGCGTGACGCTTTGGACAACCAAATCCCCGGCTAGCACGCCGCCGCCACCTACCCGCGCACGTCGCTAATGCAGCACGTCATCACCGACCCGATGAATCCGACCGACTTCTACGTGTTCCCGGGCAATGACGGCACCGGGCGCATGGAGGCCATGGTTGCGGTCACGCCGACGCTGATCACCATCCCGGGCGACCCGACCGACCTTGCCAGCTACACCGACGAGATCGACCTGAACCCGGTCTACAAGAGCGTGCTTATCGACTTCATCCTCTACCAAGCCTTCGCCAAGGACATGCAGCTTGCGGGCTCCAGCCAGCGCGCAATGGCATATTACCAGTCCTTCATGACCAAACTCGGCGCGCGGCGCCAGATCGAGGCCGTGGCGACACCCGACACGACCTGACACCAGACAGGAGGCCCCGCCATGGCAACCCCCATGACCAACCTGACCACCTTCCTGCATCTGGTGAACCCGCACGCTCCGGGTGCCGCCTCCCAACAGATGCTGCAAGCGTTGCGGCAATCAGCGATCGAGTTCTGCGAGCGCACGCGATGCTGGCGCCACCGGGCCGAGATCGACCTGACCGAACAGGGTCAGGCCATTGTCGCGCCGGATGAGTCCGAGATCCATGAGATCGAGCGCGCCGAGTTCAACGATATGCGCCTGACGCCCGTGCAGTTTGACGATGTGCCGTTCGAGGACATCGACACCAGCGCCGGCACCACGCCGGCCATGATCACGCAGGAGATGTTCAACCAGGTGTCGATCGTGCCCTTCGAGGCCGGGACATTGAAGGTTTCGCTGATCCTCAAGCCGCGCCACGGTGACGACATGCAGATCGGCGCGGACGGGTTTCTGCAGAACGCCTATGACAGCGTGCCGGCGTTCCTGCACTCGCGCTATTCGGAAACCATCGCCGCCGGCGCCATTGCGCGCCTTCTCGTCATGCCGCAGCAGCCGTTCACCAACCCGGATCTTGCCATGCTGCATGGCCGGCGCTTCGACCAGGGCGTCGACAATGCCAACGGCGCTCGCGTGCGCGGGCAGCACCGCGCCCGGCCGCGTTCGCGCGCGGCGTTCTTCTGAGGGAGTGAACCATGCGCATGCGCCTCAACACCTTCCAAGGCGAATACCCGCGGCTCTACAAGACGCTGTTGCCCGAGGGCGCCGCACAGGTCGCGCTAGACACCAACCACGAGCGCGGCACCATCAAGGCGCTGCATGACGATCTGGCGCTGCATGACGCCGGGGCGACGCCGCCGGTGGATTTCTACCTGCATAACGGCGCGACATGGCTGACCTTCGACAAGAATGTCGACGTGGTGCCGGGGCCGGTGGCCGATGACCGGCTTTACATCACGCGCGAGAACGACGTCCCGATCGTCAAGGTCATGAGTGATGGCGGGGCCGAGTATCCGCTTGCTTTGCCAACCCCGCCCGCGCCGCCGATCACGTCCATCGCCACCGATTCCGGCGCGACGCAAGAGTCCGAAGTGCTGTTCGTCTATACGTGGGTCTCGAGCCTCGACGAAGAGAGCATTCCGAGCCCGCCCAGCACGCCGCTTGCCGTGCCCGATGGCAGCACGGTCGAGATCAGCCTGATCGACCAGCCGCCGAGTGGGAGCCGGATCAATCGCGTGCGCATCTACCGCAGCCAAACGACCGCGCTGGGCGCGACCGAGTTCTTTTTCGTGAAGGAACTCGAGGCCGCGACCAACCTCTATGTGAACGACCTCGACACCGATCCTCTGCAAGAATTGCTCGCGAGCGCCAATTACGACCCGCCGGTCGACGATCTCCGCGGCATCACAGGCATGCAATCGGGGATGATAGCCGCGTTCGCCGGCAAATCGCTCTATTTCTGCGAGCCGTACAGGCCGCATGCGTGGCCGCTGAGTTACGAGTTGATCAGCGAAAACCCGATCGTCGGCTTGGCCGCGTTCGGCTCAATGCTGGCCGTCCTGACGACGGGCGAGCCCTATGTCGTCCAAGGCACCGCGCCCGAGAACCTGATCATGGAAAAGATCGAGCAGAGCGCGCCATGCGTGTCCAAGGATGGCATTGTCGATCTTGGCTATGCGGCAGCCTATCCCAGCACGGACGGGCTGATCACCTTGTCGCAGTCGGGCGGCGCGCAGAACATCACCCGCGGCCTGTTCGAGCGCGACCAATGGCGCGAATTCCGGCCCGAGACGTTCAGCGCCGGGCGACGCGATGGATCCTACGTGTTCAGCTTTGACCCGGGCGACGGCGGCGGACGACAGACGGCGATGATCGCCTTAAGCGCGGACCAGCCGAGCTACATTCGCACGTCCAACGGCGCGGAAAAGCTGCGCTTTGACGTCTATACCGGCAACCTGCATTTCATCGACGGGTCCGCGATCATCCAGGAGTTCGCCAGCAGCCAAGCCGGCTACATCGCGGCCGATTGGCAATCGTCGCAGTTTCACCTGCCGACCCTGACGAGCTTCGGGGTGCTCTTGGTGGAAGGTGACGCGCTGGACGACCCGTCATCCTTCGAGGCGACCGTCTACCGCGATGGCGAGATGCATACGACCGTGACGCGCCTCAATGAGCCCTGCCGGCTCAAGGACGGGCTGGGGCGCCGGTGGTCGGTGCGCGTGAAAGGCAAGGTCGAGATCAGCCGGATTACGCTGGCCGGTGAAATCGAAGAGATATGGGGCTGACGCATGTTCAAGGGACGCAACACACGAGACCTTGAAACACTCGCGGGCCGCCGCGGTAACACCGGGCAGCGCGCGGTGCTTTGGGACGAGATCGACCAGATTACCCGGCGCGTCGCGCAGAGTTTCACCGATGGCGGCGTCAGTACCGGCGGCGGATCGGCTGGCGCAATAGACGAGTCCGCGCTCGAAGACTATATCGCCAACACCAGCCCGAGCGTGCAGCAGATCAACCAGACGATTGACAGCACGACCACTTTCATCGGCAACCTGACCGCCGACGCGCGCGCCACCCTGCCGGATCTGGATCAGGCCATCACCGATGCGCGTAACGACGCGCTGGATGCGGTCAACGTCGCACAGGGCGAGATCGACACGCTGACCGGCGCTTACACCGGGACGCTGCCCGATCTGGAAGCGGCGATCACCGCCGCGCGTAACGACGCGACTGCGCAGATCGACACCGCAGAAACCGGGCTTCAATCCCAGATCAATGGCGTCAGCGCCGACCTGACGAACAACTATTACACGATCGTTCAGTCCGACAGCGCAATCAGCAGCGCGGTCACAACGCTCGAAAGTTCTCTGCAGACGGAGATCAACAACATTATCGCAGCCGGTGATGGGTCCGAGACAGTTCAGACCTTGAGCGCCCGGCTAGACGCGGACTTTTTCACGAAGACCGAGACAAACACCGCAATCAGCGCCGCAACGACCAGCCTTGAAGCCTCGCTGCAGACCGATATCTCCGAGGTCGCCGAGACGTTTCCCAACTTCGATTTCTCGCAGGGGATTACTGGCTGGCGGGGCAAGGCAATCGACCAGGGCAGCTACAGCATTGTGACCGGCCCGGAGTTCATTGGCGGGCAGGCGTTCCGCCAGGTGGGCGTCCTCAACAGCACCAACTTCCTGGCGCCGGTCGACAGCCGGAAAACCGTCATCGACACAGCCCGCGCATATCGCGTTAAGGCCCGTTTTCGCGTGGTGGGAACTGTCCCAAGCGAGATCTTCTTTGTCATCCGCTTTGAGGACGTGAACGGCGACTACATTTCCGACTACTTTCCCGCCGGCTTCGGGCACGGAGTTAACAACACCCCCGTCCAGAACAATGGCGCGTGGGTGTCGGTTTCAATAATGAGCGGCATCGGGACAGACAATCCGTTTCCAGCGGGCGCGTTCAAAGCCTATCCCTTTATATCTCTTGGCAATCAGCAGGGGCCTGATTCTATTGTCGAACTGGATGAACTAGCCCTGCTGGAGGTGACCGATAGCCGGGAGGTCGCTGCAACTCTGGAGCAAAACTATCTGACGATCGCGGAAACCGATCAGGCGATCTCCACCGCGACCACCGCGCTCCAGTCCAGCCTTGAGAGCCAGATCGGCACGCTGAACGCGACGCTGACGGAAGATTACTTTACCTCGGCCGACACGACGCAGGCAATCAGCGCCGCTCAGGCGACCTTGCAATCGAACATTGATACGGTCTCCGCAAACCTGACAAGCGAGCAGGCGACGCGTGCGAACGCTGACAGCGCGCTCACCACCAGCCTGAACACACTGACGACGCGCGTCGGAAGCGCAGAGGCGGAGATCGCCGGCGAGCAGATCGCCCGGTCTGATGCAGATAACGCTCTGGCGGTTGATATCAGCACGCTGACGACTCGGGTGGGTGATGCGGAAAGCGACATCACCAGTGAGCAGACCGCCCGAACCGATGCGGATAGTGCGATCGCAATAGACCTCAGCGCGCTCACCACGCGAGTCGACACCGCCGAATCAAGCATCATCAGCGAAAGCATTGTGAGTTCCAATGCGGACGATGCTTTGGCGTCCGATATAACTGCGCTCACCACGCGAGTAGATGGGGCCGAAGCGGACATCACGTCCGAGCAATCAGCGCGAGCATCAGCAGACAGTGCTTTGGCCACGGACATCACGTCACTGACGACGCGCGTCGGAAGCGCAGAGGCGGAGATCGCCGGCGAGCAGATCGCCCGGTCAAACGCGGACAGCGCGCTCGCATCCGATATCTCGACGGTTTCCGCCAACCTCGCCACAACCGACGCCTCGGTGACGCAGACCGCCAACGCAGTTGCAACTATCGAGAGTTTCGCCGGAGCGACATACACGCTGCGCGCGTTGGCCGGGGCCGCCGAGGGCGTGCTGGAACTTGTCGCCGCTGATGACCCGATAAACGGGCCGAATTCTGCGCTGCGCATCGACGTGACGCAGGTGAACATTGAAGGCCGCTTAAACGCCGATTGGATCACCGGCGGTTTCATTCGCGCCAACCAGATACGGGTCGATAATCT
>Ga0136553_1000816_pt1 | contig 10446 bp, 9 predicted proteins | sample AntRauTorckE5430_FD_101384 | JGI IMG/M metagenome (GOLD analysis project Ga0136553, IMG submission 101384) | Saline lake microbial communities from Rauer Islands, Antarctica - Metagenome Torckler E5 #430 | ecosystem: Environmental > Aquatic > Non-marine Saline and Alkaline > Saline | place... | reverse complement strand
TTCAAATAGCACATCCAAATGCGGCTCATAAATAGGAACTATTCCAGCTTTCATTTGCTCGACTTTATTTTTATCAATGTCTACACAAAGCACATCATTTCCATTCTCTGCTAAACATGTTCCTGTGACTAGACCTACATATCCTGTGCCTATTACAGCTATTTTCATAAAATTTATTTAATAGTTTTAATTGAGTTTCGACTTATTAACACTCAATTAAATAAATTATTTTTTTAAGAAACAAAAATATGAATTTAGAAGTTCAATCCTGACATATCCTAAAATTCTTTATAGAATAAGTTCTAATCAGAATTAACTTCTTGCGAATAAATGAATTCTAGATTTTGAATGGTTTTCAAAATATTAAATTCCGATTCAAATTTATTTTTAGAGTAGTTTTCAAAACCATTTCTTAGTTTGTCATTCCGCAGCAACTCCAAAACTTTATCAACAAACGAATCCGTTTCAGTTGAATTCAAAATATATCCGTTTTTTTCGTTCTCTATCAAGTCTCTGTTTCCATCAGCATCTGTGACTACACAGGCTTTTGATAGAGCTAAACTTTCTATTATAGAATAAGGTAAGCCCTCATACCTAGCTGTTGAAATGTATAATTTTGAATGGGCTACTATATTAAAGATATCTTCTCTTTGAGTCCACTCCAAAAGGGTTATGTTGCTTTTCAAACGATATTTTTCAACAAGTTTTTTTACTATCGATAAGTTAGGTGAATGAAATCCAACACCCATAAGAACGAGATGAATATCCGGCTTTTTAATTTTTAATTTCGCAAGTATTTCAATCATTAGCTCAATATTTTTTTGATAACAAGGTCTGCCTACCGAACAAATATAATCATCGGGCCAAGTTTTTGAAATGCTCAATTTTGATATATTATTTATAGGTAAAATTGAATTTGAAAAGACTACAACTTTATTCTTCTTATATCCAACCTCTTTGATAGCTCTATTTCTTTCTGAGTTAGAAGAAGCTAATATTTTATTGTTGAAATAAGAAAGAAATTTTTCTACACCTAAAAACAATCTTTTTTTTAATTTATTTTCCGCGCTAAGATATGAGTATGCTTGAGGAGTATGAAAACAAGGAATTCCGAAAAAAAAAGATGAAATTTTTCCTAAAATTCCTCCTTTAGCGCTATGACAGTGAATTAAATCTGGTTTTTCTTTTTTTAGGAGTTGAATTATCCTTAGTAAGGCTTTAAAATCCTTTATTGGATTAATATTTCTTGATATGCTCGTTTGAAATGTTGGAATAATTTTTCCGCTCTGATCTTTAAATTCTTTATTGGTATCAGTTTGACCATGAATCACAAAGTTTTCAAAATGATTACAATCTAAATTCCTTAGAATAAGTCTTAAAGAAACATCAACACCTCCAACGGAATGCAATATATGTGCAACTTTAATTTTTTCGTTTTTCAAATATTAAATTTTTTTGTATTTCATTAATGATTTTGTGTTTAGTAATCCAAATAGAAGTCCTGCTAGCTGAGTTCCTAATTGTCGGTAAAGAACATTTTCAAAAATAAAGAAGATCAAGAACATGGCAAGAGTCATAGTATATAAAATACTGTTTGATCCGTAAAAAGAAAACAGGAAAAACAAAATTAATAATAAACAGGCGGTCCATCCTCCTAACAAAAAAAAGCTAAAAAATTGATTATGTGTGTTAAAAGCAGTTTGCCTGTAGTATTTTAGCTTACTTTTTTGATTATTATTTATTTTTGACGAATAACAGTTTACTAAGTTATTTTTGATTGTTTTTAAATTTCCAAATCCAAAAATGGGTCTCATATCATGGCTTACCTCTATGGCACAACTCCATATAATAAACCTAGGTTCGTAAGCTTTAAATTTCTCATAAGTAGATCCTAAATCATCCTCCAAGCGCATTCTCTTCTGAAAGTTTTCGTTTAAAAAAAAACCAACTGCTGTTAATGAAGCGAGAACGAAACTTATTATGAAAAAAAAAGCTCTACGCTTTTTAAAAACTTCATAAGTATGATGAATTAAAATTAAAATGCACATCCCTGTTGCTAGTCTGGCAGAAATGTAAAAAACAAAACCTGTTGCTAAGCCAACCCAAATATAAAGCCATTGATATTTAAATTTTCTAATAATAAATAGGCTAAATAAAATACTTAGAGCAAACATAAATCCAATATAAGGTCTCTCACCATGAAGGATTTCGTTTACACCTTTTCCTGTATCTAACTTAATATATCCATTTTCTAAATAAAATTTGGTAATACTATAGGTAGAAATCAAGAACTGCATAATACTTCCGCCAATAAATCCATAGAGTACCGTAAAACTATTCCTATCCAAACTTTTTACAAGGAAAAAAATTCCTATCAGAAGATAAAATTTTGAAAGTATTTTTAGGGTGTCTTCTACTCCGCCTTGAATAATCGTTGAAACAGTAATCCATGCAACAGATATGATTAAAAATAAAAACCCATTTTTCCATGAAAAATTAATTTGCTTGTATTTGGCTAAAAAAAGAAAAAGTATTAGAATAGGAATTAAAAGCAAATTAGGAATAGCTTTTGAAAATGGTAAAAAGAAAGCAAAAGCAACCCAAAATGAAAGATATATTCTGTTTAAAAAGAATTCATTTTTCATTTTTTTAATATCTTTTTTATTCTGTCAGTAAAGGTCCTTGAAAGTAGCAATAAGAGAACGTTCCTGAAAATTCCTTTAATTGGATAATATCCAAAATAAAAATTGTCAATAATTATTAGAATTCTATTATAAACTTGAAGTTTTCTTTTTTTGGTCGAAATAGAGTTTGGTTCTGAAATATAATTAACCAGAATTTCTGGATAATTTTCAGCTTTAAAATGCTTTATAATTTTAAAAAAAAAAGCATAATCCTGAGATGCACGTCTATACTTATAAGGATAGTTGCCAACTTCTTTAATAATACTAGAATAGAATATTACTGAAGGGTGCAAAAAAACACTATTTAAATATATATATTTTAAAATCAACTCATAATCAGTTGGATGTTTGAGTTCATATAAAAATTGTTTATTCACATCTATGACATTTGCCCATGTACCTAATAATTTGACATCCTTATGTGCGTCTAAATACTTTATTTGTTTGAAACATTTATCCTTCACAAACAAATCACCACAATCTAGACGACCTATCAATTCATAACCCATTTTCAACACTATATCGATACCCAAGTTTAAAGCAACCCCTATACCACTATTGACTTCCAGAGATTCAAAAAAAATATTACCGAATATATAGCTTTGCTCTAAAAGTTTTTGATGAGGTTTAATATCACTTCCATCGTCTACAATTAGAATATCTACATCAATTTGCTCATCTATAGATGCAATTGATTCATCTAATTGTTTTGGACAATTATAATGGGGTATTATAAGAATAAGCCTACTTTTCTCCATGCACTTGCTACTTTTAGTACTTCAATTATTTTAAAAATCGCTCTATTTATTTTTATCAGATGACTTTAAAAAAACAATCACAGCTTTCAACTTTCAACTTTTTTAAATATTTTGGATTTGGATAAACGTGAAGTTAAAATTATTAATAAGGCCAAATTAATCCAAAAAACATAATCCCTAAATGAGTCAACTTTTAACCAATTGAGCCCAGTTCCTACTAAGCTTGTAAGAATAATAAGATAAATCAAATGATCTTTGTTTTTTTGATAGATTGCAATTAAACACATTGTGATACTTAAAATTAAAATAGCCAAAAAGATAATTAAACCAATTAAACCAGTTTCTGCAAGAAGCCTTATGTACAGGTTATATCCAGGAACAAAACTAGGATAATTATCATTTAAATATTTTAACCTAAACTCCCAATTATCTTTTATAGACCATCTAGGATAATATTTCTTAGCTTCAAAAGACTGTTGACCAAACCCAACACCAAAAAGAGGATTATTTTTAAAAACCTCATAATTTGCATATTGGATTCCAAATCTAGATTTGTTTGAAATTGAATGTTCATCTCCTTCAATATTAAAAGATGTTGCCTTTTCAGTTATATAATTAGTGATCATCTGACCTTTAAAAGCAAAAATAAATAGGGTTACGATACCTCCAAAAAACAATAATTTGATAAGATATGATTGATATTTCTTAAAGTTTATAAAACATAAAAAAAAGACTAGGAACTGTATTGTAATAATAAAAATTCCAGCTCTAGACCCTGAGAGAAATGCAAAGGTTAAAATTAGGAGACATGGAATATATTTTACAATAGTCTTATGAGTTATTATATAGCTAAGCATCCAAGGTGTGACTGTGATCAAATACGTTGCAAAAGAGGGAGGTTCAAAAGTAGGACCAGAAATTCTGTTTAATCCTAAGTCCAACTTTACATCTGTGAAAGGAAAGTAATCAAATAAATAAAGTAGATCTTGTAAAAAGTTAAATTTTAATTTGACTATTAATGTTTCGAGTAAAACATACAGGGATACAAAGACAAAGCCAAGTAAAAATGCTCTTCTAATTAATCTTAATAATGTCCAAATGGATTCTGATCTAAAAGCATTATAATAAAAAATGAAAAAAGAGATACTTATAATTAGGGATGTTATTTGACTAAAAAACCTTTTTAATCCAGAGGTATTTTTCAATTCATAACCTTGAATATCATTAAAGTTCACAAAAAAACTAACAATTATCCATATTATGAATAAAAATACAAGATGAATTAAAAAATGGCTTTTAGGGAAAAATATTTTTTTTTTAAGTAAAATTTCAACTGCAGTAACTAATCCAGAAGCTAAAAAAAACAAAATGCAAGACTCTCTTGAGAATTCTCCAAAAATGGGAATATTTATTCCAGAGTTAAAGGGAATAAAAAAAAATCCTGCTAAAATTAAAAAGAGGCTTAAACTTATTTTATATTTTTTAAATACTAATTTCAATTATATATTTTCATTGATTGTTTTTTAAATTTTTTATTCCAGTTAGAAATATCAACATTATAAACTTGATTTAATTTAAGAACATCCTCTTTCAACCTTTCTACAAGATAATTTTCCGCTTCATCGCTTATTGCTGGTGCTTTAGTTTTATATTTAGCTATTATTTTTTCTTTATACTTCTTCATTTTGGGAGTTATAGGAATTAGTTTCTTCAATGTTGACCTAAATACTGACTGCTTAAGTAGCAAATTAGTCATAAAATTATCTTTATAAATTCCACCAGCATTATAACGCTGATCAGCATTTTCTAGGGTTATTTCACTAACACCTAAGAAAGAATAGACTTTTTTGACTGTTTTAATTGTATTATTGTTGAGTTCCTCTTGAGTAATTATTAAAACCTCATCGAAGGATTTTTTGAACTTATCCACTTTTTCGAAATAAGTAGAGTTGTATTTATAATACCAAAAATCGGAATATTTCTTTTTAGCACGATTGTCTTCTTCTTCCAAAGCTTCTAAAAATGGCAAATGTTCTCGTTTTTCTCTCAATAAATGTAAGTAGTTTGAATAAGCTCTTTTTATGGGATCGCGAAGTAAGATAATTATCTTACTTCGTTTAAGTGTTTCTTTAATAAAAGGAATTTTATCAGGATGATTTATATAGGATGGAGACGCGTCACCAATAGCCTTTTCATCTCTAACATTTTTATACGCTTTTTGGTATTCAATTAATGATGTAAGCATGAACTTCTTCACCTCTTTATCACCAGGACCTTTATTCAGTTTAAGTAATTTATCTGAAGTAAAATAATGCAACTCTTTCTGCAAAGGCATATAAATTTCTGGGTGGCTTTCCAAATAATAATGAAGTGCCGTAGAACCACATTTAGGAAAACCGACAATTATAAAATTGGGGAGATTATTTCTACTCATAATTTTTTTCTATGTAGTCTTTCTTTTTAAAATTCTAGCCGGATTACCAATCACAATAGAATTTGAAGGAATATCGTTCAAAACAATAGCTCCAGCACCAATGATTACATTATCACCAATACTAATATCTCCAATTATGATACTATTAGGGTAAATTAGTACATTATTACCTATTATGGGATAAGGTGCATTTTTAAAGTTTTTAGTATCCTTAGTACCTATAGTGACGTTATGATATATTTTACATCCCTTACCAAGGATAACCTTGTAACCTATGACGATACCTACTGGATGAGGCAAAGTTGTTTTTTGTTTAAAAAGCTTCCATATGCCAATATTTAAATGGTTGCTTAAATACACCCTTATTGACCTATAGCAATAAATACTTAATATTATTCCAGTAAAAAATTCATATAAAGCTCTTGCTATGCTCAATCTTTTCATCTCTATAATATTTTATAAAATCTACATTTTATATATCTGTATCCTGTATCGAATGCGAATGAAAATACAAAGACTACCCCTAACAATTCTAAAGATAAATGATCCAAGAACAAATATAAAACTAATATGGTGATTACATAAATAAAGCTAGATATTGCCATACTATAGAGCACTTCTTTGTTATAACCATTTACAATTAAGCTATTTCTACCCAACAGACCTCCGAGTATTTGAAACGGGACAAACAGAACAATCACTCTGAGTAAAGGCACCGAATCCAACATTTCGTCTCCTCCAATTAAGAATATAATTAAAGGAGCACTTACTTCAACAAATAAAACATAAAGAACAGAAAGTGTTAAGCTTAAATAAATAATCTTTCTTAAGAAAAAGATATTTTTTTCTCTGCTCATTTTAGGAAATACAGAGACACTGATCAATTCAAGAAAGGAAGTACCTACCCTAGATACTTTTAATGCTAAATCAAAATACGCAACTTCCTTGTACGAGAACAAAGCTTTAACTAAAACAATGTTCAAATTAGATTTTAAAGTATTAGAAGAGTAAGCTAGTGCCATAACATAGGATTTAACAAAATAAAATTTCAAGACATATAGAGGTTGCCAAACGTATTTTATTCCTTTTTTAGCAATTATAATCTGAGAAATAAGACCTGCTATTATTGCACCTGTACCGTTAATAATTGGGACTAATAAATAATCGCTTTTATCCTTGATTAGTAAAAAAATAAGGCACAGAAAAATTAATCTACTTATTAATGTAATAATTGTAATGTATTTCATTTTCTCTATTCCTTGAAAATAGTAAATAGGAAATAGGAATTCATATAAGCACATCCAAACAGTTAGATAAAATAACGTTTTTTCTTCCCAAAGACTGGGTATCAAAAAGACTAATAGTGTGATTATCGTAAAGGATATAAGGAGTAAAATGCCTTTAATTATCATGACACTACTGATAATTTTACTGAGTTTTTTTTTGTTTTCTTTATGGATACTAACCTCTTTGGTTGCAGTAATATTAAAGCCAAAATTTATCAGGATGACAAAATAACCTATTACTGCTTGAGCATAAATAATTAAGCCATATTTTTCTCCACCTAAAATCCTAATTAAATAAGGAAAAACGATTAAAGGAATTAACAGATTGAGCAATTGAAAAATAGACAGATAAGAGAAATTTTCTATTATTTTTCTATGTTTTTTTAATTTCTCAGAATATTTTACCACTATTTTATTTTTAGAGATGAAGAACTATAATTTATAGTATTTCTTATACCATTTTACAAATTTGTCTACTCCTTCTTCTATTGGTGTTGAACTTTTATAGCCCATCTCTTTTAAGTCGCTAATATCCGCCCATGTCTTAGGAACATCACCAGGCTGAATAGGCAGCATTTTTTTATGAGCCTTTTTGTTTAAGCTTTTTTCTATACATAAGATAAAATCTTCCAATGTTTCTGGAGAACCTTTACCAATATTAAAAATCCTGCATGGGGCCTTTTGTTTATCTTCAGAAGGAGGTAGGCCAAGCGAAATTTCAATACCTGAAATTATATCATCGATATAAGTGAAGTCACGACTCATCTTTCCTTTATTAAAGACGTTTATACTAGAACCTTCTATGATCGCTTTAGTGAACAGAAACAAGGCCATATCTGGTCTTCCCCAAGGCCCGTAAACAGTGAAAAATCTCAACCCAGTTATTGGAATATCATACAAATGGCTATAAGTGTGAGCCATTAATTCATTACTTTTTTTGGTTGCAGCATACAGGCTTATTGGATGGTCGACATTATCAGTAACAGAAAAAGGGGTTTTTTTATTTTCTCCATAAACACTAGAACTGCTGGCATATAGGAGGTGTTTGACTTTTGTATTCCTACAACCCTCTAGAATATTCAAAAAGCCAACCAAATTGCTTTGAACATACGCTCTTGGGTTATCTATGCTATATCTTACTCCCGCTTGAGCCGCTAAATTAACAACTTCATCAAATTTTTCTTTTTCAAATAATTTAGAAATAGCATCAGTATCTTCTAAATTTAAACGGATGAATTTAAAATTATTAAAAGAGTTACTCGACGTTTCTTTATCAAATATCGATGCTTTTTCTCTATTAACCCCTAATTCTTTTAGTCGGTCAAACTTTAAGCTAACATCGTAATAATCATTAATATTATCTAGGCCAATTATTAAATAGTTTTCTTTGATTAAAGTTTTACATAGATGGAACCCAATAAAACCGGCTGCTCCAGTTACCAATATTTTTTTCATGGAAATTAATTATTAAAAAACTTTGTGAGTAGCGAGATTTAATTTTCTCCCTGATATGTTAAGATTAAACTTCCTAATATTTATACATCTCTATATAAAACAGGAAGTCAGTGGTTTTTAAATTTAAATCCTTACATCAACCACTTTATTCTTTATTTTACCTTTTTTAAAAGCTCAAATTTTGTGAGTTTTAAATACCAAAGAGCTAGATATTTGTTCATTTTAGTTAATTGTACTTGAACCTACAAAGCTTCGATCTCTTTAAATGTTTTAAATTTATTGTCACGACTGTTCGACATTTAAAATATGTTGATTAAAATATTTAATCTTTCCCCACAAAACTTAAAATTCTTCTACTTAAATATCTGAAAAAGAAAAAGAGAAAATATATTCCTAAGAATATAGAAGGTATAATAAGATAAGATTGGTTGCGCTCTTCACTAAAAACTCCAAACGAAGAATCAATAATTTTTAAAACTTCATCATTAGAAGACAATCGATTTCTGAGTGATAAATCGTTAGTTAACAACCCTTGCTTTCTACTTAATAACTCATTCAAATCTTGACTACCCGAAAAATTAATTGCATTATTATCTAACTTAGGGAATGTATTTCCTTTTTGATCCTTAAGAATACTGTCAATTTGACTTCTAATAGTTTTACTTTGTTCAAGCTGCTCTTTATAACTTTCTAAAGTTGCAGTCTTAAGTTCATTATAATACAGATTACTTGCTAAATGGTCATATAGTCGATTAGAAATCGTCTCATTATAGGCCTGCCCCTCGATGTATATTTTAATTTTATGAGTTGTGTATTCATTGATATTGATCTCATCTTCTAGAAAAGAAATATCCCCGAATTCATCTAACAGGAGTTCAAAGGTTTCTTTATTTTGCTCAGATTTATTTACAAGTCCGTACACATCAATTACAGGAACCACTTCAATTTCTCTAACTTTATCATAATGTTCGCCAAAAATATCTTGTATGTATAAACTATCTTTAGCTTTAAGCTTTAAATTAATAGAATTTACCTTACTGTACAAATATTCAGTACTGCCATAGTTCGCTTTCACCAAAAACTGATTTGAGAATGTAGATTCTGTTGTAGATTTTAAATAAAATTGAATACCAACCCCTAAAACTAATAGTCCGACAAGCACAAATTTATGTTTCCAGAAGAACTGAAAGATTTGGATAATTCCTATTAGAATAGACTTAAAAAAGGACTTTATTTTTTCAAAAACAACACCTAAGTCAATTTCGTCTGAGGCATTTTGTGAAGTTTGTTCCGACATTTAAAATATGGATGAAATTAGTTTTACAAATTTAATAAATCTTTCACAATATAGAGATGCAGAAGCTTACGAAAAGGTTGCGTATATAACGGTGCTATTTTAGTAAGCTCTATCTCTTTTCCCTTCGTAAAAATTCATAAACGCTTTGTTCACTACCTTATTGCCTCCTTTTGTAGGATAATCTCCTGTAAAATACCAATCGCCTAAGTTTTTGGGGCAGGCTTCATGAAGCTTGTCTACGGTTTGGTAAATTACTTTAACTTCTGAGGTGATGCTCTCATGACTTAAAAGTTGAGCGATTCTTTCTGAAACTTCCTCATAAGTGAAAGGGTCATAAACTGCTTTAACATAATTTTCCTCGACCTTGGTCGCCTGTTCTATCTGCTGCTTGCATTTATGGTACACAGCATCCATAGTGTCCTGATATATACCATGCTCCTTAAGCAAAGACACTGCCGCTTGAAAAGCAATAAAATCTTCCAGATTAGCCATGTCAATACCATAACAGTCCGGGTATCGAATCTGTGGTGCC
>Ga0136553_1000810_pt1 | contig 10474 bp, 10 predicted proteins | sample AntRauTorckE5430_FD_101384 | JGI IMG/M metagenome (GOLD analysis project Ga0136553, IMG submission 101384) | Saline lake microbial communities from Rauer Islands, Antarctica - Metagenome Torckler E5 #430 | ecosystem: Environmental > Aquatic > Non-marine Saline and Alkaline > Saline | place... | reverse complement strand
CAATTGATTATGCTCAAGTGAATCTGTAATATCCTTTAACAGATTATCACGATCTAGAGTGGATAATAATAGTATTTCCTCTTTTAAATTATCTATGTTCATAGTCTAAATATACATATAATAGCTGTATTAAACTAGAGCCATCTTAATTTAAATATATTAGCTTTTGATTAAGCACAAAGATTGTAATTACGTATATTTTTTGTTGTGAGCAGTATTTTAATATTCTTCAATTTTTTTATCTTCTGAATTGTAAATTCCATCTTCTTTGAAAATATATCTATAATCACCACCAAAAGATTTCATAACGTCTAGTGCGATTTTTAAACTCTTACAGGCCTCTACGTATATTTCTTCTTTTTGCATTAATATAGAAACATCTTTTACTTTATCTTTCATTCCAACAACTAAGTCATCTATTGTATATGAGATAGGATCTTGAGAAAAAACTCCACCCATATAATTTTTTGCTTCAGAATTGAATAACACGTATTTATGTGCTTTATATTTTTCAACTAATTCTTATTCTTCAGGTGTTAATATTGCTTTTGCTTCTAAAATAAATTTAATTCCACCAAGCATACCTTTGTCCTAATTTTTTGTAATTATTAATTCCATTTTTTTTGATTTTGACTTTTATTTATGATTTCCTTTATGTATGTGACATTGTTCGCCCGTCCCTTTACAATGAACACAGATACTATTGTCTCCTTTTTTACCACTTCCGTAGCATTCTGAACATTTTATCAGTGCTGTTCTACATTTTTTACACATTCCCATTTTAAACTAGTTCTAATTCCTTTTTAAAATTAGTCTTGCTTTTTATTGCAGAACTAATATTGTCATTAAAACTAGCTTGTGTCCAAGTGCAGTTTCCGCCTTTAGGATATTTTTCACCTAATGGTGGACTTTTAACAACTTGTCCACATTTTGTACATTTCATTTTAAAACTTCCCATATTTTTTTGGATTTTAATTATGCCTACTTTTTTATTTAAGTTGTTTTTTCGGCTAATTTTCAACTTTTACCATTCAGATATTTTTTTGATTTGTGAACCTGAATATGATTTTATAATACTCAAAGCATCTTCTAAAGATTTTGCTGAACCAATTTTAATTTTTTTATCAAATCCAGGAATTGGACTAACTATTATCTGATAAATATAAAGCGTTTTACTTCCACTTATTTTGAATAAATTTTCTCCTTTTCGTTGGGTTGCTACTTTTTTATTCATCATCGTTCTAATGATTTACAATTACTACATCTTGATTTTTTACACCAATTACAAGAGCTTTCTCCTCTATACATTTCTTCTCCACAACGTTTACCATTTCCACAACATTTCCATGCTTTAGAAGGAGCAACTATTTTTTCATTTTTAAATATGTGCCTTTTTATCTTTTTTTTTACTAAAGTTTCCATATTAGTTTTTTTAGGTTCGGATTTTGTTTTGGTATTGCATACAACATCCATATAACTCCTTTTCAAATCTTCAGTATAGGATATATCTATTTGGGACGTTATTTTATTTTTACTTAAATTAACACTTTTATGTATATTATCCAAGGGATTTTTAATTAACCATTAAAAATGATGCATTTAAGATTCTAGAGCAACGGAGTATTGCCAACACTACTCGTTTATCTTTTTCATTAAAGGGCAAACACAAGTTTTTGTGATTTTCATTTTTGCAATTAGGAAGACCCTTCTCCTCTAGTAAGGCTCTTACCAACTCATCGAATTCCCCCTTACCAGCAATCGCGGATCAGTCAACAAATCATATAGGGGACTCCACTGAGCATTCCTGTGGTGCCTTGGCAGGAAAGCCTGCTGAAGTTTTGGCTATAGCAAATTGCAAATGAGTATGACTTTATAGCGTTGGCTTATTGGTAATATTTTTCAATTTCAAATTATTTCTTAACTTTAATAAACCCATTCGTTTTTCTGAACTCTCAAGTGTTGGTATATTCTCTGTATCAACACCTAATTCATTTAATTTTTCCTTAATATTCCTCTGTAAAAGCTTATTCTCTCCTAAAAAATAAACATCATATTTATTGTCTGACGTATTAAATAAGTAAACGAAAGGTGTTGACGATTCCATAATTTGTTTTGTGAAATTATCTTTCTTACCATCATCAATAATTAAATTAAAAATATTTGAAGTCAATGTCTCTTCAAGAGATTTATTAAATATTTTTTCAGTGTTGTCTTCATTAATAACTTCATCAAACTCTTTTATTAAATTATTATCAGAATTTCTAATAAAATAATCTGAATAAATACCGAATAAATGTTTGTCCTCCTGATAATTGAAATCAAAATATAGAACAGTATCAAAATTATAATGCAATTCGTTTTCTTCAATAGTAATAATGCTTCCGTGAGGATTATATATTTCATATTTACTACCTTCAATATTTAAAAGGGCATAAGCGTGATTTGTAATAATATCATCATCAGATTTATCATTTTTTTTACTCACACTATATAAAACAACAGGCTTATTTGTATTATGCTCTACAATTCTTTTACTTGTATTAATTATATTGGTTGATAATTCTAAATTTTCACGAATAGCTTTTATGCCAGTTAATGCTAAACTATAATCAATTTTACGAATATTACCACTTCTTGTGTCACCATTTATTTTGGTATAATCCATACCATTTATTTTAGCCCATCCTTTTTCTATCAGCATAGCCCAGATTTCTCTATTTTCATCAACTGAAGAACCAAATTGAGCATACAAAGGATTTTCTGCGTCTTTATACACCCAAAACTTTTTATCTATTGCAATTTTATGTGTTTGTAAAAGTTCATCATAGAAATATATTACAGGATTTTTTTTAGTATCATCAATTATACTTTTGATATATTCTGGTTTTTTATTTGCAATACTTGCCAAAGCTGCTAATAGATAACAATCACCTAACACACCTTGTTTAACATCAGAGTGAATAATATCTCCTTTTTCTGCAGAAGTAGATAAATACGTTGATGTTTTAAACTGTTCTATTTCTTTATATATGTGTTGATTTTCTTTAAATGATTCAGCATTTGGTTTTATTACTTCATTTTCAGATACATCATTTTCAATGTTTGTATATCGTAACGAATTAAAAAAGTTTGTATCATTTGTAAATTCATTAAAATAAGATGATAGTTTTTTCGTAGAAAAAAATGATGATTTATTTTTGTTACAATAATATTCAATTTCTGATTTACCAATTATTGACCTGTTAAAATAATCTTGGTTAAAATCAAATTCATTGTACCGGTTTTTAAAATCTTGTTGCATACCAATTAAGGAATCTTTAAACCGATTTACTAGTTCAACCTGTAAATTAACAAAAGAAATATTTCCACTTATTATACTTTCGGATTGTTCAAACTTAATTTTATTAATTATAAGGTTAAAATGAGTATTATAAGTTCTTATATAGGATTGAACTGCATTATTTTTATCATTCGTTAAATTTGAAAGTAATTTTTTTTGTTTTCTTAATTCTATTTTTAGATTGTAAGCTCTAAAAAAACCAATAGCACAGAAAATCAAAATAGGTAATAGGCTGATTAATATTTTATTCCATAAATCAATAATTTTCCAACCAAATATTTCTATTCGAGGAACAGTAAAAAAGAGAATTATTGATAGTACAATTCCTAATAAAGGAAAAAGTATAAGATTGACTAAATTTTTTGTTAACCATTTTAAGCTGATTGAATTGTTTAACTTTTCAATAGAATTATACTTTTGAATTATTCTATTATCAAAATTAGTAATTTTTTCTCTTATGTTGTTCCGTTGTTCTTCGTAAACATCTTCCTTGGGAATAGATACAATTTTACTGCTTATCTCATTTTTTTTATTTTTTAATGTTGCGGGATTCTCATTTTCTTGTAGAGTTACAATATGTTGCTTTTGTGGTTCTAATAGATATTTTAAACTATATAAACCCGCAACAATTGAATTTTCTGGGTTATATTTATCAAATATGTAAGTGATGAAAATTTTAACACTATTATTTAAAGTCTGTTCTTTAACACGAGAATAGCTGATCGCTTCCTCTTCTGCTGTTTTCAATTTTTCCTTAAATGGATTCATTGCTAAATCTAATCTTTGTAAAATTGAATTCGAAATTTTTGAAACCTCTCTTTTTGATAAAAGCAAATTACAATCATCTTGTTCAATATGATAATTCTCTAAATCTTTTTTTATATCAGTCTGAAAGGAAACATTTAATGAATTTTCTTTAACATCAGTTTCAATATTTTTAAATTCGCTATTGAATAAATCTTGAACTTCTCTTGTTATTTCTAGATACACATTATCTTCTAATGTTTCAGAATTAACTATTTCTTGCAAAAAGTCTACTTTTCTTTTAAAAGAGATACATTTAGCCACCTTCACTTGATTAAAACCAACACTTGACAAACCAATGCTATTATATCTAACAGAACTATCTAATATACTTGGTGTTGGTAATAAACAATTACTTAAAGCTATAAGGCTAGTAATTTGAGGTTTAATAATCAAACTCAACTGCTCTGATAATTGTTTAAACACCAAATCATTTAAGTCAAATTTATAACCTGTAATTTCATTAAAATTATCAATAATTATATTGTAAAAATATCCCAATGATACATTTTGATTTGACCTATTATCTTTACAAAACTTTTCAAATCTTTCGTAAAAATCATTATCATTTAGAGTTGAAGCACTATCTCTTGATAGATTTCTAATAATAATATTTAAGAAACGAAAATCCGAATGTTCATTATCTCTTATTGAAGCACTATTTTTAAGTGTTTCTAAGAAATCAAAATAATAGTCAACATTTCCCTTACTTAAATCAACAAATGAAATAACAAAGGGATGTTTGATAATTACATCTTTATTCCTGTATTCTTCAATTTTAAGAAATGTTGGTCTAAATTTGATAATTTCTTCAACCTTAATTGAATAATCTGCAACATCAAATAAATCTTCATGCTCATTTAAAAAGAAAGCCCCAATATTTTTTAAATACTCCTTATAAGAACTATTCTCAGGTATTAAAAATATTGAAGGATGAATATAATTGCCCATATTATTTTATCTTATTATTAATCTTAGATATTTTTCATTACCAATAGTTTCATACTGGAAATCAATTTTAATGGAATTTGAATTTGCGATTTCCTCACAGCCTAACTTTAGTGCTTCTTGTTCTCTATCATTTAGTAAACGTATTTCTTCTCTACTCAATTGAGAATATGCTTTTTTCTCAGTTCTAAATTTTTGATTTTTGTCTTTACTTGAAGTTTCTTCAAATGTTTTAGCAATTTGCCTTAAATAGTCTTTATTACTTACTTGTTGAATCTCATTTAATTGATTTTCAATATCTAAAAGCAAATCAGAATCTTCTTTTAAAGTATTAAATATTCGTATTAAATCCGTAGATTGACCAAACTCTTTAAATGCATCATAAACACCATTTCTAATTTTAGGTTCATTGGTTGAATTGGATTGGAAACTTTGTGAAATTTTTACCTTGATTCTATTATGTTGTTTGAAAAATATCCCGGTAGCCCATCCAAAGGACCAAGCATACATTGCTCTACTTTGCTTTGTCAACTCTTCATCATCTTCAAAAACAAAAATACCTGTATCTCCATTAAGAGTTTTAATCCTATTATCATTATAGGCAAAGAAATTAATTGAAGATGAGGCGTTATCTTTAATTTCATCATCAAAAGTATTTTTATACTTTTTCATACTTTTAATAAGATAAGCAGGTAATCCAAGTTCTAATTTTATAAAACTCTGTCGACATGAATTTTCTGAAGGAAAAATATCACTGCCATTAATAGTAAAAGTGTTTTCACCAAAATAGTTGCCGACTTTATTATCATTCAACACTGGAACTTCAACTCTATTAAAACTAATTAATTTACCACTTGTATCAGCTCTACCAACATTAATCTCATTAATGTTTGCTCTATTCCATAAAGGGTTAATCAATTCACTAACTTTATTAACAATTTGATTTATTTCATCAATCGTTAATAAATCTTTCAGTTCGTATAAGTTCTTTGATTGTAGCTCTGTAATATACTGCATTGTATCAGTATGCTGAATAAAAGTATTAAAATCATTTTCTCCAGCAAGATAGTTTTCAATTAAAGAAGCATTTATTTCTGGATCATTTTCAATTTTATCAATAATATGTCTTTGAAAATATGATTCTAAATATATAATGTTATCATAATTTTGTTTTAAGGTAGATTCTGTTTTATTAGAATTAATCCAGTTTAATTTATCAACATTATTATTCTCAATATCGCTTGATAATATTTTAATACCATTATCAATATCGCCATTAAATAATCGAGAAATTTCCTCTTTTAAAATTATGTCTGAATATTCTTTTTCTATTAGAGTAGCCAAACTTCTAACTCGCTCTGGCATTACTTTTTTATAAAAATCTGCCTTTACCCAACCAAAAAATGATTTATACCTTTTAGGTACTCGAACAATATCTTCAAATGCTTTATTATATTTTTGCTCAAAATTTAATTTTTCAGATTTAAATTCCTTGTCTTGGTCAAGATTAATTTTAAAGTTGTTTAAATGATCTTTTAGAGCAATTATTTTTTCATTAATGATAGTTTGCTTTATTGTTCTTTGAATGATAAAATCTTTTTCGTTACTTATAGAATCTGTAATTTTAGAATGGTTATAAAAATCGTTGATTGTATTTTTAATTTCACTTTTAAAATTTGATTTATTTTGTTGGATTGAACTTTTAAGCCTTTTGAAAGCTTTTTTAGAAAGTGAAGGTTGCGTGAAATTAATGTTTTTTAAGGTGTCTCTAAAAGACATATTACTTTCCTTAGTTAGTAAATTTTCAATGTAATTATCTTTATAATTTGAAAATATTGAAAGGTCAGATGAGTTTATTGCTGCTGTACTTGTATTGATACCGTTATAGCTACTCCAAGATTTGTTTAAAATTTTGGAAATTGTATACTTTTTTAAAGTCTCAATATTAAAGACTATTTCTGTGTAACCTAAAGAACAGAATATTCGTTTTTTCCCTTTTACATTCCCTGACATATGAGCCTGAAAATTACTCCATGGAGTATCTAAGCCATTTCCAGCTAATACAAGATTAAACATTGTTTTTGAAGTTGAGTAAATCATTGAATCTAACCCCATTTTAGAACCATTATACGAGCCTTGATTTACAAGAAAGTTTGCTTTTGGCAAATTTTTTGTCGTTCCAATCGGGTCTCTATAATTCGTAGGTCTAAATTCATCAACATTACCATAAATATACTCCAATTCAGTTATAGCCGCAAAAGTATTGGGTTCAACTAAATTTTTAAAAATACTAGTAGATAAACCATCTAAGAAAACATCAGGCAAAAAGTTAAATGTTAAGATTTCAATATTTTTTCCCGAAACAGATAATTTATTTAACATAAATAAAACATCTAAAAACATTCCTGCTCCAGCACCACCTGAAAAAGAATTTACAAGTAAAATTGTTATAGTGTCCCAATTTGCAGTACCATCAATATTGACACCTTCTAATGGCCTTATAGTATCTTCTATTTTATTTTTTACACGGTCGTAATTAGTTGAATAAGAAATACCAATTTTACCAAGTATTCTTTTTTGACCTGCACCAACTCTTAAATCAAAGCCTCCAATTGTATTTAGAAGTGTCCTTTTTCTATCGTTATTATCTTCAAAGAATCTAATGTCGGCATTAACTTCAGGATTTTTTATGGAAAGTTCATAGTCAACATCTCGACCGCTTGAAATCCTCAACCATTCGCTTGAAACATCACCATTTGCACTGAGTAAAGATTCTTCATTAAACATTTTTTTATATTCAGTTTGATTGTTATCAACTCTATCAAAATCAATACCTAAAAATTTAATACCACTTGGTATTTCTGTAAACTCTTCTTTAATAAAACTTTTTACTTTAGAAATACAATGAAAACCTGTTCCACCAAGACCTACTATTAATGTTGGATTTTTTAATTGTGTCATATTTATTATTTTTAATATTCGTTATATTTTAATTTTATAATTTCTTCACCTTTCACATTAACAATAGAAATACTATCTTTATTTTTTAAGTATGCAGATTCTGACAAATTTTCAACATCATTTACTTTAAGTTTCATATCTGTATCAATTTCTATCCTTGGTAGTTTTATATCGATTTCTTCTTTATCTTCAAATTTTGTATCAGGTTCACAATAAACAGTGCAAAAAATATCATCTTCAATATTTAGATATTTGACTAAATCAATTTTGTTTTCACCTTCTAATTCAATTTGTTCATTTTTAGGATAGCTAATTTGTAAATAACCATAATCAAATGAATTACCACTTTTTCTTTTAATTATGAACCAAATAATAAAGACGAACAGAAGTAGGGAAAGAATAATAATGTAAAGGATGTAAGCTTTCCACTTTGCTTGAACTGTCAAGTTTGGAAATTCAATAATATCTCCATTTGTAAAATCTGCTTCTAAATCCGGTGATAGTTCTGAAAAAACTAATTTAAAAGAGTGTATTCCTTCAACATTGGATGATAACTTAACAATTATTGGTTCTGAATCTGTTAAATAATCGTTCGCTGAAATGATGAAATCATTATCAGTATTTTTTCCTTTTGAAAAATCGACAATAAGATGTTCACTCTTTTCAAGTTTAAATTTTATGAAATCATTATTTTGGATACTTAAACTATCAAAAGGGATAGTTATTTCTTTTGTTATTGTTTCTTCTACACTAAGTGTATTTTTGTTGTTGCAAGAAAAAAGAAACAACGAAATGAATAATATATAGTATAATTTTTTCATAATTTAATTGATTTCAATTATAATTTTTCTTTTTTTAGGAATAATGAAGTTTACAGAAACTTTATCATTGCGTAATTTAGTTTGGGTTGTTGTCTTAAAATGTAATTCTCCTTGTTCATTGTTAACCGAATAATATAAGTTGTCAATTTGAAATTTAAGAGAAATGCTATTTCCTGATAACAAAACATTATTAGTTAAGAGTTCAATTTTATTGTTTTCACAATTTAATAAAATTTCCATTTTTGTATTCACCAATTGTTTAGTATAGATTAATGGAATCAAAACTTCTACAGTACGTTTTTTAGAAAAATTAACATTAATTAAATTGGGGTCTATATTTATTTCTGGAAAAATATCTTCAATAATAGGATTCTTTGAAGTCGAAGTAACTGTAGTGTCTTTTTCTGACCAGTCTTCTATTTCTTTGGGTATATCTTTACCAAGAGAGATATAATATAAGTGTTCAAGGTCGTTACTCTTGGCAAGGTCGAATTTACCTTTTATGTTTTCAATATTGAATGGTTCATCTTTACAAGCCTGAACCAAATCTGTGAAAATATAGAATATTTGTTTGTCATATTTAGTAGTGTCCTTTTCAAGGTTATCTAATGCCTTATAAAGAGAAGAATATAAACAAGTATTGCCACCTGATGCTGTTAAATCATCAACAAAATCTTTTGCGTTTTCTGTGTCGCTCTCATCTCTAATAAGAAATGTGGATTTTGAAGATAAATATGAATCAAAACTATAAAGTGTTATTGTATTTCCAACTTCTATTATATCAATATAGTTTTTTATGTTATTTTTAGTTGGTTGCCAAATATCAAGATTCCCAGTTTTTGCAGGTTTCCCTTTCATTGAACCACTATTATCGATCAAGATAGTATGATTTGTAGCATCTGTTTGTGCAGATGCACTTAATGAAAACATCATTAAAAGTAGAATTATAAAGTTTTTAACCATTGTTTTGTTCTTTTAAATTAGTAATATATTCATCAATTAGGTAACTTAATATCATTCTTAGAATTACTGCCAATGCTATAAAATTTGTTCCCATTTTGAGTTCCATTACAATAATATTAGAATCCATTTTAAAATTTAATAGAAGCAATGCTACAAGAAACACATCTAACATTGACCACTTGTCCAATGCGTGTAAAATTCTAGTTATTCTTTTTGAAAATTTGATAAATTCAAAAACCCTATTTATCAACTCAAAAAATTTCACAATAGGTAGGATTATGGTAAACAAAAATATAATTCCAGATAATAAGTAATCCCCACTATTAAAAAACATCTTAACAGAATCGAATAATCTGACTTCTTGAAACTTCAACCCAACACCAAATAAACTTTGTTTTGTTGATAAAATAGGATATACAAGTCCTAAAACAAAGAAGATAATTGATAGTGCTAATGATATTATAATAAATAGTATATGTTGCATCTTTATTTGTTCTCAATGTCAAGTTCCTTAAATATTTCTTCTAATGTTTCAGTTGCTGTTTTTCCCATTTCCTCTGCTTCTTTTAATAAGAATTGGCTCTAGTTTAGGTCTGCGTTGATATTAAGTTTTCATATCTAGATTCGATTTGATTAT